>Ga0157375_10006645_pt1 | contig 10066 bp, 10 predicted proteins | sample M35metaG_FD_115311 | JGI IMG/M metagenome (GOLD analysis project Ga0157375, IMG submission 115311) | Miscanthus rhizosphere microbial communities from Kellogg Biological Station, Michigan, USA - M3-5 metaG | ecosystem: Host-associated > Plants > Roots > Rhizosphere > Soil | place: USA: Michigan... | reverse complement strand
GGTTACTCGTAGCTGATCGCCTCGAGGACGTTGAGCTTGGCCGCCCGTCGCGCAGGCAGGATGGCAGCCACCACGCCGATCAGCGCTGCGAGGATCATCAGGAAGATCAGCTGGCCGACCGGCAACGAGAGCTCCGTGATCCCGAGGTCCGAGAGAGATCGCTGCAGGGCCCACGCGAACAGGATCCCGATCACAAGCCCGAGGATCGCCCCCAACACCGAGACGATCACCGCTTCGATCCGCACCATCCGTTTCACCTGGATCCGTGCCATCCCGACCGCGCGCAGCAGGCCGAGCTCGCGCACCCGCTCGAACACCGAGAGCCACAACGTCGCTAGGATGCCGAAGCCGGAGATGATGATCGATAGGAACAGCAACACGAACACGAACGCCAGCAGCTGGTTGATGGAATCGAGGAACTGCTGCTTCGACTGCTCTTGGTCGTTGGCCTGCACGTTCGGGTAGTCCTTCTGCAGGAGCGCGTCGAGCTGGGTCTTCGCGTCGGTCGGCGACACGCCGGGGGCGATCTTGAGGAACACGTTCTGATCGAGCGGCTGTTCGACGTTCGCGTTGTACGTGGCGATCGAGATCACGTAGTCGCTCAGGATGACGTTGTCTTCGAAGATGCCGACCACATGCGCTGGCTGGGCGCCCGTGGCGCTGAAGGTCATCTGCAACGGGCTCCCCACCGAGAGTCCGGCGCCGTCGGCCTTGCTCTTCGACACGAGGACCGCACCCGGCTGCGACAGGTCGGCCAGCGAGCCAGAGGTCATCGTGATGTCGGCGACCTGCGCGAAGGTCGCCGGATCGATCGCGACGGGGAACGCATCGGTGTTCGACGGACCTACGTGGGCCTCCGTCTGGCGGAGCTCGGACACCACCGAGAAGTTCGGGTCCTGCCGAAGCTGCTCCGCCAGGTGGGTCGAGAACGGGTTGAACTGGTTCGAGGACAGGGTCAGGTCGGCCCGCAGAACATCGTCCAGCGTCTTCACGGCAGACGCCTTCAGCGACGCCGCGAACACCGAGACGAACGCGACCAGCCCGAGCCCGATCATCAACGCCGAGGCGGTCGAGGCCGTCCGACGCGGGCTCCGCTTCGCGTTCTCGTCGCCGAGCCGGCCGGTCGCCGTGCGGCGGAACGGTCGGCCGATCACGGCGGCGAGCCCGCGGGCGAACAGCGGTGACAGCGTCGCAACGCCGAGGAACGTGAGGGCGGCGCCGAGTCCGACGAGCGCGCCAGGGTTGGCTGCGCCGCCGAACAGGGCGGCCGAGATCGCGGCGATACCCAGGATGAGGACGATCCCGCCGATGATCGCGCGCCGACGGATCGACGAGTCCGGCGTCGAGCTCTCGCGGAGCGCCTCGATGGGGGCCACCCGCGAGGCACGCCGCGACGGCACCCATGCGGCGGCGACGGTGACCCCGATCCCCACGATCAGCGACACCACGATCGTCCGGGTTTCGATCGAGAGCGCGGTCGGCGGCAGCTTGAGGCCCAACGCGCCGAGGAGGGCCTTGAGCGCGAACGCCAACAGGACACCGAGCCCGATGCCGAGGATCGAGCCGATCAAGCCCACCGCGATCGATTCCAGCAGCACTGAGGTGCGCACCTGACGGCGGTTCGCCCCCAGCGCGCGGAAGAGCGCGAGCTCCCGGGTGCGTTGCGACACCACGATGTTGAACATGTTGAAGATGATGAACGCGCCCACGAACAGGGCGACGAATCCGAAGATCAGGAAGAACGTCCGCAAGAACCCGAGGCCCGTCGACACCTGGTCCTGTTGCTGGCTGGCGGCCGACGCCGCGGTGATCGACTCGTACCCCTTCGGAAGCACCGACGCGACCCTGGCGGCGAGCTGGCTCGGATCGACCCCGTCGCCCTTCACGTAGATCGTGTCGTACTCGCCCACGCGATCGAAGAGCTTCTGTGCGGTGGGCAGATCGAACAGCGCGAGCGTCGCGCCGAGGAGGCTGTTCGACGAGCCGAATCGCGCGACACCCGACACCGTGAACTCGCCGGGGCCGGTGGTCGTGACGATCTTGACCTGCTGGCCGACCGCGATCCCATGGTCCGTCGCGGTCGCGGCATCGATCACCACCTGATCCGGGCCTGTCGGGGGCGACCCACCCGGATCGATCTGAAGCGTCGTGATCGCGGCGTCCCAGGAACCGCCGATCGGCGGAGCCCCGCCGTTCTGGATCACCTTGTTCGTCGCGGGATCGACGATCCACGCCGTGCCGCCGATCGATCCCTCGGCGGTGGCCACCCCGTCGACCGCCTCGACCTTGGGCAACACGCTGGCGGGGATCGGCTTGCGCTCGCTCCCACCCCCCGTGTTGTTCTGCCCGCTGGACTCGAACGCCGTGGTGCCTTGCACGACGACGTCAGTGCCCTTGTAGACGTCTCCGAACAGGTTGTCGAAACTCTTCAGTGCGGTGTCGGTCAGGATGAACGACCCAGCCGTCATCCCCACACCGAGCACGACCGCCAGGGCGGTCAGCACCAATCGGAGCTTCCGCGCGAAGAGGCTCTTGATGGTCGCGCGGAGCACTAGGCCTCCAGCGACTTGATCTCGTCGAGGATCGCGTCGGCGGTCGGCGACCGCATCTCCTGCACGACGTTGCCGTCGGCGAGGAAGACGACGCGATCCGCGTGGGCGGCGGCATGTGCGTCGTGCGTGACCATGACGATCGTCTGGCCGTGCTCGTCGACGGCCGACCGCAGGAAGGCGAGCAACTCGGCGCCGCTCTTGGAATCCAGGTTCCCGGTCGGCTCGTCGGCGAAGATGATCTCGGGTCGCGACACCAGCGCTCGGGCGCCGGCCACGCGCTGCTGCTGACCCCCAGAGAGCTCGGCCGGCCGGTGGTGCAGGCGATCGCTCAGCCCGACGGTGTTCACGACCGTGTCGAACCAGCTCTGGTCGACGTCACGCCCGGCGATGTCCAGGGGGAGCGTGATGTTCTCGCTCGCGGTCAGCGTCGGGATCAGGTTGAACGCCTGGAACACGAAGCCAACGCGGTCGCGCCGGAGCTGCGTCAGCTGCTTGTCGGAAAGCGTGGTCAGGTCGACGTCGCCGATGAACACCTTGCCCTCGGTCGGTGTGTCGAGCCCAGCGAGCACGTGCAGCAAGGTGGACTTGCCGGAGCCTGAAGGACCCATGATCGCGGTCCACTCGCCTGCGACGAGGTCGAGCGAGATCCCGCGGAGCGCCTCGACCGATGCGTCGCCGGTCCCGTACACCTTGCGGAGACCGACCGCGCGCGCGGCGGGTTGGGTGGTCGTCGTCGCCACAGCAGCTCCCTCCAAGCTTGTGGGATCGGCCGGTCCGTTGATCGACCGCGAAGCACCTCGCCGCTCGGTCGGGAAGCCCTGCGCAGCTGGCTCACCGGTGTCGGCCTCAGCCGCGGAAGTCTAGCAACGGCCGTACGAACGGCCGGTGACGTTCGTGTGCAGCTCTCGTGCGAGCGTCGAGGCGCGGCGGGCCCGAAATCGTGTCAAGGCGCGGGCTAGGTCGGAAGGTGCTCGATTTCTCCATCTGCTGCACCTACGCTGAGTGGCACTCGGAGGCAACAGGAGAGGTTCGCATGACTCGGAAGCAACGATCCTTGGTAGCGCGCGCGGTCGCCCTGTTCGCGACCGCGCTGATGTTCCCGTTCACGCCGATGGTGAGCCGTGCGCCGGCCGGAGCCGCCGCGCTGCCGACCGTGTCCGTGAACGACGTCTCGGTCGCGGAAGGCACCGGCTCGACCAAGACCCTCACCTTCACGGTGAAGCAGAGCGCCCCAGGGAAGTCGCGGGTGTACTTCACGACGAAGAACGACACCGCGACGGCTCCGGCCGACTACGTCGCGCGCACCGGGACCGTCCGCTTCGCCGGCCACAAGCTCACCAGGACGATCTCGGTGACGATCAACGGTGATGCCTTGGACGAGCCGGACGAAACCTTCTTCGTCGAGCTGACGAAGGCGACGGGCGCCACGATCGACGACGGCGAGGGCGTCGGCACGATCTTGGACGACGACGCGCCGCCTGCGGTGCAGGTTCCGACGACCCTGGCCGTTCCGGAGGGCCAGACCGGGGACACGACCTTCGCCTCGATCGACGTCACGCTTTCCGCGCCGAGTGGGCAAGGGGTCGACGTGGACTGGGCAACGGCGGACGGCACCGCCACCGAGGCGGGGAACGACTACACCGGCAAGTCCGGCACGATCCACTTCCCGCCCGGCGAGACCTCGGCGACGCTCCTGATCCCGGTGCTCGGGGATGTGGCGAACGAGGCCGACGAGACCTTCACCGTGACCCTCTCCTCGCCGGTGCACGCGACGCTGGGCAACGCGACCGACACGGTCACGATCCTCGACAACGACCCGCTCCCGACCAGCGTCCCGATCTTCGACGTCGCAGATGTGTCGAAGCACGAAGGTGCTTCGGGCACCCGCACCCTGACGTTCACCGTGACCCGGAGCGACGACACGGCGAGCGCCGTGACGGTGGACTTCGCGATCGCGGACGGGACCGCTTCCGCGATCTCGGACTACACCATCCTGTCGGCGACCGGCACGCTGTCCTTCACGGGTGGTCAGACCACCAAGTCCGTGGACGTGACGGTGCTCGGCGACAAGAAGCTCGAGCACAACGAGACGCTGTTCCTGACGCTCAGCAACCCCTCTGCGGGAGCGCTGAACGACCCACAGGGAACGGGGACGATCGTCAACGACGACACCAAGACAACCGTGGTCGTGAAGGTGCGCGCCTCGCGGCACCGGGTCGCCGTGCACGGGCGGGTTTCCCCTGCCCGGCCGCGCAAGCACGAGCTCGTTCGGCTGTACCGCAAGCGCGGCGCGAAGTGGATCCGACTCACCACGAGGAAGCCGCTCCTACGGGGCCACAGCGATTCGAACGGAGACGGCTTCTCCGACAGCCGCTACGCGACGACGCTCCATCGCGCGAAGCGCGGGCGATGCAAGATCGTCGCGACCTACCCCGGTGACAAGCGGTTCTCCAGCAGCAAGGTCACGAAGCTGTTCCGCTGCTGAACCACCCAGGCGTCGATCCGTTTCGTGGGGGCGCCGAGGGGTGGGCGCGGCTGGGATCGAACCAGCGACCTCTCGCGTGTGAGGCGAGCGCTCTCCCGCTGAGCTACGCGCCCGGGAGCGAGCCACCTTACCAACGGTCCACATAGCGACGGCGGCACGTGCCCGCGCCGTGCCGCCGTCCGGGTCGGGCGAGCCCGAACCCTCGCGCATCTTGCCCGGGGCGCCCAGAGAGCGCAAACCGGAACCTGGTGGTTCTCCAGGTCAGAGCGTGGCGACCATCACCGGGGATGTGGTCGGCGCGGCCGGGCATGCGCTCGATTCGACCGTCACCGCGGCGACGTCGCCCGTCGTGAAGGATCCACTCACGGGCAGCACGACCTGTCCGCTCGACGGGAGGACGCACCCGAGGGACGTGGGGGTATCGCCCTTGATCGTCCAGAGCTCATAGGTCTTGCCCGCGGGAGGCGCGTCGAGGCCCGAACCGATGACGTATCCGTTCGTCCCGTCGGGGGCCACCGCCAGCGTCATCGTGCCGCCGGTGCCGTCGCTCGGTGCGAACGGCACGACCCGGTAGTCCTGGAGCGGGGACACCTGTTCCGTGCTCCGGGGCGCAGTGAGGTAGCCGCCGAGCGCACCGACCGCGACGAGCACGATGGCGGCGGCGATCGCGATGAGGGCGTTGCGCCGGCGGTGGGTCGGCGCGATCGCCGCCGGACCACGGCCGCCCTCGACCGAACCGTCGCCTGTCGCGGGACGGTCACCGAGCGCCGCCGCGAGCGTCCGCGCCTCGAGGCCGGCGGACACCGGAGAGGGCTCGAGGGCGGCTCCGAGCATCGCCGCGGTCTCGGCGAACCCGGCGCGCAGCTCCTCGTACTCCGCAGTGTCGGGACCAGGCTCGGCAAGGAGCGCGTCGAGGCGAGCCCGATCGTCGGGCTCGAGCCCGCCGAGCGCCTCGAGCGCCAGCAGCTCCTCGATCTCGGTTCGGTCCACCATCATCGTTGCGTCTCCATCAACGCGGTGCGGAGCTTCCGCATCGCGAGCAAGGCCCGAGACTTCACGGTGCCCAAGGGCAGTCCGAGCGCCTTCGCGACGCCGGTTTGCGATACGCCGCCGAAGTACATCAGTTCGATCACCTGGCGCTGCGCCTCCGGCAACGACGCGAGCGCCGCCCGAACCGACGCCGCCTCGCCGGGACGCGCGACCGCCGCGACCACATCGTCGGCAGGGTCGGCGACGACGATCGGCTCGGCGGCCGCCTCCTCGGTCCGGCGACGCTGGGCTTGCTCCCGGCGAACGAGATCGACCGCCCGCGCGTGCACCATCGTCAGCAGCCACCGCCGGACCGTCGCCCGAGCCTCGTCGAACCGCTCGGGCGCACGCCACAGCTGCAGGAACCCCTCCTGCACGGCCTCTTCGGCCAGCTGGCCGCTCCGCGTCACACGCAGGGCAACCGACTTGGCCACGGCCGCGTTCCGGCGGAACAGCTCGCGGAAGGCAGACCCCTCCGGGTCGCCGGCGCGAACCCGGCCGAGAAGCTCACGGTCGCGAGCGTCCTCCATGTCGCGAACGCTCACGACGGCCTCCCGAGCACGGGGGGGTCCCAGACGCGCGTCGACGCGGCGATCGAGAGCGGAAGTGAACACGACATAGGACGGTTCGCGCTCCCCCCTCCCTCGGATCGGCCGGCGCCCGGGGATGATGCCATCCGGCGCCGCTCCAGACCAGACCGAGTGATCCGGTCGCGGGCCGGCCGCGAACCGCTCCCGACCAGGCACGAGGGAGGGTCCGGGTCGATGGCGTCCAGGCGGCGAGGCTCGATCAACAGGCGTGCCCCGAGGATCGTGGCTCGCCTGGCGCTCGTCCTCGGCGTCAGCTCCTTCGTGCTCCTCGCCGGCGGCGGAGCGGCCCAGGCCCACCCCCTTGGCAACTTCACGATCAACCTCTACGACGGGCTCACCGTCCAAGCCGACGGCATCGACGTGGACTACGTCGTCGACATGGCCGAGATCCCCGCCTTCGAGGAGAAGCAGGCGATCGACGCGAACGGCGACGGGGCCTTCGACTCGACGGAAACACAGTCCTACGTCACCGACACCTGTGCACGGCTCGCGAGCGGCGCGACCTTGACGGTCGCGAACGCCACCGTCCCGGTTCGCCCCGCAACCATCGGCACGATCACGTTCCCACCGGGAGCCGGCGGTCTGTCGACGATGCGGCTCGAGTGCCCGATGCACGGCAAGGTCGCGATCCGCCAGGGGGAGACGGTGTCGTACAAGGATGGCAACTTCGACGGACGGATCGGCTGGCACGAGGTCACCGTGGTCGGCGACCGGCTCGCCGTGCTCGACAGCGACGCGCCCGCCCAGAGCGTGAGCACCAGGCTGACGGCCTATCCGGCGGATCTGCTGCAGTCACCGCTCGACCAGCGAACGGCGTCATTCCGGGTGGGCGGCGCAACCGACATCGCGGCGGCGGCTCCGGTCACCGACGCGACCACGACGATCACGCGGAGCTTCGGCGACCGGCTCACGAACGCGTTCACGGGTCTCGTCACGACCGGCGGGAGCACGCCATTGCTCTGGATGCTGGCGCTCGCGACCGCGTTCGCGATCGGCGGGATCCACGCGCTCGGGCCGGGACACGGCAAGACCCTGATGGCCGCGTACCTCGTCGGATCCGACGCCCGGCCTCGGCAGGTCGTCGCGGTCGGCGCCGCCGTCTCGGTGATGCACACGGCGTCGGTGGTGGTCCTCGGCGTGGCCGTCCTGCTCGCGGGCCGCGCCTTCACACCGGAGGTCGCGTACCGATGGACGACGATCGCCTCGGGCGCGGTCGTCGCCGGCCTCGGCGTCTACCTCCTCGTGACGAGGATCCGGAACGCGCGGCGCGCACGGGCGCACGACATGGCGCACACGCACGGACATGATCACGAGCACGGGCACACCCACGAGCGCCCCGCCGGCCGGTTCGGCCTGGCCACCCTCGCGGTGTCGGGCGGGATCTTGCCGTCGCCGTCGGCATTGATCGCACTGCTCGCCGCGATCGCGATCGGCCGGGTGGTCTTCGGCCTGGCGCTGGTCCTCGCGTTCGGGCTCGGCCTCGCGACGATCCTGGTCGCGGTGGGGTTCGGCACGATCAAGGCCCGCTCCACGATGGACCGGCGGCTGTCCCGGCGGGTTGCGACCTGGGCGCCGGTCATCAGCGCCGCCTGCATCTGCCTGCTCGGCACGGTGCTCGTGGCGCGCACCCTCTGACGCCACGCACTGGCGGTAGGATGACCCCCTGACCGACGGGGAGGCGTGATGCTCGCAGAGTCGATGGAAGACTTCGTCAACGGCCTGGTGTCGTGGCTGCCCACGAAGCTCGAGCACGTCGCCGAGATCGCCGTCTACATGGTCTTCCTGACGATCCTGCTGGCCGTGCCGTTCATGCTGTGGCTCGGCTACGCGGTGTCGACCACGAGACGCGCCCCGCACGACCGATAGCGCACCCGCTCCCCCGTTCCGCGTGCCATCCTGGCCGATGTGGAACGTGTCGAGATCGACGGCGCCGAGCCCACGCCCGAGCAGTTGCTCGCCGTCACGTCGGCGCACGGTCATTTCACCGCGATGCAGGTGCGCGGCGGCAAGACCCGCGGGCTCGACCTGCACGTGGAACGGCTCGCGTCTTCCAATCGTGAGGTCTTCGACGCGGACCTCGACCCCGACCGCATCCGAGCGCTGATCCGGCACACCCTGGCGGGAACGGCCGATGCCTCGGTCCGCGTCTACATCCATCGCGCCGACGACACGCCCGTCACCGTCGTGACGGTCCGGCCCCCGGCCGAGATGACCAGTCCCCAGCGCCTGCGTTCCGCCTCGTACGGCCGGCCGGATCCGCATATCAAGCACGTGCACACCGACCAAGGGCTCTACCGTGAGGCCGCCCAACGCGCCGGGTTCGAGGATGCCGTGTTGACCATGCCCGACGGCCGGATGTCGGAAACGACGATGGCCAACATCGGCTTCTTCGACGAGACCGGCGTCGTCTGGCCGGACGCGCCGATGCTGAACGGCATCACGAAGCAGCTCCTCGAACGGGAGGCCGCCGATGCCGGCATCTCGATGCGGGAGCGACCCGTCCGAGCGGCCGAGGTCGATGCGCTGTCCGGCGCCTTCGTATCCAGCGCCCGCGGGATCGGACTCGTGTCGGTGATCGACGATCTCAACCTCGAGACGCCACCAACGCGCGTCGACGAGCTCGTCGGGGTCTACGCATCCGTCCCTTGGGACGAGATCTAGCGGACGGTCTCAGCCAGACCCGTTCCGGTTACTCGTGATCGGGGAACTCGATCACGTACTCCCAGACAACGAGCCCGTTCGCTTCCTCCATCTTGCTACGCGACCGGCGCAAGGCGCCGTCAGTGTGGCCTTGCTCGAGCGCGATCTCGCGAGCCATGTCGACGGCGCGCCGCCGGCTCAAGGTCGGCGAGGTCTTCGGGATGCGGATCGTGAGCGCCATCGCCGGAGCCTACCGTGGCGGCCCACGGGTGCGCGAATCCGCGCGTCACAGGGACCGTTCGTCTCAACGCAGGGCCGGCTGCGTCGGCAAGAGCATGCCGCCCCAGGTCGTTCCTTGGTCGTCGAGCGATGGATCGAGGATCCGGATCCGTTCAAACGGGACGAAGTCGCGCCAGTCCGTCCACCAGTCCACGTGGGACAGATCGTGATCCGCCGTGCACGTGTAGAACGCACGTGCGACATCGTGGCCGTTCCGGTCGGCGTTCCGCCACACCTCGTGCGGATCCACCGTTCGCCAACACGCGAAGCACCGATCCGGATAGAGCTCCTCGTCCGCCATACAACCCTGGTCGGATGCGGCCATGAACACCTTGAATCCCGGGTGTCACGGGTTCCTGATACGTCGGGCCGGCAATGTCTGACGACGATACGCTCCACGGTCATGGGGGCATGGGCTGAGTTCGCGAACGCCGAGCCGGAACTCGCCGCCTTCGCGGAGAAGCGGATGGTCGGGAAGGTCGTTTACCAGG
>Ga0157375_10006640_pt1 | contig 10069 bp, 9 predicted proteins | sample M35metaG_FD_115311 | JGI IMG/M metagenome (GOLD analysis project Ga0157375, IMG submission 115311) | Miscanthus rhizosphere microbial communities from Kellogg Biological Station, Michigan, USA - M3-5 metaG | ecosystem: Host-associated > Plants > Roots > Rhizosphere > Soil | place: USA: Michigan... | reverse complement strand
TACGTCGTGTCGAGCACCCTGAACCGGGTCGATTGGAACGCGGAGCTAGTGCGCGGGGATCCAGGGAGCGGCGTTTAGCAACTCAAGCGAGAGCGGGGTAAGGGACTGTTCGTGGGGGGCGTGAAGCTCCCGCTGGCCTTGGCGGGGTCGGGATTGATCGATGAGTACGCATTCGTGGTGCAGCCCAGGCTAGCAGTGTTATCCGAATGCCGTCCCGGTCAACACTTCACAGGCCTGCCATAGACGTCTGGCATCGGCTTCGTTCCGTGCCAGAGACGCAACCTTTGCCGGTCCCACCCGTTCGCCGCGAGTCTCGAACAGGCCGAGCGGCCCATAGTAGCCGCCGTCGACGACATCGGGCGCGGTCGCAGCATAGAGCGTCGGAAGCGCGCCGGTCAGATCGCTGTTGAACAGGGCACCGATGAGGCTGCTCAGGACGGATCGGGCTGCGCGCGCTGCGGCTGAACGGCCGCCACGGAACAGGTTCGTATTCGCCACGCCAGGATGAGCGGCAACCGACATCACGCGCGATTGCGCCACGCGCAAGTACCGATTGAGTTCAAACGAAAACATGAGGTTGGCCAGTTTCGACTGCCGATAAGAGGACATCGGTCCATAGTGACGCACTGCCTGGAGGTCTTCGAAGTTGAGTCGACCCGTCTTGTGTGCGATAGAGGCAATCGTTACGACGCGAGGTCGTTCCGGTGAATTATCCGCGGCTGCTTCGAGCGCCGGCAGCAACAGGGCGGTCAGCGCGAAATGCCCGAGCACGTTAGTCCCGAACTGAAGTTCAAAACCGTCGGTTGTTTCGACGCGCCGGGGAGGCGCCATGATTCCAGCGTTGTTGATGAGAATGTCCAGCGGCCGGCCTAGCGCGAGTTGGCGCTCGGTAAAAACGCGCACCGATGCGAGACTGGAGAGATCGAGCTGTTCGAGTTGCAATCGTGCTCCAGGCAATTCCCTTTGCAGGCGAGCAATTGCGTCTGTGCCGCGCCGCTTGTTGCGGCATGCGAGAACAACTTCCGCGCCCTGGCGAGCCAGGATGGCGGCTGTGTGATAACCGATGCCGCTGTTCGCACCGGTGATGATGACGCGCCGGCCATTCTGAGGCGGGATGTCGAGGCTCCACTGTTTGCTCATGTGATTCGCTGGTTGCGAGGGATGACAACAGGCAGAAGCCTGCAAGATGGCGATGGTACTAGAGCACCCGTGCCACGCTGAGGGCCTGTTCGAAGCGTACGCGCTTTTGGCGTGGCGTCTGTTCGGGTTGAATGCGGGATTGCTCCAGGTCCATTGAAGCGCAGTCACTTGTTGGCCATTCCTTACGCTGGTTAATACTGTCAAACGGTCCGCTCGCCATAGCGGAGCCGCCATTTCTGGCCTAACTTTTTTTAGCCGATGGTGGCTCAGTCCAGCGTTGAGCGCTGGCTTCGTCGTATGCATCCAGTTTGTCGCGCGCGGCCACGCTCGGTTTTTCCCGCGTCGGTGCATCGTTTGCTTTGCCCGCAACGGGAATGAGCCACGAGCTAAGCACGGCAAGCACCGCGATCACGAGGAAACCCCAAAAGCTCAAGTTCAGAGCGTGATACAAGACCACGCGAACGTCCTGGCTGCTAGCAAGCTGAGCAAGCCCCGTGGGCTCATTAAGAAGATTACGAAGTTTTATGGCCAGATCGCCACTGCCGTAGTGCGTGATTCCCAAATTGAGAATGGCGCCGAGCACGGCGGCACCCAGCGTATTGCGGAGGCTGCGCGAAAATATGATCGAGGCGGTAGCGCTTCCGCGCATTGACCATTCGACACTCTCCTGAACCAGCACGATGCCGGTTATGCTGACCAGTCCCATCCCAAAGCCCATCAAGAATGACGCCGCTGCGGCAATTGCGGGATGACTGTGCGGCGTCAGGAACAAGAGAAGGACAGCCCCGAATGGAAAAGCCAGGCTGCCCACACGCACGCTGTGGCGGATGCCGAAGTATTTGAAGAGTCGGCTCGAAAGGATAACGGCAAGCGGCCATCCTACGACAAGCGAGGTCAAGGTGAGACCCGCCGTGATGGGTGAACGGCCAAGCACGCCTTGTACATAGATTGGCAGGATTGTCGTAAGTCCGATCAATGCCATGCCGGCAAGTAGCGTCGCGGCATTGCTGGTCGCGATGAGACGACGAGCCCACAGGTCGATCGAAATGATTGGCACGGCGACACGCCTCTCGTGCAAAACGAACAGTGCTCCAGTCACGAAAAACAAAGAGTGAGACCGGTGAGCACCCAGAAGCCCGATCCTTCCATTTCCGTGAGTATGACCAGCAGGGAAACGATTGCCACTGAAAAGAGGAGGGCGCCAGCATAATCGATCCCGACGCGGCGACGCTCCACTTTCTCGCGCAGAAATAGCGAGAAGCCGATGATCGTGAACACGCCGAATGGCAAATTGATCCAGAAGATCCATGCCCACGAGATTCGGTCGATGATGATGCCGCCGGCGAGTGGCCCGACGACCGCCGAGATAGCCCAGACTATAGCAATCATGCCTTGTGCCTTGCCACGTTCGTCCATCGTGTACAGATCCCCGATGACCGTCATCGCCACGGGGTAGATGGCACCCGCGCCGAGTCCCTGCAGCACACGGAAAGCGATCAGCGAAGGCATCGACCAACTGAAGCCGCACAGCAGAGAGCCCGCGAGAAACAGCGATATCCCCGCCAACAGCACTGGCTTACGACCGAACAAGTCCGAGAACTTTCCATAGATGGGGGTCGTGGCCGACGGTGCGAGCAGAAAGGCAGAAAATACCCAGCTGTAGTAACCGAAGCCGCCGAGTTGGCCGACGACATGCGGCATGGCAGTTGCCACGATAGTCGCCTCGATTGAAACCATGAATGTCGCCAGCATGATCGTGCCAAGGATCAGTGAGCGCTGCGTAGCGGAAACTGAATTTTGCATGCTGGTTCACTAAAATTCGATTCGGACAACCGCGTCGAGCACAGTACGGAGATTCGCCGCGCTTCCTCTACCAAATGCGTTTTCGAACCTGTCCTGTGCCATCTGCCAGTAGACAGTCGACTCCTGCAGCTTTTTCAGGCCCCTCGGTGTCAGACGCACGATTTTCACTCGCTTGTTGTCCCGGGCGGGCTTCACCGAAACCATTCCGTCTCTTTCCAGAGGACGGAGGTTATGAGTTAAGGCACTTCGACAGAGCACAAGCTGTTCGGCAAGTTCGCCCATCGTGGGTGAGCCCTCACGTTTGATGCAAGAGAGAATCGACCGTTGGGTCGCTTTCAAACCGCAGGGTGCCATGTAGGTGTCGTACAGCAGCGAGACGTTCCGCATGGCTCTGCGCAACGCGGTCGCGTTGCAACGTCCACCTTGCGTCATCGGCTCTCTCTGAAGAGCATGCTCGTGATCGCTCATCTCAGCGTCAACCCACAACGTTGCGCGAATGCCTAAGAGCAAATTTATACATGCATATGCACACCTCCGCAAGATTGAATATTCAACTATCGATCGCTTTTCCCATAGCTGTCTTGCGCTTGGATGTCGATGCATGCTTCTTTCGCCGTTCTCCGAAGGAATTCGAAAGCAAGCCTCCTTCCACGCCGGGTCATCTGGCCACAGCTGAAATCAGTGATTGATAGATGATCTGGGGTAACGAAGCAATTGCGGCTGAGCGGCGAAGCAGGGACGATTGAAGCTGGCCGAAGACCGCGATCGGCTTAGGATGCGTATCCCATCTTGAAGTGGACGGCCTTGTCGTCCTCCTTTCCGAACGCGAACTCCATATTGGCAAAGATGCCGTGAGCAGGTTTCAGGACGTACTGTACGCCGAGGCCCGCGCTCGGCAACCGCTTGGCCGAATACATACAGCCGACACGGTTCGCGCCGTACAGGCACGCCACACCAGCAAAAGCGTGGCGGCCCAGCGCACGGCTAGGCGACGGGCGTTCCTCGACCGCAAAGGAGGGATGTAAGTGCCGGCGAACTCGCCCATCGTGTACCCATTACGACCTCAAATAGCTGGCGAGTGATTGACTGTCCTTCGCTAGCCGGTCATAGACGTTGTCCAACCTGGCCGGGATGCGAGACACATAAAATCGTTCTTCATCGCCGAGATATTTGGTCGCGTCCAGGCCCACCTTGTCATTCAATCCGCGCTTGTCTCCCGAAGGATCGAGCTTGGAACCCAGACCGTGCTGGATGATGACCAGATCGCGAGAAGCCTGAAAACGGGTTGCTATTGCCCATTCGATTTGCTCGCTGTCGTTGATATCGATGTCTTCATCGACGACGGTCACCATTTTGATGTCGTAATGGCAGCCAAATGCACAGGCGATAACGTTTTTTGCTTCGCCATACTGCTTCTTTATGATTTTCACGATCAAATGAAACCGTCCGAGCCCTCCCGCCGTGAGGCGAACATCCAGCACATTAGGAAAATTGAGCTGCATTCGCTCCAGAATGGACGACTCCCGGGGGATTCCGCCGATAATGACGTTCTCGATCCCGGAGGGATTGTTGACGCGATAAATCGGATTGCGGCGGTGGGTGATGCAGGTAATCCTGATGTAGGGAAGCAGGTCCTGACCGGTGTAGTATTTTGGAAATTCTCCAAATGGGCCTTCCAATACGCGTTTATGTGGAATGATGAACCCCTCGATCGCTATCTCGGCGTCCGCAGGAATATGGACATCGTTGGTGTATGATTTTACGACATCGATCGGACGCTGCTTGAGTGCGCCTGCAATGGTCAGTTCGCACACGTCGCGCGGCGCAATGGCCTGCGAAGCCAATTCGACCACCGGATCGTGGCCGATGGTAACGGTAACCGGCAATTCCTTATCCAGCTTTTCCGCGGCCTGATAATAAGCGAACAGATCGCGCGGGAGCATCAGGATGCTCAGCCTGTCAGGCCCTTGCACTTGAAGACGGTTTATCGAGAGGTTTTGCTTGCCTGTTTCCAGATTCAGTCCATGCACGAGGCCGCTGGTGATGTAAGGGCCGCCATCGCGTTCGTGGCAGGTAATGATGGGCAGGATCCTTTTTAAGTCAATATCCTCGTCGTGCGTTACTTCGTGGACAGCAGCCGAATCCTGCTCGACCACATTCCACTCCAATGGGGCTTTCAGTGCCCTCTGAAAGGCGGGCAGGATCTGATCGACGGGAAGCTCGAGCAACTCAGCCACCCATTGCCGCTGCCCGAGCAATCCTCCGGCAATCGGTACGTCATGTCCTCCGGGTCGCGAAAAAAAGCAGGCCTGCTTGCCTTCGAAATGCTCGATATATCGAAGAACATCATATTCGAGCGCGATATTGCCTTCGAGGCAGATCAAACGCTTGGTGCGGTCAAGGAATTCCAGCCAGTCACGAAGATTGTTTATTTTGCTCATTCTGAATTCCATTGCGTGAGTTGACATTCAGGCAATCCAGGAAATGATCTGAATTGATGTCTTTTCCTCTTGGCTCTTTTTGCTGGCTGGGTGCATCCGAGAGCGCGCGTATATCAATGCCCAGGAAAACGCCATAACCGGCCGTATATGAAATCTCCAGAAGAGAAGAATCGGATATATCCAAGCCCCTTGCTTTTAGACACGCCAGGGGTTCGTCGAGTAACTGCTGGCGAAAGGCTTCATCCTCGTTCGCCTCTTCGACGATGGCTGCAATCTTTTCGGTCAATCCGTCCATGAGTGTTCGATCCTTGGTTGAGTCCAGAGGTCTTTGTCCACGCAGCGCGCCGGCGCTCACCCCGATAGCCTTTGAACCATAGACGGCGTGTCTTCAGTAATCAAGGGCCGACTATCTGCTGACCCAGTAAGGCAGCACATCAGCATAAAAGACCATTTGCGCAAGGTCTGATTGCGGATCGCTCAGTAGAGATCCGGCATCTGTCTTGCCCGAGACGAATTCCGCAGCCACCTCGGCAAGTCCAGACCACCGAGTCAACACGGCATGCGAAAGGCATTACGCCGCGCACCTGCCCCCAAAACCGGTCAGTCATGCAACCCGGATCGCACAGGCCAGGAGACCAGAAGGATCGTGGGCGCGAACGAGGGTGTTGTATCGAGCGAGGCCGCGCCGTTTGGCGGGGTCAAAGAGTCAGGCTACGGGCGCGAAGGCTCGCGTTATGGCCTCGATGACTACACGACGATCAAGAACGTTTGCGAGGGTGGGCTAGAGCAGGAACGAAACGCAACTGTAGCCGGACGAGAAGACCCGCAGCGACCCGTACGCGGTGCCGATGCGCGCGACGCTCGATCAGCTTCGCGGCCTGCCGCAGGCACTCGTCAGCACCGCTGAACACGACCCGCTGCGCGACGAGGGCGAAGCGTACGCGCGCAAGCTGAAGGAAGCCGGCGTGCAGGTGACGGCGACCCGCTATAACGGAATCATTCACGACTTCGTCCTGCTGAACGGGATCCACGATGTGCCCGCCGCGCAGGCCGCGATCCGTCAGGCGAGCGATGCCGTTCGCGATGCGCTGAAGCAATGACGCCAGGACGGCGGAGCCTCGCGCATGAGGTAACCGCTCCACCCGGTTCGCACGCTCGCGACAAGCCACGTGCCTCGACATCGTCAAGACCGACTCGAACGGAACCGTAATTTGGTCCGCAACTGGGTATGAGGAAATTGCCATGAAACTCATCTCTGTCTTCGCCGCAGCGATGATCGCTGCAACTTCCGCAACATGGGCCGCGTCAGATGCGCCACGGGCTCGGGCGGCGTCTTCCGCAGGCTGGATTGCGCAGCTAGTCCTGTCAGACGGCACCGCGCCGCGCAACGTGCCGAAAATCATGAGCAAGCCGGATGAGGTCCGCGACGCGTATGCCGCGGCGCACGTGGCACTTCCCGTGGAACTGTCGATCAACGGCTTTCTGATCGACACCGGCACCCACAGGATGCAGGTCGACACGGGCGCCGGCGAGCTGTTCGGCGCGACGTCCGGCCAGCTGGTCGCGAACCTGCGCACGTCCGGTTATCGTCCGGAAGACATCGACGTGATCCTGCTCACGCATATTCATGGCGGTCATTCGAAGGTTTGAGCGTCGGCCGTGAGCGGGTGTTTCCGAATGCGCTTGTCTACGTAGACCGGCGCGATGCCGATTACTGGCTGAGCGCGGAGGCAGAGGCCAAGGCGCCCGGAAAGAGCGGGCAAGTAGAACAGCGAAACACCCGCACGGGTGAACCGATCGGGCGAACGTCGGTAACGTTCCCTGCCCGCGTCGCAAGCGGTACGCGCCGATGGCCGGCATGGCATCGGCGCCGGCCGGTCAGTCGCTTCCTCAGCCGGTCGTCTGATCGCAGGCCGCTCCTCATGCGGCCTTTCGACCTTTCAACCACAGCGCCGTCGATAGGCGGACTTTTCTTTGCTATGTCGCGGACATGTCACGACTCTCGCGTCGACGTACGATGTGATTCGCGCACTGCGACAATGCGAAGTAGAGCACTCCACCCGCCAGCATTCCAGCGACTGCCTCGGAGAACGAGGGCGCCAGGTAGTGAACAAGGCTCGCGATCACAGCGGCAGCGAACCACGCCAGGAAGGCGCTGCCACGGAAGTCTGGCACCGCCTGTGTATCGGAGTAGTGCCGGACCAGGATCTGGTCGACAATAATGATTGCTCCGATCGGGGGCACGAAGATGCCCAGCAGGTTCAGCCAGTCAAGGAACAAGCTCCACACGCCAGCGACGGCCAGAATCCCGCCCAACAGTCCCAGCACGATCGTCATCGTTCGCATCTTCTTCCGGGAAATCCGTCCCCAGCCCACAGCGCCGTTGTACAGGCAATGCGTGCACACCGATCCGAGATTGACGAAGACAAAAACGAGCGCGATCACGGACAGAACGCCGCCATGCCCCGTCAGGACAGGCATGAAATCACCCCCGCTCGAAGCGGGAGCGACGGCAGCGCCGGCACACACGATCAGAATGCCGAAGAGCTGGGCAGTGACGTTCGCGACCGGGAACGCGGTAAGAATTGCCCAGACTGCGCTTTTTCCGTCCTTCGACCAGCGCGTAAAGTCGGCCGTCATCGTGCCCGAATCGGCGAAGGTCGCCACGACGAGCGTTATCGCGCTACCCAGCGACATCGCGCTACCTGCGCCAAGACCGTTGTAGTGGGACACCCCGGATAGCGAATGCTCGGAGCCGATCAGGACGAGGGCCACGATCCCGAGGATCACATACATTGGCGCGGCGATCATGCCGACGATCGAGAGTGCGCGAATGCCGATGAACGTCACACCGGTATAGAGCACCGTTGCCGCGATGATCGTCACCGTCTCGTTCCAGCCGTAGGATGCGTGAACCGTCGTTCCGGTGAGGCCGGTCTGGAAGGCGTACCAGCCCACGACCACACTCGCCAGAAAGCCGGATGTGATCGCGTAGCCTTTCTTGCCGAAGGTGCGCTCGGCCTGAAGGGCGAAGTTGCGTCCGGTGCTTCCGGCGATGTAGCTCAATGCGCCGACATACGCCAGAAGGATGGCGTTGCCGATCATGATCGCCAGAAGCGCCTGCGAGAAGCCGAGGTTGTAGGCGATGACTCCACCGAACACCGCATTCGTGATGATCATCGGAAAGCCGAACCATACCGCAGCCACGGACGACAGCGAGTGGCGATGCGACAGGGGGACGGGCAGGTGCTCGAACTCTTCGTCGAGCAAGTGTTGGTCGGTTGTCTTGGTCATGATGTTCCCCTTCTCCGGATTCACTGTGAGAGACCCGCGTTCCTGAGCAGGGGAGGCCATTGGTGGCGCCACGGACGCGCCTGCTCGAAGGCCGCCGAGGCGCGCAACACCAATGCATCGTCGAGATGGCGTCCGACGATCTGCAAACCGATCGGCAACCCGTCCTTGGTGAAGCCCGCCGGAACCGATGCCGCGGGCTGGCCGGTCAGGTTGATCGGATAGGTGAACGAGAGCCACTGCGTGGGCGCGACCATGCGTCCGTCAGTTTTTTCAGGACCTTGGCAATGGATGGGGAAGGGCGGGACGGTCAGGGTCGGCGTGAGCAGCAGGTCGTAGTTGTTCATGAACCGCCACATCTTGTTGACGACGGCCTTGCGTGTCAGCATGGCGTTCGTGAAGTCCTCCGCAGTCCACGGGTGATTGAGGAACGCGACGAGATGCGGCGACATCTCATGGCCATGCTCGGCGACCATCGCGCGCATGCCCTTGAGATCGGTGTCCATTGCGACGATGGCCCAGAACGCATCGAAGGGGTCGCTCCATGCGGGATGCGCAATCTCCACGACGCACCCGAGATCGCGCTCGAAAACCTTTACGGCCTCATCGACGACCGAACGGACTCGAGGATCGACAGCGGCATAGCCCCAGTCCGGACTGTAGGCGATCCGCAGCCCCTTGATATTGCCGTCAAGCGCGTTCATCCAGTCGAAGTCAGCGGGCGGCAGCGAATGGCGGTCGCGTGGATCCGGGCCCGCGATCACCGACAACATGAGGGCGCTATCGGCAACGGTTCGGCTCATCGGGCCGATGTGCTCGAGACTTTCCCAGCTGGAGACGCCGGGATAGCGCTCGTCGCGGCAACCGGGATAGAGCGGGACGCGTCCCATCGACGGCTTGATTCCGTAGATGCCGCAATGGGCAGCGGGGATCCGGATCGAGCCGCCACCGTCGCTTCCGATAGCGAACGGCACCTCTCCAGCCGCAACGGCCGCACCCGATCCGGCGCTGGAGCCACCCGGCGTCAGATCGAGATTCCAGGGGTTGCGGGTGGTTTCGAAAATCGGATTGTGTCCGACGCCGCTGTAGCCGAATTCGGGCACATTGGTCTTTCCAACGATGATCGCGCCGGCCTTCTTCAAGCGCTCTACGACGACGTCGTCTTCATCGGGTACGAAATCCTTGTAGGCCGCCGAACCGGACGTTGTCCTGATGCCGGCCGTGCTGACCAGATCCTTGATGCCCACGGGTACGCCCGCGAGCGCACCGACCTTCTCTCCGCGCAGGATTCGCGCTTCGAGTTCGCGCGCCTGCTCAAGTGCTGCATCGGCTGTCACCGTGCAGAATGCGTGGATCGAAGGCTCGAGCATCTCCATGCGCTCCAGATGCGCCTC
>Ga0157375_10006635_pt1 | contig 10071 bp, 8 predicted proteins | sample M35metaG_FD_115311 | JGI IMG/M metagenome (GOLD analysis project Ga0157375, IMG submission 115311) | Miscanthus rhizosphere microbial communities from Kellogg Biological Station, Michigan, USA - M3-5 metaG | ecosystem: Host-associated > Plants > Roots > Rhizosphere > Soil | place: USA: Michigan... | reverse complement strand
GTCTCCACGTAGCCCTCCACGCGGGCTCCCCGGTCGCGGAGCTCCGAGGCGAGGACGGGATCCTTGGCCGGCCCGGCGACGACGAGCGGCAGCCCGACCGCCGCCGCAGCTTCGAGCGCGGCGAGCTGATTCTTGCGGGCCTGGATCGCGCCCACGGAGAGCACGTAGTCGTGACTCCCCTGACCGGGGGAGAAGGCGGGGTCGACGCCGTTCGGAGTGACGACGATGCGGCCCTCTGGGACGCCGTAGAGCTCGATCAGGTCCGACTTGGTCCTGTGCGAGACCGTGAGCACGCGCGCTGCGTGACGAACCGCGTGCGGCACGACGAGCCGGAAGACCATTCGATCCTTCCGGCCCATCAGCTCCGAGCCACGCGCGAAAGACACGTCGTGCACCGTGACCACGCAGGGGCACGGCGCGCGGAACGGGAGGGCGTACTGCGTGTGGCACAGGTCGGCCCGGAGCGACCGCAGCACGCGCGGCAGCGTCCAGGCCATGCGGAGCTCCTGCCAGCGGGCGTGAAGCTCGAACGGCTCGACGCCGGGCGGCACGAGCTCGGGATGGCGGGTGACGGCGACGAGGCGAATCCCGGCCTCGGAAGCGAGCTTCCCGAGCTCGCGGAGCAGATTGAGCGCATAGGTCTCGTCCCCGGTGCGCTGGCGCCCGAGAACGTCTGCGTCGAACACGACGGTGCTCACGCGAGCTCCCGCCAGAGCGCCTCGACCGCGTCGGCGGCTCGACTCCACGGGAACTCACGAGCGCGCGCGGTTCCGAGTGGTGTGAGCTCCTCGCGCCGCGCGATCGCCTCCTGGATGCCCTCCGCGATGGACGAGACGTCGAGCGGGTCGACGAGAATCGCGGCGCCGCCGGCGACCTCCTCCATCGCGGTCGCCGTCGAGGTCACGACGGGGACGCCGCAGGCCATCGCTTCGAGCACAGGGAGGCCGAAGCCCTCGTACAGCGAGGGGTACACGACGCAGCGCGCGCCCCGATACAGAGCGGCGAGCTCGGCGTCGGGGATCTCGCCGACCCAGCCCTCGACCTCCACGTCTCCCCACCCGCGCGCTCCGACCACCCGCAGCTCGACACCCGCTTCGCGCGCGGCATCGACGGCCCGGCGGAGGTTCTTGCGCGGCTCGAGCGTCGCGACGGCGAGGACGTAGTCGCCCTCGGCGCGCGGACCGTGCGCTGTGAAGACGGCGTCGACCCCGTTGGGCACGACGCGGATCCGGTCGGCCGGCACGTCGACGAGCGCTGCCACCTCGGTGCGGGTGAACTCGGAGACGGCGACAACGGCGTCTGCAGCGCGGAGGACTCGATCGAGCCCGGCGTTGCCGTAGAGCCGGTGCCAGCGCGGGAACGCCTCCGGTGCGCGGAGGATCGCGAGGTCGTGCACGGTGACGACCGTCGGCACCGATGCTCCGACCGGACCGCGGAAGGTCGTGCAGTGCAGGACGTCGAGCGCGCGCGCACGGCGCTTGAGGCCGACCGGGTACCAGAGCGCGTCACGCAAGACGCTCGAGACACGTCCGTCGCCTCCGAACGACAGCAGGTCGAGATCGAGCCTCGGACGGCCCCTGAGGGCGCCGAGCAAGCCGCGAACCACGCGGGCCGTTCCGGCGCGCGTCTGGACGAGCGGCGAGGTGTCGACGCCGACCCTCACGGAGCCGCCGCGCCCGCGCGCAGCGCGTCCCGTGCCGTCTCGTAGGCCATGAGTTCGAGCGCGTCCTCCAGCTCGCACCACCGGTAGACGTCGTGCTCCGCATCCAGCGTCGGCTCCCACCCGACAGGTGCCTCCGCGACGAAGGCATGGACCGTGACGCGCTCGATTCCAGGTGCGTAGCGGGCCCGGATCGCCGGAGGGTCGTCGAGGAGGGAGTACGACAGTGAGATCGGGAGCTTCCGCACCTGCGCCTCGAGACCCGTCTCCTCCCGCAACTCGCGGACCGCTGCGTGCCACGACGTCTCGTCCGGCTCGAGGCCGCCCGCGACGATGCTCCAGTAGCCGAGGCGCTCGGGGGAACGCCGCATGACCAGAAGCTGGCCATCCCGCCGCACGACCACGACGATCTCCTGGTCGCCCCTCAGCACGCCGCCGCTTCCTGGTATCCACGGAGGAACGTCTCGCCGACCGCGCGCCAGGAGAACGTCTTCGCATGCTCGAGCCCGAGCGCGGCGAGCCGCGTACGGTCCCCAATCGCGCCTTCGATCGCCGACGCGAACGCCGCGGGGTCCTCGGGGTTCGCTCGCAGCGCGGCGGTGCCGCTGGCCTCGTCGAGCGACTCGTGTGCCGAGGCGACGACGGGTGCGCCACAAGCCATGGCCTCGATCACCGGGATCCCGAAACCCTCGAACCGTGACGGGTACGCGACGACGGCGGCACCGCGATAGAGGCGCGCGAGCTCCTCGTCGGAGACGAAGCCGAGGCCGCGGATCCCCGGCCCGTCGAGGAGCGGCTGCTCGCCCCAGCCCTCCCCACCGACGACCGCCAGCTGCAGCTCGCCGTCGAGCAGGCGGTGCGCTTCGACGAGCACTTGCAGGTTCTTGCGCGGCTCGAGAGTCGCGACGGTGAGGACGTACGGGGCGCCGAGGTCGGCGGCTGGGCCGTCCGGCCGGAACACGGGCTTCGGCGCAGGGTGCGCGACTCGGATCCGGTCCTGCGGTACGCCGAGCGTGGCGGTGACGTCGCGCCCGGTGAATGCCGAGTTCACAAACACCACGTCGCAGGTCGCCGCGGCATTTCGGTACTTGCGCGAGTGCATCGATCGCGTCCTCGCCGTCGTCCACTCCGGGTGGTGGAGCGGCACGAGATCGTGAATCGTCGTCGCGCGGACTCCGGCACGCTGCGGCGGGTACATCCAGTCGGAGAAGTGCAGCGCGTCGAAGCCGCCGAGCAGACGCTCTGCCGCAGGCCGGCCGGCCCTGCTCCAGGCGGTGCGCACTGCGTGGGAGAACGGGAGCGGCCACGTTCTGACCTCGACGCCGATCCCTGCGAGCGCGCGGCGGATCCGCTCCGGTCCGCGGATGCTGGTCGGGGCGAAGGCGACGATCTCGTGCTCGCCGTCCGCGGCGTCCGCGAGTCCGCCGAGCGACCCCTGGAGGTACGTCCCGATCCCGAGCAGTGCGTGACTCAACGGGCTCACGTCGAAAGCGATCCTCACCGTGCGGGCTTGTAGACGAAGCGGTTGAAGTGCGCCCCGAGCACACGGTCGTCGGTGTTCGAGCCGCCGATCACCTCGGCAGGAACGGCCGTCGGCGACACCGTGTAGACGACACGGCAGTCCGTCGTCCCCGGTATCGGCTCGATCGGGACGTTGAGCAGGACGTGCCCGGTGGGCTGGAGGGGCGCGCGACCGACGACGCCGCCGTTCGAGAGCGCGACGACCGCCTGGGGCTCCGAAAACAGGCTCGGGTCGCTCGAGAGGTCGACCGTCAGGCGTCCGCCCACGCAGCCGCGTCGGAGGTAGCTGACCACGGGCCCTGACCACGTGTCGTTCGGGTAGAGCCCCGTGATGTCGACGGCTGAGACGAGCGGCGTCACGACACGCCAGAGCGTGACACCCCAGCCCTTGTCCTGCGCGAGCTGCTCGCCGTCGACGGGAATGAACGAGGAGTCGGTGAGCAGGTACTCGTCCCGGACTTGACGGCCGTCGGGAAGCGTGACACGGCCTGTCCTCGGATCGATACGCACTCGGGTCTCCGGGAGCGAGCCGGGCGTGGGGTCGGTGACGTAGTAGACCGGCCCGACGCTGCGATTGAAGAACTCGGTCTCGTGGACCGTGAGACGGTCGGTTCGCCCCGTCCAGAGGTATGCCGCCTTGGCGCCCGGCCCGAGAGCGGCGTCGACCCAGTCACGATCGGCATCGCGGATGCCCTGGAAGAGCACACCGCGCGAGAAACGCTCGAACCCGTGCGTCCCCCACCAGATGGGCCGGATCGCGAGGATCCAGAGCCCGAGCACGAGGAGTGGCAGTGCGATGGCGAACCGCTTCGGGACGAACAGGAACGCCGCAGCGAGAGCGGCCGCGAGACCGAGCGCCGCGAGCGTGATCCAGTTGGAGCCGATCCGGTCCTGGAGCGACCAGAACGGCAGGAGCATCAGGGTGTCGGTGATCGCTGACGTCGTCAGGAAGCGGTCGAACGGGATCGCGACGACGAGCAGCGCCGAGACGATGGCCGCAATCGCCGCGAGCAGGCGAGGCCGTGGCGCCCCACGCTCCACCCACGCGAGGAGCGCGATGCAGAGGAGCGGCGCGACGTAGAACATGTTCCGCTCCTCGATCCTGTCGGAGAAGCGCGATGCGAACACCGCGACGACCGGGACGACGCAGACCGTGATCGAGACGGTCGCGGCGAGGAACGCCTGCAGCCGCGCATCGAGCGTGCGGGCCCGGGCGACGAGCACGATCGTCGCCGCGAGCGGGACGACGAGGACGTACAGGGCGAGCTCGGCCACATGCCACCAGAGGTAGCGGAGCGCCTCGCCGACGTCGTAGTTCCGCTCGCCGACCGGCTCGTAGGCGCCGAGCAGCCCTCCCCCCGCGAGCTGTGCGACGAGCAGGATCGCGACCGCGCCGAGCGTGATCCCGTACAGCCAGCGGTAGCGCGAGAACGTCGCGCGAAGGCCCCGCTGCTCGAAGAGGGCGAGCACGAGCGGCGCGAGCAGGATCGCCGGGCCGAGGGCGACCGCCTGAACGCGGGTCGCGTACGCGAGCCCGAGCAGCACGAGCAGCAGGGCAACCCAGAACGGCGTCGGGCGCTCGAGCACGAGGAGAAGGACGAGTACGACGACGAGGAACAGCGGATAGAACGCGTTCTCGGTCATGACCGTGCCCGTGTACGCGAGCGACGGCACCGCGACCGCGAGGAGCGCGGCAAGCAGTGCGTACCCGTCCCTCACGACACGGCGCGCGAGGAAGAAGGCCGGGACGGCAGCGAGCGACATCAGGACGCTGTTCCAGGTCTTCACCGCCGCGTACGCGTCCACGAGGTTGTGGAAGAGCACGTACGCGGGGGTGATCAGCAGCGGGTAGAAGGCGCTGTAACCGGGATCGGGCTGATCGCGGAGCAACGGCTGGCCGGCGTCGGCGATGCCGCGCGCGATCTCCGACCAGATGAGCTCGTCGACCATGATGAACGGGGCCACGAGATCGCGTGCGAGCCATGCCCGGACGGCCGCCGACGCCACGACGATCGCTGCCAGCCACGCCCAGGTCGGAACCCGGGCGACCGCTCTACCCAAGCTCGACCTCGGCGAGGCGGCGGGCGATCTCCCTCGCCTCGGCCGTCTCCGCCGAGATTCCGACGTCCGCTGCTGCGGCGCTGACGTCGTTCAGAACGGCGTCGTCCACGGCCGCGCCGCCCGCGACCGTCTCGAGCGCGGCGACGTACAGGTCGGCGACGTGCTCGACGTCGTGGTCGCGCTCCGCGAGCTCGGCCGCCCTGGCGCCCATCACCTCGCGGACGTCGGCGCGCCCCGCGAGGAGCTCGAGCGCTGCCGTCAGCGTGGCGACCTCGTCGTCGTCCGGCGGCACCTTCAGCGCGACGTCGCCCGGTAGCTCGGAGAACCAGCCCACGTCGCTCACCACGACCGGCTTGCCGAGCGAGAGCCCGCGGACGACGCTGCCGGACGTCTCTCCCATCGTCGGGTGACGGAGGTTCACGAGGACGTCGCTTCCCGCCATGAGCGCCCACAGCCGCGACTCGTCGACCCAGCCCTCGCGCACGAGGCCGGCATCGTCGAGGCCGAGCCGCTGCAGCCTCCGCTCGAGGTCGAAGCCGGGCGAAGTCGAGCCGACGAGGAGAAGCGTCAGATCCGGGTGCTCCCTACGGACCACGGCCGTCGCGCGCAGCAGCTCCGGGATCCGCTTGCTTGCGTTCACGACGCCGAAGCAGCCGACGATGGTCCCCGAGCCGACGCGCGCGGGCGCGACGTCGGGAGCGTGCCAGGCCGGGTGCGGGACGACCGCGATCGGCCCCGCGAATCCCGCTGCGCGCGCGTGGTCCCGGACATAGCGCGAGTGGACGATGAGCGCGGTGGCGTGTTCGAGCACGAAAGTTGGGAGCGGGAAGTCGGCGGGACGCGATTCCCAAAGCGGAGGGATCCGTTTGTCGAGGACGCCGTGTGCCAGCAGTCGCCCGACGACGCCGTGCTCGCGCTCCATGAGGTCGAGGTACCCGTGACCGTCCCGCCGTCCGACCGTCATCCCGGCGACGAGATGGTGGAGGACGAAGTCGTGCAGGACGACGACTCCGGGTCGCTTGCGCAGTGCGTCGACGATCCAGGCGTGCGCGTCGGGGTTGTTCCCGACGTGGTAGAGGGCGAGGTCCGTCCCGCGCGGAGCGGTCTTCTTCCCCCTGCGGACGACCGTCACGTCGATCCGCTCCCGGAGCGCGGGGAGCAAGAGCGCGCTGTAGTCCGCGATGCCCGACTGCTCTGGCGGCATCGGGCTGAAGTACGCGACGTTCACGCCAGCAGCCTCCCGATCGCCCGATCCCAGGTGACCTCGGTCGCGATCGCCTTGCCGGCGCGGCCGTAGGTGGCCGCCTCGTCGCGGTGCTCGCGGAGCCAACCGAGGGCGCGGGCTATCTCGGCGACGTCCGGCGTCACCACGAGACCGGTGCTCCCGTCCGACACGACCTCGAGCGGCCCGCCCGCGTCGGTCGTCGTCAGGACCGGCTTCTCCGAGAGGAACGCCTCGAGGGGGACCATCCCGTAGTCCTCGTCCACCGGCGCGTAGTAGACGGCGAGACAGCGCGCGTACAGATCGGCGAGCTCGGACTCGCCGATGCGACCCGTGAACCGCGCGCGGCCGTTCAAGCCTCGCTCCCTGGCGAGACGCTCGAGCCGTTCGCGGTCCGGCCCGTCGCCGGCGATCACGATCTCGAGCGAGCCGTCGCTGGCCGCAGCCTCGATGAGGAGATCGATGCGCTTCGCGCGGTCGAGCCGGTTCACGGAGAGCACGAAGTCGCCGTAGTTCTCACAGCGGTACTCGAGGGCCTGCGGCGGGTGTGGCAGCACTTCCGCGGTGAGCCCGGTCGAGGCCTCGACCCGATTCGCCACGTTCTGCGAGATCGCGAACAGCCTGGACGCCTCGCCGAGCGCGACGCGGTCGAGCGCCTGCACCTTCCGGCGAATCGCCCGATCGTCGGGCGAGTCGCCGAACTGCCCGAGCTCCGTACCGTCCAACTCGTACGCCTGCCGGAACTGGTGGACGAGCCAGACGCGCTTCTCCGGGTGGCGGACGACGTACGACGGGAACTTCGTCGCGACGACCAGATCGATCCGCTGCCCGTCGGCCTCCTCGAGGTCGAGCATCCGCCACAGGAAAGCCTGGGTGAGGACTCTGGTGCCCGGATACCACTTGAAGGGCACGGAGACGAGATCAGCGTCGTGCCCCCGCGCTCGGAGCTCGTCGACGAGCCGGTCCGTGAAGATCTCCGCGCCGCCGCGAGCGAACGGCACCTGCGGGCGGCAAACCGCGATCTTCATTGCTTCGAGCGCGTCGTCTCGAGCTCGGCCTGAAGGCGATCCATCTGTTCCTGGAGGTCGTCGATCAGCCGGAGCGCAGCCGCGTTGAACGAGCGCTGGTCGTATGCGAGCGGCTCGACGTACCAGCGCATGAGCTTGCGCAGGACCGCCTTGACCGGCGTCCCGATGCCACCGCGCACGCCTGGCCGGAGCCGAAGCGAGCGATCAGCAGACACCGGCCACAGGCGCTCGGCCTCGGCCCGAGCGACGCGCCGGTCGTCCTCGCCGCCGACCCCGGCGCCCGGATCGGCTCCCGATCGCCGCACCTCTTCGCGGAGCGACCGGAAGAGCTCCTCGACATCGACGGAGCTCTCCGTAGAAACCCCTGCAGAATCGCCATTTTTGGCGTCGTCAGCGGGCATCGGGGCATTCTAGCCGGGGCACAGGAAGGGGGCATGGCTTGGCCGGATCGGCCAGTAGGCTGAGACGATGCGCGTCGGCCTCTCCCTGCTGACGTTCTCCCCCGGCGATCATGGCGGCTCGGAGACGTACGCTCGGCAACTCGTCCGCTCTCTGGCCACGGTCGGGACGCTCGACTACGCGGTGCTCGTCCCGGCGCGCGCGAAGGACGCCGCCGAGGGGCTCCCCGCAATCGAGGTCAAGGACCCACCGGTTGCGAAACGCGGCCCACTCAGGATCGCGGCGATGGCGCTGCAGGCGCGGCGCACGAAGGGCGTGGGCGACCAGGTCGCGAGGTTCGACGTCATGCACTACCCGCTGACGGTCCCGTCTCCCGGTTCCGACGCCCCCACTGTCGTCACGCTCCACGACGTGCAGCACCGCGACCTTCCGGAGTTCTTCGGGCCTGCACGACGCTCGTTCAGGAGACTCGCCTACGACCGAGCCGCACGTTCCGCTGCGGCCGTGATCGTGACGAGCGAGTTCGTGCGCGGCCGCGCGCGCGACGCGCTCGATCTCGACCCGAACCGGATCCACGTCGTCCCCCTCGCCATCGACCACACGGTCTTCCGCCCCGAGATCGAGGAGCGCGAGCCGATGATCCTCTACCCCGCTCGCGGTTGGCCACACAAGAACCACGCGCGGCTCTTCCAGGCGTACGCGGCGTTGCGGGAGACGAGGCCGCAACTGCGGCTCGTCCTGACGGGAGGCGGCCTCGAGCGCCTCGAGCCCGTGCCCGAGGGCGTCGAGATCCTCGGCGAGGTCTCGGCAAGCCAGCTCGCGTCGCTGTACCGCCGCGCCGCCTGCCTCGTCTATCCGAGCCTGTACGAGGGATTCGGCATCCCTCCGCTCGAGGCGATGGCGTGCGGCTGCCCGGTCGCGGCGTCGAACGCCGGAGCGATCCCGGAGGTGTGCAGCGATGCGGCTGTGCTGTTCGATCCCACGGACGTCGAGGCGATGGCGGCCGCGATGCTCGAGGCCGACGCGCGGCGCGACGAACTGTCCACGCTCGGCCTGAAGCGCGCCGCGGAGTTCACGTGGGACGAGACCGCCCGTCGCCACGAGGACGTCTACCGGACCGCGCTCAGCGCAGGGCCCGTAGGTAGCCCCACGAGCGAGTGAGCCCCGCCGGGCGCCACACGGCGACGAGCACGGCGTAGAGCCCGACGCCGACGATCGCGGCCACTGCCGTCCCGAGGACGAGCGACGGCGGGAGGAAAGCGACGAGAGCGACGGCGCCGATGGCAACGGCAGCGCGGAGAATGCCGCGGAGACCCGGCCCGAGAGCGCCTAGCTCGCGGAGGAGCGCGGTGAGCACGAAGAGCGTCGAGATGGCGAGCGCGACGGCCAGCCCGTCGAGCTCGAGCAGCTCGAAGCCGAGCCATGCAAGAGCAACCTGCAAGGCGAGCGCGGCCGCGGCGATGACCGGGAGCGGACGGAGCCGCTCGGCGACGAAGGCGAGCGGGAAGGACACGTTCACGCCGACCGACGCGACCATCCACGGCGTGAGCACGACGATGAGGCGGCTGACCTCCTCCCCGATGTCACCACCGTAGGCGTCGCCGAGCAGCGACTCGACGATGTCGCCTCCCGCAACCGCGAACGTCCCCACGCACGCGCCGATGACGGACAGCGCGACCCAGGCAGACGACGTGACGTGCCGTGCGGCGGCGCCCGCCGCGAGGCCGCTGCGCGTCAGCGGCACGGACGAGACGAGCCCGATCGAGAACGCCGTGATCGACACGAAGCTCGCCGCGCCGAGGTACGCGTAGCCGAAGCTCGTGACCGCGCCGGGCTCGACCCGGCCCGCGAACGGCAGGCACACGACGTACAGGAGCTGGAGCGCGATCGGCAGCGCGGCCGCAGTGGCGAAGACGGCCAGCCTGGACCGGAGACGCGCGCCGGTCGGCCGGACCGCGCTCCGCGGCATCCGCGCCCTCGTCGCGCGGATCACGAGGCCGAGCACGGGCACGGCGAGCGCGATCGCGCCGTTCAGCGCGACGCCACGCCAGAGGGCGGCGATGCCGTCGTCGTCGACCCGTCCGACGATCTCGATGAGGGCGGCGGTGCCGCCGAGCGCGTAGCCCAGCGCCGCGGTCGCGTAGTCGTCGAGAGCGGCGAGACCGCTCGCCGCGATCCCC
>Ga0157375_10006634_pt1 | contig 10071 bp, 10 predicted proteins | sample M35metaG_FD_115311 | JGI IMG/M metagenome (GOLD analysis project Ga0157375, IMG submission 115311) | Miscanthus rhizosphere microbial communities from Kellogg Biological Station, Michigan, USA - M3-5 metaG | ecosystem: Host-associated > Plants > Roots > Rhizosphere > Soil | place: USA: Michigan... | reverse complement strand
TTCCCGCCGACGAGCTGAAGAAGATCGTCCGGCAGAAGTATCCGGACAATACCCTCAGCTTCATCTTCGAAGGCAAGCAGCCGACCACGGCGACCGAAGTCTGGATGGAACACGGCAAGGAGCGCGTGCAGCGGCTCTTCGATCCGTACACAGGCGCCGACCTGGGCGATTCGGTGCCCCAGGCCATTCGCGTGGCCGCGTGGCTCGCGAAGTTGCACACCGATCTGTTGTACGGCGACAACGGCCGCAAGGTCAATGGTATCGGCGCTATCTTCCTCACGCTGCTGTGCGTGACTGGCTTTATCGTCTGGTGGCCGGGCGTCGCGAGCTGGCGGCGCAACCTGGCCATTGATTTTCGATCCAACTGGAAGCGCCTCAACTGGGATTTGCATAGCGCGATCGGCTTCTGGTCCTTCGCTCTGATTTTCATGTGGGCCATCACCGGCGTGTATCTGGCATTCCCGTTGCCGTTCCAGAAGATCATCAACCACTATTCGACCCTGATCCAATACGCGCTGCCTGAGGATGTGACTCTGGCTGCACCCACAGCCCCTGATCCAACAGCATTGGTACTGGCACAGCCATCGCAGCCAAAGTCCTTCAACTATGGAAAAGGTGGACGCCGCCAGCCCATCCGCCGCAGCGCGGGAGATAATTTCATCCGCTGGATCTACTACCTGCACTTCGGGAACTTCGCCGGTCCGAAGACGAAGACGCTGTGGGTCGTCCTAGGGCTGCTTCCGGTGCTCTTGTTTGTGACGGGAGCGATCATGTGGTGGAATCGCGTGCTTAGTTCCGCCGCCCGCCGCTTGCGCCGGACGGAGCGATCCACGGCGGCTGTCGCGATCTGATCCCGATGCCTCACGAAATAGCATTTGAGATGGCGGTTTCGAGCATCCGGTTTGGCCCGGGTGTGACGCGTGAAGTCGGCATGGACCTGGCCGATCTCGGCGTGCGCAATGTTTTAGTCCTCACCGATCCTGTCCTGCGAGCCATGCCGCCGGTCGCGACTGTACTCGAATCGCTCGAGACCAATCGGATTGCCGCGACGCTCTACGATCGCGTGCGTGTGGAGCCTACCGACGAGTCCTTTCTCGACGCGATCGCCTTTGGCAACAAAGGCAACAACCAGGGAAGCTACGATGCGATCGTCGCCATCGGCGGCGGGTCAACGATTGACACCGCTAAAGCGGTGAACTTGTACGTCACCTATCCGCCGGCGGATTTTCTGGATTATGTGAATCCGCCGATCGGCAAAGGCCTGCCCGTTCCCGGCCCGCTCAAGCCTTTGATCGCGATTCCCACCACAGCCGGCACTGGCAGCGAAACCACCGGCGTCACCATCTTCGACTTAATTAAGATGCACGCCAAAACCGGCATCGCCAGCCGGCGCTTGAAGCCGACCCTTGGGCTGCTCGATCCCGAAAATACTCGTACGATGCCTTCGCAGGTGGCAGCTTCGAGCGGGCTCGATATTCTCAGCCACGCCGTGGAATCGTTCACCGCGCTTCCCTTCTCCGGACGTGCGCTGCCGGATCGCCCTTTGCTGCGCCCGGCGTATCAAGGCTCGAATCCCATCAGCGATGTGTGGTCGCTGCAAGCCCTCCGCATGGTCGCGAAATATCTGGTTCGCGCCGTGGAAGATCCGGGCGACGACGAAGCCCGCGCCAACATGCTGCTGGCTGCTTCTTACGCAGGCGTCGGATTTGGCAACGCCGGTGTCCATCTGCCGCACGGAATGTCGTATCCGGTGTCAGGAAACGTCAAGAGCTACAGGGCTCCTGGCTACGTTAGCGATCATGCTCTCGTGCCGCACGGATTCTCGGTGATCCTGAACGCGCCCGCAGTGTTTCGCTTTACTGCTTCGGCGAACCCGGAGCGGCACCTGGAAGCCGCGCACGCCCTAGGCGTGGACGTTTCGCGTTGCCAGGCCGCCGATGCCGGCCGCATTCTATCCGAGCGCATCACCTGGTTCATGCAGCGCCTGAAGACTCCCAACGGCCTGCGCGAGATCGGATACTCGTCGTCGGATATTCCGGCGCTGGTCGAAGGCTCTCTGCCGCAGCATCGCGTGACCAAGCTATCTCCTCGCCCCGCCGGACCCGAGGAATTAGCGAGGCTTTTCGAAGAGTCCCTCAGCCCTTGGTAGCCACTATCTCCGCGACCGCCCGATGGTGGTCGTTGGATTTACCTTCGTAGTAATGCGAAATCTCCCAGCCGTCGAAGTACTTCGCCAGCTCGCCCGGCTGCACTCTAAAAAGCGACCGCTCATGCCCCGGCTCCATCAGGAGCACAATCACGATCACGACGCCTCCAGGCTTTAGGCCACGCTTGATGGGCTCAAAAAGGTCGCGTTGCAGATAGAGGGACACCACAATCAGATCCCAGCTTGCCTCTACAATCGGGAATTCGTGCTTTTCGAGATCGGCCGCGTGCGTGTCCACCCCAGGAATCGTCACTGGTGAACGATCCACGGCCGTCACCTGCCAGCCATGCTCAGCGAGCCACACCGCGTTGCGTCCCGTGCCGCACGCCAGATCCAGCGCTCGGCCGGGTTGGAGCGCCTGGGCTGTTGCGACCAACAGAGGTGTTGGAACCATCGTGCTATCTGTGCGCCAGGAGTTTTTCAACGTGCTTCGCCAGCACGTCAACCTCGACGTTGAGGCGAGTGCCCACACGAGCCTGACCGATGGTCGTGTTCGCGAACGTGTGCGGAATGATGGTCACGCCGATCACGTCCCCATCCAGCGCCGCGATGGTCAGACTGATCCCATCGAGCGTGACCGAGCCTTTCTCGACCAGATACCGGTCGAGCGATTTCGGCACGCGCACCTTTAGCCACCAATTCTCATCGCCCAACGCGTCCAACGCGACTACTTCTCCGGTCGCGTCCACGTGCCCCTGCACGATGTGACCGGATAGTCTGGTCGCTGGCGTTACCGGCCGCTCCAGGTTCACACGCGAGCCCGCCGCGAGATCGCCCAGATTACTTCGCGAAAGCGTTTCAGGCGCCAGATCTGCTGCGAAGCCGCCCTCGGTCACCGCTACCGCCGTGAGACACACGCCGTTAACCGCAATGCTCGCGCCGATCGAAAGATCGGAAAGCACTGTGGAACAGTGAATCTCTAACTTCGAACCGGCTGCCGCAACCGTACCCAGTTCCTCGACGATCCCCGTGAACATCAGTCGTCGCGCTCCACCCAGGCTTCGACAGCAAACTCGTCCTTCGCGATGGAGTGGAGCTTCAAGTCGCGAAACCGGATCGCGTCCTTGCGGCGGCGTCGCCCCGCGCCTCCCGCGACCGGAAGAGACTGTGTGCCACCCAGAATCTTGGGCGCGTAGTAGAAATAGATCTTATCGGCGATGCCCGATTCCAGCGCGCTCCAATTCACCCGGCTGCCCGCCTCGATCATCAGCGACAAGTATTTTTCGCGCGCCAGCAGCTCCACTACACCCTGAAGGCTCGCCCTGCCATCGGAACGCTCCAGGACTTCGACTCGCAAGCCCATGCTTTCAAGACGCCTCCGCCGGTCGGGTGACGCCGCTGACGTAGTTACCACCAATACATCGCTGTTACAGGACGTGGTCAGGTGCGATTCGGAAGGGATCCGCAGCTGCGAATCGAGCACGATCCGCAACAAAGGCCGGCTCCGTTCCAGTCCCGAGCGGTCCGTAAGCCGGCAGTCGTCGGCCAGCACCGTGCCGATGCCGGTGAGAATCGCGTCCGATCTGTGACGCATGGTTTGCACATGACGGCGCGCAGTTTCGCTGGTGATCCAACCCGCATTGTCTTCGGGAGCAGCGATCTTGCCATCCAGCGTCACGGCCGATTTCAACGTTACCAGCGGACGTCCGGTGCGCATGAAATGAATGAACGGTTCGTTCATTTCCGTGGCCCGCGCCGCGAAATCCGCCGCCAGTTCCACTTCGATGCCTGCATCCCGCAGACGCATGAATCCGCGGCCCCGCGTCTGCGGATTCGGATCCTCCATGGGCGCGACGACTTTCCGGACGCCCGCTGCAAGAATCGCGTCGATGCACGGCGGCGTCCGGCCATGGCTCGCGCAGGGTTCGAGGGTCACGTACAGCGTCCCGCCTCGCGCGCGCTCCTGAGCCTCCTCTAGCGCCAGCACTTCTGCGTGCTTCAATCCGGACCAGGTGTGATAGCCGCGGCCCACCACCTCGCCATCGCGCACCACCACGGCGCCCACAGCGGGATTCGGGGAAGTCGCGCCCCACCCGCGCGCCGCGAGGTCCAAAGCCTCTTCCAGATGATTCATGTGAACGCTAATCGAATAATGATGCCACGAAATTGGCGGGCTCGAAGAGCAATAGGTCGTCCAACTGTTCGCCCACGCCGACGTAGCGGATCGGCAAGCCCAGCTCGCGCGAGATGGCCACTACCACACCGCCCTTGGCCGTTCCGTCGAGCTTGGTGAGAATGATGCCGGTGACCTCCGACGATTCGGTGAACTTGCGAGCCTGCTCCAATCCGTTCTGCCCGGTGGTCGCTTCGATCACCAGCAAAACTTCATGCGGAGCTCCGGGAATCACTCGCACCGCCGTCCGGCGCATCTTCTGCAGCTCCGCCATCAGGTTTTCCTTGGTGTGCAGCCTTCCGGCCGTATCGACAATCACGTAGTCAATCTTGCGAGCCTTGCCGGCCTGCACCGCATCGAACATCACCGCGCTTGGGTCCGATCCAGGCTGCTGGCGAATCAGATCCACGCCGGTGCGCTGCGCCCACACTTCCAACTGTTCGATAGCGGCGGCGCGAAAGGTGTCGGCAGCGCACAGTAATACGCTGCGTCCCTCGGATTGCAGGCGTCGCGTCAGTTTCCCGATCGAAGTGGTCTTGCCGGCGCCATTCACGCCCACCACCATGATGACTGCGGGCGGTTCCGCGACCTGGGGCAGCGGCCGTTCCGTCGCTTCCAGCACTTCCAGCAGGTATTGGCGGATCAGGCCTTTCAGCTCGGCAGCGTCGCCCACCAGATGGCGCGCGACACGCTCACGGATTCGCTCCAGGATTTCAGCAGTCGTCTTCGAGCCGATGTCGGCGGTGATCAGTGCGTATTCCAACTCCTCCAGAACCTCGGCGTCGATCTCCTTGCGGCCGCTGACCGCGTCTTCGAGCTTTTCCATCAGCCCGGCGCGCGTCTTCTGGACGCCGGCTTTCAGACGCTCTAATAGGCTAGGTTCTTTAGTTGCGCTCGGTTCTTTAGAAGGCGAAGACCCGAAGAGGGTTTTGAACATGCAGCAGCTGAAACGGCTACGGTAGCCTGAACTCCACCCTCCGGTCGCGATTGATTTGTTCGCTGAATCGTACGTCTACGCTAGACAACGGAGCCGTTTTTTCTTCGTGCTCACGAGTGGTGTAGCGAAGCTGATCGCCGTCGACCGAATAGGAAAGCGCGGCCCGGATAGTGTGGTCGTCGAACGCGATCAGGTAATAGTCCGCGGCACGGTAGAACGACCCTGAGGGGGCTGCGGTGCTGGGCGTTCCGATGTTCTGATTGATCACCGTGGGCGGCGCCTGCTGCGCGTATCCTACGTTATTGTCGTAATATCCGTTGTCATAATAGGCGTTGTCGTAATACGGCGCACCATAAGACGAGCCGTAATAATACGGATCGTACGAATACGGATAGTAGGAATACGGATAGTACGGGTAGCCGCCGTAGCCGAAGCCAAAACCATAAAAACTGCGGTAGTAATAGCGGCCGCCGAAGAATCGAGTGTTCCCAAAGCGACCGCCGCGGACGGACGTATTCCCACGAAATCCGACGCCGCCACGGAACCCGCCTACCGATCCACCGCGCGAAATCACCGCACCGCCGCTGCGGAAGCCGCCGCCAACCGATCCGCCGCGCATGACCGATCCGCCACCAATGCGGGCGCCGCCGCCTCCGGACCGCGCGCCTCCGCCGCCTCCGCCGCCTCCGCGTGAGCCTCCGCCGCGCTGGCCGAACGCCAGCACCGGGATTACAGAAATTAAGATTGCTGTTCGCAGGAGTTTGGTCATAACTGGCTCTCCTGCTCTCAGTGTACCGCCAATCTAATGGCCGGCCGCGGCTTGTTGGCCTTCGTCTGCCGACGGTCCGTACAGCGCGGGAACCGGGATGCCATTCAGCCGGAAATACACCGTCAACTGCGCCCGATGATGGATCACGTGGTTCATGATCATGGTCCGATAAACCGCGATCCGAGGCATGCTGAACATGGCATTGCCGCCAAATTTAAGCGTCCAGTCCTGCATCAGCGTCTGATCTCCCGCCGCTGCCAGCGCGGCCCGCGAACCGGCCACATTCTTGTCAAACGTATCGATGAGATCCTTGCGGGAAGTCGCGAGAAAGGGTTTGAAATCCGGCGGAATGTCGAGTTCGGGACCTTGCATCATAGAGGGCAGCCACCCCACCATCTCGGCGACATGGCTGGCCAACACTCCCATCGACATGGACTTAGGATCGGGTTTGTAGTCCAGCTTGTTCTCGGGGACCCGCTCCAGGGCTTTCCGGGTGTTCGCCATCTCCTGATCGAACTCCGGCAGCAAAGATTGCGCGATGCTCATAAACATATCCTCCAAAAAGATTGTACCCGACAAGTATCAAGATTGTGTGTCTGCCGCCTGAGCTAAAATCGAAAGAAGTGCAACAAGTCGGGCGATACCAGATCGTATCCGAATTGGGTCGCGGCGCCATGGGTATTGTCTACAAAGCCCTGGACCCCGCCATTGGACGCACCATCGCGATCAAAAGCATCCGGCTTCAGGATCTGACAGATGAGACCGAGCGGTCCCGCCTTCGGGAACGGCTGTTTCGTGAAGCGCAATCCGCCGGGATCCTCTCCCATCCCAACATCGTCACCATCTACGACATTGCCGAGGAGAACGGCATGGCGTACATCTTCATGGAGTTCGTCAACGGCCCGCCGCTCGAAAGAATGCTTAAGGTGGACCAGACGCCGGACAAGGAGACCCTCCTCAGCATCTTCCGCCAGACAGCCGCCGCGCTCGATTACGCCCACAAAAAAGGCATCGTCCACCGGGACATCAAGCCTGCCAACATCATGATCCATGAAGATGGCACCGCCAAGATCACCGACTTCGGCGTCGCCAAAATCATGTCCCAGCAGATGACTCTCTCGGGCACCATGATGGGAACGCCCAGTTACATGTCGCCCGAGCAGGTGCAGAGCACCGCCATCACCGGCGCCGCCGATCAGTTCTCGCTGGCCGTGATCGTTTACGAAGCGCTCACCGGCGAGAAACCCTTCGCGGCGGAGTACATGCCGACCCTGCTGTACAAGATTGTCCGGGAGGACCCGCTACCCCCGCAGCGCCTGAATAATACGCTCAGCGCACAGGTGGAACTGGTTCTAAGTAAGGCGCTGGCGAAACTTCCGGGAGACCGTTTCGAAAACTGCACCGAGTTCGTCAACGCGCTGACCACCGCCTGCAACGCCAATTCCGACTGGACCCCGCTGCCGCGAGGATCGAGCCAGAACATGCCGACCGCCGGTTCGCGTGACGACCTCACGGAGACCATCGCCGACACTCGCCCGGTGTCCCTGGACGTTCGAGATAACGACGCGACGCGAGTGATTCCCGTGCCGCCTCCCCTTCCCGATCCTGCTCCGCTTGCGACTCCACTTGTGGCTTCGGTTGCGGTGCCGGTTACGGCGCGCGTTCCCGCGATCGAGCCCGAGCGGAGCCACACGCTGCGCAATGTATTGCTGAGCGTGGCCACCGTCGCGGTGATGGCCCTGGTGATAAAGGTCGCTACCGAAAAACCAGCCGCGCAGCCGGAGGCGCCTGCGGCGAATCTGCCGGTCCCTGCTTCCCAACCTGCTCCCGTGGAGACCGCGCCAGCGCCTGCGCCCGACCCGCCACCCGCGGAACCGCCTCCGCAAATACAGCCAGTCCAGAAGGTGGCGACAGCCCTGCCGGCCGCTCCGTCCCTTCCGAAAGAAGGCACGTTCCAACTGACCACTTCCCCCGTTGGGGCTTCCGCGACGTTCGATACGTCGGGAATCGCATGCACCACTCCCTGTAATCTCACGTTGCCGGCCGGCCGCCACGTTTTCGTCCTGCGCCACGCGGGATTCCGCGAGACGCAGAAGATCATCACCATCCCGAATGACACCGGCCTGATTGTCGATCTGGTTCCCATGACCGGCACCCTCAACCTGGTCACCGATCCCGCCGGATTGACCGTTGTCATCGACGGCCGCGAGAACGCGCAAAAGACGCCTGTAAGCCTGACCTTGCCGGTCGGCTCCCATAAGATCCAGGTGATCAAGGGCAGCGAGCGCCAGGAGCTGCAGGTCGACCTCTCCGATGGTCAGTTCCTGTCCAAGACCATCTCCTGGCAGTAGCGGTTCAGTTCTCGACGGGTCGGGTAAGCAGTACAATTAGGTGTCGATGGGTTTCGATGACTACAAAGTGGTGTTGTACCGCAACCAGCCGGAAGGCTGGGTAGCTGAAATCCCGGCCATACCTGGGTGCCATGCACTCATGCCAACGCGCGAGGAGGCTCTCGCCGAGCTCGCCGCTGTGTTCCAGCTGATTTCGGAGGAATACCGCGAGAGGAACCAGCCGCTCCCGGTCGACACCACCGAGATCGTTCATGCCTAGTGCCCGTTCGGGCGAATTCCAGCGAGCGGCCAGCAAACTCGGTTTCCGAAGAGCCAGGCAAACAGGCAGTCATGAGCGATGGATCCACGCAGATGGCCGCGCTACTACGATTCCGATCCATGGCAGTCGCCAAATCGGTCCGCCGCTCTTCTACCGAATCTTGAAGCAACTCGGAATCTCGGAGAAGGAGTTCGAGCAGCTTCGATAGCTGGAGGAATCGGCACTCCTTCTTTGGAGACTCTTCAGTTACACTCTGGCTGATGGGCCTTGGCGCCATCGTCTACTGCGACTGTTATGAGAAGGGCAGAGTGCGCGTGCCTCCGCCGCAACCTGAACTCGTCTACGTGGATGCGACCGGGCGAAGGTCACTGAGATGGGAAGTTCCTGGAGCGGATCAGCATAGGCTTTACGATTGGATGAAGGCGGCTTGTGACCACGGCCCAATGGGGGAACTGGTCTCGCATCGACTCGGGAATGTTGCCTTAATCGGCGTGCTCCGGGAACGCTTGTCTCGAAGGCCGGACGCGTTCCCAGTCATTCTGACCAAGGTTGTTTACGATGGCACGCACTGCGGAGATCATCTCGACCTCGATCAGATCGGCAGCCTGGCTGCTGAGATAGAATCGCTACGGACCATCCACTGTGAGGAAGAGAGCATCGAAAAACTCCTGCGCCAGTTGGAGCGCCAAATGTTTGAGTTGGTCGATGCCGCGAAGCGGGTCGGCAAACCGATTGCTTTCTAGCCCCGCCTAATCCCTGAGGGACGTTTCTAAAAACGCCCGCAGACGATGGCTTCGGCTGGGGTGCCGCAGCTTGCGCAGCGCCTTCGCCTCGATTTGCCGGATGCGCTCGCGGGTCACCGCAAAGTGCTGGCCGACCTCTTCGAGCGTATGCTCGCTGCCGTCCTGCAACCCGAAGCGCATCTTGATGATCTTCTCTTCGCGCGGGCTCAACGTCTTCAGGACTTCCGCCGTCTGCTCCCGCAGATTCAGGTTGATCACCGCTTCCGACGGCGATACCACGCGCCGGTCCACGATGAAGTCGCCCAGATGCGACTCTTCTTCTTCGCCCACCGGTGTTTCGAGGGAAATCGGTTCCTGCGCGATGCGCAGTACCTTGCGCACCTTGCCCACCGGCAGCTCCATCTTGACGGATAGCTCTTCGGTGGTAGGCTCGCGGCCCAAATCCTGCTGCAACTGCCGCTGGATGCGCACCAGCTTGTTGATCGTCTCGATCATGTGCACCGGAATACGAATCGTCCGGGCCTGATCCGCAATCGCGCGGGTAATCGCCTGGCGCACCCACCACGTTGCATAGGTCGAGAATTTATAGCCGCGCAGGTAATCGAACTTGTCCACTGCCTTCATCAGGCCGATATTGCCTTCCTGGATCAGATCCAGAAACTGCAGCCCGCGATTGGTATAGCGCTTCGCGAT
>Ga0157375_10006633_pt1 | contig 10072 bp, 11 predicted proteins | sample M35metaG_FD_115311 | JGI IMG/M metagenome (GOLD analysis project Ga0157375, IMG submission 115311) | Miscanthus rhizosphere microbial communities from Kellogg Biological Station, Michigan, USA - M3-5 metaG | ecosystem: Host-associated > Plants > Roots > Rhizosphere > Soil | place: USA: Michigan... | reverse complement strand
AGCGCACTAACCTCGGCCGACAGGTCGTCGACGACATCCGCCAGCATCTCGGGGAGAAGGTGTTCGATACGGTGATCCCGCGAAACGTCCGCCTGGGGGAGGCCCCGTCGTTCGGAAAAACCGCCCTCGCCTACGACATAAAGTCTCGCGGCGCCGAGGCGTACCTCGAGCTCGGGCGGGAGCTCCTGCGGCGAAACGGCGCGTGAACGCCTCGGGCAAGAAGCCCGTCCTGGGTCGCGGTCTTTCCGCGCTCCTGCCGGGCAAAGACGACGTTCCCCGGGGAACAGCCGGCCCGCAGGAGGTCGAGCTCGACCGGCTGTCGCCGTCCCGCTTCCAGCCGCGCCGGGACTTCGCCGAGTCCTCCCTGGAGGAGCTCGCGCAGTCCATCCGCGAGCACGGAATCGTCCAGCCGATCGTCGTCGTGCGCCGAGACGACCGCTTCGAAATCGTCGCGGGGGAGAGGCGCTGGCGCGCGGCCCGCCTCGCGGGGCTGGAACGCGTCCCGGTCACCGTTCGCGACCGGAGCTCTGATCGCGACCTGCTCGAGGCGGCTCTCGTCGAGAACGTCCAGCGCGAGGACCTCAACGTGCTCGAGGCCGCGGAAGCCTACGCGCGCCTGCGGGAGGAGTTCGGCCTGACGCAGGAGAAGATTGCCGAGCGGATCGGCAAGGATCGCGCGACGGTCGCTAACATATTGAGACTATTGAAGTTATCAGCGAACATCCGGGAGAAGATCCGTTCCGGCGAGCTCTCGGGCGGCCACGCGAAGGCCCTCCTCGGCCTCGCGGCGACCGACGACCAGGAGCTCCTCGCCGAGGAGATCGTCCGTCGCGGGCTTTCCGTACGGCAGACCGAGAAGCGCGTCGCGACGATGGCCGCGGGCGACCGCGTCGTCGAGGAGCGGCGCCGGGATCCCTTCACCCGGGACGCGGAGGAGAAGCTCGCGCGCGCGCTCCAGACGCGCGTCCGGATCGTCCGCAAACGCCGCGGCGGGAAGATCGAGCTCGCCTTCGGGTCCGAAGAGGAGCTCATCGGCCTCTTCGAGCGCCTCTCCGGCCGATCCTGAGCCTCCGCGCAACATATTAGCGATCGCTAATATATTGCCCTCTCGGACAGTTGTTCCGGCTCGCGAACGGGCTCACAATGCGCGTCGAATCCCGAATCCCCGAATCCGCATCTCCGTCCCGGTGACCGAGGTCGTCCACGGCTGAGAGCCTCCGGCAGAGAGCCGGCGCTCTCCGGAGGTTCCATGAAGTCCCGAGGCGAAGGCGCGACGCTCAACGGATTCCTCGACAAGGGCAGCCGCCTGAAAGGGGAGCTCTCCTTCGAGGAGACCTTCCGCATCGACGGCAAGTTCGAGGGAGTCATTCCTTCCGGCAGCGAGCTGATCCTCGGCGACACCGCGGAGGTGGATGCGGACATCCAGGTCGAGCGCATCTCGATCAACGGCGTCCTGCGCGGCACGGTGCGGGCGAGCGAGCGCGTCGAGATCCATCCGCGGGCTCGAGTCCAGGCCGAGCTCCATACGCCGGTCCTGCGCATCGAGGAGGGAGCGTTCTTCCAGGGCTCCTGCGACATGGGCGCGGAGGCGGGACCGAAGCTGGTGGATCTGAACGCGACGATGCAGCGTAAGTGACTGGGGCATAAGACTTAATACGTAACCCGAACGGGGACAGGCGGAGTCACCGCGCGGGTCCGCCGCCGCCGTCTACCGACCACCAGTCAGCGCCCTGAATCGATCACGATCCGCGCGCTTCCTTGCCGCGCTTGACGTCTCCGGTTCTCGTCTCACGTCTCACGGCTTCGTCCCCGTCTCCGGCTTACGTTTTCCGCCCCACTGTGCTATTCATCCGCGGTTTCTCGTCTCCTTTGCCGATGAAGGACCTCCATGATCGGACTGCCCAACGTCACCAGTCTCTACGTGATCGTCGCGTTCGTGGCGAGCTGCTGGATCCTCAATCGGTTCCTCTTCGCGCCGCTGACGGCGATCCTCGACGCGCGTGAGCGCGACGAGCGCGAGGCCGAAGACGCCTACACGGCGAGCCTGGCCGCTCTCCAGAGCGCGGTCGCGGCCGGCGAGGCGCGCCTCTCCGACGCTCGCCGCGAGGCGCTGCGGTCGCGCGAGGCGCTGCGAACCCAGGGACTGACCGAGCTCGAACGCCGCCTCGGGGATGCCAGCGTCCGCGCCGCCGACGCCCTGGCCCGTGGAACCGGCGAGATCGAGCAGCAGGCGCGGGACGTGGGCCGGACGCTGCCGGATCGGGCGCGCGGCCTCGCTCGCGACCTCGCCGAGAAGATCCTGGGCCGAAAGCTCGCGGCGTGACGGGCCTCGTCACCTCCTCCGGCGCGCTCGGCGTCGCCGCGCTCCTCTTCCAGGAGGGTGAGCACGCGTCGGGCTTCCTCGGCATTCCGACCTGGGCCTGGCAGCTCGCCAACCTGGTCCTCTTTCTCGCCGTGCTCCTCTACTTCGTCGCGCGACCCATGTCCGAGGGCTTTCGCCGCCGGCAAATGGAGGTCGAGGAGCGGCGCGCCGCGGCCGAGAAGCACCGCGCCGAGGTGCAGCGCCTGTCCGACGAGATCCGGGAGCGGACGAGCCGGCTCGAGCGTGAGATGGAGGAGATCCGCCGCGACGGCGTCCGGGAGGGCGAGGCCGTGCGCGCGGAGCTTCAGCAGCGGGCGCGCGACGAGGCGGCACGCGTGGAGGTCCGCGCCGGAGAAGAGATCGATCGACGTCTCGCCGAGGCCAAGGCCGAGCTGCGCCGCGAGGCCGCGGCCCTGACCGCGAAACAGGCCGAGGAGATCCTCTCGCGTTCGATCACGGATGAAGACCGCGGACGTCTCGTCCGCGACAGTGTCGAGCGTCTCAAGGACGCCCCGCAGTGAGCGCCTTCACCCGTCCCTACGCGCGCGCCTTCGTCGAGGCCGCGCCGAAGGGATACGACTTTGCGGGCTTCCTCGGAGCGGGCGACGCGATGGCGCGCGCATTCGAGGCGAACCCGAAGCTGCGCGCTTTCCTGCTCGCCCCCAACGTCCCGCGCGACGCGAAGAGCCAGGCCATAGCGGAGCTCGCGAAGAAGACGGGGATGGACGAATACGGCGCCCGGTTCCTTCAGGTCCTCCTGCACCACCACCGTCTTCTCGAGGCCGGCGCGGTCTTGCGCGCGCTGAGGGCCCTGATCGACGAGATCCAGGGAGTGCTGCCCGTCCGGGTGACGGTTCCGGGCCCGGTCTCCGACGCCGAGCGCCAGGCGATCCAGGACGCGATCGCGGCGCGAACCGGCAAGACCGTGCGGATGCAGGTGGACTTCGACCCGAAGCTGCTCGGCGGATTCGTGGCGCGGGCGGGCTCGCGCGTTTTCGACGGATCGGTGGCTGCCGCAATCCGGCGGTTCGAGGCGGAAGTGACAGAGACACTGGGAGCGTGACATGGAAATCAAGGCCGACGAAATCACCGCGATCCTCAAGCAGCAGCTCGCCGACTACGAGAAGGCGATCGACGTGGCCGAGGTCGGGACCGTCCTGTCGGTCGGCGACGGCATCGCCCGCGTCTACGGCCTCGACAAGGTCATGGCCGGCGAGCTCGTCGACTTCGGGCACGACATCTACGGCCTCGCGCTGAACCTCGAGCAGGATCAGGTCGGCGTCGTGCTGCTCGGCGAGTCGCAGTCGATCAAGGAAGGCCAGGAGGTCCGCCGAACCCGGCGCATCATCCAGGTGCCCGTGGGGCCCGGACTCGTGGGTCGCGTCGTGGACGCGCTCGGGCGCCCCATCGACGACAAGGGCCCGATCCAGTCGACCGAGTCCTATCCGACGGAGCGCATCGCGCCCGGCGTGATCGACCGGCAGGGCGTCAAGGAGCCCGTGCAGACGGGGCTGAAGGCCATCGACGCGATGATCCCGATCGGCCGAGGCCAGCGCGAGCTCATCATCGGCGACCGGCAGACCGGCAAGACAGCCATCGGCCTCGACACGATCATCAACCAGAAGGGCAAGGGCGTCGTCTGCATCTACGTCGTCATCGGACAGAAGAAGTCGACCGTCGCGCAGGTGGCGAAGACCCTGGAGGAGAACGGAGCGCTGGCGCACACGATCATCGTCTCGGCGACCGCCTCCGACCCCGCGCCGATGCTCTACATCGCTCCGTACGCCGGGTGCGCGATGGGCGAGTGGTTCCTCTACAACAAGCAGCACGCGCTCGTGATCTACGACGACCTCTCCAAGCACGCGGCGGCGTACCGCGAGATCTCGCTGCTGCTGAGGCGTCCGCCGGGCCGCGAGGCCTACCCCGGCGACGTCTTCTACCTCCACTCGCGCCTCCTCGAGCGTGCCGCTAAGCTCTCCGACGAGAACGGCGGAGGCTCTCTGACCGCGCTGCCGATCATCGAGACGCAGGCGGGCGACGTGTCGGCCTACATCCCGACCAACGTCATTTCGATCACCGACGGACAGATCTACCTGGAGAACGATCTCTTCTACTCCGGCGTGCGACCCGCGGTTAACGTCGGCATCTCGGTCTCCCGCGTCGGCGGCAACGCCCAGATCAAGGCGATGAAGCAGGTCGCGGGGACGCTCCGCCTCGATCTCGCCCAGTACCGCAACCTCGCGGCGTTCGCGCAGTTTGGCTCGGATCTCGACAAGGCCTCGCAGGCCCAGCTCGCCCGCGGACAGCGCATGGTCGAGCTGCTGAAGCAGCCGCAGTTCGCGCCGATGGACGTCGAGCTGCAGGTGGTCTCGATCTATGCCGGCTCGAAGGGGTTCTACGACTCCCTCCCGGTCGACGCGGTCCTCGCCTTCGAGCTCGGCATGCACGAGCATCTCAAGAGCAAGTACAAGGAGGTCCTCCAGGCGATCGTCGCCACCGGCAAGCTCGAGAAGGCGACCGAGGAGACCCTCAACAAGGCGATCGCCGAGTTCAAGCAGCAGTTCGAGAAAGAGAACAAGGCCGCCAAGACGGCGTGACGCAAACCCGAAATCCGAAATCTAAAATCTAAAATTCTTCATGCCTTCCCTCATCGACATCCGCCGCCGCCTGCGCTCAGTCAAGAGCACGCAGCAGATCACCAAGGCCATGAAGATGGTCGCGGCGGCGAAACTGCGCCGGGCGCAGGAGCGCGTGGTCGGGGCGAGACCCTACGCGAAGCTCCTGACCGACGTGCTGGCCTCGGTCACCGCGCACGCGGGTGAGGTCAAGCACCCGTTGCTCGCCACGCGCGAGGAGGAGAGGCGGGTCATCGTCGTCGTCGTGGCCGGCGACCGCGGCCTCGCCGGCGCGTTCAACACGAACGTCAACCGGGCGACGGCGCACCTTCTGGCGCAGCACCCGGAATGGACGGAGGTCCGAATCCTTCCGGTCGGAAAGAAGGCCGTCGACTACTGGCGCCGCCGCAAGATCCCGTTCACCGAGACGACGTACCCGGGCATCTTCAACGACCTCAGGTATGCCCACGGCAAGGAAATCGCCTCGTTCCTGGCCCAGGAGTTCCTGGAGGAACGCATCGACGCCGCGTACATCGTGGTGAACGAGTTTCGGTCGATCCTCTCCCAGGTCGTCCGGACGATGCGGCTTCTCCCCTTGTCGACGGAGGTCGTCGTGGCCGAGACGAAGCCGAAGGGCGCCGGGGAGGAGAAGGAACAACCCCGGGAGTACCTCTTCGAGCCGGACGCGAAGACGATCCTCGCGTGGCTCCTGCCGCGCTACCTCGAGTTCACGGTGTTCAGGGCCCTCGCGGAATCGGCCGCCGCCGAGATGGGCGCGCGGATGACGGCCATGGGCTCCGCCACGAAGAACGCGGGCGAGCTCATCGACAAGCTGACCCTGACCTACAACCGCGCGCGTCAGGCGCGCATCACGAAGGAATTGATCGAGATCGTGTCGGGCGCCGCGGCGCTCGAGTAGCCGTTCGGAAGGGATAGGAACAGTCATGGCCGAGCAAAACGTCGGAAAGATCGTCGCGATCATCGGACCGGTTCTGGACATCCAGTTCCCGGAGGGCCGCCTGCCGGCCATCTATAACGCGGTCCACGTCGAGGACGACGGCAAGCAGACCGGCGAGAAGATCGACGTCATCGCCGAGGTCGCGCAGCAGCTCGGCGAGAGCGTCGTGCGCTGCGTGTCCATGAAGCCGACCGACGGGATGGTCCGCGGCATGAGCGCGGTCGATCTCGGCTCGCCGATCTCGGTGCCGGTCGGCCGGGAGACGCTCGGACGGATCCTGAACGTCATCGGCGAGGAGGTCGACGGCCTGGGACCGGTCAAGTCCAAGGAGCGGTGGCCGATCCACCGCGAGCCACCGGCCTACGACGAGCAGGCGACCTCGGTCGAGATGTTCGAGACGGGCATCAAGGTCATCGACCTGCTGGAGCCCTACACGAAAGGCGGCAAGACCGGGCTCTTCGGAGGCGCGGGCGTCGGCAAGACGGTCATGATCCAGGAGCTCATCAACAACGTCGCCATGCACCACGGCGGATACTCGGTCTTCTCGGGTGTGGGCGAGCGCACGCGCGAGGGAAACGACCTGTACCACGAAATGATCGAGTCGGGCGTCATCACGCCGGGCGACACGGAGAAGTCGAAGTGCTCGCTGATCTACGGGCAGATGACCGAGCCGCCGGGAGCGCGCCTGCGAGTCGGCCTGACGGGCCTCACGGTGGCCGAGTACTTCCGCGACACCGAGGGCAAGGACGTGCTGCTCTTCATCGACAACATCTTCCGCTTCACGCAGGCGGGCTCGGAGGTGTCGGCGCTGCTGGGCCGCATGCCGTCGGCCGTGGGTTACCAGCCGAACCTGGCCACCGAGATGGGTGAGCTGCAGGAGCGCATCACCTCGACCAAGAAGGGCTCGATCACCTCGGTGCAGGCGATCTACGTCCCGGCCGACGACCTGACCGATCCGGCGCCCGCCGCCGCGTTCGCCCACCTCGACGCCACGACGGTGCTCTCCCGCGCGATCTCCGAGATGGGCATCTATCCGGCGGTCGACCCCCTCGCCTCCACCTCGACGATCCTCTCCGAGCGGGTGGTCGGGGCGGAGCACTACAAGTGCGCCCGCGACGTCCAGGCGGTGCTCCAGAAGTACAAGGACCTCCAGGACATCATCGCGATCCTGGGTATCGACGAGCTCTCCGAGGACGACAAGCAGACCGTGGCGCGCGCGCGCAAGGTCCAAAGGTTTCTCTCGCAGCCTTTCTTCGTTGCCCAGCAGTTCACGGGCCTCGAGGGCCGCTACGTCAAAATCGCCGACACCATCAAAGGCTTCCGCGAGATCGTCGACGGCAAGTGCGACGACATGCCCGAGCAGGCGTTCTACATGGTCGGCACGATCGAGGAGGCGCGGGAGAAGGCCGCGCAGCTGGCGAAGGTCGCCTAGGTCGGCAGCAGGGAAAAAGCATGCCCCTACAGCTCCTGGTCGTGACTCCCGAGAAGAAGGTCGTCGAGGCCGACGCCGACGAGGTCGAACTGCCGGGCGCCGAGGGCTACCTCGGCATCCTGCCGGGGCACACCCCGCTCATCACGCTCCTGAAGACCGGCGTCCTGACCTACCGGAAGGCCGGCCGATCGCAGGCGTTCGCCGTCTCGGCGGGCTTCGCGGAGATCGCCAACGACACGGTCAACGTCCTCGCCGATTCGGCCGAGGGGCCGGGCGAGATCGACGTCGCCTCCGCCGAGCGAGAGCGCTCGACCGCCGAGGAGGAGATGAAGACCGCGAGCGCGGAGACCCTGCCCGGCATCCTGGCGCGCTTCGAGCTCGCGGACGCGCGGATCCACGCGGCGAAGCGGCCGGCCTGATCGACGCGCTCCCCCCGAAGACGCGGCTTCCCGGGGAGCGACGGCGCGACCCGACCCCGGCTCGTCCGTGCGGATCCGGGCTGGCAATCGGAAACGCGGACGTGGAACAGTTCGAGCTCGTGAGCCTCGCCGCCCGTCCGTTCGGCGCCTGGCCGGAATCTTCGTGAACGATCCCGGCCGCGAGGGCAGCGGCAACGCGCGGATCACGATCGTCGCACTCTGCCTCGCGGCGGCCGCTCTGGCGGCTCAGCTGGTCCTGATCCCGATCGTCGGCCTCGCGAACGAGGGCGACTTCGACCGCGTGATGCGCCCCGCCGGCCTTCGCTACATGACGGACGTCTGGGACGAGATGTTCTACGGCCACGTCATCCGGACGTTCGCGATCGTGCCGGCGGCTCCATCGCTCGACGGTTATCGCACGTCCGAGGTTCCCCTCGCCTGGATCGCGCGGCTCGTGAACCGGGTCGTCTCCTCGAACAGGACGTTCGATCTTCGTGCCCTGGGATCGGTTCATCTCGCGATCCTGCTGGTCGCTCTCGCTCTCCTCATCCGCGCGACACGCGGCCTCGCGCCCGCCGCGCAGTGGGTCGCCGCGGGACTGCTGGTCCTGGTCTTCACCGACGTCGGCTACGTCGCCGCGTTCAACTCCTTCTATCCGCAGACGGCCTCGTTGCTGTTCCTCCTGCTCGCGCTCGGCGTGGCGGCGGAGGCGATTCATCGCGGTCGCCTGAAGGGTGCCTGGCTCGCGGGCTACTTCCTGGCCGCGGGTCTCTTCGTCTGCTCGAAGCCCCAGGAGGCGATCCAGGCGCCGCTCCTCGCGGCCTGGGGAGCCTGGCTCGCCGGCGTGCGCCCGCGCCGGTTCTGGCGATCGGCGCGCGGGGCGGTCTGGCTCGGCGCGCTACTGGTCGCCGCCGCCGCCTGGTACTACCGCCAGACGCCGCGGGTCTCGGTGCGCTACGTCGGCCTCTTCCACACGTACTTTCACGAGCTCCTGCAGAAGTCCCCGGACGCCGCCGCGGACATGCGGGAGCTCGGCATCCCGCCGGACCTCAAGCGCTACGTCGGAATGCATGCGTACATGCCCGGCGCGCCGATCCTCGATCCCTCCTTTCAGGCGCGCTTTCTGGAGATCTACGGCTTCCGCGCGCTCATCGGTTTCTACCTCCGTCACCCGTCGCGGTTCGCGAACCGGATGACGCGGGCGGCGCCGGCCGCGTTCGCGCTTCGGCCGCCGTACCTCGGCAACTTCGAGAGATCGACCGGCCTGCCGCCGAGGACGAAGTCAGGCCGCTTCGCGGTCTGGAGCGATGCGCGGCTGAAGCTCGGCCGGCACGCGCTGTGGTGGCTCGGCCTGTTCTTCGCGGGAAACGGGATCGCGGTGGTTCTCTCGTTCCGCTCGGCGTCGCCGAGAGGGCGACTCTTCCTGTCGGCGATCGCCGTCTGTCTGCTGATGGCGGTCGCCGAGTTTCTGGCGTGCTCGCTCGCCGACGCGCTGGATGACCTGGGCCGCCACCTCTACGTGTTCGACGCCATCTGCGATCTGGTGCTCGTCGCCGACGGCGCCTGGATGGCTCGAGCAGCATCCCGCCGCCTTTTTCCCGCGAAGCCACCCAAGCCGGCGCCCGCGCCAGCCTGACCGCCAGTCGGAACGCGGCGCGAGCGGTCTCGCCTGGACGAGATTTCGCGACTCCTTTACGTCAACCCCGAACGGGCCGAACGCGTCGAGAAGAGCATGCGGGCGCCGCCGACATCCGGAGAGGACGTTTCGGGCGGCAGAGAGCGCGAGGCACTTGTTTTGCATGTACCCCGACCGCCCATGAAAAATCGACTGACCCGGACCGTGCTGCTCGCGGCGGCTCTCGGAGCCGTGGCCTGGACGGCTCACTCCCTTCCCGCATCGCAGGGCGGCCTGATGCCCGCCGCGCTGCTCGGGATCGGCGTGACCGCCCGCGAGCTGCGTCGGCGGACGTCGCCGGAATCCCGCGTCTAGCGCTGGCGCTTAGCGTCATCCCGCGGCGACTTCGCCGCGCGCCCGTGCGGATTCCGCGAGGCTTCGTGTGTCCGAGCGACTCCCCTGTCGCGCGAGCCCGTCTGAGACAATTCCCGCATGAGCCCGGACTCGTCGGCTTCTCCGCCGGATAAGGCCGTCGAAGTCGTCCCGGCCCAGGAGGAAGTCCCGGGAACCCCGCCCGAACGCCTCTTCCTCGCCGGTCCGAGGTCGCGGTGGAAGGAGTTCCTCTCGGTCCTCGGGATCGTGCGCGAGTTCATCCGCGGCTTCCGCGCTCT
>Ga0157375_10006632_pt1 | contig 10073 bp, 9 predicted proteins | sample M35metaG_FD_115311 | JGI IMG/M metagenome (GOLD analysis project Ga0157375, IMG submission 115311) | Miscanthus rhizosphere microbial communities from Kellogg Biological Station, Michigan, USA - M3-5 metaG | ecosystem: Host-associated > Plants > Roots > Rhizosphere > Soil | place: USA: Michigan... | reverse complement strand
TGCGTTCGTTCTTGCAGGGTACGGAAGGAAGCGATTCGGGAAACTCGTATTTTTGGCTCCCCTTGCAGCCGGTATTCTTGCCTTTGCCATGAACTCGCGCTCCTTGGCGGGCATTACCCTCCTTGCCTGGGTAATTCTTTGGGCTGTGCGCTACTCCTCCGGGGAGGTGCGCCGACTAAAAGGGCGGACTGTCTTGATGTCGTTCGGTATTGTAATAGCGGCTTTCGCTCTCTTTCATGTTTATACGTACATGGCCCCGCGGGGCCTTTTGGGAGATCGGGCGAAGCAGAAATTTATCGAGCAAACCTATTTGTCACATGGAAAGTTCTCTCTAACAAGCGGGCGAAGCGAAATTTATTTTTCATGGCCGAAAATTGCAGAATCGCCAATTATTGGAAGGGGCTCGTGGCCGAAGGACATGTTCTACGTCATAAATAAAGCGCAGGAGCTTGGCATGAGTCCCGAGTATTCAGCGGTCTTTGCTACGCGGTTTAAAGGTCTCATCCCTAGTCACTCTCATTTTTTTGGAGGATGGCTCGAAGCTGGCATTATTGGTGCGTTATTCTGGGGAGGGGTTTTGATTGGAGCGGTCTGGGTGCTACTCCTGGATGGTTGTTTCTATTTCGGGCCGCTTAAGCCATTGCTAACCTTTATTCTGGTATCGACTTGCTGGGATGTGCTTTTTTCTCCATTTGGCGGCGAGCGGCGACTCGGGGATGCCTTCATAATGTGGATTATCGTTTTAACACTTCATTATTTGCGCCAGCAGAAAACGATGACGATTCGCGAGCGCCCTCAAGCCGAAGCATTTTCAACAAAGCGGCTGAATGCCAGACCCTCTTCATGACCAAGGTCTCGGTCGTTACAGTTTCCTTTAACCAAGCGAGGTTTCTTGCGGAGTGCCTTGATTCGGTGCTTGGGCAAAGTTACCCGGAAATCGAATATATCGTAATGGACGGAGGCTCCACCGATGGAAGCGTGGATCTCATCCGGGCGCGGGCGGAGCGCTTGGCTTTCTGGACATCGACGCCTGACGCCGGGGCGGCCGCCGCGCTAAATTCTGGCTTTGCCCAGGCCACGGGAGACATTTTTGCCTACCTGAATTCCGACGATGTGCTCGAGCCGGACGCGGTTTCGAAATGGGTAGAAGCGGTCCAAAGCCATCCAGAAGTTGGAGTGGTTTATGGCGACTTGGCGATCATTGATGCCGAAGGCAAGCCGGCCACGCTGCCGGGGCGGCGGGTGCGCCTCTTTCGCGCCGGGCACTGGAGCATTCGCAACCATGCCGCGGGGGCCGTGGCGATCCCTCAGCAGGCGACCGCCTGGCGGCGAGCCGTTGCGGAGATGGTGGGACCATTCAACGAGGCAAATCGCACCTGCTGGGACGGAGAGTTTTTTGCGATAGCCGCGATGAAGGGGGTGCGATTCCGTCATTTGCCCGGCGTCCTGGCAAGGTTCCGCGTGCATGAGAGCAGCATTTCCGGCAGCAACCGCTCCGAGGCCCGCTATCGCGAGGACCAGGCTCGCATCGATGGGTTGTGGCGACAGAGCGGAGTCATCGTGCCCGCTTGGGAGCGCCGGGTGCGCCGGGTGGCGGTGCAGGCCAATCGGCTGGCGCAGGGAATACTGGGAGGACGGCAGGCATGAACCGGGTGCCTGCGAGCACCGGAGCCGCTCCGACAAAACGTCTCGCCGTAGTCTGGCGAAATTTTGGCCCCTACCACTACGCCCGCCTGCGTGCGCTTGATGCGCATTTCCTAGCCACGGGCATTCAGATCGTTGGCGCGACGGATAAACATCGCTGGACGGTCGATGCCGGCGGAGAGCGGGTCATAACATTGTTTCCGGATGACGCGGGGGCGTCCCCGGCGGCAGTTTGCCGACGTCTTTGGGCGGCCCTCGATAAAGTGGATCCCGATGTGTTGCTCATTCCAAGCTACAGCCCGTATCCGGCCTGGGTGTGTCTCGTGTGGGGAATTTTGCATCGGCGCACGCGGATCATCATGACAGAATCCAACGCCTTTGATGCCCCCCGCTCAGCACCGGGGGAGACGATCAAGCGGATCCTGCTCAAGTTCTATCACGGAGCCATGGTCGGAGGCTCTACGGCGGGCGAATATCTCGTGCAATTGGGATTCCCAGCTAAAAAAATTCGTCGTGGCTACGATTGTGTCGATGTCGAAACCTTTGCCACCCTGGCGGAGGTTGCCCGAAAAGACGCGGCCGCGACGCGTAGTCGATTGCAATTGCCCGAGCGTTTTTTCGTCTGCCCGGCACGTCTCGTTGCCGAAAAAAATCACAGCCGACTGCTGGAGGCATTTGCCGATTTTCAAGGGATGCCGGGCAATTCCGATATGCATTTGCTGCTTTGTGGAACCGGTCATTTGGAAGCCACCCTGCGAGCAAAAATTGCCCGCGAAAATATTCAAAATATCGAACTTCGCGGCTTCGTGCAGATGGAGGATATGGCCGCTCTTTATGCATTGTGTATTGCGATGATTCTGCCGAGCCTGATCGAGGCTTGGGGCTTGGTCGTCAATGAGGCGCTGGCCTGTGGGGCTTTCGTGCTGGTGTCCAATCGGGCGGGAGCGGGTTTCGATCTGGTGCTTCCCGGGCGAACGGGACTGCGCTTCGATCCCATTTCGAGCGAAGAACTTGTCATGACCATGACTACAGCCACGGAATATTTCTCGAACTGCGATGACTCGAGGCACGAGGAGATTCTCTCTGTCGCTCGACGGTTTTCCCCGGAGTTTTTTGGCCGCAACGTTGCGGAATGTGTCTCTCTCTTCTCTAAAGAAAGTGGAAATTAATACCAATACGCACGAGGGGCCATCCTTCGGTATCGGCAATCGTCTCGGTCGGATGGCTTGGAGTATGGTCCATGGCCTTTTCTTTCGATTCTCGCCGCGCCCGCTGCATTCCTGGCGCGCTTTTCTTTTGCGCCTTTTTGGGGCGCACGTGGGTCGAGGGGTTCACGTCTATGCTGGAGTGCGAATCTGGGCTCCGTGGAACGTGAGGCTCGCTGATGGTGCGGGAATCGCCGACGGTGTTACTCTGTATTCTCAAGGGCGAATATCGATCGGGCGACGCGCTGTGATTTCTCAAGGAGTTCATCTCTGTACTGGCACTCACGATTATGAGCGATCTGGCTTTCCTCTGATCACCGAGCCAATTTCCATTGGCGACTATGCCTGGCTGGCGGCCGAGGCATTTGTTCATCCCGGCGTGACGATCGGAGAGGGCGCTGTGATTGGGGCTCGTTCGGTAGTGACCAAGGATATGCCGGCATGGACCGTTTGCGCCGGGCATCCCTGCAAGCCAATCAAGGATCGGACATGGAGACCGTAGAGGGCCCGCTCGATTTGACCATCGCGATCCCGACGCGGAACGAAGAGCGTAACCTGCCGGGCTGCCTGGCTGCGATCGGGGGCGACTTTGCCCGCGAAGTGGTGCTCTTGGATTCGCAGAGCACTGACCGCACGCGTGAAATCGCCGAAGCGGCGGGAGTGAGGGTTCTCGACTTTCGGTGGGACGGCAAGTTTCCCAAAAAGCGGAACTGGTTTCTGCGCAACCATCCGCCGGCTACCGCCTGGGTGCTCTTCCTTGATGCAGATGAATATCTGACCGACGCTTTCAAGCGGGAAGTGCGCGAGGCGCTTGCCAGCTCTGCTGCGAGCGGTTTTTGGTTGAGCTACTCGATTTACTTTCTGGGACGGGAACTTCGCGGGGGCTACCCCTTGCGCAAACTCGCCCTGTTCCGAGTGGGCGCGGGCGAATACGAGCGCATTGACGAGGAACAATGGAGCCATCTGGACATGGAAGTGCATGAGCATCCGGTGCTTGATGGCGAAGTCGGAGTGATCAGCGCGAAGATCGATCACCAGGATTTTCGCGGTATTAGCCATTATGTGGCCAAGCACAATGAATACTCCTCGTGGGAGGCGGCGCGTTACCTAGGCAATGTGGCAAACGCGGCTGAGCGAGCTCGGTGGACTTGGAGACAACGTCTCAAATATGCGTTAATGAGGTCGCCATGTATTGGGCTTGCTTATTTTCTGGGAAGCTACTGTGCGATGGGTGGCTGGCGTGACGGTGCCCGAGGATTGGCATTTACAATCCTCAAAGCGGCATATTTCACTCAGATCTATTGCAAAATTTGCGAACGGGAGATTGCTATAAGGCCGATAAACCGAAACGATCCGATCACTCTGAGAACTCCCTGACAATAATTCGACACCGCCCCCCATGAAGCTTCGCTCTGTTTCCAAAGCGTTTACCTGCGTTTTGATTTTTGCCCTGGCTGCCCTCTTGGACTACGTCACTGGTTACGAGGTGACCAGTTTTCCGATTTACCTCGTGCCGATCGCCTTGACGTATTTCTATTTCAGGAAAGCTGGCGGGTATCTCGCGGTAGGTGTGGCCTCTGTAATTTGGCTGATAAACGACTTCTCGACCGGGCACCACTACGACAGCGAAGTGGTGCGTTATTGGAACGCCTCGGCGCGTGTGCTGATCTACGGCCTTTTTGTCTATGGGCTTTCTCTTTACACCAAGACGGTCCAAACGAACCGGCAGCGCTTGGACGACCTTCGGGCGATCATTCCGATGTGTCACGGCTGTGGCAAGGTCCTCGCGGTGGATGGCATCTGGCGTCCCATCGATGAGGCTGTTGCAAAAATGAGCGAAATTCCGCGGGAGTGCCCCGCGTGCCATGGCGTAATCGCAAAGACTCACGAATGAAGCTGCGTCTCCTCCACGCCATCGCATCCGCCGATCCGGCCGGAGGTGGACCCATCGAAGGAGTGCGGCAGATTTCCGCCATCAACAGTCGCTACAACCATCACGTCGAGTTGGTGACTCTCGATCCGCCCGACGCTCCCTTTCTCGCGTCCATCCCTTACCCGGTGCATGCGATGGGGCCCGGGTTGACGCGATACGGCTTTTCGTTGCGGTTCCTGGAGTGGTTGAAGGCAAATGCTTCCCGCTACGACGCCGTCATCGTCAATGGCGTGTGGGGATTCAACGCGCTGGGGGTCTGGCTGGCCTTGCGCAAGCGTCGTGACGTTCCCTACATGGTGTTTACGCATGGCATGCTCGATCCGTGGTTCAAGCATCGATATCCGCTCAAGCACGCCAAGAAATGGCTCTACTGGCCTTGGGGTTTGTATCCGGTATTGCGTGATGCGGATGCGGTTTTCTTCACCTGCGAGCGGGAGCGAGACCTCGCTCGGGATTCCTTCTGGCTCTACGACTGCAACGAGGTCGTGATCCGCTATGGGACGGCGGGTATTCCTGATCCGGATCAGGATTATCGTTCCACATTTTTGGCGGCCCACCCGGAGATCGCTCACACGCGTAACATTCTATTCCTCGGTCGGGTGCATCCCAAAAAGGGGCCAGACTTGCTGGTCAAGGCGGTGGCCAGGCTCCAGCGAAGCGGGGCTTGGGATCCCAAAACCATGCGGATCGTCATGGTGGGGCCGGCGGATTTTGGCTATGCGCACACTCTAAAGAAACTCGCTGCGTCCCTGGGCGTGGGTGACTCGTTTTATTGGACGGGCATGCTGACCGGCGACCAGAAGTGGGGTTCCTTCCAGGCGGCGGAGGCGTTCATTCTCCCTTCACACCAGGAGAACTTTGGCATTGCGGTGGCCGAGGCTTTGTCCGCCCGCGTGCCGGTGCTCATTACGCACGCGGTGAATATCTCGCGCGAAATCGGCATCGATGGCGCTGGCTTGGTGGATGAAGACAATATCGCGGGAACCGCCCGGATGATCAAAAAATGGTTGGCGCTGTCCGGGGAGGATCGGGCCTGGATGGGACTACAGGCGAGGCGGACTTTTCTCGCCCGTTACACGGCCGAAGTCGCCGCCAAGGATATGCAGCGCAACATCTTTCTCGCGATGGCGTCGCGTTGCATCCAGGCAGAGGATGTCGAGTTGGGGATCGGGAAAATCCGGAAAGTAAATTCACGGGGATGAAGGGTATGATCGGTTCCACAAGGGCTTTTTCTTCTTCGTATCCCTTCCATTCCTTTCATCCTTGTTTTGTCCGTATTTCCCTTCTCTAAGACGACGCGATCACTAAGCACAAGGGTGGCGGTGCTCGCGCTGGGCACGCTGGTTTCCCTGGGCGGCTGGACGGCTTTTCTTTCTCTCGAGTCTCCGACGCGATCGGGTTGGGGGATCGATGCGTGTCTCTCCTGTCATGTTCCAGCCGGTGAGGTGCCGGGGTATTTACAGCTCCTGCGAGGCTCGGACATTCGCTGGCTGCGGGAGAGGGGAATCGCCTCGCCGATTTCAAGGGCTCAAAAGCTGAAAAGTCGAAATGGGGAAATGGAAGGGCCGCTTTTCGCGTTTCAGCCTTTCTGTGTTTCAGGGTCAGGGGAGCGCTCCGCTACCGCGGAACAGCGTGTTTGGCGGGCAGAGCGGCGGGCGGGATTTCGGGTGGTCGCGTTTGCTTCGAGCTTTCGGCCCCTTCCGTTGGACGATTCGGTCGATCAGTTGCCGGAGGACCTTCTTGCCGTTTACTGGGCCTTCCGCGAGACAGCCATCCAGACCGCAGGCGAAGTCGATGCCTGGGAAATGGTCGGCGAACCGGAGACGTTCTTCTGCCGTGACCTGCCCGACCGCGTTGCGGCCTTTCAGAAGGCGGTGTATCTCGCGCTCACAAGTGCGCGAGATACACCGCCTTCTGAGGAAGAGGGGAGCTTGAAGAGGGGAGATGGGGAGACCGAGCGTGCGCCATCTCCCGCGCGCCAATCGGCACCGCAGGTTCCCGTGGTGCTGATGGGCGCGCTGGCTTTTCCGCCCGGGCCCTGGCTCGAGGCCGCCGCTGCGAACGGGCTCTTCGATTACACGGACGCGATCAATCTGCACCACTACGGCTTTGCGAAGGATCTCGGCGATGTGATTGCCGCGCATCGGGCCGTCGCGAGCCGGTGGACGAATGGCCGCTCGCTGCCAGTGTGGGTGACCGAGGCGGGACTGAACAATATTCCGAAACGGGACTGGAGGAATGCCACCGCGCGCGCCGCGCAGGCCGATTACCTGATCGAATGCGCGACGCAGGCCATTCAACAGGGGGTGGCGGTCTTCATGCCCTTCATCCTGGTGCATCGCGGCGATCCCTTCGCGATGACGGAAGCGGCCAACGACGTCCATCCTGCCTGGGAGCGCTACCGCGACTTTACCCGCGAGCATGCGCTGAATCCGGCCGGTCCCGTGGCGGCGCCTCCGCCTGCGCCGAACCCTGTCGTGCTCCAATGGCTGCCGGATTCGATGACCTGCACCCCGAGCAAGACGTCCCGGAGTTACTGGTTCGAGTCGGACGGGGACGGCGCGTGGTCCGAACTCGAGGGAGAACTCCGGGTTTACAATTTCAGCGCAACTCCGGTTCGGGTGCGGGTGGTCGCGGCCGGAGAGATCGATCCAAGGCTTTCCCTCGCTTGGGGCGGCGGCCAGCCCGACGAGGTGGTCACCCTGGCGCCGTTGAGTCGGCGGGTCCTTCCGGTGAAGATTGGACTGACGGGAAATGCCTACCTGCGCGCGGAGCTGCAGTTTCGAGCCGAGACGTTGGATGCGAAGGATCGCGGCCTTGCAACTTCGCCCCTGGCATTTGCGGTCGAGACCATGCCGACGGACGAGCTGCCCCACCGCGAGCTACGCCTCGCGCCAGGCCCGCCGCCTGAGACATTTCCCTACGTGGGGGGCACGGCACCATTTGTCACGACGAGCCGCAGTGCCTCGTGCCGCGGATTGAACGGCGTGACGGTGGTCGAGGACGACGGGGCGGGCAGTCTGACTTTTGACGTCAAGGAATCGAACGAGGATGCATTGACACCTCCGCAAGCGATCTTTTCACTCCCCGACGGTCTGCCGCCGGCGACGGCTGGTTTTCTGCGTTTGCGGGCGACCGATGGGCGGGGCCGCCCTGCTTACTTGCGCGTCGATCTCGTGGACGTGGACGGACAACGCTTTTCGATCGTGGAGGGGCTCGGGAGGAATCCGCTGGTGGACTCGGGCGACACCGTCCTGCTTGGTTACAACGACTTTCATCGCTGGGTCTTCGGCAACTGTCGGCCAGGCGTTGGATTCGATCCGCGTCGCATCCGTGGGTTGCAGTTGCGGTTTTGCGAGGCGGGAGCGGGCACCCGATTTCACGTGAATCTTGACGTCCTCGATTTTGGCGGGCGATAGGAGCCATGATTTTTCCATCGCGTCGCGAAGGCGCGGCAACGCTTTCCCGGTAGCTTTTTGGCATTGAAAATTCAAATTTTGGGGATTCCCTTTCGGGCGGATGCGCCACAGCTTCCGGATCGGCTTCTGGAGGCGGGGTTGGTCGTCGTGCCGTCGGGCCCTGGTCTGGCGAATGACTTGTTGGACAGTGCGGCCTACCGCGAGGCGCTGCGGAATGCGGATTGGGTGCTCCCGGACAGCGGCTTGATGGTTTTGGTCTGGAATGCCATCCATTTTTGGCGCCAGGACCGCCGCATTGAGCGCTACTCCGGGCTGCGGCTGCTTCGCGAGGTTTTGCCTCGCCCGGAAGTTCGGGCCCCCTCCGCAAGTTTCTGGGTCATGCCCAACGCCGAGGAGCGAGATCGAAACCTCCATTGGCTGATCTCCAACGGATACGAATCCCTAACGGAGCAGGATTGCTATCTGGCCCCGGTTTATCGACCGGATGAACAGGGCCGGGTGGAAGACCCGGCGATCCTGGCCTTGATCGAGGCGCGGCGTCCGAAGGTCATCTTCGTGAACGTTGGTGGCGGGGTGCAGGAACAGCTCGGGTGGTATCTCCGCTCCCGCCTATCCTATCGTCCGACGATTCTTTGCACGGGCGCCGCCATTGCATTCCTGTCGGGCGGACAAACCGCAATCTCACCGCTGGCCGACCGATTTTATCTCGGCTGGCTCCTCCGCATTCGGAGTTCACCCGCGAAATTTGGCCTCCGCTATTGGAAATCCATCGGCCTCGCGCGGTTGATCGTTCAATTCCGGGAGCGAGCACCGGTTCCCAACGACGGGAAATCGACCTGATTCCAAATTCCGTTCGAAGCTGGACGCCCAATCGTTGAAAAAAGTATGCCGCCGAGAAATCGGCGGTTTTTTTGTGCCCCGATTTCCGCCAGGCCCTCATCCACCTTCCAATTCCCTCCTGACGGCTCCCTGCTTGCTCAATACGCGCTCTTGGGCGGTCGCAACACCTGCCAGGCCGTTTTCAGGACAATGAAGAGATCGAGCAAAAGGGACCAGCGCTCGATGTATTCGACGTCGCATTCGACCCGTTTACGGATGTCTTCCGGAGCATGGGCCTCCCCGCGGAAGCCCCGCACTTGAGCGAGGCCGGTGACGCCGGGTTTCACGAACGTTCGGACGTGATATTGAGACAACACTTTTGCGAATTGCTCGTTGTGCTCGAGCATGTGCGGGCGCGGTCCCACGAGGCTCATGTCCCCCCGCAACACGTTGAGAAACTGGGGGATTTCGTCGATGCTGCATTTGCGCAACCAGCGGCCAAGCGTGAAGACCCGGATGTCATTTTCCGTGGCTTGCCGGGCAGTATCGGAGTTTTCCACATGCATGGTGCGGAATTTGATGATCTCAAAGCGACGGTTTTGAATGCCAGCCCGGGTCTGGCGGAAAAAAAGCGGCCCGGGTGATTGAGTTCGCTGGATCATCCAGACGAGGAGGGCAAGGGGAGGCATCAGCAAGATCGTGGCCGGGAGAGCCAGCGCGATGTCGAACGCACGCTTGATGATCCGATTGAGGGGATCCTGAAGGGGTTCCAGTCGAAGCGTGATGAAGTCCGTGCCGAACTGGCGGTAGAACTGGAGCGAATGTTTGAAGACCTCGGAAAGATTGTTCAGGACAATCATGCGCACCCCTGCCCGGTCGGTCGCGTCGATGATCGCATCGAGCACCGATTGCTCCAGGGGAACATCGAGGAGGACAACGGTCTCGATGCGAATTTTCGACAGAATTTCCTTCAGGTCCTTCGCTTCTCCCACGATGGGGATTTGCAGGATGGTCTTTTTGCTGGAGGGGCCGTCTTCGGCGAGGAGCCCCACG
>Ga0157375_10006630_pt1 | contig 10074 bp, 7 predicted proteins | sample M35metaG_FD_115311 | JGI IMG/M metagenome (GOLD analysis project Ga0157375, IMG submission 115311) | Miscanthus rhizosphere microbial communities from Kellogg Biological Station, Michigan, USA - M3-5 metaG | ecosystem: Host-associated > Plants > Roots > Rhizosphere > Soil | place: USA: Michigan... | reverse complement strand
TTCCCCATCAGCTTCCAGTCATAGCGATCTGGTGCGACGTTGAACATGTCCAGGTTGTCCGCCACGCGTTGGCCATCCGACGCGGGGTAAGGACCGTCGTAAGCAATTTGTGGCGCGCGACGCACACGGCGTTGACCCGCAGTGTATACCCAGGCCATGCGTGGCTCTTTAACCTGATCGAGCGTTTCGTGAACCAGCACTACATCACCGGCCAAGCGCGCTGGCGCGGTGACTAGTTGCTTGTAATAGAACAACACGTTACCGGGATTTTTCGGATCGAAGTCCTTGAGTTGGTCTCGGTAGGTGAACTGCTGATCGAAGTACACCGGCATAAAGGTACCATCTGCCAGCGGCGTCGCTTGTACGTGCGTTCGCCGGACGCTGCCGCCGCGATAGCGTGTAAGGTGGTTCCACACCACTTCCAAACCGCTTTGCGGAATGGGGAAAGGTGTAGCCATATCAAAGCTATCCAAACCATTACCGCCTGAAATCAGGTGCGTGTTTATCGCATTGTTGGCAATCGCTTTGTAGACGGAGTCCGGCAGGCTCGCACTGCGGTGACTTGGGTATACCTGCATGCGATAGCTGCCGGGGTAGCGTTTAAGCATTGCCAACTGACCGGGGGTGAGTTTCTCTTGATACTGCGCAGCATTCTGCGCGGTGATGGTGAACAGGGGTTTCTCGCTATTGAACGGATCGCTCAGTGCACCGTTGGCGCCGTCCTCACCAGCATTCTTGGCAAGACCGCCAGTCCATGGCGCAATACTGCCATTGGCATTTCCAGCTTTTTCCGCACCTATTGGAGTCAGGGTATTACCCAGTTTCGCCGCTTCAACGCTCGATACCGCCGCCTGTACGCTGTTGGCCATCAAAGCGATGACGATGGCGAAGTTAAAACGGAGCAATGCTGTTGTGTTCATTAGGTTGCTTCCACTCAAAAGGAGACGCCGAGACTCAGGGCGAGAAAATCACGGTCGATATTGACGTTGTAATCCCCACCGAAATAATCGGTGTATGCCAGGCTAGCGTTGTAGGTATTCAGGTAGGTGGCATCAAGGCCGACGCTGATTGCTTTGGAGCCTTCGTTGAAGCCTGGCTCCGGGCCATAACCGGAAACGTCGTGTGACCAGGCGAGGTTGGGGCGTAGCTCAACCCCCGGGATGACGTTGTTGTATTCCCAGATCGCCCGAGCGCGGTAACCCCAGGAGTTGCTGGTAGCAAAGCCATCGTTGTTGCAGTTGTTCGGCGTTACGCTGTTGCTGGTGCACAGGCTGTTGTTTGGATACAGCCGACCTTGACCATAAGCAGTGCTGCGGCCGTAACGCAAACCACCTTTACCTTCCAGCCCTCCGATGTGGGTAGCGCCCACTTCGGCGATCAGGGTCAGGCGATCCGCACCCATGACTTGGTCGAAAAAGTGCGTTGCGGTGACTTGAGCCTGGGTCACTTCTTTGCGTCGGTAGCCACTGACATCGCTGCTGTTGACCAAGCTCACCGCACCGGAAGACAACACAGGTGAAGCTGCCGGTACACCAATCGCTGCGCTGATCAAGTCTACGGCGTTGATTTGCAGTGGCATATTTGGCCGATAGCTGACTTCGCCAGACAAGGTTGTGCCGGTAGACAAGCTGGTGCTAAAACTCAAACCATATAGACGAATGTCTTCGGGGTAATCAGCGAAGTACTTCGAGGTACCGAGGCGATAGGCTTGGGCCAGTTGCTGGCCGGTGGCGCTGCCCAGAAAGTGATTACAACCGGCCAACGGCACACCGAGATTACCGCACAGCTGCGGCGCAAACCCCACATCCGTTACATGAGGGCTGGTGACGGCGCTGATATACGGTTGACGGCTGTGGTAATTGAGAAAGTAAGCGCCGAATTCGCTGTCCAGCTCTGGAGCAAACCAACGTAGCGCAGCGCCGAACTGGCCGCTGTCTCGGGCATCACGGTCACCGGCGCGGGGAATCTCGATACCTTCTGAAGTCAGATTGACTCCTAACGGGCGCAGTGCGGCTTGTGCTGCGGCACTTCGGTCGAGAATAGGCCCAACCGGTAATCCACCGCAGCCATCGGCTAATACATCGTTCTGCGAGAAGAACGTGCCGCAGTTGTCGATGACCGTCTGGTCCCACTCCAACTGATAGAATGCTTCGGCCGTAAGATTTTCGGTCAGGTTCTGCGACAAGTAAAACATGTTGACCGGGATCAGCCCTTCTTTGATCTCCGCACCTGGACGACGGAAAGCGGCGATGTCGATAGGGTTAATCGAGTTGATACCGCCTTGGATAAATGTGCTCTCGCCCCAGCTCACTACTTGCTTGCCGACACGCACGGTACCGGGCAAATCGCCGATGAGATAATTATGGTAAACAAAAGCGTCCAATAGCTGCGCACCAGCTGCCTTCGCACCTTCCTTGCGGTTGCTGTCATCGATGTCTTTGAACAGACGGCTTTCGTCCTTGAGTTCAAAGTCGTACCAGTACTTACCGCGCGCAAATATGCCGGAATCGCCGTACTTCAGTTCGAGGTCATGAATGCCTTTGAACACTTTCGAAAAGGTGTCGCCCTTGCCGAAATTACGTTTGCCATCGTCGGCGCTGTGGCTGTTCAACAGCTCCGGATCAGGGTTGCGCAACGCCCAACTGGCGCCCACCGACAGCGTCGAATCGAACTGCCCCTGGATTTCGCCAATACTGAAGTTCACCGCATACACGGGTGCGCTGATGCTGCTTGCAAGACCGACGGTCAGCGGCAAATAGAGCTGTCGCCCTGTTGGAGGTTTACGCATCATAACCTTCACTACCTCTTGTTGTTTTTGTGGAGGTGTTGCCGACCTGTTGCGGTTTTTTGGGCGCAGCAGGTCCTACTGGCCAGTGCTCGGGGCAATGGCCGGTGTTCGGATTATTTCGATCGGTATTACTTGAGGATTAGCGTCGCGTCATAGGGGCTGCTCCATCCAGTCCCGATCTGGAGGCTGTGCCGGGCCGGTGCCGTACAGGTACAACTGGTCATCGCTACGCAGTGCGAGGATCAAACCAAAATCGGTCAGGTATTGCTCGGCCTTATCGAGGTCCGACCGCTCGAAAATCAAGTAGGCGAGGCTGGCGGCCTTAACGGAGGTTTTTGGGTGACGCACCGGTTGTGGCGTCGCCAGTACAGTATGAGGAAAAGCGGTATTGCCAATCATTTTTACTGTTCTCCGTAGCCGTTTCGCGGGCAAAGCTTAGCCATCAACCTTAATTAACAAGGCCGCGCTGGTGCATTAACGGTGGGTCAGTTCAGTGTGTTACGAAGCGGCACTTGTTCACGTTCAAAACGCATAGTTCATCTGTAAACCGATCCCGTTGATACTGTTCTGATACTTTGCGCTGTAACCCGGACGCAAGCCGCCTTGAGTAGTGGGTTGGGAAACTTTAACGGTGTCCTCATGGATATATCCGTACCCCAGATCCAAAGACATTTGCTCGGTAGCCTGCCAGTTCAAACCCAGCGTGAAGATTTTCCGATCCCCCGTAGGTGCTCGGGTGGAGGTGTACTGGTTAGGCATGGGAGTCGGCTCGTAAGCGATACCGGTACGAATTTTCCATTGCTTGTTCAGGCGGTAGGACAAGCCTGTCGAAAAGGACCAGGTGTCACGCCACTTCAGGGTTTCGACAATCGAGTCGAATGCGGCATAGTTGCGTGGCACCCCAGCGTTTTGGACATTCAATTCGGGCACCCGGCTCCACCGGCTCCACAGCGCACCGGCAGAAAAATCCAGCCGATCGTTGAAGCGCCAGGTCGCTGAAGCATCAACGGTTTCCGGCGTGGTGAAGTCCAGACTCGCATCATATTTCCCATTGAGCCCTGGCAGGCGCAGCGCCGGAATCGATCCCAGCAGGCCATTGGCTCCAGACACTTTCGTCTTGCCTTCGAGGGTGTAATCAACCTTTGAGTGATAGGTCAGGCCCAGCGTTAGGTCATCGAATGGATCGAACATGATGCCCACATTAAAACCCAGCGCTGTGTCGTCGCCCGTCACCTTGACCGTGCCGTCGCCTTGCCCTCTCACTGCCCGGTTATCGATCTTGCTTTCGAGAAGCCCCTCGATGTGGTTAATCGTCGGGCCGAAACCTACCGACAAGCGATCGCTTATCCGGTAACTCACTGTCGGCTGCAACGTCACCACTTTCACTTGGGTACGCGAACTGCGGTAGCGTCCCTGGAAGCTGCTTTCGTAATCGGTCGAACCGCCAAAGGGGGCGTAAACACCGAACCCGACATGCCAATCCTGATTGAGTTGCAGCGTGTAGAACCCCGACGGCACGACAATGGGGCTAGGCACCATATCCCCGCGGGAAGTACCTGCCACCGACGTGTTTACGGAACTGATACGAGTGTTGGCGTCGATAATACTGATACCGCCACTGACGTGTTCACCCGTCAGTTTCGACATGCCCGCAGGGTTGCCGTAGACGACGGTGGCATCCTGAACGTCTGAGGCGCGGCCGGAATAAGCCTTTCCCTCAGAGCTGATGCTTTGTTCGTTAATTTGCAGGCCATTGGCCAGGAGATGAGTAGACGTGAGGCACAGCCCCAGCGCGCATAGCTGATTTCTTATTTTCATGGCTAAAGCTCTTATTATTTTTTTGACTCATCGGGAATGGATAGCCCGCACGACACGATTGAACAATGATGTTCAAATAAAGTCAATGATGATCATATAAGTAAAAATCAGCGATTACGCATACGCTCGGCGAGGGCGCCCATTGGTCGAGTCAGACTGCGTCTAAAGCGTTGTGCGAACGACTCGCCCTCGTAGATGGGCGCATGTGAGACGACTTCATTTGCTTGTTTAAACTGCGGGAATAGGCTCAAGGCATGACCGCGATTGATTCCGTGCTGAATAGACGGAGACCACATATTCGAACTGTCCAGCGTCTGACATTGCAGCGCAGTGGCGGGCGCCGGCGCGAAGGGGAAATCACTGCCGAACAGAATGTGCGATGGCTCAACCAATTCTTTAAGGGCTGCCATTGAGAAACGCGACGGAGATAAGGCTGTGTCGAAGTAAAAACGACGTATGTAGGTCATAACTCCCTGAGGAGCAGCGTTCTGAAACTCCGGTAAAGCATTCGCCAATGAGACACGCCAAGCCACGAAAGGTAAGAAGCCGCCGGAGTGAGCGAGGATCCAATTGATGCCAGGGTAACGCTCCATCGTTCCACTTAGGATCAGGTTTACTGCCGCGCGAGTGGTATCACATAGAAACTCAATTAGAAAACCGGGGGTTTGAAGCCCAATGCTCTCGCTAGTTTCGTGCATGTTTGGATGCACGAACACTACCGTCTTGCGCCGATCAAGTTCAGCCATCAACTCGTCAAACCGCGAATCCCCTAAAAACACCCCATCGGTACTGCCTAATAGCACGACGCCCTCGGCCTTGAGGACATCCAGCGCATATATTGCTTCCGCACAGGCAGCTTCAGTAAAAGGCATGGGGAGCACCGCAAAATTACCAAACCGCGCGGGATAGCGGGAACGCATATCTGCGGCGAACTCGTTGCAACTGCGAGCAAGTACATTGGCCTGCTGCACACCGCCACCAAAATGCACGCCTGGCGCCGACAGCGAAGTGACTGCCCGCTCGATCCCATTCGCATCCATCACTTCAATCGATTTCTCCGGCGTCCAGCTCGGTAGGGGGGCTCCAGCGACCTTATGCAGCCCCCTAGCGCTCATAGTTCCAACAAAGGATGGCGGGATGATGTGGTGGTGGACATCGATACGACCTTGCTTGATTGACATGGTAATACTCTTGGCTGGGTTTCGACCGAGCGACTGAATCCCTGCGCTCAGTGTGGCGGTAGGGCTAAAACACATCCTTGGTCCAATATTGGACACTGTTGTTCAAATATGTCAATCCTACCAAACGCCAGTGTTGATTTATTTTGAACGCAGCTGTTCAATGCATTATTACTTGTTTTGGAGTGCTTCCCCTTGAAGCTGAGTCGCGTTCAAAAACGAATCCACGATGCAGCCATCCAGCTATTCGCCGAGAAAAGCGTCGAAGAGATCAATGTCAGTGAACTCGCGCAGATCGCTGGCGTTGCCCGCGGCACGATTTACAACAATCTTGCCTCTGTCGAGTCGCTATTCGAGGATGTGGCCAGCCACCTTAGCGCAGAGATGAATGACAGGGTTGCCAGGAGTGCTAGCCCTGACACTCCACCAGCCGAACGTCTGGCCAATGGAATTCGCTTTTATATTCGTCGGGCTCATGAGGAACCTCACTGGGGCAGCTTCATCGTGCGTTATGCCGCCAGCAATTTAACGCTGCAAAAAATGTGGAGCGGCCCACCAATGCAAGATGTACTCAGCGGTTTGGCGTCCGAAACGTACAGCTTCCGGCAGGAGCAACTGCCGTCAGTGATGGGCATGATCGGCGGTAGCGTCTTGATTGCCACCTTGCTGGTTGTGCAAGGACACAAGACTTGGAGAGACGCCGGCTCCGACATGGCGGAGCTTGTGCTCCGGGCACTGGGCGTGCCGGCAGAGGAGGCACGAGTCATCGCTATCATGGAATTACCACCACTGCCCGTGTGACCCCTTCTTCATTCCTGTAGAGGCCTCGTCTCGCAATCAAGGAGGCCCCGCTCGACTCGCGCCTCCCCCGAGCTTCCGCTCGCCCTTCGTTTCATTATCACTGCCATCCGTCTGACACCCTGCTTCGCTCAAAAATATATTTGAACACATATGTTCATTTTTATACTTTGGTGATAGTTTTTGATCGAAAGCGCTATCTTATCGCGATTTTTACCGCAATCAGACGGCGCGCTTTACGACAGGAGCTGACAATGACAAATAAAGAATCCCTCCCAGGTTTGACTTCCCGCACGGTACAAGTCGGCCGTCGGCAAATTTTCATCAGTGAAATGGGCACCGGCTATCCATTGCTCATGCTGCATGGTGGTGGTGCTGGTGCATCTGGTCTGTCCAATTACTCGCAAAACATCGAAGCACTATCTCGGCGGTTTCGAGTAATCGTCGCCGATATGCCTGGCTACGGCCAGTCCACAAAAGGTGTGGATCGCAAGGACCCTTTCGGAGACCTGGCCGGTGCGATGCTCGGTTTGCTGGACACCCTGGAAATAAGCAGCGCTCATTTGGTTGGTAATTCATTGGGCGGGGCGTGTGCCCTGCGAATGGCGCTCGATGCACCAGGTCGGGTTTCGGCATTGGTGTTAATGGGCCCCGGTGGCGTCAATACGACACGAAGTCTGCCTACTCCCGGCCTCAAGCTTCTGCTCGATTACTACTCATACGAAGGCCCCTCACTGGAGAAGATCACCCGCTTCATTCGCGAGTACCTGGTCTATGACGGCAGTAAAGTCAGCGACGCAATGATCCTGGAGCGCTACCAGGCCAGTATCGATCCGCAAGTAATCGCCGCACCGCCACTGCGCAAACCCCAAGGCATCCCCAACTTCCGCCGTTGGGACTTCACCCGCGATCCACGCCTGAAACAATGCCAGGTACCCACCCTGGTGCTCTGGGGTACCGAAGACAAAGTCAATCGCCCCAATGGCGGTGAAGCACTGCGTAGCCGTATGCCTGATTGCAGCCTTTATCTGTTCAGCAAAACTGGTCACTGGGTCCAATGGGAGCGCGCGGATGAGTTCAACGCAGTGACCGCAGCATTCCTCACTTGCCACGCCGCACGCTGACTGGCCCGGATGGAGGGTCAATCAATGGCAAACAGAGAAAGCCTGAACATTTTCGGCGCCAGCAGCATGGGTTATGCGCTGATCGAAACCAATCGCCTGGAGAAATGGCGCTCATTGCTCCAGGACGGGATCGGTTTGCACTTGGACTGTGCCGACCAGCAAACGCTGGCTTTTCGTATGGATACCCACCAACGGCGGATCATCGTCCAGCGCGGAGACCAGGAAGACTTCATCGCCGTAGGCTGGCAACTGCGTGATCAGGCAACCCTGGATGAAGTTCTGAGACGTTTGCAGCGCCTGGGTATCGAAGTACAGATCAGCGACCCGAGCGCGGCAGCACATCGGGGGGTGAGGCAGTTCTGGCGCGTCCTCGGCCCCAAGCGCCTGGCTGTTGAGCTGTTCTGGGAACCGCTGACCACTGACCAACCGCTGAACATGCTCAATGCCGGGTTTATCACCGGTCAGGCCGGCATGGGGCATCTAGCGATCACTTCGCGTAAACCACAACAGATGCGGCGTTTCTGGCAAGAAATCTTTGATGCCCGTACCAGCGATCATATCGTCGAACGCATCGCAGGATTGACGCTGGACATCGATTTTTTCCGTGTCAACGAGCGCCACCATTCGATCGCAATTGCTCGTCTGCGCGGCCTGCAAATGGACCCGATTCGCACTCGTGTCCAGCACATGAACCTGTTGACGACCTCGGTCAGCGAACTCACCGAGGCATTTTTGCGTTGCCGAAAACTGGGTTTCGAGATGGCCCATGAAATCGGCGAACACCCCAATGACCGCGAGCAATCGTTCTACGTGATGAGCCCCAGCGGCTTTGAGCTGGAACTGGGCTGGAATGCATTGGTGGTCGACGAGGCGCAATGGCAGACGACCTCCTATCAAGGCATCAGCCTCTGGGGCCACCGTCCGGAGAAAACCGGCACCTTGCACAAATTCTCCACCAATCTGGGCAATTTCGCCCGCGGCGTGCGCTCGTTGCTGAACCCCGAGTATTCACCGCTGTAAGAGAGGCATCGCATGAATAACAAGAACGACAATACGCAGACCGTTGATGTGATTATTTCTGGCCTCGGCCCGACCGGCGCAACCTTGGCACATCTACTGGGCAAACGTGGTTTGTCGGTGGTGGTGCTCGAGCGCGAGCCGACATTTTACGGCAACGCCCGGGCCGTCTACACCGATGACGAATGCATGCGTGTCATGCAGGCCGCCGGGGTCGCCGACGACCTAGCGGTCAACATGCAGGTGGATACACCCGCTCAGTGGGTCCTCGCGAATGGCAAAGTGCTGGGCCAGTATTGGCGCCTTGATCGCCCTTATGGCTGGCCAATCATCAACTTCCTGTATCAGCCCTGGCTGGAAACCACCTTGAGTGATTTGCTCAAGCGTTATCCGACGGTTCAGATCGCCCGTGGCCGCGAACTCACACAGTTCGAACAGGATGACGAAGGCGTCACCGTCACCCATCAAGCCACCAGCAGCTTTCGCTTTAGCGATGCCAGCGACGCACGCAACGAAACAGCTGTCGACCCGGATCCGCAAACCCTTCGCGGTCGCTATCTAATCGGCGCCGATGGCGGTCGCAGCACGGTGCGCGAAGCCCTGGGCATCGGCATGAGCGGCAAGAATTTTCCTGAGCCCTGGCTGGTGGTCGACCTGGAAATGAAAGAAGGCGAAGACGAATTGCGCCATCTGCCCTACTTCAGCTTCATCTGCGACCCCGAGTGCCCTACCGTCTGCTGCCCTCAACCCGGCCGCTTTCACCGCTTCGAGTTCATGCTGATGCCAGGCCAGACGAAGGAGCAGATGGAGGATCCGCAAGTCGTGCGAGCACTTATCAGTCGACACGTCGATCCGGACAAATTCATCGTCAAGCGCAAGCTGGTCTACACCTTCAACGCGCTGGTCGCCAAGGATTGGCGTAAAGGTCGGGTCTTCATTGCCGGAGACGCCGCGCATATGACGCCGCAGTTCATGGGCCAAGGCATGAGTTCCGGGGTGCGAGACGCGTACAACCTCGCCTGGAAACTGGACTCTGTGCTCAAGGGGCGTGCGAACGACCGGTTGCTCGATACCTATGGAACCGAACGTTTTCATCACGCCAAAGCGATGATCGACATTTCGGTGCAAATGAAAGATTTCGTCTCGATGTCCAATCCGATTGCCAGCCAGCTGCGTAACTTGCTTGTCAAAACAGTCCTGGTGACGCCATTCCTCGGGCGTTACGTTCGCGAAGGACGCTTTAAACCAGTACCCACCTATGGACTCGACAGCTATCTAGGAATGCCGCGCAGGCATCGGCGGTCCCCTGAAGGCACGATGATCCCGCAACCCGAAGTACGCACGTTCAAGG
>Ga0157375_10006629_pt1 | contig 10075 bp, 8 predicted proteins | sample M35metaG_FD_115311 | JGI IMG/M metagenome (GOLD analysis project Ga0157375, IMG submission 115311) | Miscanthus rhizosphere microbial communities from Kellogg Biological Station, Michigan, USA - M3-5 metaG | ecosystem: Host-associated > Plants > Roots > Rhizosphere > Soil | place: USA: Michigan... | reverse complement strand
GCGAAGCCGGGCAGGTAGCCCATGATCGCGTGCTGGAGCCGCTGCGCGTCGGCGACCGAGACCCGCCAGTGCTCCGAGTACGGGATCATGTCGCACATGTAGAAGTAGTAGGGCATGATCTGCGCCCCGTCGAGCAGCGCGAAGCAGAGGTCGAGCAGCTCGTGCGGGTCGGCGTTGACGCCGTTCAGGATCACGCCCTGGTTGCGGACGTCGCGCACCCCGGTGTCGAGCATCGCCCGCGTCGCCTCGCGCACGAGCGGGGTCACGGAGTTGGCGTGGTTGACGTGGGTGTGGATCGCCACCGACACGCCCCGCGCCCGCGAGATCGAGCCGATCCGGGTCATCCCCTCGACCACCTCGGGCTGCAGCCAGTGCTGGGGGAGGGCCATCAGGGCCTTGGTGGCCAGCCGGATGTCGCGGATGTTCTCGATCTCGAGCAGCTCGGTCAGGAACGCCTCGAGCCGCGGCCACGGCATGTTCGCCACGTCGCCGCCCGAGACCACGACATCGCGCACCCCCGGCGTACGACGCAGGTAGCCGAGCATGTCGCCGAGCCGGTCGTTGGGCTTGCCGACGAACTTCAGCTTGTCGATCACCGCGGTCGAGTTGCCGACCAGGTCCATTCGCGTGCAGTGGCCGCAGTACTGCGGGCAGGTCGGCAGCAGCTCGGCCAGCACCTTGGTCGGGTAGCGGTGGGTGAGGCCCTCGGTGGCCCACATGTCGTGCTCATGGAGCGAGTCGCGGGTGGCGTGGGGGTGCGACGGCCAGTCGGTACGGCGGTCGCTGAACACCGGGAGCATGTAGCGGCGCACCGGGTCGGCGTAGAACGCGTCCGTCAGCGAGCCCGCGCCCGCCGGCTCGACCCGCGGCGCCATCGTGTTCATCATCTGGGGCGGCACGAGCATCGACATCGTGGCCCGCTCGGCCTGGTCCTTCTCGAGATCGGCGTAGAAACTCTCGTCGAGCAGGTCGCCCATCAGGTCGCGGAGCTGCTTGAGGTTCTTGACGCAGTGGGCGCGCTGCCACTGCACCGATGACCAGTCCTCGGCGGTGACGTCCTTCCAGCCCGGGAAACGGGTCCAGTCGGGCTCGACCAGCTCGGCGCGTCGGTACGGGTAGGGCTGGCCGGTCTCAAGACCGATCGAGGTCTCGATGCTCATCGCGGATGCTCCTTGGTCGACGGCGAGCGGTCGGGTGTGCAGGCAGACGGCCCGGCGGTTGTGAGGCGTGCCGCCCTCATGTCAGAGTAGGCGGAGAACATGCGGCGAGTCCAATGCCACGCCGCAGATTCTTTCGCACAACTCGTGATCCAGCGGAGGAAACCCAGAATATGTCGGTGCCAGTGACCGATTCCGACCGTCGAACGTCGAGCGACCCGACCGGTCTGCACCGGGTCCTCGACGACACCGTGGTGCTGCCCCAGGCGGCGCAGCGCCTCGACACCCGGCGCGAGATCTGGCCCGACGAGGTCCGGGTGCGGGTCGAGACGCTCAACCTCGACGCCGCGTCGTTCCGCCAGCTGGAGGGCAAGCACGCCGTCGACGGGCGGCCGGACGGTGACGCCGTACGCCGTGAGGTGCTCGAGATCGTGGCCATCCGTGGCAAGATGCAGAACCCCGTGACCGGCTCCGGCGGGATGCTGATCGGCACCGTCGAGGAGGTCGGACCCGCGTCCACGCTGGGGGTCGCGGTCGGCGACCGGATCGCCACCCTGGTCTCGCTGAGCCTGACCCCGCTGGTGATCGAGGACGGCCTGGAGCGGTGGGACGGGAAGAGCGAGCGGGTGCCCGCCGACGGCTACGCCATCCTGTTCGGTCGCTCCATCGCGGCCCGGATCCCCGACGACCTCCCACCGTCGTTGAGCCTGTCCGTGATGGACGTCTGCGGGGCTCCCGCCCTCACCCACCGGATCGTCGCCCAGTACGCCTCGGCGGGCTCGGCGCAGACCGGGCCCGTCGTCGCGGTCATCGGTGGCGCGGGCAAGTCGGGGTCGCTGAGCCTGGCTGCGGCCGCCGACGCCGGCTGTGGGCGGACCGTCGGCGTCGTCCCGAACGACGCGGAGGCGGCGCTGCTGCGCGAGAGCCGCCTCGCCGACGACGTGGTGGTGGCCGACGCCCGTGATCCGGTCGCCCTGCGCGACGCGGTGGCGTCCACCGGGGGCCTGGCCGACATCACCGTGGTCTGCGTCGACGTCCCCGGCTGCGAGGGCGGCGCGATCCTGGCCACCGCCGAGCGCGGCACGGTCATCTTCTTCTCGATGGCCACGTCCTTCTCGGCCGCGGCGCTCGGTGCCGAGGGCGTGGCGGCCGACGTCACGATGCTGGTCGGCAACGGCTACGCGCCCGGCCATGCGGCGTACGCCATGGACCTGCTGCGGTCGAACGACGGTGTGCGACGGCTCTTCGAGCGGAGGCTCTGACATGGCACGCACCCCACGCGGCAAGCTCGACCTCGACCCGGTGACCGTCCGGCAGGCACGGTCGCTGGCCCGCAAGGTCGGCCGGCCGATCGTACGGATCGCCCAGCAGCACACCACCGTGTCGGTGGAGCGTGCGACCCTGCGCCTGGCCGGGCTCGAGGGAGCCGACGCCGAGGGCACCCCGTGGGTGAACCGGCTGGTCGACGTCGTGCGTGCCGACGTCGGACTCGAGCACGGGGTCGCGCTGCCGGTGTGGGACGCCCTCCGTCGCGCCGAGGGAGCCGACCTGCGCGAGCTGGCCGAGAAGGCGTCCGCCGGCTCGGTCAGGTTCCGGCTCCCCGAGGGGCAGGACGCGAGGCGTGCCCGCACCGCCGCGGCCAGGGCCGTGGGTGGCGGCATCAAGCGCATCGACGCGCGTCGGCGTGAGCGGGAGCGCCTGATCAGGCGCATCGGCGACGCCCCCGCGAGCCCCTGGATCTACCTGATCGTCGCGACCGGCGACATCTACGAGGACATCCCACAGGCGCAGGCCGCCGCACGCGAGGGCGCGGACGTGATCGCGGTGATCCGGTCGACCGGGCAGAGCCTGCTCGACTTCGTGCCCGAAGGAGCCACTCGCGAGGGCTTCGCCGGCACCTACGCGACGCAGGAGAACTTCCGGCTCATGCGCGCCGCGCTCGACGAGACGTCGAAGGAGCTCGGCCGGTACGTCCGGCTGACCAACTACGCCAGCGGCCTCTGCATGCCCGAGATCGCCGCGCTGGCCGGCCTCGAGCGGCTCGACATGATGCTCAACGACTCGATGTACGGGATCCTCTTCCGCGACATCAACCCCATCCGCACCTTCGTCGACCAGCGGTTCAGCCGCCAGGTGCATGCTCGTGCCGGGATCATCATCAACACCGGCGAGGACAACTACCTGACCACCGCCGACGCGGTCGAGGCGGCCCACACGGTCACCACGAGCCAGCTCCTCAACGAGTACTTCGCCAAGGAGGCGGGCCTCGAGGACTGGCAGCTGGGGCTGGGCCACGCCTTCGAGATCGATCCGGACCTGCCGGACTCGTTCCGACTCGAGCTGGCCCACGCGATGCTGGCCCGCGACCTCTTCCCGGACGCCCCGCTGAAGTGGATGCCGCCGACCCGGCACATGACCGGCGACGTGTTCCGTGGCTACCTGCTGGACGGCTTCTTCAACCTGGTCGGGGCGCTCACCGGCCAGGGCATCCTGCTGGTCGGGATGATGACCGAGGCCGTCGTCACCCCGTGGCTCTCCGACCGTGACCTGGCCCTGCAGAACGTCCGCTACGTGATGAACGCCGCCGGCAACCTCCGCGAGGACTTCCGCCCCGAGCCCGACGGCTTCATCGCCCAGCGCGCGCGCCAGGTGCTCGCCGAGACGATCGAGCTGCTGGACCAGATCGCCGACGAGCCCGGCAGCGCGCCGCTCCTCGAGGCGATCGCGGACGGCACCTTCGGTCTGATGAAGCGTCCGGCCGACCAGGGCAAGGGGCTCGAGGGGGTCGCCCGGAAGGCCGGCGGCTACTGGAACCCTGCCAGCGAGCTCCTGGCCCGTCGCGACGGCGCCAGCGCACGTCGTCCGGAACCGAGGAAGAGATGACCAGCCCCATCCGGCCGTACGGCGACACCACCGGCGACGGCATGGTGCAGGTGAGCTTCACCCTGCCCATGCCGAACTCGAAGATCGCCGAGGGCGCAGCCGTCCAGCTGGCCAACAAGATGGGCATGGACCCGGCGCTCGTCGTCCACGCGAAGCAGATGGGGGAGGGCTACACCTTCTTCGTCGTCTACGGACGCGTGCACCACCTCGTGGACCCCAGCGTGGTCGAGGTCGTCGAACGCGACTACCCGCTGCTCACACCCAAGGAGGCGAACGCCGCGATCAAGCGGTCCCTGCGCCGCCGCCTGGTGGTGGTGGGCGGCTGCATCGGCACCGACGCGCACACCGTCGGCATCGACGCGATCCTCAACATCAAGGGCTTCGCGGGGGAGAAGGGCCTGGAGTACTACCGCGAGCTCAAGGTCGTCAACCTCGGCGCACAGGTCAGCGTCCCACAGCTGGTCGAGCGGGCTCGCGAGGAGAAGGCCGACGCCGTCCTGGTGTCGCAGGTCGTCACCCAGCGCGATGCCCATCTGCTCAACACCCGCGAGATGTCGGCGGCCTTCCGCGAGTCCTACCCACCCGAGAGACGTCCCCTCCTGATCGTCGGCGGACCACGATTCGACGAGACGATGGCCAGTGACCTGGGAGTCGACCGCGTGTTCACGCGAGGAACGACCCCTGGTGAGGTCGCGTCGTACCTCGTCCACCGGCTGACCGACCAGAAGGCGAGCTGACCCATGCCGACCAGGACCGGGAAGGACGTCGGCCTGCGCGTCGTCCATCGGCGCTACGTCCCCTACTCGCACGCGCACTACGCCGGCAACCTCGTCGACGGTGCCTACAGCCTGGGTCTGTTCGGCGACGTGGCCACCGAGATGTGCATCCTCACCGACGGTGACGAGGGCCTGTTCGCGTCGTACTCCGACGTTCAGTTCAAGGAGCCGGTCCGGGCCGGTGACGTGTTGGAGATCGTCTGTGAGCTGGTCAAGGTCGGCACCCGGAGCCGGGTCCTCGAGCTCGCGGTCAACGTCGTCGCGCGCGGCCTTCCGAGCGAGGAGCGGCCGGGGGCGGCAGAGCTGCTCGACCCGCCCCTGGTAGCGACCACGGCCACCGGTACCGTCGTCGTCCCAGGCTGACCCGGCGGGCTCCGCCCGCCCCGCCGCTCGCCGCGCTCGCTCGAGTTAGCGACCGTTCACCTACCCGGCGTGTCGACGCCGGACACGCCGCGATTCACGGAAAATTCGCGGCGAACTTCCAGCGACGCGATCGCGGCTGACCTGCGGATACGCGTGTCCTCGCAGGTCAGCCGGTGGTTGACAACACGGTCGTGGATGACCAAAGGTGCAGCATTCGCTCAGGCAGTCGTGGGAGCAGGACCGACGTCCGAGTGGCCGGCTCGTCCGGTGGGAGTCCGCCCATCGGGTAGCCGGTTCGCGGAGGTCGGTCCTTGCCCCGCGAGAGCGAGACCGGAGGGGGACGTGGTCCCCCTAGACAACTTCCGTGGTCGCGGCACCCAGCTGCGGCCCGGTCGGCCCGAAGGGCCGCACCCCTCTCCGGTCAGGCCTGAGCGAGCACGGCTTCGCGAAGGCGAGCGCAGCGAACGGCGCAGCGAGCCTGCTCGCAAGCCGGCTTGGGCAGGACTCAGCCGTTCGGCCCCGGGATGCTTCCTCGCACCGGCCTGACATCTGCGCGACACGCGTCCGGTCACGGAGCCCCGACTATCTTCGGCACATGCGGACCCGCTGCCTGGTGGCCCTCGTCGCCGGGCTGGCGCTCGCCCTGGCCTTCCCGCCCACGCACGCGTACGTCGTACTGCCCGTCGCGGTCGCCGCGTTCTTCGTGGCCACCGACGGGCTCCCGATGCGCCGGGCCTGGATGCCGGGTCTCGTCTTCGGTGCCTCGTTCCAGTTCACGCTCCTGTGGTGGCTGCACGTCGTCGGCACCGTCCCGTGGCTGGGACTGTCCCTGACCCAGACCGTCTGGTACGGCGTGCTGGGCGCGGCCGTGGTGCCGCTGCGGCGCCTGCCCGTGGCACCCGTCTGGCTGGCCGCCGCCTGGGTCGCCATGGAGTCGTTCCGCTGCACCTGGCCGGCGGGTGGCATGCCGTGGGGCCGGTTGTCATACGCCGTGGTCGGCACCCCCGTGGCGGACTCACTGCCGTTCATCGGGGCGACCGGGGTCAGCCTGGTCCTGGCGCTGAGCGGTGCGCTGCTGGCCGCGGCGTGCACGGGGAAGGGCCGCCGGGGCCTGGCGGTTCCGCTGGCGGCCGGGATCGGAGTGCTGGCCCTGGCGTCGGTGCCGGTGGTCACGCCGTACTCCGCCGATGAGGTGGGTGACGTCGACGTGGCCGCGGTGCAGGGCAACGTCCCCGGGAACGGTACCGACGTCCTGGCGCACTTCCGGCAGATCACCGCGCAGCACCAGGACGAGACGGCACAGCTCGCTGCCGACGTGGGAGGCGGTCGGGTGCCGAAGCCCGCGTTCGTGGTCTGGCCCGAGAACTCCACGGCGGTCGACCCGTTCGAGGACCAGCAGATGCGGGCCGACATCGAGGGCGCGCTCGACGCGATCGACGTCCCGATCCTGGCCGGGGTCGTGGTCGACGGGGGCCCGAAGCACGTGCTGAACCAGGGGGTCGTCTTCGACCCGGTCACCGGCGCGGGGGACCGTTACACCAAGTGGCACCCGGTGCCGTTCGGCGAGTACATCCCGTGGCGCTGGCTGTTCGGATCCCACCTCGCGCAGCTCAACCAGGTCCCGCGTGACATGGTGCACGGTACGCGGGTGGAACCGCTCGACGTCGCGGGCACGAAGGTCGCGGACGCGATCTGCTTCGACGTCGCCTACGACGACGGCCTCTACGCCCAGCTCGCACGCGGTGGCCAGCTCGTCGTCGTCCAGACCAGCAACGCGATGTTCATCCACACCGCCCAGATCGACCAGCAGTTCGCGATCAGCCGGCTCCGGGCGATCGAGACCCACCGCTACGTCGTGGTCGCGGCCATCAACGGCATCACCGGCGTGATCGCCCCCGACGGCTCGACAGTCACCTCGATACCCGTTCGCACCCAGGGCTACGTCGACGCCCGGGTCGGGCTGTACGACGCGGTGACGCCTGCGGTCCGGATCGGGCCCTGGCTCGGCCGCACCTGTGCGGGCCTGGTGATCCTGGGCTGGCTGTTGGCCTGGGGCCAGTATCGTCGGACGCGCGGGACGGTGACGGCCGAGTCCGCCAGGCCCACCCCCAGCGACAGGATCACTGCATGACCTCCGACCGGCCATCCGCGCCCGCACCACTCGGGCAGGTCGTGATGGTCGTGCCGACGTACGACGAGGCCGACAACCTGGCCTGGATCGTGCGCCGGCTCCGCGAGGCACAGCCCGACGTGCACGTGCTGGTCGTCGACGACAACTCGCCCGACGGCACCGGCAAGATCGCCGACGAGCTGGCCGCGGGCGACGACTCCGTCCAGGTCCTGCACCGCACCGAGAAGGGCGGCCTCGGGGCGGCGTACAAGCACGGGTTCCGGGTCGCGCTCGACCAGGGGTACGACGTGATCGGCGAGATGGACGCCGACGGGTCCCACCAGCCCGAGCAGCTCCACCTGCTGCTCGACGCCTTGCGCGACGCCGACCTCGTGATCGGCTCGCGGTGGATCCCGGGTGGCAGTGTCGTGAACTGGCCGTTCCGGCGAGAGCTGCTCTCGCGCGGAGGGAACCTCTACGTCCGGATGCTGTTGGGGGTGAAGGTGCGCGACGCCACGGCGGGCTACCGGCTGTTCCGCCGGTCGGCCCTGGAGACCATCGACCTGGATTCGGTGGAGAGCACGGGCTACGTGTTCCAGACCGACATGGTGACGCGCTGCCTGCGGCTCGGGCTGCGCGTGCGCGAGGTCCCGATCGAGTTCATCGAGCGCGTCCGCGGCGACTCGAAGATGAGCGGGCAGGTCGCTGCCGAGTCCCTGCGACGAGTGACGACGTGGGGACTGCGAGAGCGTCGCGACCAGCTCACCGGACGGTGGAGGCCGCGATGAGCTCGAGCCCCTTCCGTGCGGGCCGCGTGCGCCGCCGCCGCTTCCCGTGGTGGTTGGTGGTGGCGGCGTTCATCGCCGTCCCGATCCTGGAGATCTATGTGATCATCCAGGTCGGCCAGGTGATCGGTGCCTGGTGGACGATCGCCCTGCTGGTCGCGGACAGCATCTTCGGCAGCTGGCTGATCCGGCACGAGGGCCGGCGCGCCTGGCAGGCGCTCACGGTCGCGCTGGAGTCGGGGCGGATGCCCGCGACCGAGCTCGCTGACGGCGCGCTGATCCTGGTCGGCGGCACGCTCATGCTGAGCCCGGGATTCGTCACCGACGTCGTCGGGATCGTGCTGATCCTGCCCTTCACCCGGCCGCTGGCACGACGCCTGCTCACCCGCCTGGTCGCGCGCCGGATCATCGTCGCGGGCCGTCCCGGCCCCGGGTCCGACGGCCCCGTCGTCCGGGGCGAGGTCATCGACGACGATCGTTGAGGCTGACCGTCGAGCGGCCGTGCGAGCAGACCCGCTGCGGGCGACTCACGCCTTGCTGCGGACCCGGCGCTTCGCGTTCGTGCGGTGCAGGTGGGCCGGCCCGATCTCACCCTCGCGCAGCAGCTCCAGCCGCTCCTTGAGGATGTCCTCGAGCTCCTTCTCGGATCGGCGCTCGAGCAGCATGTCCCAGTGGGTTCGCGCGGGCTTCTCCGCCTTCTCCTCGGGACGGATGCCGGACGTGCTCAGCGCCTCGGCGCCGCAGCGCGGGCACTCCCATACGGCCGGGACCTCAGCCTCGACCGACATGGTCACCTCGAACTCGTGACCGTTCACGCAGCGGTATCCGCACTGCTGACGAGCCGCGAACTCGATCCCGCGCTCGTCCTCGAAACTCTGTCCTCCCAGCCGCGCGCCACGAAGTGTGCGCTCTGCCATGAGGTTCACCTCCAGCTTGTGTCGCCCCCGGTACGCCTCCCGAGGCGTACATCAACAAGACGTCCGTACCCCGTGTTCGTGATGGTCACACGTCACGGATTTCCTGTCCTGCTCAACGTACGCCGATCACGCTGTGTTCCACCATGCAGACGCGAGCCCGGTCACATCGGTTCGGTCGTGTTTCACGATCCCACACAACCCACCAGCTCAGACAACCGCGGGGACCGTGTTGCCGGCCTCCTCGATGCCGCGCCGGGCGTCGAGACGGAGCAGGAAGACCGCGCCGAGGACGAAGAACACGATCAGGGCGACGATGGCCGGCCGGTACGAGCCGGTGACCTGGAAGACCACGCCGAACAGGAAGGTGCCGAACCACGACGTCCCGCGCTCACAGGCGTTGTAGAGGGCGAAGTACTCACCCTCGCGGCCGCGCGGGATCAGCAGGCTGAAGAACGACCGCGAGAGAGCCTGGGTGCCGCCCAGCACGATCGCGATCGCGACCCCAGCCAGCAGGAAGGTCGCGACGTTCTTCCGGGGCAGGAACATGGCCAGGACCACGATCGCCATCCAGGCATAGGTGCCCCAGAGGATGCACCGGTAGGCCCCGTACGTCGCGGCCAACCGGCCGAAGAGCAGCGCGCCACCGTAGGCGACGAACTGGATCATCAGGATGGTCGCGATCAGGACGCTGTCACCGAACCCCAGCTCCTTCGAGCCGTAGGTCGAGGCCACCCCGATCACGGTCTGGATGCCGTCGTTGTAGAACAGGAACGCGACCAGGAAGGTCAGCGTCATCGGGAACCGACGCATCTCGCGCAGCGTCGTGAACAGCTGGCCGAAAGACCGGCTCAGGAGCCCGCCCGCCTCGGGTACCACGTCCTGGGCAGGGTGGTCGCGCAGGCGCAGGAACGGGATGAACGTGAAGCCCGCCCACCACAGCGCGGCCGAGAGCAGCGACAGTCGGACCGCGAGCTCCTTGTCGAGCCCCAGTGCGTCGCGGCCCAGCACCATCGCGAGGTTCAGCGCGAGGAGCACACCGCCGCCGAGATAGCCCCAGGCCCAGCCGCGGGACGAGACCCGGTCG
>Ga0157375_10006627_pt1 | contig 10077 bp, 9 predicted proteins | sample M35metaG_FD_115311 | JGI IMG/M metagenome (GOLD analysis project Ga0157375, IMG submission 115311) | Miscanthus rhizosphere microbial communities from Kellogg Biological Station, Michigan, USA - M3-5 metaG | ecosystem: Host-associated > Plants > Roots > Rhizosphere > Soil | place: USA: Michigan... | reverse complement strand
GTCGACGACGCGGGGGAAGGTCTCGCGTGGGTATGAGGCGGGGAGTTTGCCGGCTTTGTCGGGCGGCAGCCTGGGTCCGCCTTTGGCGACGACGAGTTCGTATACGGAGGTCTGTTTCTGCGTACGGTGGAGTTTGAGATTGAAGCGGGTGGCGAGGAGTTCCCGGAGCATGAGTCGAAGAGTGTTTTCGGACGCGGGGACAGCGACGCGGGCGCGAACGTCGTAACGGTGATTGTGGAGAGCGCCGGGATTTGCGAGCTGGTTGTGCTGAAGGCTGTAAGCCCACTGGATCATTTCGTCGAGATCGATGTTGCGGAGGATGAGGCTGTCAGGTGCGGGCTGGATTTGAGAGCGGGTACTTCCCTCACCGCCTGGTGCGTCCGCGACGGCGGGACGGATGGAGGCCACCTCAAACGCAATGCTGGGAGGAGCGGAGGATTGGCCTGAGGTGAACGGGGCGGTAAGGATCAAGGCCAGCGAAGCAGCTAAAGGGAGCCGACTCAACATGGGAGCCATGGTAGCGCGGAATTGAGTCCTTGTTCAGGGCTGCCGGAAAGTTCACGACTTACCGCAACTTATTCCCTCTGCAGTTGTTCAAATGTACAGCAGCCGGCAAAGGAGCAAGGAAACGGAGCCGGTCAGGGTGCTGACGAAATCGGTCCCGGTCGGGAAGAGACTGGGACGGAAGCAAGGCCGGCAGCACGGGAGGACGTTAACAATATGAAGAGCTTAAAGTTAGGCCTTTTCGCACTGATTCTTGCTCTACCCTTTGCGGCATCCGCCAAGGCGCAAGTTGCTGTTGGAATTGGCGTTGGTCCGGCAGTGGTGGAGGGGCCCGTTGACTACGGCCCGCCAGTCTGCGATTGGGGCTATTACCCCTATTATCCGTATTCTTGTGCTCCGTATGGCTACTACGGGCCTAACTGGTTCGTAGGCGGTGTGTTTCTTGGCGCGGGCCCCTGGTACGGCTGGGGCTATGGGCATGGCTACTACGGCCATGGCTGGTACGGCGGACGCGGCTGGTACGGTGGGCGCGGCTGGTACGGCGGTCACGGTTATCGCGGCGGCTACGGCGGATATCGCTGTGGGTATGGCGGCGGGCACGGTTATGGCGGTGGACACGGCTACGGCGGTGGATACCATGGCGGATACTCTCCGCGAACCGGTGGTGGTGGATACCACGGTGGCGGTGGTGGGTTCCACGGCGGTGGAGGCTTCCACGGCGGTGGCGGTGGCGGATTCCACGGTGGTGGTGGTGGCCACGGCGGTGGCGGTCACCGGTAACAGATTGGCCTAAATTAGAAGTTGAGAGCCCGGGTGCTTCGGCATCCGGGCTTTCTATTTTTGGGAACCCTCTTATCTGGCGAGAGAGACGATGCGGTTGGCGATGGTCTCGGCGGCTAAGGGGTGAGCCTGGGTGAGAGCCGCGGCGGACATGGCGGCGAGGCGCTCGGGAGATGTGAGCATCTGGACGAGATGGTGGAGGACCTTGTTGTGGTCGGCGAGATCCGTTTCGCGAAGCATGACAGCGGCTCCGGCCTTGACCATTTCTTCGGCGTTGCGAGCCTGGTGATCGTCGGCTGCGGCGGCGAATGGCACAAGAAGAGCCGGCTTTCCTGCGGCGGCTAGCTCCGCGACAGTGGAGGCGCCGCTGCGCGCCATCACGAGATTGGCGTGGCCGAAACGGGCCGGCATGTCGTCCAGAAATCCGCTGACCTGCCAGCGAGCGGAATCGGCTCCACTGTCGCGGTAGGCAGCTTCTGTAATCTCTGCATGACGGGCTCCGGCCTGATGAAGGATGGTGAGTCCTGGAACGGCGTCGAGCAGTGCCGGGGCAATCGCCGGAAGAGTGTTATTGAAGAGTCGAGCTCCCTGAGATCCGCCGAACACGAGCAGATGCGGGGCGTCGCTGGTTGCAGGTGGCAGCTTGAAAAATTCAGGGCGTACCGGGATGCCGGTGACCTCGGCATTGCGGAAGTAGAGGGCTGCTGCGGGAAAGTTTACTGCCGCGGCCTGAACGCGTTTTCCGACGAGGCGATTGGCGAGGCCGGGCATGGCATTGGGTTCGAAGGCCATGGTGGGGACGCCAAGCGAGAGGGCGGCGGCCATGCCCGGACCGGATGCGTATCCACCTACACCGAAGACAACGTGCGGCTTGAAATCGCGAATGAGTCTGCGACAGGCGAACAGGCTGCGCGGCAGATCGAGCATGGTTTTGATGCGGGTGGCGAGCGAGACATTGTTGAGGGGACCGACTTCGATCAGGCGGAGTTGAAAGCCAGCGGCGGGCACGAGCCGGGATTCCATGCCACGCGAGGTGCCGAGGAAGAGGACTTCGGCGGAGTGCCTTGCAACAAGTTCGCGTGCGACTGCGAGAGCGGGGATGATGTGGCCGCCCGTGCCTCCACCAGCGATGAGGACACGGATGCCTGACGCGGATTTGCCAGATGAAGGCTGGGTGTCCATGCACCTATGGTATTGCTCTTATGCGCAGGTCGATGGATCGACGAAACGATACCTGAACTTCACTGGTTAATAGGATTTCCAGATGGTCTCGAGACTGGCGAAAAGTAACCATCCCTGGCACACCTTTGTTTCATTGACACTGGACGCACGGTTTAGGAAGATCGAGACAATTCCCAATACAAGGACAAGGGCCACATGTCGACTCAGTGCAGGCTGTGCGGTTTGCATATAGCTGATGGTGTGAATTCGTGCATGATGTGCGGCAACAGAAATCTGGCTCCGGTTGCGGCGGGCGAAACAGTTGTTCCGTCGCTGGGTGCGCAGAGCACCGCTAAAGCGCCGGGACAGGCCTCGTTTTCGAAGTGGCTCTGGGCAGTGGCGATCAGCTTGATCGTGACGCCCGCGATTCGTGTGCTGGCTGTTGTGAACAGCGAACTGCCCCGGCTTAGCAGCGAGCGATTCCAGACCTATGTGCAGAGCCACCCCGGATTGTTGAATCTTGTCTATTTCGAAATTGGGATGAATATTCTGCTGGTGATCAGTGCGCTGGCCCTGAACTTTCTGTTCTACACGAGACACAAGATCTTCCCGCACTTGATGATCGGCTACGTTGCGGCGACCGTGTTGTTCAGAGTGGCGGTGGTGGCATCGGTGAACTCGATGTTTCCGGATGCGAACCTTTCAGCGAACTACCTCACGCTGGTGCGGTACCTGGTGTGGGCCGGAGCGATGATTCCCTACCTGCTGACGTCGAGCGACGTGAAGAAGCGATTTGTGAATTGAGCGCGGCTTAGTTCTCAGAGAAGCCGCACATGCCGCCACCGCAGCACTGGCCCGAACCGCAAGAAGACGGGGCCGGCTGCTGGCTGGCGCCCTTGGTGATGGCGCCGGCTCCGCCACTGATGAGGCGCTTGACGTGGCCACCGCACTCAGGACATTGCTCGACGGCAAGGTCGCTCATCTTCTGACGCTTTTCGAAGTGGCAGGAACACTCTTCGCATAAATATTCGTAGGCCGGCATGGAAGTCCTCTGTCGTTATTGTAGTCAATCCTGAAATCCGGGCGCGCGGATTAGCGTCCGAGGCTTCGAGAGACGTGCTAGAATCGGCATCGATTCGGGCCATATCCTGGGCCGCTGATCCCCTTTCATGCAGTTGGAGGTTCCCGGAACAGCGGCATTTTGCGGCTGGAGGTCGCCATGAACGTTCTCACAGCGATAGAGAGTGCGCCCGCACACGTCGCGGGGACGGAGTGGGGCGCGGCGAAGCGGATTGCGTTCAGATTCTGCTTTGTGTATTTCGGGCTTTACTGTGTGGCGGCGCTCCTTCCTGGAGGCCTGCCGATTCCAGGTGTTGAGATTCCTGACCCATTCACCCTGTGGCCGTTCAGGCAAATAGTCTTCTGGGTTGCAGCGCATTTGTTCGGCGCGAGCCTGCCGCTGGTCTACACAGGCAGTGGAAGCGGAGACAAGACGTATGACTGGGTAGAGGTTCTCTGTCTGCTGATTGTGGCAGTGACATCGACGGCGATCTGGACGTGGGCCGATCGCAGACGGCGGGATTATGCGGCGCTTTATAAATGGTTCCGGCTCTACATTCGGTTCAGCCTTGCAACAACCATCCTGATCTACGCGTTCGACAAGCTTGTGCCGCTGCAGATGTCGTATCCATCTCTTCGATCCCAGCTTCAGCCGTTCTCGGCGTTTTCGCCGGCTGGAATTCTCTGGAATTCAATCGGCGCTTCGCCTGCATACGAGATGTTCGCGGGAGCAGCGGAGCTGGCGGGTGGCGTGCTGCTCATGTTTCCGCAGACAGTGACGCTGGGAGCGCTGGTGTGCCTGACGGACATGATCCAGGTGTGGATGCTGAACATGACCTACGACGTGCCTGTGAAGCAGTACTCGTTTCATCTGCTGCTGATTTCAGTGTTTCTGCTGGCTCCGCAGATGGGCCGTTTGCTTGACTTCTTCGTATTCAATCGCGGGGCCGGACCGGAGTTTCGACCGCCTCTTTTCCGATCGGCACGTGCGAACCGCATCGCAGGATGGGTACAGGTGGGAGTGTGGATCTGGGTTTTAGCGCTGTATTCGTACCAATCCGCCGCAAGTTGGAAGAGATATGGCGGCGGCCGGCCGAGACCGCCCCTTTACGGAATCTGGGACGTTGAAGAAATGAAAATCGACGGGCGGGTGCGCCCTGCTCTATTGAGTGACAACGAACGGTGGCGGCGATTGATTTTCGACTATCCCAAGGCAGCAACAGCGCAACATGTCGATGACTCGTTTGAAAATTTTGATGCCCAGGTTGATGCCGCCAGGGGATCGTTGACGCTGACGCGACAGGCCGATAAGAAGTGGAAGGCGGATCTGAGATTTACCCGAACCGCGGCAGACAGGGTAACGGTGAACGGCGAGATGGCCGGGCATCCGGTGGAGATGCAACTGCAGCGTGAGGATGAAAGCAAGTTCCTGCTCAAGAGCCGCGGATTTCACTGGGTGCAGGAGTACCCGGTGATTCGCTAGATCAGGAGACGAGCCCGATTACGATGTGATCGCGATGTCACGCGTTGGGGTTCCAGATGTCCACGTGCCACTTCCAACGGCCATCTTCCTCGCGCCAGTAGACAACGTATTTAACCTCCATCTTTGCCTGGGCCTGCCCGGGAGGCGCCACGGTGAGGACGGCACGGCCGATCTCGACGACGCCGTCGCCAGCCTGCATCACGTCCACCGAGCCGAGTTCGGCCGCGACGGCGTGGGCGCCAAGCACCATGTCGGCCCAGAACTTCTTGATTGCCGCTCGGCCGCCGATCATGGGAGCGCCGGGCGGAAGAATGCGTGCGTCGGCTGTGTAGATCTGGTCGAGGGCGTCGAAATTGCGGTGTGCGAAGACTTCATCGTTGAACAGCCGGTTGGTTTCGGCGATGCGCTGCTTGATTTCGCTGAGGCTGGGAAGCTGTGTTGTCGCCATGGCCCGCCATAGTAGCACCGGGCGACGTGGAAGTGTCACGAGATTTCTGCGCAGATTTTGCGGGCGCTGCGGCATACTGAAGTGCAATGAGCGAAGGCAAGCGACCATGGCCGGTTATCGTGATTGCCTCCCTCTACCTGCTGGTGGGGGTGGTGGGGTTTGTCGCGCATTTTCCGGAGTTGTGGGCTCGGCATCCGGATGCGTTCGCGATCGAGGCGACCGAGCTTGTAGGGGCGATCAGCGGAGTGGGGCTGCTGATGAGGCAGAAGTGGGCCCGCTGGCTGGCGTTGGCGTGGATCCTGTTTCACGTGGGTCTGAGCCTGTTTCACCCCATCGGGGAGTTGGCTGTTCACGCGGCTTTCTGCGCAATTATCGTCTGGGCGCTGTTCTGCGCGGAGACATCGCGGTGGTTTCGCGGGCCGGCCGCGGCGTGATGAAGTTTTGTTCATAGTTACGCGGCCTCGAGAACGCTTTAAACGAGCTACAACATTCCTGCATCCAAGTTTGTTGATGAAGGACCTAGAAAAGTCTTTAACTCTATCTATTTGCCTGATCTCCGTTGCCTGTCTTTCGAACCGCGGTCTTGCCCAGAGCGCAATGGATCTGCCAAATGCTCCAGTTCCCGTAGCGGCCATGGAGAGTGCGCACACGACCGCGTTGCCGGACCTCTTCGGCAACTTCGCTGCAGTGGATGATTCGGCACAGACCGAAAAGCCGAGGGTGGACAGCACGACCGGCGTGCCGCAGAGAGAAGCGACCTGGCGCAGCATGCCGGGTGACTTTCTCCACGACCAGAAGGATCTGTGGACCTTTCCAGTACGCCTGTTCAAGGGTCATTCTGTGCTTCCGACCGCAATCGTGCTGGGTGGAACCGTCGGCTTGATCTATGCGGATCCGCACATCATGCCATACTTCAGGACCCACCAAAAAAACTGGGACAAAGCAAACGACGTCTTCGATCCGATGATCACAACGGCCGAGGTAATCGCTCTTCCGGCGGGACTGCTGACTGCTGGGTACATCCGGCATGACGACCGTGAGGTAAATACGGCCCTGCTGGCGACTGAGGCGTATGGCGACAGCGTGGTCATCAATCTGGCAATCAAGGCAATAACGCGGCGTCAGCGGCCAAGCGATGTTCAGCCAGGCGGCGACTTCGGAGATACGTTCTTTAATGGGGGCAAATCGCCCTTGCACGGCAGCAGCTTCCCTTCAGGACACTCGATGGCGGTATGGTCGGTCGCGACAGTGGTGGCGGAGCGATATCGACACCGCGGAAAGCCGTGGATTCCGATCCTCTCGTACACGCTGGCGACGGCGATCAGCTTCTCGCGGATCACCGAGGCCGCGCACTTCCCTTCGGATGTGTGGATGGGAGCGTCGCTGGGGTACACGATTGCGAAATACCAGACGCTGAAGCCGCGCTAGAATCCAGCGATCGAAGTTGCCAGTCGAAGGCCAAAACTGGGACTAGGAAGCTTCGCGGCAATCCACCCGATGCATGAATCAGAGGGACACCGCAGGAGCGCGTTTTAAGTCTGCTGGGTTGCCCAACGCCGCGCAGTGACTTCTGCGGAGGCGCCTGGTGGCAACTGGATGCTGTCTTCGAGCGGTTCGCGCCAGATCCGGTTGCGCCCCATCTGGATGATGATGCGGCCGATGCCGGTGGGCGTCGTGCCGTATCGCTGCATGAGTGCGGCTCTCTCGCGCTGTTTTTCGAGGGAAAAGCCAAATTGGCGGAGGTCGGGCTCCGCGAGTTTGAAGTCCGACAGAGGCGCTGTGAGCGGCGCATGCATCCAGCGATCGATGTCATAGCGGAAGACCGCGGTCGGGTTATCGGCGTCCGCCGATTCGCCCCAGATATTGTGAGTGCGTGCGGCACAGAATGCCTTGACCTCAGCCAAAAGGGCCAGATCTCCGGGCTCTTCTCCCATGCAGCCGGCAAGAACCTCGTCTGCGACTTCGAAAATGTAGCGAGCCCAGTCGTCCACCGCCGAGAGGCTCATCGCCGTGTGAGTCTGGATGAGGTTGATGCCAATTTCGCCATTGAGCAACCGGTCATAGTTTCCATCGGCATATATGAATTTCCGCAGTTCCTCCTCGGAATCCCAGAGTTCTTCACGGGTAAGACGGGTGAAGGATTGGAAGATTTTCTGGACGGACTCGGGTGCCCTTTCAATTTCAAGTACGAGCTGCTCGAGGAAGTGAATGATCGGAACCTTCTTGTGCCGCATGAAGCGCAGGAGAGGCCCAAAGCCTGCACCGTTGTAAACCACGGCGACCATGAGATGCAGCTTGCGCGCTTCCTGGTAATCCTGGAAAGACATGGTGTTGGTGGAACTTATGATTTCCTCGATTTCAACGGCCACGCGGCCATTGGATAGCCTGGCAAAGTCACGGGGCAGGACGCGGAAGTGCGTACCCATGTTGTAGGTGGCGCGGCTGAAGTCTGAGTTGAGCTTGGTGCCGTTGAGAAGCATGCAGGTGTAGGTGTCAATGATGTCGATGCCCGCATCAACGACGGCCGACAGCGATTTGACGTGGCGCTCGTAGGAATCGCCCGGCAGGCCGAGGATCAGTTCGGAGAGTGTCGGAAGACCGAATTCCTGATAAACGTTAGCGAGCGCGAGCATCTGATCTGTGCTGATGTTTTCGCGCTGAATCTCGCGGAGAACGTTCGGATCCATCGACTGCACGGAGAGCCACATGGACATGGACCCGTTCAGCTTGCGCAGGGCCTTCGCGATGCGCTCTTTTTTGTTCTTGCCGGTGGAGGCGAAGATGGAACGCGGCCACCCGTATTTCTGCTGGATCTTCTCGATGTGCTCGACGATCTCATAATCGCGCTCGTACATGGCGAAATTCGGGTCAGCAAACATGAGGTTGGAAGTGAAATTGGGCGCGCGCGATACCGCATCGGCGATGTAGTCCAGCTCTGCTTTCACGCGATCGAGGCTGAACTGATTGACCTTGGAGATGAGCGAGTTGCCTTCGTGACAGAAGCTGCATGAAAACGGACATCCGCGATTCGTCTCCATCATTGGGGACAGGATTCCATCGAAGAATTTGTCCATCAGCCCGGTAAGGTAGGGAGACGGGATTTCGTCGAGGTCGCGGCGGCGGGCGAGCATGGTTCCGCACATCACTTCTGAATCGCTGACCCGGTGAATGAATCCATCGATCGGGGCGCTTCTCATCTTTGTGCGATCGACACCCGTTTCGAAGGCGCGCGCGATGAGATTGCAGAAAGCTTCCTCGCCTTCGAGGTAGCTGTAGAAGTCGATTTCGGGATAGCGGCGGACGAACTTCTTGCGCGGCTCATCGTCGAGAGGGATGTTCGGACCACCCATGACGCAGATGGTCTTTGGAGAGATCTGATGGGCCATGCGAAAGAATTCGAGCCCGAGATTGAAGTTCCAGGGATAGTTGCTTAGCCCGAGGATGTCGGGAGGGTTCTCGGCGAGTGCCTGTTCGAGATCGGGGATGTACTTGAACAGGCGAATATCGATGTCATTGCCATATACCTTTTTGGCATAAGCGGCGATGAAGCCGACATTGAGCGGGAACGCGTCCGTGGCGAGAGACAACGTGGTGTATGTGAGGTCGCCGAGGTAGATCGACAATGGTCTGTTGCTTTGCGTCGGGGTGCCCATTCCATCTCCTTGGATCCAGGGGAGTAAGGTCGGAGGAAGTTGTGGACGTTGCGTTTACGTCAGCTAGGTTTGTCCGTCGAGGAAAAAGAGACTTCGAATCCGTGACGACGGGGAAGCTGAACTGGCGGCAAATCCGGGGTCCAGTGAGCGGAGCTTACCACATGCAGGATATTGCCCACATGATACTTGCGAGGCATGGAGGGAACGCCAGGGTAACTTAGAAACCGGCACCAGAGTACCAATCGCTGGTGACCGCCCCCGACCTCGATTGGCAAGGTGCGGTGCTGAAAACCGCCAATTGGGGAACTTATCTAGTCGCCCGCCTGTTGAGGGGGCTGGCTGGGGGCCGGCTTTTTCGGGTTCTTCTTTGAGCTCGACTTCCGCGCTGGGGCTTTGCCAGCGGACGCTCTTTTGGCGGAAGCGGGCGCCGGAGTTCCGGCGAGGAAGGCGGCCCAGCGAAGTTCAGGCGCTGCGGGTGCGTTTTGCGCCTTGGAGATGGCCAGGTCTGCCACTTCGCGGATGATCCAATCGAAGTTGGCCTGGCCGACGGAGTGGAGGTCGGCGTCGGGCGCGGGGTTCATGAAGTCGATGGCATAGGGGATGCCATCTTCGACGGCGAACTCGACGGTGTTGAGATCGTAGCCGAGGGCACGGCATAGGATGAGCGCATCTTTTTCAACGCGGGCGAGGAGTTTGGGATCGTAGGCGGGCGGGTTCTGGATATAGCGCTCGTGATGCGGCTTGCGCGGGTCATAGGGCATGATGTGAACCTTGCTCTGACCGACAACATAGCAGCGGAAGTACTCGTTGAAGTTGACGGCTTTCTGGTAGAGCATGCAGAGGTCGCGGGACTGGTCGTAGGCAGCGAAGAACTCGGGGCGATTGTGGATGTGGTAGACGTCGCGCCAGCCACCCCCATCGACTGGCTTCATGAATCCATGCTCGCCCACGTAGGCAAAGACGCTCTCCCAATCGAGCGGGTACTCGAG
>Ga0157375_10006626_pt1 | contig 10078 bp, 8 predicted proteins | sample M35metaG_FD_115311 | JGI IMG/M metagenome (GOLD analysis project Ga0157375, IMG submission 115311) | Miscanthus rhizosphere microbial communities from Kellogg Biological Station, Michigan, USA - M3-5 metaG | ecosystem: Host-associated > Plants > Roots > Rhizosphere > Soil | place: USA: Michigan... | reverse complement strand
TGCGCCGCGCCGTCCAGGATGTAACGGTGTTCTTCGAGCAGCGCAGCCGAACCCGCATACGCAGCGTCCACGTGAAACCAGAGTTTGTAGCGCCTCGCGATCGCACCGATGTCTTCAACGGGATCGACGCTGGTGGTGGAAGTGGTCCCGGCAGTCGCGACGACGCAGAACGGCTTCCGTCCGGCGGCAAGGTCTGCCTCGATCATCGCGCCGAGCGCCTCGGGACGCATGCGGAATTCCTCATCGGAAGGAACGTGGCGAATGTTCTCGAGGCCGATGCCGGCGGCCAGAGCGCCTCGATCGATGGACGAATGCGCGTGCTCGGAAGCATAAAGGACCAGCGGGGGATGTTCGCCAGTGAGGCGAACTTCAGGTGACGCGAGTTCGCGCGCGGCCAGGATCGCGTGCAAACTTCCGGTGGACGCGGTGTCGTGGATAATCCCGAAAAAAGTGTCAGGAAGCCCGAGCCATTGGCGGAGCCAGCCAACCGTGACCTGCTCCAGTTCGGTGGCAGCGGGAGACGTCTTCCACAGCATGTGATTGACGTTTAACGCTGCGGCCAGCATTTCGCCCAGGATGCCGGGTCCCGAGGCGGAGATCGAGAAGTAGGCGAAAAAGCGCGGATGGTTCCAGTGGGTGATGCCGGGGACGATCAGTTTGCGGAAATCGGCGAGGATGGCGTCCATCGACTCGCCTTTTTCGGGGCCTGCGGGAGGCAGGGCATCGATGAGATCGCCGGGCTGGACGTCGGGGAGCACGGGAAGATCGCGGATGTCACGCAGGTAGTCGGCGATCATGTCTACGACTTGGTGACCGGAGGCGCGGAATTCGTCGGGGGACATATTAGAGGGCATGGTGGGTGTTTGGTGGCGCACACACTCGTGTGTGCAGCGTCGAGACTCTTCTCGACGCAAGGCCGCGTCGAAGCACCGACGCCCGACCAAGCATCGACACGAGTGTCGATGCGGCACGCAAGAGTGCGTGCGCCACGTGTTCCATCAGAAAACTCTGCGTGTGAGGCGCTCGACGGTGAACTTGGCGGTGTCGGCGACCGCCATCACGGTCATGACGCCAGCCTGAACCGGATCGGTAACCACCAGATCGGCCGCATCGGGGACGCTGCCAGCCATGTTGAGGCTGACGACCAGAAGACCTTGCGCGCGAACCTCGCGGACAGCGATTTCGATTTCGCCGCCCATGAGCGATCCAGCCAGCACCAAAGCTTTGACACGCGGCAGGCGTCCGGCGGCCCGCACGGCATCGGCCAGCGGCTGTTCACCGACCAGCGGAATCGTGTCGACAGAGATGTGTTCGCCGCGGATGTTGTGGCGATCGGCTTCGGCGATGGCGCCCAGCGCCACCTGACCTACCTGCGCGCCGCCGCCCACGATGATGATGCGCTTGCCGAAGATCTTCTCCATGGTCTGCACTAGCTTGGCGCGATGCACCACGGGCAGGGCTTGCAGGCCTTGCACCAGCTTCTGGGCGTCGCCCGGCAGGTCGATCTCGAAGTAGGTGACCGTTTCCGGAGATTTCTCTTCCACAATTTCGATACTCAGGATGTTGCCCTGTTCGTGCGCGATGACGCCGGTCAGTTGGTGCAGCACGCCGGGGCCGGGATCGGCGCCCACTTCTACTCCGATTCGCTGGGACACTCTTAGTCCACCTCGTATTTCTTCAAGATATCCGACCAGCGGCCCTGCGCTTCAAGGAGCAGTTCGGCGACTTCGCGGATCGAACCCTGGCCGCCCGGAGCGGCAGTGACGTAATGAGCGGCGCGCTTGACCTCTGGCCGCGCATTGGCGGTGGCAATGGCCAGGCCCACCCGTCGCATGACGACGACGTCGGTAAGATCGTCGCCGGCGTAGGCGGTCTCCTCCGGTGCAATGCCGCTCTTTGCGAGGATCTCCTGCAGGATCGGAACTTTTTCGATGTGCCCCTGATAGACATAGGTCATCTTGACCTGGCGGGCACGTTCGACGGTGGCGGGCGATTCGCGTCCACTGATAACGCCGGTCGAGATGCCGTTCCACGAGAGCCACTGCAAGGCGATGCCGTCCTGCGAATCGAAGGCTTTGGTTTCAAACAGCGTCCCGTCGGGCCCGGGGACGTTGATCAGCCGGCCATCGGTGAGAACGCCATCGACATCCATAAGCAGGAGCTTGATTCGAGCGGCTCGTCTTTTAACTTCATCCGTAAAGGCGTTCATAGAGTTTGTGTTGTTGGCCAAGAAGATCCTGGTAGGCCCCTTGATATTCGGGACGTGGTGAGAACACGGCGCCGGTCGCAGCCGGCAGTGCGCCGATTCCGTCGATGATTCCGAGGCGCTCAAGCGCCCATAGGGCCGCGCCACGGCAGGACGCTTCGGTTTCCGTGCAAATCGTGACGGGCCGTCCGAGCGCGTCCGCGATCATCTGAGTCCACGCGGGCGAGTGCAACAGGGCCCCGCCGGAGGCGATTACTTCCGCGGGCGCTCCCCAAGGTTTGGCCAGAAGGCAGTAAATTTCGCGAAAGCGCAGGGCGATGGATTCGAGCGCGGCGTGGAAGATGTCGAAGGCGTCCGTGGAGGCCGAGAGGCCGGTTATGGCCGCGCGCAGATCGGCACGCCAATAAGGAGTCCGTTCGCCCGAGAAAAAAGGCAGCATCGTCAATCCGTGGGTTCCAGGAGTGGTGGATTCCAGGCGAGCCTCGACGTCTTTGGGAAGCGCCAGGTTGCGCTTCATCCACGCGTAGACGTCGCCTCCGTTAGAGAGTGCGCCACCGGTGACGAATCGCGTTTTGTCGACACGATAGCGCCAGAGTCCCGGAGCGGCCTTCGTTAGCGGTTTGTCAGAAACCAGGCGCATGGCTCCGGTGGTGCCCACCATCAGCGTGGCGCGATCCGTCGAAACGCACCCGCTGCCAAGGCTATTGCAGGCTCCATCGCCCAGAGCAGGGAACCAGCGCGCCTTGGCGAACTCGGGCCACAGGGCGCGATACTCGGGCAGCAGCTCGTTCTCGGGTTGATCCAGCAACGCCGGATCGGCAAGCTGATCGCGCCGGATGGGTAGCGCAGCCAGTGTTTCGGGATCGTAATCGGATTTGTCCTGATCCCACAGGCCGGTGGCGGAGACCATGGACGTCGATGCTCGGGGGCTTCCGAGTAGTTTCAGATATAGATATTCCGGAAAGCTGAGAAAGCGTTGCGTGGTGCGAAATTCATCGGGACGATTCGCTGCCAGCCACAGGAGCTTCGCGGGCCAGTAACTGGAGTGCGGCACGCAACCTGTGCGGACGTGAGCGTCTGGCACGTGAGCAACCTGTTCCGCGCTGCGCGTATCGAGAAGGTGCAGGATCGGTAGCGTGGGACGGCCGGTGGCGTCCACGCCGCAGAAGCTGTGCCAGAAGGCGCTGCCGGCCATGGCGGCCACGCGGAATCCGGCCTCATGAACCTGGCGGTGGAGCTCGTCCAGGCAGTCGATGGTTAACTGCGCCAGAGTTTCGGGATCGACTTCCGCGCCTCCATCGGGTGTGGTCCGGATGCGGTAGGCGAGCTGAGCGCCGTAACCCTCCATCTGGCGCGCGCCGGAATCGAAGAGCAGAGCGCGCACGGAGGAGCTGCCTACATCGATACTCACGATAAAGGGCTCGCCCGAGGGGGTGCTCACGACAAGTTCCCGTTATAGCATGGGTCCATGGGACGCATAGCCGTATTGATACTGGCGGCAGCAACGCTTGCCGCGGGGCAAACTAAAACCCCAGCCAAGTCCACGCCGCGGATGCCCGACGGCAAGCCGGATCTCTCGGGATTCTGGCAAGGGCCACTGCTGCGGAACATGTTTGAGAGCGTGGGCGGTCCTCCATTCACACCCGCGGGCGAAGCGGCGTATCGCTACAACATGACGCAGTCCATCAATCCCGAAGGACTGTGTCTCTTCGCGGGCGTGCCGCGCGCCAGCATCAGCGGGGTGCCGTTTGAGATCCTGCAAAACTCGAACCGCCTGGCGTTCCTGTACGAGTTGATGACCGCGTGGCGCTCGATACCGCTGGATGGGCGTCCGCAACCGCCGATGAAAGATATCGAGGAATCGTTTTTCGGGCATGGCGTGGGGCGCTGGGAGGGTGACACGCTGGTGATCGACTCCATCGGTTTTAAAGACAAGCTGAGCTGGGTGGACGACGACGCGCATCCGCACAGCGACGCGATGCATGTTGTCGAACGCTGGTCGCGGCCGGATTGGGACCACCTGAAACACGACCTGTGGGTGGAGGATCCCAAGTTTTACACCAAACCGTGGACCTACAGCCGGGTGTTCACCCACATGGCCCCGGGCAAGCAGCCCATGGAGTACGCCTGTACCGAGAACAACAAGGATCTGGTGCACGGGCTGGGGTTTGGGCCGCAGATTGAAAACTAGTCGAATACTTTAAAAACTTGCATCTTTTGACAGCCGGTTGACGTAATAGATTCTCAGCAGGAGGCATCTATGCGCTACTCCGTTCTCATTATGGCCCTGGCCGGCGCTATTGGCCTGTTTGCCGATACCGAGGATCAAGTGCTTCGATCGATTCCGGTTAATTCCTCCGGACGCCTGGTGTTAACCGCCGACTGGGGCGCCATCAGGGTGCAGCCGGGCGCAACCCGCACTGCCGAGGTCGAGGTATACTTCCGTGGCAATCCACGATCGCGCGCGGAGTTCGACCGGATGATGCGCGATTTTTCGCTGGATGTCAGCCAGGTGGGCACTGACATTCGCGTGAGCGGCCGCTTTAAGGACGGTTGGAAGCCGGGCGCGTTCGGAAGTTCCTTCTGGGGATGGCTCAGTCGCGGCGGCAGTATCTGCCGCGATGACAGATGCCTGGAGTACACCTGGCTGCGTCAGGTCGAGTACCGTGTGTCGGTGCCGCGGGCGTTCAGCGTGGATCTGAGCACATCAGGCGGCTCGATCGCGGTGGGTGATCTGAAGGGTGAAGTGACCGCGCGCACATCGGGCGGCGAGTTGAACTTCGGACGCATCGACGGGCCAGTACGAGGGAACACGTCGGGCGGGAGCATCTCGCTCGAAGGCAGCCGCGGGAAAACGGTCCTGCGTACGTCGGGCGGCGGGATTCGAGTCGATGATGTGGCCGGCGAGGTGGACGCTTCGACCAGTGGCGGCTCTGTTCAGGTGAATCGGGCCACTGGACGCGTAAGCGCGCATACTTCAGGTGGCAGCATCACGATTCGGGAGGCCACCGGCGCGGTGGATGCCTCGACGTCGGGCGGCAGCGTCAGCGCTCGTCTGTCCGCTCAACCGCAGGAGGCTAGCCGATTATCGACGTCAGGAGGCAGCATCAACGTCGAACTCGCTGCCAGCGTGCATGTGGATGTGGACGCCAGCACCAGCGGCGGCTCAGTCTCGAGCGATTTTCCTGTGCCCACTTCCCGTGATCACCAGAACCTTCGAACGGCGATCAACGGTGGTGGCCCTTTGCTGCAACTGCGTACCTCGGGCGGCGGTATCTCAATCCAGAAGCGCTGACATAATGGGAGCGTGCTGGAGCGCGTAGCCGCGACCATTTCCCGTTACGACATGCTGGCGCCGGGCGCTCGCGTGATCGCAGCGGTATCGGGCGGTCCGGATTCGGTTTGCCTGTTGCACGTTCTTCGGGAGCTGAAGATCCGGGTGGTGGGAATCGCCCACGTCAATCACAAACTTCGCGGTGAGGCTTCCGAAGAGGACGAGCGCTTTGTCGCTGCCATGGCCCGCGAAATGGGGCTGCGATTCTATGCCGTCGGTGCGGATTGTACCGTGGGGAACATCGAGGAGACAGCGCGCCGCGCGCGACGGGCATTCTTTCACGATCTGATTCGGCAGGGCCACGCCGATCGAGTCGCGCTGGGGCACACCCGCGACGATCAGGCCGAGACGGTGCTCTTCCGGATGCTGCGCGGCTCGGGACTGGCTGGACTCGCAGGGATTCTGCCGGTCACCGCCGAGGGTCTGATCCGGCCGCTTCTCGATGTCCCTCGCACGGAGGTGCATACGTTCCTTCACGCACGAGGGATTCCCTGGCGCGAGGACGCGAGCAATCGGGAGCCGAAGTTCGCGCGCAACCGCATTCGTCATGAAGTGCTGCCGCTCCTCAAACAGGAGTGGAACCCCCGGCTGGCCGAGTCCCTGGCCCGCATGGCGGACCTGGCTTATGAGGAAGAGCGCTGGTGGGCGGCGGAGATCGCTCGACTTGGTGGAAAGATGTTCACATGCTCTCCCGGCGCGGTGGAAGTTCCGGCACAGGATCTGGCGCAACTGCCCCGGGCGTTAGCCCGCCGGCTGCTCCGGCATGCGATCCGGAAGGCCAAAGGCCACTTGCGCGGGGTCCAATTCAGCCATGTCGAAAACGTTCTGGAGCTACCCGCGGGCGGGGGGAAGGTAGAATTACCTGGGATTCACGCGATCCGATCCTTCGATTGGTTACGCCTAGAAGTACCGGGCCCGGCCTGGGGCGATGCTTCGGGCCGCGAAGTAGCCGTTCCTGGACGGCGGATGGCTCCCGACGGCAATTCCATGATTTGTTTGGCGGTTATCGGCCGGGAGCAGGGGGCAGACGCCTGTGCTACGCTGAAGTCGGATCTGTATTTCCGGAGCATTCCGGAAAGCTTGGTACTCCGTGGCTGGAGGCCTGGAGATCGGTATCGTCCTGTTGGGCACGTCCATGATCGCAAGCTCAAAGAATTATTCCAGCGGCAGCGGATACCCTCTTGGCGACGTCCCTTCTGGCCGATTCTTTGTAGTGGAGACAAGATCCTGTGGGCACGGGACTTCGGGCCAGCGGCGGACCATGCAAAGCGCTCCAGCGGTGCGCAATTCCGGCTGCGCGTCCGTGAGGTTCCGCGGGACGTTCCGGCCGAGGGATGAATCTTTTGGCGTGTTCTCAACGTCTTTAATTTTGAGGGGCTTTATTCGAGGAAGTCGAGATACTCATGAATTCTAATGTCCGAAACATAGTGCTGTGGGTGATCGTCCTGTGCCTGGTGGTACTGGTGTGGGCGGTGTTCCGCCATCCAGCCAACCCCGGCAAGTCGCCGCAGTTCTCCGATCTTTATCGTGACGTACAGGACGGCAAAGTGGAGAACGCTACGTTCAACTCCACAACTGGCGATGTCCAGGGCAAGTACAAGAATGGCGAACAGTTTCACTCCACTGTGCCCCCCGCCTTTACGGATTTCCAGAAGCTGATGCTGGATAAGAACGTCACGGTCACCGTAGTGCAGGACAACGGCAGCAACTGGGTTAATTTGCTGGGCACGTTCTTGCCGTTCGCGCTGGTGATCGGGTTCTGGGTATTCATGTTGCGCCAGATGCAAAGCGGCGGCAACAAGGCGTTGAGCTTCGGGAAGAGCCGCGCCCGGCTGCATTCGTCGCAGCAGAAGAAGGTCACGTTCAAGGACGTGGCGGGCGTGGAAGAGGCTAAGGAAGAGCTGCAGGAGATCATTGAGTTCCTGCGCGAGCCGCAAAAGTTTCAGAAACTCGGCGGACGGATTCCCAAAGGCGTCCTGCTGATCGGATCGCCGGGTACGGGCAAAACGCTCTTGGCACGCGCCATCGCGGGCGAAGCGAATGTGCCGTTCTTCTCGATCTCGGGCTCGGATTTCGTCGAAATGTTCGTGGGCGTCGGTGCGAGCCGCGTGCGCGACCTGTTCGAGCAAGGCAAGAAGAACGCGCCGTGCATCATCTTCATCGATGAAATCGACGCCGTGGGCCGCCATCGTGGCGCGGGCCTGGGCGGCGGTCACGACGAGCGTGAACAGACTCTCAACCAACTGCTGGTGGAGATGGACGGATTTGAATCCAACGAAGGCGTGATCCTGGTGGCCGCTACCAACCGGCCGGACGTGCTGGATCCCGCGCTGCTGCGGCCGGGCCGTTTCGACCGGCGCGTGGTGGTGGGGCGTCCCGATGTGAAGGGCCGCGAGCAAATCCTTAAAGTGCACACCAAGAAGGTGCCGCTGGCCGACGACGTGGATCTCACGGTGGTCGCGCGCGGGACGCCGGGCTTCGCCGGAGCAGACTTAGCCAATCTGGTGAACGAAGCGGCGCTCGTGGCGGCACGCCAGAATCGCAAAGTGGTCACGCAGTTCGATTTCGAGCTGGCCAAAGACAAGGTGATGATGGGCGTGGAACGCAAGAGCCTCATCATCAGCGACGAAGAGAAGAAGAACACGGCGTATCATGAGGCCGGGCATGCGCTGGTCGCCGCGCTGACGCCGTACGCCGATCCGCTGCACAAGGTCACGATCATCCCGCGCGGGATGGCGCTGGGCCTGACCATGCAGCTTCCGCTCGACGACAAGCACTCCTATCACAAGGAGTATTTAGGGGCGCAGCTTGCCATTCTGATGGGCGGCCGCATCGCCGAAGAAGTGTTCATGCACCACATCACCACCGGTGCGGGCAACGACATTGAACGCGCCACCGATATGGCGCGCAAGATGGTCTGCGAATGGGGCATGAGTGAGCTGGGTCCTCTGAGCTTCGGCAAGCGCGAAGAGCAGATCTTCCTGGGCCGCGAGATCGCACAACATCGCGACTACAGCGAGGCCACCGCCATCCGCATCGATGAGCAGGTCAAGAAGCTGGTGCAGGACGGCTATGACCGTGCGCGCGCGGTTATCGAAGAAAAATCGGACGCCCTGGAGCGGATCGCTCTGGCGTTACTCGAGCGTGAGGTGCTGGATGGAGCGGAAGTGCACCAGCTGATCGCCGGAGAAACGCTTCGTCCTTTCGAAGCGCCGCGGTCGATTCCGCCCGACGACGGATCCTCGCAGCAAATCCTGAAGCCCGAACCGGGACGCAGGATGCCGGGGATTTTCCCTGAGGGCGGCCCGCAGCCCGCGTAATGCATGATGACAGGCTGAGCCTGGGGAAGAAAAAGGGGACAGGCAGCTCTGTCCACTCCCGGGCTGGCAGCCAAAGCCAGGAGTTTACTGGAGGGGGCAGAGTAGCCTGTCCCCTTTTCCAGCAAGCTCTCAAGCCTGTCCCACACTTTCCCGTCTACCTGTTCGACGTGGATGGCACGCTCATGGATTCCGCGCCGGATATCTGCGCGGCGCAACTGGCCGTGCTAGCCGCTAATGGCCGCCACGATGTTTCCGAGGAATTCCTGCGGCGCTATATCGGTCGTCACCTGACCGGCTTGTTTCAGGATCTGGGTTTCGGCGACGACGCCATGGAACCGCTCATCCAGAGCTATCGCACCACCTATTGGGCTCGCAAACATGCCGCGACGCATGTATTTCCAGGAGTGGCAGAAATGCTGGATTCGCTGGGCGGCCGCAAATCGACGGCCACCATCAAAACCAGCCAGACTACGCGGAACGTGCTCGAGCAGTTTGGATTGATCCAGCACTTCGATCATGTCCAAGGCACCGACGGATTCCCCGCCAAGCCCGAGCCGGACGTAATTCTTGCGTCGTTACGTGTGTTCGGCGCGAATCCCGAGGAGTGTCTGTTCGTCGGCGATTCGGCATCGGATATGGAGGCTGGCCGTCGCGCGGGTGTGCGAACTTGCGCGGTACGGTGGGGCTACGGGAACCACGAGGAAATGGCTCGCTGGGAGCCTGACTACTGGATCGATGTGCCGCGCGAACTAGTTCCCGGCTAGAAATACCTTCATTTCATTGGTGGGCTGAAATCCCATGGCCTCATATAGGGGCCGCCCTTCATCGCTCGCATGCAAGATCACGATGTGAATTCCCTGGGCGCCGCACCAATCTCTGGCAACCGTCACCAGCGTCCGTGCCAGACCCCGACGGCGATGCTCGTGTTCGGTGTAGACGTTGAGGATGTTTCCGCGCCAGGGTTCTGAAGTGTTCAGACCGGGCGGCCAGTTCATCAGCCAAACGCCGGCGCCCGCCGCGATAGAGCCGTCTTCCGCGATCGCAAACCAGCCCCGATACTCTTCCTTCGACATTTTTTCCGTGAGCCATGGCCGGAAGGATTTCGCCAGTTCGTCCAGCACGGCTGTATCGCGGTGTCCCATGTCGAAAAACATCTCGCGGCGGTGGCGGACGATCGTGTCGGTGTCGGCGATCGTCGCCTCGCGGATGCGGTAGCCG
>Ga0157375_10006625_pt1 | contig 10080 bp, 13 predicted proteins | sample M35metaG_FD_115311 | JGI IMG/M metagenome (GOLD analysis project Ga0157375, IMG submission 115311) | Miscanthus rhizosphere microbial communities from Kellogg Biological Station, Michigan, USA - M3-5 metaG | ecosystem: Host-associated > Plants > Roots > Rhizosphere > Soil | place: USA: Michigan... | reverse complement strand
GCCGATCGCGGTGCAGATGAGGATCCTCTCCAGCCGCCGTGGGCGGCCGCGCACAGCGAGCAACGGGATCGTGGTCGTCAGCGCGAGCTCCTCGGCGAGCTGAGGCGCCCGGCGCCGGGCCCGACGCAGCGACGCCATCTCGCCGGCGCCGGTCAGAACGAAGTCGTACGGCGCGTCGCCCTGCTCGAGCAGGATCTGCTCCGCCGTCTCGCCGCGTCGAACGCGAACGGAGGACTCCTTCAGCCCCGCCTCCGCAGCGCGGGCGGCGAGCGACTCGCGCAGCGAGTCCTGCTGGCGGGCGTCGGCCGCCACGCCGAGCACGGTCGCGACTCCGTTCAGCGCCGGCAGCAGCTGCGCGGAGAACTCGAGGGCGGAGGCGAGTCCCTCTCCCTCGTCGCAGACGAGCAGGCGCGGCGTCGGCTGCCGCAGGATGTGCCACTCCTCGAGCGCGACCCACGGCTTTCTGGGCGGCGGATCGGCGTGCGCCGGCACGGCGACGTCGAGCCTCACCGCATCCTCTCCGAACGGCGGCGCGGGAACGACCTGCCGCACGCCCGCGAGCGGCGGCATGCGAACGCGGATCCTCCGGGAGGATCCCGTGAACGTGTCCTCGACGACCTCGCCCTGGCCGAGCGTCGGCACGTTCGCTTTCTTCTCCGCGGAGAGCACGACGTGCTCGGGGCGTATGAGCACGCGCACCCGGTCGCCCTCCTCGTGCGGCACATCCATCGGGACGGGGAGCGTCAGCGGGCCCAGCTCGACGTTGTGTCCGCGGGAGCGGCCGACGAGGACGGCGCCGGCGCCCAGGAACGTCGCGACGAAGAGCGAACGCGGGCTCTCGTAGAGCCGCTTCGGCGGCCCGACCTCGAGCAGCCGGCCTCGCTCGATGACCGCGATGCGGGTACCGAGCTCGAACGCCTCCTCCTGGTCGTGCGTGACGAGCACCGTCGTCAGGCCGAGGCGCTTCTGGATCTCCTTGAGGCTCTGCCGGAGCTGCACGCGGATCTTCACGTCGAGCGCGCCGAACGGCTCGTCGAGGAGCAGCACTCCGGGACCGTAGGCGAGCGCGCGCGCGAGCGCGACCCGCTGGCGCTGGCCGCCGGAGATCTGGCTCTCGAAGCGTCCGCCGAGGCCCGAGAGACCGACGAGGTCGAGGAGCTCGTCGCGGCGCTTGCGGCGCTCGGCGGCCTTCACTCCGCGGATCCGCAATCCGAACTCGATGTTCTGGGCGACCGTCATGTGGCGGAAGATCGAGTAGTTCTGGAAGACGAGGCCGATGTCGCGTGCCTGCGGCGGCAGGAGCGTCACGTCGCGGCCGTGGATCGAGATCCTGCCCTCGTCGGGGAGGACCAGGCCCGCGATCATGCGCAGGATCGTGCTCTTCCCGCTGCCCGACGCTCCGAGGAGGACGAAGAGCTCGCCCTTCTCGACTTCGAGCGACACGCGGTCGACCGGCACCTGGTCCGCGTAGCGCTTCGTGATGTTCTCGAGGACGATCATGGCTGGTCGCTCGGCCGCGCGGTGTAGCGCAGCAGCACGAAGAAAATGCAGAAGGACAGGATCGCGAGCACGGCCGCGACGGCGTTTGCCGTCTCGATGTTGCCCGCCTCGAACTGGGCGAATATGTAGAGCGGCGCGGTCTGAGTCTTCAGCCGCAGGTTGCCGGACACCATGACGGTCGCGCCGAACTCGCCGAGCGAGTGCGCGAAGGTCAGCAGCGCCCCTGCGAAGAGCCCGCCCTTCAGCGTCGGCAGGATCACGAACCGGAACGTCTGCCAGGTGGTCGCGCCGATCGTGTACGCGGCCTCCTCGTAGGTTTCTTCGAGCTCGTCGAGCACGGGCTTGACGGCGCCGAGCATGTAGGGAAACGTGACGAAGAGGTGCGCCAGCAGAACGCCGGCGGGGGCGAACATGGGCTGCATCCCGGCGGGCAGGGCACGCCCGAGCAGGCCGATCGGTCCCCAGAGCAGGAGCAGCGACGTGCCCACGACAACCGTGGGGATCGCGACCGGCAGATTCACGATGATTCCCAGGACGCGCTGGCCGCGGAAGCGATAGCGCGAGAGCACGTACGCGGTGAACGTGCCGAGAATCGCATTGATGGCGCCGCTCGCGAAGGCGATCAGCAGCGAGAAGCGCAGGGCAAACTGCGCCTCGGGGGTGCCGAGCGCGCGCCAGAAGGCCGCGACGCCGCCGCGGAATGCGAAGACGAAGACCGCCGCGAGCGGCAGCAGGATGAGCGGTACCAGGAACAGCATGACGAGCGCGGCCGGGACGGCGGCGCGTCGGCGCTGGATGCCGGTCTGGACGGCGGCGCTCATGGCTTCGGCGCGATCTGCATGACGCGCTGCTTCCAGATCGCGTCGACGATCTCCTTCTTCGCGCGGCGCCAGCCGCCGAAGTCGGAAATCAGGAACGGGTCCTCGACGCGCCCGAACTCGGGATGCCCGGCGTTGAGCTCGTCGCGGACGCTCCGGAAGCCGTAGTGGACGAAGATGCGCTGGGCCTCCTCGCTCCAGAGATACTGCGTGAAGGCGTCGACGAGCGCGCGCTCCTCCTTGCGCACGTTCCGGTCGACCACGACGAGCGTGTGCTCAGACAGGATCGTGTGCTTCGGGTATACGACGTCGGCCTTCAGCCTGCCGCGCGACCTGTCGTAGGCCGCCTCCTGCTCATAGGTGATGAGCGCGTCGCCGAAGCCGTTCTCGAACTGAGTGCGGGCCGCGCGCGCGGACGCGGCCTGCGCGGCGACGTTGCGCCAGACGCCGCTGAGCAGCGCCTCGCCGGCGTCCTTGTCTCCGTTGGAGGCGCGCATGCCGGCGCCGTATTCGGCGATGATCGCCCAGTTCGCGCCGCCGGAGGTCAGCGGGTCGGGGTGCACGATCCGGACGCCCGGCTTCGTCAGGTCCGCGAAGTCGCGGATCTCGAGAGGGTTTCCGGGCCGCACGATGATGATGAAGGGCGTCCGGTTCACGACGCCGCCGTTGGGCAGCTTCTTCCACGAGCCCGCGGGGATCACCTTCGCGTCCGCGAGGCGGTCGGCGTCGCTCTCGAGGGAGAGCAGCGCGAGCTGCGCCGGCGCGCCGAGCGCGATCTGATTCGTGACCGTCCCCGAACCGCCGAAAGACGTTCGGAAGCGGACCTCGCCGTGGCCGTCGCCGCGCCACTTCGTCTGGAACGCGGGCATGATGCCGTCGTTCATCGCGTCGCTGAGGATGCTGAAGCCGTAGAACACGATCGTCGGAGTGGCGGGGGGGCGCGCGAACGGCAGCCAGGGCCAGACCGCGTAGAGGAAGAGCCCGCCGAGAAAGACGAGGGGGAACATTCGGCCGATCAGCCGGCGCACGTTCATCGCTGAGCTTCCGCTTCCGCTTGGGTCGACGCGATCGGCGAAGAATATCCTCTTAGAATCGCCGCATGCCCGCCGCGGAGTTTCGGGTGCGGACGTCGCGCAAGATCGAGCGGCTCGACGTCACGAAACGAGTGGAGAAGGAGCTCGCCGGGCTCGCCGGCGCCGACGGCGCCGTCCTGGTCTCGACCCCGCACACGACCGCCGCGATCGTCGTCGGCGAGGCGTGGGACCCGGACGTCACCGGAGACATCGAGCGCGCCCTCGATGCATGGGTACCCGACGTGCGCTTCGAGCACGGAGAAGGAAACTCTCCTGCGCATTTTCTTTCCGAGGCCATCGGGAATGCACGGCTCGTGCCGCTGGAGAAGGGAAAGCTCGAACTCGGCCGCTGGCAGGGCATCTTCCTGATCGAGCTGGACGGGCCCCGGGAACGCACGGTGCGGGTGGCGGTGCTGGGATAGCGATCGCTTCCCCAGGTCGTCATCCCGTGCTCCTCGGGATGACAGGAGTATTGAGCGTCGAATCCGCAATGCCTGTCGCCATCAGCGATGTCAGGACGATCCGCGATCGCCTTCGACGCGAGTCAGCTCCCTGACCTCGCGCTCCACGTGCGCGTCCCATCTCCGCGCCAGCCCGCCGAACAGCCCCCTCACGCCGGCAACATCTCCGCGCTCCTCGACGAGCCGGCGCATCATCCCGACGATCTCGCGAATCTGCACGTGCTCCAGCCGCAACTCGCGGCCGAGCCGCTCCCGCTCCGTCTCTCCCGCCGACGGAGCCAGCTTGCGCGACGCGGGCGCCGGTATGAGCGTCTCCTCCTCCTCGGCCGTATGGCGGCGGAGTGCGTCGTCGAGCTCGACGACCGCGGCCCGCGCGGCGCAATCGTCGCCGCCCGCGCTCGCCGTGGCGAGGACGCGTCCCATCAGCATCTCGATGCGCGCGTGCTCCCGCGCGAAGAATTCGGCCGGGCTCTCCACGACGCGGATGATGGCACGCCGCCGGCACGCGCCTCAGGCGGCTGGACTTCGCGGATTCGGATTTGTCGAGCGTTTCCCGCAGACGTCGGCGACAATGTCTTCATGCATTCCGTCCATCGAACGCGGCGAGCCCTGGTGTGCCTGTTTTTCGGCGCTCTGGCGGTGCTTCCGTTCTCGTGCGGCAAGAAGCCCGACCCGGTCCAGGAGGCGGTCGACGCGATCGAGAAGGCCGCGAACGCCCGCGACGAAGCCGCGCTCTTCGCGCACGTGTCCCCGGGTTTTCAGGGAGCCGATGGCTCCAGCTTCGCCGACGCGCAGTCTCTGGTGCGGCGAGCCTTCGCCGCGTACGAGATCCTCAACGTGACCTTCAAGGACGTGAAGATCGAGCGCGCCGAGGGGGCGGCCAGGGTCCGGTTCCGCGCGGAGATGTCGGGACAGCCGCGGAAGATCGGCGGGCTCGACGGCCTGCTTCCTTCCTCCGCGAGCTACGACTTCGACCTCCGGATGGTGCCCGACGGCGGGACGTGGAAGGTCGCCTGGGCGCAGTGGACGCGGGCCTCCTGAGGCGCGTTCTACGACCGGCGGTTCTCGACTTCCGCCGTTTCAACCGCCGACTCGGTTGACGCCCCGCGCCCGCGCCGCTATCCTTCCCGATCCGCTCTGCTCCTCAGTAGCTCAATGGCAGAGCATCCGGCTGTTAACCGGAGGGTTGGAGGTTCGAGTCCTCCCTGAGGAGCCAATCACTTACGGCCGCACCCGTTTTCGCCTTGACACGCCCGGACTATAGTTCTATAAACTTCGAACTGTGACGGACCGAAACCAGATCCTCCTGGTCTGCAAGGCTCTGAGCGATCCGACCCGTCTCCGGATCCTCGAGCTGCTGAAGGCGAAGGGCCGCTCCTGCTGCGACCTGATCGCGCGCGACGAGAAGGGGCTCTGTGCCTGCGACGTCGAGACCGCCGTGCGCCTCTCCAAGGCCGCGGTCTCGCACCACATGGCGCTCCTGCGCCGGGCCGGCCTCGTCAACGCGGAGAAGCGCGGCCGCTGGATCTACTACTCCCGCAACGAAGCGGCGATCGCCGGGCTCCCCGACATGCTGGCCAAGGCCGTCTAAAAAAATTGCGCTGACTGTTCCATGGTTCTCAAACGATAGAACGGAGGTAATGGTCATGGCATCCGCGGTTCACATCTCTCTCAACGTTTCGGATCTTTCGAAGGCCGTCGACTTCTACCGGGGTTTTCTCGGCGAGCCGAAGAAGCTGAAGCAGGACTACGCCAAGTTCGTCAGCGAGAGTCCCGAGATCCACCTGGCGCTGCAGCCCGGACTGAGCGAAACCGCCGACCACGGGTCGCTGTCGCACCTCGGGATCCGGGTCGACAGCCTCGACGAGGTCCGCCGCTGGCGCAGCGACCTGAAGGCCCGCGGCATCGTCTCCGAAGAGGAGAAGCGCGAGGCGTGCTGCTACGCGCTGCAGGAGAAGTTCTGGCTGAGCGATCCCGACGGCAACCGGTGGGAGGTCTACACGGTGCTCAATGACCTCGAGGAGGTGGCCGACGAGGCCCAGGCGGCGTGCTGCGCGCGTTGAAAGAGCCTCAGAACTCCAGCCAGTCGTCTACCGACAGCGTGGGAATGGGAGCCTTCGAGCGCTACCTTTCGATCTGGGTCGTGGCGAGCATGGCCGCCGGACTTCTGCTCGGCAAGGCGCTTCCCGGCCTGGTCGCGGTCCTGCGCGCGCTGGAGGTTGGAGAGGGCTCGCACATCAACCTTCCGATCGCCGTGCTCATCTGGCTGATGATCTATCCGATGATGCTCCGGATCGACTTTCGGTCGATCCGGGGCGTCGGCCAAAGGCCGAAAGGCCTGTTCGTGACTCTCTTCGTCAACTGGCTGGTCAAGCCGTTCTCGATGGCTTTCTTCGGCTGGTTCTTCTTTCGTCACGTCTTCACGCCGTGGATCGGGCGGGATCTCGCGGACCAGTACATCGCCGGCGTCATCATCCTGGCCGCGGCACCCTGCACGGCGATGGTGTTCGTATGGTCGTACCTTTCCGGCGGCGATCCGGCGTACACGCTCGTGCAGGTTTCCATCAACGACCTGGTCATGCTGGTCGCCTTTGCGCCGATCGTGAAGCTGCTGGTGGCCGGCACGGCGGGTCTCGACGTGCCATTCCGAGTCCTCGTCACATCGGTGCTCGTCTTCGTCGTCGTTCCGCTGTTGGCGGGCGCGCTGACCCGAGGTGCGCTGATCGCCCGGCGCGGGGCGGAGTGGTTCAACGAGCGGTTCGTCAAGAGATTCGCTCCGGTCACGATCGCTGCGCTGCTGGCGACGCTCACGCTCATCTTCGCGTTTCAGGCGGAGAACATTACGGGCCGGTGGTTCCACGTCCTCCTGATCGCCGTTCCTATCCTCGTGCAGGTGTACTTCAACTCGTCTCTGACATACGGATTGATGAGGCTGTTCGGCGTGGAGTACGCCGTTGCCGCGCCCGGCGCCCTCATCGGCGCGTCGAACTTCTTCGAGCTCGCCGTGGCGACTGCGATCGCGCTGTATGGCCCGGGTTCGGGTGCGGCTCTGGCCACCGTCGTGGGCGTGCTGGTCGAGGTGCCCGTGATGCTGTCGGTGTGCCGCGCGTGCCTCGCGACCCGGCACTGGTTTCCATCGGCCGCGAGGTCCTGACGGGAGAACATCGACATGAACGAGTCCTCTGCGGTGAGGAAATTCAAGATCCTGTTTCTCTGCACCGGAAACTCCGCGCGGAGCATCCTCGCGGAATTCTTTCGGCGCCGGCTCGATCCCGCCCACTTCGAGGTCTACAGCGCGGGGGCGAATCCGAGGGGCAAGGTCAATCCTCACGTCCTGAAGATCCTCCGCGACGCGTATCGCATCGACGCGAGCTCGGCACGAAGCAAGTCGTGGGAGGAGTTCCGCGACGTGAAATTCGACTTCGTGATCACCGTTTGCGACAAGGCCCGCGAATCCTGCCCGGTGTGGCCGGGGCAGCCGATCGTCGCCCACTGGGGCTCCGAGGATCCGGACGCCGTGGAAGCCTCGGAGGAGGACCGGAAGAAGGCCGTCGAGAAGGTCGCCGTCGAGATCTACCGCCGGCTCGGTCTTTTCACCTCGTTGCCGCTCGCGTCACTGGACCGTCTTCGGCTGGAGGCGCTGACAAAAGGGGTCGGAAAGCAGTGACCGCCGAATCGCGGAATTCGCCGGCGGCCGGCGCGTTGGGTTCGGCATGACCCGACGCAGCCGGTTGGCGGGAGCACTGGCGCTCTGGGGCTTCCTGGCGTGCGTCTCCTGGTCCACCGGTCTCGTTCCGACTCGGTGCTGCGCCGCCTCCTGCACGACCGGTTCGTCTTGCGACAGTACGGTCGCGAAGTCGTCCACGAAATCGGACACCGCGCTGGAGTTGGCAGCCGTGCCGGCCCGACGGGTATGTTTGGACGTTCGCATTCTTCGAGTCCAAGAACTCCCCGAACTCCTGCCTTCGCTGTCTCCAGCCTTTCGAAGACCGATGCGGAACTGATTCCTGCGGCCTCTCGATCTGGTTTGACCGAGTCGAAAAACCAACATCGGAGGATGCAATGAAACGGATTCTCGTAACCCTCGCGTTCATCGTGGCGCTCGCGGGCGGATCGGTGCTCATGGCCGGAAGCTCGCAGAAAGCCGGCTCGCCGGCGTGCTGCGATCCCAGCTGCTGCGAAAGCCACAAGAACGCAGCGGCGTCCTGCGCGAAGACCGGGCAGGTGTCGTCAGCGTCGTCGGCTCCTTCCGGTAACACGGAGTAGCCGGTCCGGTGGGCGGGTGGGTCCGAACCCCACCCGCTCACGGTTCTCCAAGCCTCAGAACGTGAGCGGGGCGGTCCCCCCTGAGGAGCCCATCCCTTCCATTCAATTCCGTGGAGCGCGCCGCCCTGGCGGCGGACTTATCGGGAAGTTCTTCCCGTCGCATCCGTCATCGACCCTTCAGGATCGGTTCACGAAGAGAACGCTCTTGTCTCGTTCATGTTTTTCGTGGAGATTGCGCGCATGGTCGCCGCGATGTGGACCGCCTTCTTCGCCCTTCTCGCAATCGGCGGAGTCTGCGCGCGGCGAGCCGTCGCCGAGACTCACGGTCTCGACAAGCTCGTCGCGCTGAGCAACGTGTTCTTCGCCATGCCGCTGGCGGTGTTCGGTGCGGAACACCTCTCGGGCGATCCCGGCATCGCGGGGCTCGTGCCGTCCTACATGCCATGGCGGATGTTCTGGGTGTACTTCGTGGGCGTCGCGCTTGTGGCGGCGGCGTTGAGCATCGCCACGAAAATCCAGGTGCAGTGGTCCGGCCTCCTGTTCGGCGTCATGATGTTCTCGTTCGTCGCCATGCTTCACTTCCCGGGAGCGCTGTCCGAGCCGGGCAACCGCATCGGCTGGGTGATCGTCCTCCGCGAGATGTCGTTCGGAGCCGGCGGTTGGGCTCTAGCCGCCGGTGCGATGGCGGATGAACGCGCTCGGACGAAGCGCACGCTCGTGACGGTCAGCCGCGTGCTGATCGGCCTGGCGGCCGTCTTCTACGCCGTTCAGCATTTCCTGCATCCGGCGAACGCTCCCGGCGTTCCTCTCAAGAAGGTCATGCCCGATTGGATTCCGGCACGTGCGGTCGTCGGCTATCTCACGGGCGCCGTCCTGCTGGTCTGCGGCGCGTGCATCCTGCCCGGGAAGAAGACGCGAACGATGGCGACGTATCTCGGTGCGTGGATCGTGCTCCTCGTGGTGGTGATCTACGGTCCGATCCTGATCGCTTCGACCCGTGATCCGAGCACCGCGGTCAAGGTGGAGGGGCTCAACTACTTCACCGACACGCTTCTGTTCGCGGGGGCGATCCTTGGGCTCGCCGGCGCCACGCCGCGATCAATCGTCAAGGAAGATCCGCGACTCGTCCCCTAGCTCACTGCATGCCGCTCGGCACCTTCTTCTGCAGCGCCTCGAGCTCGGTCTCGATGGCGTCGAGGCCGCGCTGGACCTGCTCGAGCTTCGACTGCTCCTGCGAGAGCGTGGTCGTCAGCTCCGTCTCGCGCTCGTGCTGGCTCTCGATGCTGCGCTTGACCTGGGCGCGCACCAGGGTGTACTGGCGAAGCTGCTCCTCTTTCTCCGCGCGCTTCGCCGGGTCGTTCTCGGTCGTGAGAGCCTCCTCGGCCGAGGCGGCATAGTCCGCGAACTGCGCCACCTGCGCCTCGGCGTCACGCGCCTGCGTCCGTGAGTCCGAGAGCTCACGTTCGATCTGTCCGATCCGCTCCTGCTGCGCCTGCTGGCGCGCGAGCAGAATGTTGGCGCGGACGGAGACGAGGCTGGTGGTCTGGAGGACCTGCCTCAAGAGCCTCACCTCGTCGAGCAGCTCCCGCAGTGCGTGCGCGTCGCTCGCGTCTTCCGGGGGCTTCTGGGCGACGGCGGGCGCGGAGAGGACCAGGGAGCCGATCAGGAACGCGATGACGCACGCGAATCGGGACATCGTGACCTCCACTGTTCGAGGGCGCGTGCACCCGGCTCGCATCCGGCGTGCGGCGGAGAACAGGATAACCCGCGTCGCGTGACGGTCAGCCCGAAGGCGATCGATTCATCCCGGCGCCAGCGGCGTGTCCGCGGCCGGATTCTTCTCCCTGGCTCGAAGCCGGTGAAACGCGACCGTCGCGCGAGCCCCGTTCGCGAAGGCGAAGAGCAGCGCCGCGGCGGTCACGATATTGCCGACGTTCATGCTCTGCGCCATGAGGAGCTTCT
>Ga0157375_10006624_pt1 | contig 10080 bp, 26 predicted proteins | sample M35metaG_FD_115311 | JGI IMG/M metagenome (GOLD analysis project Ga0157375, IMG submission 115311) | Miscanthus rhizosphere microbial communities from Kellogg Biological Station, Michigan, USA - M3-5 metaG | ecosystem: Host-associated > Plants > Roots > Rhizosphere > Soil | place: USA: Michigan... | reverse complement strand
GTCGTTTGATGTATTCTTCATCTCTTGGAACTTCAATTTTGACAGTAGGTTCTATATCCGGCATATCCGTGTAGGAGAAATAGTAACAAAGTTCTGCGCCAGCTACCGCCATTTGATGCTGCATTTGTGTGTAATAGTAAGGTTTAATTTTACCCATTAATGCTTCGCGGTGGGTTGTGAGGCCCGGGCATTTAATTTCTAGTACTATGTTACCATCAAGTGAGAGTCCATCTAGCGATGCTCGCATGAAACTATGTTCAGGATGAACGATACATACAGGCGGCATTTTTATCCCATACTCTAGTTCAAAAACAAATCTAGCATCTGGTTCTAAATCATGACCACGTTGCATAGCTGCATTTGTTTCAATAGGTGGAATAAGATGCAGCTTATGTTGCCAACACTCTATGACATTGGTATAAGGATTAGTTCCCATGATTGCAGAAGCTTCGCTTCCGCCTATTCCCCCATCTCTCCAGTCCAACCACTCTTGAGTGTTCTGAACTAAACCTTCTGCCTTAATTCCTTTTTTCATAAAAGCAACCTGCAACCTTTACTATTTCGTAATAATGATTTAAGTCTTTAATGGTTTTATCCCCGGGGTCATATATCTGTCCATTTTTATCCATAACGATAGCATGGTGGTAAGGAGAATCCGCGTATTGTTTTACGCTAATGAGATGTATATCTGCATACGGTTGAGCCATTAATTTGTTGTTGTAGTTAATGTTCTGACACCCAATCCATTCCTTAATGATAATACCAATGCCTTGATATTGTAAGTAATCAACCGATTTGGAAAACTTTATTCCTTTTTTATAGTTAAATCGTTTGTCTACTTTTTCATAAGAGTACCCGGTAATCATAGCTAGGCAAGCCACGGCACAATCGTTTTCATATTTTTGAGAAACATATCTAAATTTAGGCTTTTCCATTATAGTATGGTTTCGGACTGTACAATTCTAGGATTCTGCTTAAATAGTTTTCGAATTTTAGTTATATCTATTAAAAGTACAAAGAGTAACTTTACTCCAACTGGTAGCCAGAAAAAAGTTATGTGTGTGATGTTTCTAGTAGGACGAAGTACAGCGTCAATAAATATACCTATCGCCATATAAACTAGTACAAAATATAAAAAGTTAGTCATATAACCTCTCTACGTCAACCTCGTCGTAGTCATTCTCTACAATTACACGACCGACACAATCTGCACAGCTATATTTAGTATTATCTGTACCGCGTTCTGTTATCAAAAATTCGGAAAATCTACCACACACATTTCCGCCACGAATGCCTTCACATTTTGCCATTGTCTTTTCCTAATTAATAATCATTGTACTAAGTTCGGTGAGAGAAGTTCTACGCTCAACTTTGTTTAGTCGAACTTCGAATTCCTTAAGTGAATCTTTCAGTTGGTTTAATAGCTTGGTATTATTGCCTAATTCTCGTAAAACAATTTCTATCTTCTCAGGAAATGTTCGCAAGAATTCTTCCATTTTAAGTTGTTGACTCATGATGCCCTTTCGCACTTGTTTCCAAATACCACCCAGTCTGGAGAGATATCTATTTCTACAGTATCAGATGCAATATCTTCGTGCATAGATGCCTTTTCTACCTGAAAATCAGCCTCTGTGTGAACACGAATTCTCCATATTCCATCTACGAAATTCATGAAAACTAATGTCCCATCAGAGAATGCCAAGTAGTGTGTTTCTTCTTCTGCATAAAACTCCGCTGACATATCACCCTCAATTATGAGAATGTCGTCTCCTGACCCATATAATCTAATCATTTTTTTTATCCCATGAATCTACTTAATAAAGATATTAGAGCAATCAAAACGGCTGCACCAGCAATCATTCTTGACATAGTAACACCTGATGATTGTGATTGATTTTGTTTTCCTCTATCAATGCCTTCAACAGTTGTTACTCGGTCTTTTAAGTCTTGAAGTTGCGTTTGTAATCCATCTATCTGCTTAGTAAAAGATGCTTCTTGTTTAGTAGCCGACTTATCTTGAGAAGCTAAAGCCGCGTCTATAGCAGTTTTAGTACTAGTGGCCTGTTGTTCTGAACGAACGTCACGTTCTCGAAATTGTTTTTCAATACTATGAAACTTTTCTTCGTGGATTTCTCTAAGATTACCAACCTGTTTTTGAACATCGGTAGGTACACGTACTAAATCTTCATGAGCTAATTTAATAGAAGCTTTTATTCCACCAATTTCACCATCGTATATTTCTTTTACGTGTTCAATTTCTCGCTGCAACTGACTAGTAGTTAATTGAGTTGGGTCACTCTTAGTTTCTTCCATAATAATCTCCATAGTAATTATGGACTATTATGGATAAGATTGTCAATTAATATTGGGTTCTCCGTAAGTTTTACCATCCCAATTAAAATAAAGGTTTGATAATGTAGTTCCATTTTCAAATAATGGAGCTATCTGCGAAGGCTTATATCCTGCTAAACCACAACCTATTCTAGTTATCTCAAAGTTAAGTTCTGGATGATGCTTCGCATAATCGATAAATTGATGAATGTAGGTTGAGATAACCCACAATGGCAGAACATTTAGATGCCCATCTTTAGTAGGTATCGCGTATGAGCCACCTTGCGGCCCAACTCCTTGTCCATAAATCGCTCCACGATAACAACGAGCATATAGTGCCGCTCCTTTACCATGACGACCAGCTAGATTAGAACCAAACACAAATATTTTTCTATTAGCATACTCTCGAAGTATATGACCATGACATAATAATGGCGCACACCAGCATACTAAGTCTTTACCCTTAAGTTCGGATTTAACTAATTTTTTAAGATTGTCATTTTTATCAAAGTACTTTTTGAAAAGCTCGACTGATTGTGTTCTGCTTCTGGTAGAAGTTATGGGAAATGGATTTCCATACACCGAAGGACGACCTATGTATATAGCATCACTAGGAATTTTATCTGTTCGTTTGTTTAGTACTTTAGGCATAAGTTTGGCGGAAGTGGCGAGACTTGAACTCGCAAAGGTTTTAAGGCCCATACCTCTTTAGCAGAGAGGCAGTTTACATTGTCTTACACTTCCAAATCTTTTGAATAATCACTACTAGCATGACAACGTTCGTGATTTCTCATGAAAACAATACGTCCTTGACCACATACAGGACAAGTTTGACAACAAGGCATCATGTGAACAATATCAGAATTGTAATGACAATCACACTGGCATTCGTTAATATCTATAATACAAGATGGTATTTTCATCATAATAATGGCGGAAAGTGGAGGAATCGAACCCCTGCGAAATTTAATCGCCGCGACGGTTTTCAAGACCGTTTGTTCCCATGAACGCCACAATCCAGAACTTGGAGCGAAGTACGCTAATCGAAAGCGCAATCTGAGACTGGCAATCTCAAGTGTTTCCACTTACACCAACTTCGCAAATTTGATGCTCAGGCGGTATTTTCGGGCGTCCCTTATCCATGACTTCACATGGCCCTAAACATAAATGGTAGGGAGTAACGGATTTGAACCGATATCTAAACCTTGAAAGGGTTTTGTCCTAAACCGGATTAGACGAACTCCCCAGAACTTGTTCTAGAGCCATTAACTCCTTTGGCTCTATACATGCAATCTGTTGCATGTCTTTTCAAATCAAATATATGCTTTTCAAATTCTAACACAAATTCTGGATATCCAGAAATTTGAGAACCTAACAAAACAGCACAGTCACATCCTTGTGCTTGTAATCGTTTAGAAAAATCAATAGATTGCTTTCTCATAAAAATGGCAGCGAGTACGGAATTTGAATCCGTGTTTAATGGTTGAGAACCATTCGTACTAACCGACCTATACTAACTCGCCTCGTAATCTCCCCAACTTACACAAAATATTTCGTTAGGGTTAATAAAATAATTATTTGTTCCCTCTTTATAGTGAAACCCACAAGTGACAAGTTCTCTTGCTTTAGCTTTAATTAATCCCAAAGCGTCTTCAATATGATTTATATATACAAAAACTTCTCTGTCGCTAAGAGATTCTGATTTAAACGTTATTGTTAGTTTTACTTTCATAATATTGGTACTGCTGGAGAGATTCGAACTCTCAAACCTTCATTTTGAGTGAAGCGGGTTGCCAATTACCTTCACAGCAGCATTAAAAATTGGTACGCAGGGTGGGACTCGAACCCACAAAATTCTTCTTTCTAAGAGAAGCGGTTTGCCTATTTTCCTACCCGCGCATATTTTATCTTCCAAAGTACTGCCATAATACCGCGTTGCATCGTGCATGTACAGCACCTTCTGTCAATCCCGTATCGTGGTCATGCTGTAGATGAATTGGATTGTCTAAAAATCCTTTTGGGAACAATTTTAAGTCTATTTTGTTATCCGTTATCCTCTTTGGAGGATTTTCATCTAAATTTCCATGACAATACCAGCACTTAAAATTCTGTTGAATCATATACTGTAGTCGAACTTTACTTCTCTCAGATTGACTCAACTTGTCATACATTACTGGTAATTTCATAAGTTTGGTCGGGAAGGAGAGATTCGAACTCTCACGCCGAAGCAGTAGATTTTAAGTCTACAGGGTCTGCCAGTTCCACCCACTTCCCGAAAATTTTGGAGCAGGTAAGGAATTTCGAAATCCCACGGTGACATTGGAAGTGTCAAATGCAGCCTTTACATCATACCTGCTTAATTAAATTGGTCATCACCCATCGCACTATCAATTGCTTCTCTTACTGAATCACAAATTCTGGTTCCAGCGGAAGGAGTGTAAAATCTATATCCTTCTTCAAACTCTTGTATCGTAACCCACTCACTATTATTAACCAATTTATCTATAAAATTAAGGCGTTTCTTGTCTTTCGCCAGAGGTAGAATTTTGTTTGTTAATGCTTCGTGAGCCATTTAGATACCTCAATGCTTTTTCATAATTGTACTGATTCATTTTATCAAATGACCGCAACCTGAACTACATACTCATTTCCGTACATACTAGGTGGATTAGTAACCGTCATAAACTTGTCGTGTTCTCCTTAATTGTTGGTCATCAATTTTATTAGCCATGTTGTAGTGCTGCCAACACATCCAATATCTCCATCCCCAAGGTCGATATAACTGGCACTCCGTATTAGGACACCTTTCATTATTTCCTATTGTTATTTCGCACTGTAGAGTTGACTCATCCATTAATTTTAAATCCCTTTTTCATTAAATAATCAAACTTGATGATTCTAGGATTTCTCTCTTGCAAGGCTTGTGCCATTAGCGTATTCGACAAATCTTTGTTCAAACTTGTTTAATGTAGAATACATCACAGCTTTTGTTAGAAATAAATCTCTGGGTTTACGCTCATAAACTGTAACTACCCATTCTCTGTATTCGAAATTTCCCGCCTTTTCACTCCAAGCAAATCCTCGTTCGTAAGATAATGAAACTCTTACCTTGTCTTTCTCTCCATCTCGAAGTATCCACAAATAGTCTGAGACTTTCCTAAACCCATACTTGTTCAATAGTTTATCCATGTATCAATCCCCTAGATGTTCGTTCATCTTTCCTTCAAATATCAATCTACGAACTCGCTCATTAATCCATTCCCGCACTCTTAGCATTTGTAATGGAGTAAGAATGAATTTTAGTGGTTTTTCGTCTGAATGAGGAACAATCCCAACAGAATCATCAATGGTGTCAAATATCAGTGTTTTATCCTCAGTATAAATTAACAAAGGTTTCATTTATAATCTCTTTCATATTGAAGTCTCAGTTCATGCGCCCATACTTGATAATCAGGAGATAGAGAACTATCGTGTTCAATTGTCTTGATTAATTCTATTAACTTGTTATCAACGAAGTCAACATAGCTAGGAATTTTGACTAATTTATCGTTTAAATTTTCAGTATTTTGATACATACTTTCCTCTAATTTCGTTAATGTGATTATTCATAATTTCGTGTTCAGAAATATATATTAAAACCCATCCTCTATTTATAAGATATTTCTTTTTTCTTAAATCATTTGCGATATTAATCTTTTGTGCCTTATGCGTCGGAGATTCTGGAAAACATTTTTTACAGCAATGCCACCAACACCCTTGAACTTCTACTGCTACTTTTTTCACAACATCTGCGAAATCTAATTTGTACCAGCCCACTTCATATTGTCTAGTAAACTCAGGCAATACTTGTGCCACTATAGTCTCTAGTTTAGAAGTTTTGTCTTTTGGTCTGTATTTAGCAATGTTCTCTGCCCATTTTTCAGGATATTTAAATGATGGATTTAATTTACCTTTTTTGGATTCCGATAGCTTTAATCTAATTTCTGGTCTTTTTGCAGGATTATTATTTCCTTTCATCGCATTGTGTAAATTAATTAATTGTTGCTTTTGTTTCTCAGTTCTGAAATATTTCTTTTGGCAAATTCGACAACATCTATTTGCTATAACTCTTTCAAGTTCTTTACCACAACCTAAACATTTTTTGCAATCATCGCATCTCTTAGTTTTTGGGTCACAGCAATTAAATGACTTGCTACAATATATGCAAATATTTACAATATTTTTTATTCTGGTACTTCCTTTAATCATGTAAAGATTATATCATACCATCCGTGAAAACTACAACAGTGTTGTTTCGTGACTCGTTTCAATTTTCTTACCATCGTATAAATCTCTATGCAAACTACATGCCACACAGAACTGGGCAACTATTTTGGAACGATTATCCTGATATATGTAATGTATGTGTTCTTTTTTAGTACATCCATCACACTTATCTTCTGCATACAATCCACCAACGTATTTTGCTACTAAAATGTTTTTCATTTTACTCAATACCCTACTAACATCAAAGCATTTTTCTTAACGTTATCTGGATTAATACCAGCTTTAGCAGCTAAGGAAGGATTAAACGGTTTTGTAATAACGTGATACCCATTTTTAGTGCTGTACTGGTGTATCATATTGTTGCGAACATCTTCCGACGCGAAGCATCGCTCATAATCTTCTAAGCTGTCGCAGTCAAACAGAAAATACTTAGTTTTCCTAGAACTAGGAGTCATTAAAGAACCAATGAAACGATTTTTTAGGTCTAGATAAAACACTAGTTTTGCTTTGTCATCGTACAAATCTGCATCTAGTTGTCTGCGCTTAAACTCATGGATTGCTTTATTCCAGTCTCTTGCATCAACACATGAATAGATGCGTTCCTCGCCTGACGCTTCCTGTGCTAGCTTTACAACTGCCGCTTTCCATTCCTGTTCGTTAGTAGTAATAATCTTAGTAGCGTGATGGTCAGGTTTACCTAGTCCACCATCTTTACTTCTCAACACACGCATTACTACACGAACACCTTGTTTAAATTCACTCGGATGGTCAATCAGATTCATATTTTTTCTTTAATCTAACTCCTAAATATGAAGGTCATACTTTTCAATTATTGTTTTAAATGCTTCCACATTTCCGAGCGCGTCGTGAACGGGATTATGGTCATGTGGTGTTACTCGATATTTTTTCCACCTTGTTCCTTGTTTAAGGTCGTGAACTAACCCACTATAAATATCTGATATACGTCTGCTAGAATGCCCAAATGGATTATATCCTAAGTACTTCCAAAATCCGTCATTAATCCATTGATAGTCATATCCATTGTTATCAGATATAAATATCGGATGACCTTCAAATTTAGTTAGCCATTTATCAAAGTCAACAAACACTTGTTTGCGTTCTTCTTCTGACTTCTGAATAGCATTTGGGTCAAGACGACTAATGGCTGGATTTTCTGCATCTGGTTTCGCAGCCCAAAGTACGCCATGAAAAGATTCCTGAGACTTAAATTCAACCGCACCAAACTCAGTCATACGCCCGACGCAGGGTGCGCCGCCAAAAGCTTCAACATCCACAAATATAAGACTCATGATTGTGTTAAAATTCCTCCAACAACTTTAGCTAATCTATTAATTTTTGTATCCAATGTGATAAATCCGCAATCTATTTCCTCAATTTCTTTCAATTCATTAAAAAAATATTCACGTAATAACCGCTTTCTTGCTTCAGCGTATGTTATATCTGTATCGGCAAGATGAGCAGCTAGGTCTTTTATTTCTTGTTGTGTAGGAGGCTTCGCCATTATCCTATTTCAACTCCAACTTCATCTAGAGCATCATTAAAATTCTCTTTAGCTTCTAAATAATTCTTAGCAGCTTTCTTAAGGTTAGGAGCATCGATAACTTTCGACGCTTCTTCTGCAAACTCATAAAGTTCTAATGATGCGTAATTGAAATGCTCGATAAATTTATCTAGTTTCATCTTGTAATAACCTTCACTTTCCCTTCACGTTTATTGGCAGTTAAGTAATCAACGTAGTTAATGTTGCTACCCTCTGTTAATTCTTTTGTAATACGAGAGAAATCTTCCGCCACTTGTCGTGCATTTTCTCTCTCATCTGATTGTAGTTCTAACCTGTGTTTCCTTCTAAGGGTATGCACTAGATGCCATACCCCTATAGGAACACCACTTACAACTACCAGAATTACTGCTACCGCGAGTATAAATTCTAGTATTGCCATAATTTATTGTTCTTCCTGTTATCTTCCTGTTATCTTCCTGTTGGAACTTGAATTTGTGTATTACCACCAAACACGATAGGTGCATGATTTTGCGCCCAAGCTTCAGCGATATATTTCTGCCATTCAAGCTTCTTAAGTTCAAATGCTTGCGGAGAAGAAGTGTAAATTCGATTCACGATTTCATTCTTCTCTAGTTCAATCTGAGCCGCTTGCTTATATTGTTCCTGCGCTTCTTTTTCTTTCTGAGCAGCAACCACACGACTTGCGGCATTCTCAATATCATCATTGTCGAAATCAGGACGGTCTGTAATCTGTACTGAAATCAACTCTGCGAATAATTCATTACCATACACTCCAACCAATCTATTATAAATATCAGACTGAATTGTTTGCTGTTCCTTATAGATTTGGTAAGCGTCATGTAAAGCCACAGCATCACGAGTAATTGTTTGAACAGCACCTGATTCAATTTGCCAACGTCTATTATGACGTTCCTTTTGGTCAAGCCCAAATTTACTTAGGTAATTATAGATGCTGGTATCGTCGTTCTTAATGCGCCCAATAACCTTAACATTAAGTTTAAGTCCAGCATTATCTTTTGTTCCAACGTGAACAGTAATGTCGTCAGACCAAGGCTTAATATCGGCTTCGTATGCTTGTGAACCCGGACTCATCGTAGTATACCAATCACCAGGTTGATGAATCTTAACAATCTTTCCCCATTTAGTTTCTACACTTACCGTACCTTGATTGGCCTGATTGCAGCCTGTGAACCCTAGTGCCCCAAGTACTAGCAGTATCCCTAGAATAAATCTTTTCATAGTTGTCTCCTTAGTTTGTATCATACTAGATTAGTTGTGTTTTTAAAACAAAAGGTTGTCTTGTGGATAATTACGTCGTCTTTTGGATTAAAATTCATGAGTTATAGTGTAGCAATTGGCGTGCCACTAATATTTCCATAGTACTAGAGAATTATTATATTCTTTAATTCGTTGTAGTTGTTCTTCTAGGTCGTCGGATACTTCTAGATTGCTGTTAAAAGCGTAGATATATATCAAATCTCTAAGAATGTCTGTGTTATCCATTCCGTAGAAGTTGTTCAAAAGTTCTTCCGCTTCTAAAGCTTTACCAAATGATATTTTCATTTTAAACTTGGAAATGCCTTTGCATAGTCTCTTTCGTGTGCATATACGTACTCGGCAGGTAGAGTCCCACCTGTGCTAATAACTTTCCAGCCATTTTGTCCTGTGATATTTAGATAAAGATTTTTCTTAGCAAACGTAGAAGGAATCCACGCTGTTTGGAAAGTAGACCCACGCTGTAATTTACATTGTGTGTAGGTAAAATCTAATGCGTTTTTGTTTACCATAATAGATAATCGCTTTGAGTTAGGTGTAGAACTAGCGAATCGAACGCTAGCAACCTCTTTCTACAGACGCTTGAATAGTTGCAACTATTCTCACGTAACTTGCAAGTGTTTATCTAACTCAAAGATTTGGTCAGGGCGGCAGGATTTGAACCT
>Ga0157375_10006620_pt1 | contig 10084 bp, 8 predicted proteins | sample M35metaG_FD_115311 | JGI IMG/M metagenome (GOLD analysis project Ga0157375, IMG submission 115311) | Miscanthus rhizosphere microbial communities from Kellogg Biological Station, Michigan, USA - M3-5 metaG | ecosystem: Host-associated > Plants > Roots > Rhizosphere > Soil | place: USA: Michigan... | reverse complement strand
GGTCGCGACGGCCGAGCAGACGAGGGTGACGGTGCGGTCGACGACGCCCCCGTTGCTCAGCGCCGCCGCGATGCCGGCCGCACCGCCCATCAGGACGGCCATCACCAGGGCCAGCCCGGCGATCGACAGGTCCACCGGCAGGGCCGTGCGGATGCTGTCGGACACCGGCACCGTGGTGAACCACGAGCGGCCGAGGTCGCCGTGCAGCGCGTTCCCGAGCCAGGTGACGTACTGCTGCCAGAGAGGGACGTCGAGACCGAACTCGTGCTTCATCCGCGCGATGTCCGCGGGCGTCGCCGTCTCGCCGAGCACGGCGGCCGCCGGGTTCGCCCCCGACAAGGCCCCCAGCGCGAACGTGAGGATCGTCGACAGCACGAACACCGTCGCCGTGATGACCAGCAGCCGTCCGAACGGCCGGACGGACTGCAGCAGCCGTCCTCCGCCCGATGACCTCACGGGGGCAGCTGCCGAGACCGAGATGGCCGCACTCACGAGACCGTGACGCCTTCCCAGGTCACCAACGTGAGGTGCTCGGGGAGCTCGGAGACGGCCTTGGCCCGGGCCACCACGCGCGGCCGGCTGTAGAGGAACGTGTTGGGCATCGAGGTGACCGCGACCTTGGTCGCCTCCTGCAACCGCTCGGCGTACGCCGGGTCGTCCAGCGGCGTGGCGATGACCTTCTCGATCGCCTCCTTGACGGCGGGGTCGTACTCACGGCCCGGGTTCATCAGGCCGGTGTCGCTGAAGAGCACCTGAAAGGCCTGCGCGGGCGACTCGCGGCCGGCGAAGAAGTCCACGGCCAGCGCCTTCTCGTGGTTGATGTAGACCTGCTGGGTGAACTGGGCCTGCGGGATGGTCTCGATGGTGGGCTCGAAGCCGACCTTGGACAGCTGGGCCTGGAGCAGCTCGGGCACGCCCTCGGGGTTGCTGGTCGAGATGGTCAACGGGATCGGCTTGGTGTAGCCCGCCTCCTTGAGGATGCTGGCGGCCTTGTCCGGGTCGTAGGCGTAGATGCCGTCGAGCTCGGGGTTGTAGCCGACGTACCCATCGGGGAACGGCTGGTAGGCGACCTCGCCGAGCCCGAACTCGCCCGTGTCGACGAGGGCCTGGCGGTCGACGGCGAAGTGCAGGGCCTCCACGACCTTGGGGTCGTCGAAGGGCTTCATCGTCTTGTTCACGTCGAGCGTCGAGACGTAGAGCGAGGGCATCACCTGCACCTCGAGGCCGGCGGCCTTGGCCGCCTCGAGCTGGCTGCCGGGCAGCAGGCCCACGTTGTACTGGCCCGACTGCAGCGACGCGACCACGGTGGCCGCGTCCGCCGCCGGGTAGAGCTCGAAGTTCGTGATCGTGATGCCGTCGGCCTCGAAGTACTTGTCGTTCTTGTGCAGCACCGCCTTGGAGTTCTGCACGTAGGAGTCGAGGACGAACGGGCCCGAGCCGGCCGGCCGGGTGGCCAGCGAGTCCGGGTCGGACTCGAAGGCGGCGGGGTTCACGACCATGCCGGTCTTGCCGGCGAGGAGAAGCGGGTACTGGTAGTTGGGGCGGGCGAGCTCGAGGGTGAACTCGAGGTCGTCGGTCGTCACGTCGGTCAGGTCCGCCAGCTGCGCGGCGATCAGCGAGTTGTCGGCGTCGCGGCCCCGCTCGAGGCTCTTCTTGACCGCCTCCGCGTCGATCGGGCTGCCGTCGCTGAAGACCAGCCCCTCCTTGAGGGTGAACGAGACGGACGTGCCGTCCTTGGCGTACTCCCACGACTCGACCAGGTTCGGCTGCGCGTTGCCCTGGTTGTCGATGAAGGTGAGCGCCGAGTACGTCAGCGCGAGCATCTGCACGTCGGAGCCGGCCGAGGAGGTGACCGGGTCCCACGTGGTCGGCATCTGCCAGGCCCACTTGACCGTGCCGCCCCCGTCCCCGCCGGAGCCTCCCTCGGCGTCGCCGCCGCACGCCTGCAGGGTGGCGAGAGCGCCGATGCCGAGGACGGCGCCGAACAGCGAGCGTCGGCTCAGGTCGAGGGTGGGCTGGGGGACGCGCGAGACTCGGGTCATCGGAGCATCGACCTTTCGGGAACGGGTCGGAAGTCAGGGGTGGGGATCGGGTGCAGCGGGGTGCTGAGCCCATTTAACACTTTCACTACTGACTTACTCTACTTAGAAGATGCGCGTGTCGCACACCCGGCCCACTCCCCGGACGCCCTCGCGGGCTGGTTGCCTAGGGTTGGGCGTCGGGCGTCGAGCGGGCGGCGTGCTTGGCCAGCCGGCCGACCGCGTCGACCAGGAGCGGGTCGAGGCTGTCGTCGTGCTCGGCCACCAACGCCTCGAGGGCGCGACGCATCCTCGGGTCCCAGAAGGTCTCGATGTGCCGGGCGACCGCCTGGGCGGCTACCTCGGTGGGGAGGTGTGCGAACTGTCGGGCGATGTCGTTGCCCATCCGCGCCTCGGGTGCGACATGGGTGTTCATGCGTGCATGTCGGCGGGTGCGCGGGTCTCGGCGATGGCGGCATCCCCGCGCGCGTTGGCCACGCCGACCTCGACGGCAGTGACCTTGTACTCGGGACAGTTCGTGGCCCAGTCGGAGTTCTCGGTCGTCACGACGTTCGCTCCCGTCACCGGGTGGTGGAAGGTCGTGTAGACGACGCCGGCGGGCATCCGCTCCGACACCGAGGCCCGCAGGGTGGTCGAGCCGACCCGGCTGGAGAGGTCGACCAGGTCACCGGTCGAGATGCCGCGCATCTCGGCGTCGGCCGGGTGGATCTCGAGGATGTCCTCGGGGTGCCAGGTGTTGTTGGCCGTCCGCCGCGTCTGCGCGCCGACGTTGTACTGGCTGAGGATGCGGCCGGTGGTGAGGATGAGCGGGTACTTGCGGGTCGAGCGCTCGGTCGTCGGCACGTACACCGTCTCGATCAGCTTGCCCTTGCCGCGCACGAACCCGCCGACGTGCATGATCGGCGTCCCGGTCGAGGTCGTGTCGAAGACCGGCCACTGCATCGAGCCGACCTCGTCGAGCCGCGCGAACGAGACCCCCGCGAACGTCGGGGTGGTGGCGGCCACCTCGTCCATGATCTCGGAGGCCGAGCCGTACGACATGTCCTCGTAACCCATCGCCCGGCCGATCGCGCAGGTGATCTCCCACTCGTCCATGCCGACCTTGGAGGCGAACACCGGCCGCACGCGGTTGATCCGGCGCTCCGCGTTGGTGAACGTGCCGTCCTTCTCCAGGAACGACGTGCCGGGCAGGAAGACGTGCGCGAAGCGTGCGGTCTCGTTGAGGAAGAGGTCCTGGACGACCACGAGGTCCATCGCCCGCAGCGCCGCCTCGACGTGCTGGGTGTTGGGGTCGGACTGGGCGATGTCCTCGCCCTGGATGTAGAGCCCGCGGAAGGTGCCGCCCAACGCCGCGTCGAACATGTTGGGGATCCGCAGCCCCGGGTCGGGGTCCAGGGTGCGTCCCCACAGCTGCTGGTAGATGTCGCGGGCGCCCTCGTCGGAGATGTGGCGGTTGCCGGGGAACTCGTGCGGGAAGGAGCCCATGTCGTTGGAGCCCTGGACGTTGTTCTGCCCACGGAGAGGGTTGACGCCGACCCCGTTGTGGCCGAGGTTGCCGGTGACCATGGCCAGGTTGGCCATGCCCATCACCATCGTCGAGCCCTGCGAGTGCTCGGTCACGCCGAGGCCGTAGTAGATCGCGGCGTTGCCCCCGGTGGCGTACAGCCGGGCAGCGGCCCGCAGCTGGTCGGGGTCGATGCCGGTCGCCTCGGCCGTCGCCTCGGGCGAGTTGGAGGGGTCGGCGATGAAGGCCAGGTAGTCCTCGGCGTCCTCGCAGCGCTCGCGCACGAACTCGAGGTCGTGCAGGCCCTCGGTGACGATCACGTGGGTCATCGCGTTCACGAAGGCGACGTTGGAGCCCGGCAGCACCGGAAGGTGGAACGCCGCCTCGACGTGCGGGCTGCGCACCAGGTCGATCCGCCGCGGGTCGGCCACGATCAGCTGCGCGCCGGCGCGCAGGCGCCGCTTCATCCGCGAGGCGAAGACCGGGTGGGCGTCGGTCGGGTTGGCGCCGATCAGCAGGATCACGTCGGTCGCCTCGACCGACCGGAAGTCCTGGGTGCCGGCGGAGGTCCCGAGGGTCTGCTTCAGGCCGTAGCCCGTCGGCGAGTGACACACGCGCGCGCACGTGTCGATGTTGTTGTTGCCGAACGCCGCCCGCACCATCTTCTGGACGACGTACACCTCTTCGTTGGTGCACCGGCTCGAGGAGATGCCACCGATCGCGCCGACCCCGTGCTCGGCCTGCAGGGCCTTGAAGCCGTCGGCCGCCTTGGCGATCGCCTCGTCCCACGAGACCTTGCGCCACTCGTCGTCGATCGTGTCGCGCACCATCGGCGAGAGCTGGCGGTCCTTGTGGGCCGCGTAGCCGTAGGCGAACCGGCCCTTCACGCAGCTGTGGCCCTCGTTGGCCCCACCGTTCTTGGACGGGATCATCCGGACGACCCGGGAGTCGTCGCCGTCGCCCTGGACCTCGGCGCGGAACGAGCAGCCCACGCCGCAGTAGGCGCAGGTGGTCTCGACCGAGCGCGTCGGCATGCCGAGCGAGACGATCGACTTCTCCTGGAGCGCGGACGTCGGGCAGGCCTGCACGCACGCGCCGCACGAGACGCACTCCGACGACATGAAGTCGGTGCCGCCGGCGCTGATCTTGGAGTCGAAGCCGCGGCCCTCGACGGTGAGGGCGAAGGTGCCCTGGATGTCGGCGCAGGCGCGCACGCAACGGGAGCAGACGATGCAGGCGGAGTCGTCGAACGCGAAGTACGGGTTGCTCAGGTCGATCGGCTGCGGGTGGGCGACGTCGGCGCGCGTCTCGGGTCGCCCGTAGCGGACCTCGGCGGCGTCGACCTGCACGGCCAGCGCCTGGATCTCGCAGTTGCCGCGGGCGCAGCCGTCGCAGTCCTCGGGGTGGTCGGAGAGGTAGAGCTCCATGACGTTGCGGCGCAGGTCTCGGACGGTGTCGGTCTGGGTGCTGACGACCATGCCGTCGCTGCACGGGGTCGTGCACGACGCGGGGACGCCGCGCGCGCCGTCGACCTCGACCAGGCACATCCGGCAGGAGCCGAAGGCCTTGAGCGAGTCGGTCGCGCAGAGCTTGGGGATGGTGACGCCGGCCTCGGTCGCGGCGCGGAGCACGGACGTACCGGCGGGGACGTCGACCTGGTGGCCGTCGATGGTGACCGACACGGTGTCGACGGCCTGCACGGCCGGCGTACCGAAGTCGACCTCGGGGTCCCAGATGCTCTGTAGCGTCATACGTCAGCGCCCTCCCGTTCGAAGTCCTCGCGCCAGTGCTTGATCGCACTCTGCACCGGCATCGGGGTCAGCCCGCCCATGGCGCACAGCGACCCCTTGGTCATCGTCTCGCACAGGTCGTCGATCAGCACCAGCTCAGCCGACACGTCCTGACCCATCGTTCTGGCGGCGATGATCCGGTCGATCGCCTCCACGCCGCGCGTGGAGCCGACGCGGCACGGCGTGCACTTCCCGCACGACTCGATGGAGCAGAACTCCATCGCGAAGCGGGCCATCCGGGCCATGTCGACGGTGTCGTCGAAGACCACGATGCCGCCGTGGCCGAGCATCGCGCCGGACTCGGCGAGGGCTTCGTAGTCCATCGGCACGTCGAAGCCCTCGGGCGGGACGTAGGCGCCCAGCGGACCCCCGACCTGCACGGCCCGCACCGGGCGGCCGGACAGCGTGCCGCCGCCGTACTCCTCGACGAGCTCGCGCAGGCTCACCCCGAACGGCAGCTCGACGATGCCGCCCTGCTTGATGTTGCCCGCCAGCTGGAACACCTGGGTGCCGCGCGAACGGCCGGTGCCGAGCTCGGCGTACGCCGCACCACCGTCGGCGAGGACCATCGGGACCGCGCACAGGGTCAGCACGTTGTTGACGGCCGTCGGCAGGCCCCACAGCCCCTGGATCGCGGGGATCGGCGGCTTGGCGCGTACCTCGCCGCGCTTGCCCTCGAGGCTGTCGAGCATCGAGGACTCCTCGCCGCAGATGTAGGCGCCGGCGCCCACCCGCACGTGGAGGTCGAAGGAGAGCCCGGAGCCGAGGATGTCCTGGCCGAGGTAGCCGTGCGTGTAGGCCGCGTCGACCGCTCGGCGGAGCGCGGCGACGGCGTGGGGGTACTCCGACCGCACGTAGACGTAGCCCTCGCTGGCGCCGACGGCGTGCGCCGCGATCGTCATGCCCTCGACGAGGGTGAACGGGTCGCCCTCGACGACCATCCGGTCCGCGAACGTGCCGGAGTCGCCCTCGTCGAAGTTGCAGGCGACGAACTTCTGGTCGGAGACGGTCTCGAGGACCGTCTTCCACTTGATGCCGGCCGGGAAGCCCGCTCCCCCGCGACCGCGCAGGCCCGAGTCGGTGACCTCCTGGACGACCTCGGCCGGGGTCAGCGACAGCGCGCGACGCAGGCCCGCCCAGCCGCCGTGGGCCTCGTAGTCGGCGACCGACGCGGGGTCGACGACGCCCACGCGGACGAAGCTGACGCGTCGCTGGGACCTGAGCCAGGGGTGCTCGTCGACGACGCCGATCGACCGCTCGTGCTCCCCCGACAGGACCGCGGCGACCTCAGCGGGCTCGACGTTGGCGAACCCGACGCGACCGGCCTCGGTCTCGACCTCGACCAGCGGCTCGAGCCACAGCATCCCGCGAGACCCGTTGCGGACGACGGTCGCTCCGGCGGCCTCGAACGCGGCGGCGACCTCGTCGGCACCGACCGAGGCAGCGGCGGCGTCGCCGGGGACGAAGACCCGGGCGCTCACCGCCAGCCCTCCGTCAGCGTGGCGATCCGCTCACGCGAGAGCCGTCCGTGCAGGCGGCCGTCGAGCGTGCCCGACGGACCGAGCGCGCAGTTGCCCAGGCAGAACACCTCGTCGACCTCCACGTCCGCCCCCAGGTCGCCGGCCCGGTCGCACGTCTCGGCGTACAGCGCCTCGGCACCGACCGACTGGCAGGCCTCGCCACGACAGAGCGCCACGGCGTGGACGGCGGGTGGTTCGGTGCGGAAGTCCTTGTAGAACGTGACGACCCCGTGCACCTCGGCGACCGAGAGGTTCAGCACGTCGGCGATCGCCTCGACGTCCTCGCGGGAGACGTGGCCGAGCTCCTCGACCACGTCGTGGAGCACCGGCATCAGGGCACCACGGTCCGCGAGGTGCTGCGTGGCGATGGCGCGGACGAGCGCGACCCGGTCGGTCGTCGGGACGGTCGTCATCAAGCAGGCTCTCCGGAGGTCTGTGGCGGACGTCTCATCGTAGCCCCGCGACCCGCCTCCGGCGACAGTCATCGTTGCGGATGACGGCGGCGGTTGCGCTCCTCGCAACGATGGGTCTGGGTCAGGAGGCCGCCCGGCTCTGGCTCAGCAGCCGACGCATCAGGAAGCGGTACGGACCCCGGAGCGCCCAGGCGGGGACGTACCGGTGCCGCTCCTCCTCGGCGACCCGGGCCCGCGGGTGCGGGGCGAGGACTCGGAGCGCCCACGAACGCTGCACGTGCGTCGGCTCGGACGTGTGCACGTCGATCCGGCACAGGTGCTTGGTGCTCACGTAGCCGTACTGCCGCGGGCTGACCAGCCGCGCCGGCGCCCCGTGGTCTCCCCCGAGCGGCTCGCCGTCGAGGTGGTCCGCGACGAGCACGTCGTCGGCCAGCGCGTCCTCGATCGTGAGCACGGACCGGAATCCGTCGTAGCCACGGAAGACCAGGTGCGTGACCACGACGTCCGGCGCGAGGGCGGGCTCGACGTACGTCCGGTAGAACGACGCGAACGGCACGCCCGCCCAGCTGAGCGCGGTCGCCGACCAGCCGGACACGCAGTGGAAGTCGGCTCGCAGGTCCCGGCGCGGCAGGGCGTCGAGAGCGCTGAGCGGGACGTCGAAGCCCTCCTCCACCGCACCCCGCACCTGGATGACCGGGTCGCGAGGAACTCGGGGTGGCGGTGCCGAGATGCTCGTGCCGAAGCGCGGGAAGCCGTCGATCGCGATCTGGCCGGAGGGTAGGGTCACGGGATCCTCGTTCCATACGGTTACGTATGGAATGTAGAGCGAGCCCGCTGACCGCGTCAATACGGCTCCGTATGGAAGTCAGGCCAGTGGCACCAGTCCCCCCGTCGGCTGAGCGGTGTAGGCCGCGGAGGCCAGCGAGGAGTCCGCGAGGAGATCGACCAGGTCCGCCGCGAGAGTTGCCGGAAGGGTTGGGGGTCCGAGGCGGTCCAAGAAGTCGGCGACCTCCAGCCCGGCCCGGTCGGCGTACGCCGCCACGGCCGCGGCGCCGAGGCCGGTGGCAGGGGTGAGCCTCGGCAGGATCGAGACGAAACGGATGCCGAGTCCGAGGCGCGCGGACTCCTCCGCGGCGTACGACGTCAGGAACCGCACCGTCGCCTTGGCCCCCGCGTAGCCCCCACTGAGCGGGGAGCCCTGGATCGCTGCCCCGCTGGAGAAGGAGACGACGGTGCTCCCCGGCTCGAGCGGCTCGGTGAGGGACGCCCGCAACCACTGGAAGGCCTGGCGGACGTCGACCTGCCAGGGCCTCGAGAGCTCCTCCCAGGTCAGCAGGTGGAGCGGCCGCATCGTCGGCAGGGCGCCGGCAACCAGCACGACCGCGCTCGGGCGATGCTCCCGGAGCAGCCGTCCGGGGAGGTCCGGGGCGGTGGCATCGGCGGCGACGGGGTCGAACAGGGCGCCCAGCTCGGCCCGGACCTCCGCGAGGCCGTGGGCATACCGGGCCACGCCGACGACATGGCGCCCCCGTTCGACGAGAGCGGTCGCGAGGGCGCGGCCGAAGCCGCGGCTGGCTCCGGTGACGACGGTGGTCGAGGTCTCCATGGGGACTCCTGGACGAAGGGAATGCGGTCGAGCAACAGATCCGGACCGACGTCCGAAGTGATCGCTGAACCAGAAAGTCCGTCCGGCACCGATCAGTCCGGGCGGTCCCGCGGATCAAAGGTTCGTGGTCGTGCACCCGGTACGGCACCCGAGGAGGTCTGCGTGAACCAGCCCACACCCGCCACCGTCCGGTGGATCGTCGCCCTCACGGGCATCGGCTCCCTGATGGCCGCCCTGGACACCCTGGTCGTGGCGACCGCCCTGACCACGATCCGTGCGGACCTGCAGGCGTCGGTGGAGCAGCTGGAGTGGACGGTCAACGCCTACAACCTCAGCTTCGCCGTGCTGCTCATCCCCGCGGCCGGTCTGGGAGACCGCTTCGGCAGGAGGAACGGGTTCGCCACGGGCCTCGTCGTCTTCGCGCTCGCCTCGGCCGCCTGTGCCCTGGCCCCGAACGTCGAGACCCTCATCGCCGCGCGGGCGGTGCAAGGAGCCGGCTCCGCGCTCCTGATGCCGCTCGGCCTGGCCCTGCTCTCGGTGGCCTTTCCCCCCGAACGCCACGGCGCGGCCATCGGCATCTTCAGTGCCATCACCGGGCTGGCCGTCGCCAGTGGCCCGCTGGTCGGCGGCGCCGTCGTCAACGGCCTCTCGTGGCACTGGATCTTCTGGATCAACGTGCCCATCGGCCTGGTCGCCGCCGTCCTGACCATGCGGACCGTGCCCGAGAGCCGTGGCGCCCGCGAGCCCCTCGACCTCCTCGGGCTGCTGCTGGTCAGCGCCGGCGCCCTGGGGCTGTTGTGGGCCCTGGTCCGCGGCAACGCCGCCGGGTGGGGCAGCACCGAGCGGGCCGACCCGTCCGGCAGCACCTCCAGCACGGGTAACCACTGGCTGGACTTGACCCGGATCAGCAGGTCCGCGCCGGTGGCGGCCAGCGCGGCCGCGACCGGGTAGCCGCCGAAGTTCCGGTCGGCGATCACCAGCATCCCGGGCCCGCACCGGCCCCGGGCGGCGATCTTGCGGGCCAGGTCCTGCTCGGACGAAGCCCGCGCGCAGCGGCCGCGGAAGACCGCATCGATGATCCCGTGGGTGCCGCAGGCGACCAGGGTGACCACCCGGACCTGCGGGAAGGCGCCGTGCCCGCCGCCGGTCGGCGGCGGGCCGAACGCCGCGAGGTTCGCCGGGCTGGCCGGCACGTCCAGCACGGTCCCGTCC
>Ga0157375_10006619_pt1 | contig 10085 bp, 10 predicted proteins | sample M35metaG_FD_115311 | JGI IMG/M metagenome (GOLD analysis project Ga0157375, IMG submission 115311) | Miscanthus rhizosphere microbial communities from Kellogg Biological Station, Michigan, USA - M3-5 metaG | ecosystem: Host-associated > Plants > Roots > Rhizosphere > Soil | place: USA: Michigan... | reverse complement strand
GCGCCGCAAGCGCCCGCCGATCGCGTCGCCGAACGCGCCGCGCGGGAGATCGAGCGATACCTTGCCGACGCCGGCTTTCGCTTCACCGTGCCGCTCGCGCCCGGCGGCACGCCGTTCCAGCGGCGCGTGTGGGACGCGATCGGCGCGATCCCGCTGGCCGAATCGCGCACGTACGGCGAGGTGGCGCGCGCCGTTCGCAGCGCGCCGCGCGCCGTCGGCCAGGCATGCGGCGCCAATCGCATCGCGCTGATCATCCCGTGTCATCGCGTCGTGGGCAGCCGCGGCGCGCTCGGCGGCTTCATGAACGCCGACGCCGGCGACCCGCTCGCGATCAAGCGGTGGCTGCTGGCGCACGAAGGCTACCGGTTCGGGGCCTGACGGCGGCGTCCGGCGCGCCTGCCTGCTCATGAGCGACACCAACGCGCTGATCGACGCCTTCTGCGACCAGGTGTGGCTGCAGGACGGCCTCGCGCAATCGTCGCTCGCGAGCTACCGCCGCGATCTCGCGGCGTGGGGCGCGTGGCTCGAGGCGCGCGATCGCGCCCTGCTGGGCGCGGGACGCGGCGACGTCGAGCGCTGGCTCGCCGACCAGTTCGAGGCGAAGGCGAAGGCGACGTCCGTCGCGCGGCGGCTCTCAACGCTGCGCCGCTTCTACCGGATGCACGTGGAGCGCGGCACCGTCCGCGACGATCCCACCGTGCGCATCCGCGCGCCGAAGCGGCCGCGGCGCCTGCCGAAGACGCTGTCCGAGAAGCAGGTGGAAGCGCTCCTGGCGGCGCCGGCCACGCAGACGCCGCTCGGCCTCCGCGACCGCGCGATGCTGGAGACGCTCTACGCGACGGGCCTTCGCGTCAGCGAGCTCGTCGGCCTGACGCTCGGCCAGGTCGGGCTCGACGCCGGCGTCGTGCGGGTGATCGGCAAGGGCAACAAGGAGCGGCTGGTGCCGCTCGGCGACGAGGCGGTGGAGTGGCTGAAGCGCTATCTCGCCAAGGCGCGCCCGCAACTCGCCGCAGAGGGCAAGCGCCATGAGATGTTCCTCACGCAGCGGCACACGCCGCTCACGCGCCAGGCCTTCTGGGCGCTGATCAAGCGCTACGCGGTCCGCGCCGGAATGGCGCGCACCGCCCTGTCGCCGCACGTGCTGCGCCACGCGTTTGCGACGCACCTCCTGAACCACGGCGCCGACCTGCGCGTCGTGCAGCTGCTGCTGGGCCACGCCGACATCACGACGACGACGATCTACACGCACGTCGCGCGCGAGCGGCTGAAGCGCCTCCACGCGGAGCACCATCCGCGCGGGTAGAATGGGCGCCCGTCCGCTCCGGCGCCCGTCCTGCGCCCACGCCCCGTGATGTCTGGTCCCCTCGCTGTCGCGCGCCCGCTGGCCAGGCGGCTCAAGCTGCGATGGACGCGCCTGCGACGCAGCGGCATGGCGGAGGACGGCGCGAGCCCGGGCGTCGCCGCCGGCCCCGCGCTCGATTTCCATTGCAACCTGTGCGGCAGTGCCAACCGCGCGCCGCTCGCGGCGCTCGTGCGCGAGACGCCCTCGTGCGCGGGCTGCGGCTCCAACGTGCGCTTCCGCGCGATCGCGCGTCTCGTCGCGCTGGAAGTGTTCGGGCGGGAGTGCGCGCTCCCGGACCTGCCGCGCATGCGCTCGGTGCGCGGCATCGGCCTGTCCGACTCGGACACCTATGCCTTCACGCTCGCCGACCGGCTCGACTACACCAACACGTACTTTCACATGGAGCCCCGGCTCGACATCGCCGCCGACGACGGCGAGCGCTTCGGAAACTGCGATTTCATCGTCGCGAGCGACGTGTTCGAGCACGTCGCGCCGCCGGTCGGGCGCGCGTTCGCGAACGCGCACCGGCTGCTGAAACCCGGCGGCAAGCTGATCTTCACCGTGCCCTTCAGCCTCGATGCCGACACCGTCGAGCATTTTCCCGACCTGCACGAGTGGAGGCTCGAGGAACGCGAGGGGCGCTGGCACCTGGCGAACCGCGCCGCGGACGGGCGCGAGTGGGTGCGCGACGATCTCGTGTTCCACGGCGGCCCCGGGACGACGCTCGAGATGCGGCTCTTCTCGCAGGCCGGCTTGCTGCGCGAGTTCGAGCGGGCGGGATTCGCGCGCGTGCGCATCGCCGCCGAGCCGTACCTTCCCTTCGGCATCCACTGGCCCGAGCCATTCTCGGTGCCGCTCGTGGCGTACCGCTGAGGCGGAGGACGATGAAGATCGACCATCGCTGGCTGTGGACGCAGCTCAAGGCCAACATCGTCGCGATCACCAGCGTGATCGTCGCGCTGACCGGCATGGCCTACAACACGTATCGCAACGAGCGGACCGAGATCAACCACAACGTGCGCGCCGCGGCGTTCGAAACGCTCAAGAATCTCGGCGAAGTGCAGATCGTCGTCGACTACGCGCATTTCAAGAAGGACCGCGTGCGCGGCGACCCGCGCCTCGGCTGGGGCCGGATGACGCTGATCCACGACCTCGCGCAGGTGCTGCCCGCGCCCGGCCCGCAGGAAGCCGACGGCCTGCTCGCCGCGTGGCGGGAGAACGTGGACACGCTGGAAGACAATTCCGACTCGATGATCCGCATCACCGACGAGATCCAGCGGCTGCGGCTCACCACGCTCGACATCCTCAACCACCTCCGCTGATGCCGCCGTGGCCAAGCCGGACTATCCCGTCACCGCGGCCGTGCGCGTGCTGCGCGAGCGTGGCGTCGATTTCTCCCATCATCCCTACGCCTACGAGGAACGCGGCGGCACCGCTGTGTCCGCGCGCGAGCTCGGCGTGCCGGAGCACGCGGTGATCAAGACGCTGGTGATGGAGGACGAAGCGAAGCGCCCGCTGGTCGCGCTGATGCACGGCGACCGTGAGGTGTCGACGAAGGCGCTGGCGCGGGCCATCGGCGTCAAGACGATCGCCCCCTGCGCGCCGGCCGACGCCGATCGCCATTCGGGCTACCAGGTGGGCGGCACGAGCCCCTTCGGCACGCGCAAGGCGATGCCGGTGTACGCACAGCGCACGATCGTCGACCTGCCGCGCGTGTACATCAACGGCGGCAAGCGCGGCTATCTGGTCGGCATGGCGCCCGCGGACCTCGTGCGCGTGCTGGCCCCCACCCTGGTCGACATGGCGCAGGCGCCGGACTAGCGTGGCCGCGCCGGTTCCTGCCTGGCTCCCGGCCGCGCCCGAAGGCGCGGCGATCCGCGGCGCGTTCCTCGCCGACGAGCGCGCCACGGTCGCGCAGCTCGCCGCGCACGCCGCAGTGGACGCCGGCGCGGCCGCGGCGATCGCCGCGCAGGCGCGGCAGTGGGTCGAGGGCGTGCGCACGCAGCAGAAGGGCGGCGCCGGCGTCGAATCGTTCCTGCACCAGTACGATCTGTCGACGCAGGAGGGCGTGCTGCTGATGTGCGTCGCCGAGGCGCTGCTGCGCATCCCCGATGTCGAGACGGCCGATCTGCTGATCCGCGACAAGCTCGGCCGCGGCGACTGGGAGAAGCATCTCGGCGCGTCCGAATCGCTGCTCGTCAACGCGTCGACGTGGGGCCTGATGCTGACCGGCCGGCTGACGCGCATCGACAGCGATCATGCCCGCGACCCGAAGGCATGGTACGAGCGGATCGTCGCGCGCGCCGGCGAGCCGGTCGTGCGCCTCGCGCTCCGCCAGGCGATGAAAGTGATGGCCGAGCAGTTCGTGATGGGCCGCACGATCGCGGAGGCGCTTGCGCGGAGCCGCCAGGGCGACAATGCCCGCTACCGCTACTCGTACGACATGCTGGGCGAGGCCGCGCTCACCGCTGCCGACGCCCGCCGTTATCTCGACAGCTACGCGACCGCCATCGCGGCGATCGGCGCGAGCGTCGCCGGCCGCGACGTGCCGGTGTTCGCGCAGGCGTCGATCTCGGTGAAGCTCTCGGCGCTGCACCCGCGCTACGAGTTCACGCAGCGCGCGCGCGTGCTGGACGAGCTCGTGCCCGCGGTCGTGACGCTGGCGCGCGGCGCCGGCGAGCTCGGCATCGGCATGACGATCGACGCCGAGGAGAGCGAGCGTCTCGAGCTGTCGCTCGAGATCTTCGCGCGCGTGCGCCGCGACGCCGCGCTGGCGGGATGGCAGGGGCTGGGCCTCGCCGTGCAGGCGTATCAGAAGCGCGGGCGTCCGGTCGTCAAGTGGGTGGAAGCGCTGGCGCGCGACACGGGCCATCGCATTCCGGTGCGCCTCGTCAAGGGCGCGTACTGGGACACCGAGGTCAAGCGCGCGCAGGTGCAGGGCCTCGCCGGCTATCCGGTATTCACGCGCAAGGCCCATACCGACATCTCCTACCTCGCCTGCGCGCGGGCGATGCTCGAGGCGGGCGATGCGCTGTACCCGATGTTCGCGACGCACAACGCGCACACCATCGCCTGGGTCGAGGCCTGCGCGCGCCACGCTGGCGTCCCCGACTTCGAGTTCCAGCGGCTGCACGGCATGGGCGAATCGCTGTATGAGCAGGTGATCGCGCCGGGGCGCGAGCGCGCGTGCCGCGTCTACGCGCCGGTGGGCAGCCACCAGGACCTGCTGCCGTACCTCGTCCGGCGGCTGCTGGAGAACGGCGCCAACACGTCGTTCGTGAACCGCATCGCCGATCCGGCGGTGGCCATCGACGACGTCGTCGCCGATCCGGTCGCGAAGGCACGCGCGTGGGACTTCGCGCCCGCCGGCTCGCTGCCCGCCCCGCTCGCTCTCTACGGCGGCGAGCGCCGCAATTCCGCTGGCGTCTCGCTCGCCGACCAGCAGGCGATGACCGCGCTCGACCGCGCCGTCGCCGCCGCGGCCGCGCGCGAGGCGATCGCCATGCCGATGCTGCCGAGCGGCGCGTCGACGGGCACGGCGCGCGATGTCGTCGATCCCGCCGACCACGCAATGAAGATCGGGACCGCGATCGACGCGGACGCCGCCACCGTCGATCGCGCGCTGTCCGGTCTCGTCGCCGGACAGCCCGCGTGGGACGCGCGCGCCGGCGCCGCGCGGGCGGAAGTCCTCGAGCGCGCCGCCGACGTGATCGAGCGCAACGGCGACGCGTTCGTCGCCGTCCTGGCGCGTGAAGCGGGCAAGACGCGCGGCGACGCGATTTCCGAGGTCCGCGAGGCCGCCGACTTCTGCCGCTACTACGCGCTCGAGGCGAGGCGGCACTTCGACGGACCGCTGGCGCTGCCTTCGCCCACCGGCGAGGCGAACACGCTCGCGCTCCACGGCCGCGGCGTGTTCGCGTGCATCTCGCCGTGGAATTTTCCGCTGGCGATCTTCACCGGGCAGGTGGCGGCGGCGCTCGCGGCCGGCAACGCCGTGGCGGCGAAGCCCGCCGAGCAGACGCCGCTCACCGCTGCGCTCGCCGTGCGCTGCCTGCTCGAGGCGGGCGTTCCCGCCGCCGCGCTCGCGCTGCTCCCCGGCACCGGCGAGACGGTCGGCGCCGCGCTGGTGGGCGATCCCCGCGTCGCGGGCGTCGCGTTCACCGGGTCAACCGCGGTCGCCGGCGTCATCGCGCGCGCGCTGGCCGCGCGCACGCCCATCGTCCCCCTCGTCGCGGAGACCGGGGGGCAGAACGCGATGATCGTCGACAGCTCGGCGCTGCCCGAGCAGGTGGTGAACGACGCCGTGTTCTCCGCGTTCAACAGCGCGGGCCAGCGCTGCTCGGCGCTGCGCGTGCTGTGCGTGCAGCAGGACATCGCGCCGCGCGTCATCGAACTTCTGACCGGCGCGATGAACGAGCTCGTCATCGGCGATCCGCTCCAAGCGGCGACCGACGTCGGTCCGGTGATCGACGCCGAAGCGCGCGACGCGCTGGAGGCGTACGTCGCGTCGATGTCGACGGCGGGCCTCGTGCGTCACCGCACGGCGCTGCCGCCGGAATGCGCGCGCGGCACGTTCGTCGCGCCCACGCTGATCGTGCTCGACCGGCTCGACCGGCTGACGCACGAGGTCTTCGGCCCGGTGCTGCACGTCGTCACGTTCCGCGCCGGCGAGATCGACGCGCTGGTCGACGCGATCAACGCGCTCGGCTACGGCCTCACGCTCGGCGTGCACAGCCGCATCGACGCGACGATCGCACGGATCGTCGAGCGCGCGCGCGTCGGCAACCTGTACGTGAACCGGAACATGATCGGCGCGGTCGTCGGCGTGCAGCCGTTCGGCGGCGAAGGCCTGTCCGGCACCGGCCCCAAGGCGGGCGGGCCGCACTATCTGTTCCGCTTCGCGGTCGAGCGGACGCTGACGGTGAACACCGCGGCCGCCGGCGGCAACGCGGCGCTGCTCGCGCAGGGCGAGGGGTGACCTAGGGCGTGCGCTGGCGCTCGATCAGCACGCCGAGCTCGCGCACGCCCGGCAGCGCCGCCAGCTTGGCGACGCGCACCTTCACCGACGGCGCGCCGAACTCGTCGAGCACGGTTTGCGCGACGCTCTCGGCGAAGCGCTCGAGCAGCGGATGCGGATTGGCCGCCGCCAGCGCCCGCAGCCGGCGCACCACGGCGGCGTAGTCGAGGGCGTCCGCGAGCTCGCCGGTCGCGAACGGCTTCGCCGACGGCAGCGCGATGTCGAGGTCGAGCCGGATGGTTTGCGGCAAGCGCCGTTCCCAATCGTAGACGCCGATGCGCGTCAGGACGCGAAGGTCGTGGATGATGATGGCGTTCATGGGACCGCGGCCGGCGACGGCGTCGCCGCATTGATCTAGAATCCGGATTCGCGAGCGATCGAGTCGCGATCGATTCTACCCGACCGGGACCCTTCCCTTGCTTGCCTCGCTCCTTGCCTCGCTGCTGGTCGTCGCCGCCGCGTACCTGGTCGGCTCGGTCTCGTTCGCGGTGGTCGTGAGCCGCGCGTTCGCGCTGCCGGACCCGCACGAGTACGGCTCCGGCAATCCGGGCGCCACCAACGTGCTTCGCACCGGCAACAAGCTCGCCGCGCTGCTCACGCTGATCGGCGACGGCGTGAAGGGTTACGTCGCGGTGGCGGTCGCGCAGCTCGCGGTCGCGAGCTTCGGCGCCGCCGAATGGACGATTCCGCTGGCCGCGGTGGCGGTCTTCGTCGGGCACATCTTCCCCGTGTTCCACCGCTTCGCCGGCGGCAAGGGCGTGGCGACGGCCGCGGGCATCGTCTTCGCGCTGCACTGGCCGCTCGGCCTCGCGCTGCTCGTCGTATGGCTGACGATGGCGTTCGGCTTCAAGATCAGCTCGCTCGCCGCGCTCGTCACCGCGGCGCTGATGCCGCTCGGAATGTTCTACACGTTCGGGCCGGCGCCGGTCGCGTGGGCCACGCTGGTGATCGCGGCGCTGCTGTTCTGGCGCCACCGCACCAACATCCGCCAGTTGCTCGCGGGGCGCGAGCGCTCGATCGGGCACTGAGAACGACGCCCAGCCTTTCGCCGGGCCGTCCCAAGAAAGGCTTGCTCCCCCTCAGGGGGCAGCGAACGGAGTGAGCGTGGGGGTCGTGATCTCACGGCGCCGCGATGTCGGCCAGCGCCCACCGCGGCCTCACCGTATACCCGTAGCCCTGCTGTGCCGCGTGCTCGAGCCGCAGCGCGCCGGCGAGCGCGATCATCGCGCCGTTGTCGGTGCAGAATTCGAGCGCCGGATAGAAGACCTCGGCGCCCCGGCGCGCCGTCTCCGCCGCCAGCCGCGCGCGAAGCGTCAGATTCGCGCCCACGCCCCCCGCCACCACGAGCCGCGTCAGTCCCGTCGCGTCGAGCGCCGCCAGGGCCTTGGCGGCGAGCACGTCCACGACGGCCGACTCGAATTCGCGGGCGATGTCGGCCTTGCGGGCGGCCGCGAGCGGAGCGCCGCCGTCGGCCTCGTCGCGGCGCACGAGCGTCAGCACGGCCGTCTTCAGCCCCGAAAAGCTGAAGTCGAGGTCGCCCGAGCCGAGCATGGGACGGGGAAGGACCGCCCGTCCCGGCCGGCCCGTGGCCGCGAGCCGTGCGAGCGCGGGGCCGCCCGGATAAGGCAGGCCGAGGAGCTTCGCCGTCTTGTCGAACGCCTCGCCCGCGGCGTCGTCCTGGGTGTCGCCGAGGAGGCGGTAGCGGCCCACGCCACCCACTTCGAAGAGTTGCGTGTGGCCGCCCGAGACGAGCAGCGCGACGAACGGAAACACCGGCCGCGGCGTGGCCAGCAGCGGCGACAGCAGGTGGCCTTCGAGGTGATGGACGCCGACGACGGGCTTGCCGAGCGCGTACGCCAGCGCGTTGGCCACGCCGGCGCCGACCAGCAGCGCGCCCGCCAGCCCCGGCCCCTGCGTATAGGCGACGCCGTCCAGGTCCGCGAGGGCGAGACCCGCCTCGGCCAGCACCTGGCGGGTGAGCGGCAGCACCCGCTGGACGTGGTCGCGTGATGCGAGCTCGGGGACGACCCCGCCGTAGGCCGCGTGCATGGCTACCTGGGAGTGGAGCGCGTGGGCGACGAGGCCCCGCCGGGTGTCGTAGACGGCCACGCCGGTCTCGTCGCAGGAGGTTTCGAGGCCCAGGACGCGCATCGCGCCGATTCTACCGGGCCGGCCAGGAGGGGTTGCCCGGCAAAAGCCGCGCTGCTATACTTTTGGGCTGTCCCAACACCCGTATCCGTCCGAGGCCCGACTACCCATGCCCAGCGTTCGCGTCCGTGAAAACGAGCCCTTCGAGGCCGCGTTGCGCCGTTTCAAGCGCACGATCGAAAAAACCGGCCTGCTGACCGAGCTCCGCGCGCGCGAGTTCTACGAGAAGCCCACCTCCGAGCGCAAGCGCAAGAAGGCCGCCGCGGTCAAGCGCCACTACAAGCGCCTCCGCAGCCAGCAGCTGCCGCCCAAGCTCTACTGATTCGCGCAACCTGCCGCACTTGGTTCGGCCCCGCGCCGGACCCATCTCGAAAGGGGCGAAGCGATTCGCCCCTTTTGCTTTTGCCCGACGCGAGGCCGCCATGTCGTTGAAGCAACGGATCACCGAGGAAATGAAGGACGCGATGCGCGCGCGCGATGCCGCGCGGCTGTCGACGATCCGCCTGCTGCAGGCCGCGATCAAGCAGCGGGAGGTCGACGAGCGCAACGAGATGACCGACGCCGACGTGCTGGCGATCATCGACAAGATGGTCAAGCAGCGGAAGGATTCGATCACCCAGTTCGAGGCCGGCAACCGCAAGGACCTGGCGGACGCCGAGCGCGCCGAGGTCGCCCTCCTCGCCACCTACCTGCCGCAGCAGTTGAGCGACGCCGAGATCGACGCCGCCATCACCGCCGCCCTGGCCAGCACCGGGGCATCCGGGCCGGCCGGCATGGGCAAGCTGATGGCGGAGCTGAAGCCGCGGCTGGCCGGCCGCGCCGACATGTCCGCCGTGTCCGCGCGGGTCAAGGCGCGGCTCGCCGGTTAGTCCCGTATCCGTCGCCGGTGCCCGCGCGCCCGGCGCCCGACGAGCGGCGCCACAATTGTGGCCGCCGCCCTGTTGCCGCGGGCGCGCCGGCCTATAATCGAAGGGTTCCCTGCCGTGTGGCGCGTCGTGCGGTCGGACTGCCTTCGTCCGGCCGCACTCAGGCGCTGCCCCGGCGCGGAAGACGCCATCCGCGAGGCTTCGCGCGATGCCAGGGTTTACGGCGGACGGTCGTCTCAGGATCCCGACAAGTCGATGATTCCCAACGATTTCATCTCGACGCTGCTGGGGCGCGTCGACATCGTCGACGTCATCGACCGGTACGTCCCGCTCAAGAAGGCCGGCGCCAACTATCAGGCCTGCTGTCCCTTCCACAGCGAAAAGACGCCTTCGTTCACCGTCAGCCCGACCAAGCAGTTCTATCACTGCTTCGGCTGCGGCGCCCACGGCACGGCCGTCGGGTTCCTCATGGAATATGGCGGCAAGTCGTTTCCCGACGCCGTCGAGGAGCTGGCCCGCGATGCGGGGCTCGAGGTGCCGCGCGTCGAGCGCGCCGGCGAGCGCGAGCGCCGGGAGGAATCGGCGGACGCCACCGAGACGCTGCTCGCGGCGGCGCGCTTCTACCGCGCCGCGCTGAAGGATGCGCCCCAGGCCATCGAGTATCTGAAGGGGCGGGGACTCACCGGCGCCATCGCCGCGCGCTTCGGCGTGG
>Ga0157375_10006616_pt1 | contig 10086 bp, 8 predicted proteins | sample M35metaG_FD_115311 | JGI IMG/M metagenome (GOLD analysis project Ga0157375, IMG submission 115311) | Miscanthus rhizosphere microbial communities from Kellogg Biological Station, Michigan, USA - M3-5 metaG | ecosystem: Host-associated > Plants > Roots > Rhizosphere > Soil | place: USA: Michigan... | reverse complement strand
TCACCGTGCGCGATTCAAACGGACGTTTGGTCAACGAACTGACGCGCAACGATTTCCGCGTGTTTGAAGATGGCGCAGTGCAGCCGTTGAGCGATCTCGCGTTGCGACAGGTGCCCGTCGACGTGGTGTTGATGGTCGACGCTTCGTCGTCAGTAGCGAACAACCTCGACGACTTCCGTCGTGCCGCGCAGGGATTTGCAGCGAAACTCGCCGCTGACGATCGCATCAGTCTGATTAAGTTCGACGACCGGATCGAATTGTTGCAGGACTGGACCAAGAGCCGCTTTCAGTTACAACGTGCGCTGAATCGCATCGAACCCGGCATGTACACGCGTTTCAACGACGCGTTGCTGCTGGCCTCGAGGGACCAGTTTGGCGCGCCGGCCCTGAAATCGCGGCGCGCCGTGATCGTCCTGTCGGATGGTCTCGACAATGGCCAGGGCACGACAACCCTCGAAGCCGCGCTGCAAGCGATGATCAAAGCGCAAGTCACTGCATACATCGTGAGCAACACAGAGATCTCCCGAGCCACGAAACGAGCTGAGCTCGATTCGTTGTTAGGCGGGACTGACGCGTCCATCAGGTTCAATCAGGTAAACATCGATCGCCTGCGACTCGGATTGCAGGCGCTCGACAAGAGTGAAGAGAACCTGGCCCAACTCGCGCGCGCCACCGGCGGTCGTCTGTACAAACCGCAAACGTTCGATGCTCTCGAATCGACGTACGCCGAAGTAGCTGACGAACTGCGACATCAGTACGCGCTCTATTTCACACCGCTGAATAAATCACGCGACGGAAGTTTCCGCCGCGTTCGGGTCGAAACATCGAATCCCGCATACCGCCCGCATACGCGAGTCGGGTACTTCGCACCGAAGAGTTAGCGTCTGTGTCATCAGTCTTCAATGCTTGCGTTCTAACATTGGCCCTTAGCTTCACATGCGTCTACGCACAAGCGGAAAAGAAGACTGAACCGGTCGCCGAAGAGAAGCAGCCAATCACGATGGTCCTGAAAACTGGTCCATTGCTCGTGGACGAAGTGACTGAAGACGCGGATGGTTATTGGTACAAGCGCGGCAACGTTTCGACCTTCATCGATCGTGAACGCGTTGTGCGCATCGAACACCCGAAACCACCCGCCGCGGAAGAAAACGCAGACGATGTGGTCGAAGGCGCCGGCAAGTGGAAACTTACCGATGCCGGCAAGATCGAAGAATTCTTTTTAGCAAAGTACAAGAAGCCACTGCCGTTGAGTGCCTTCGGACAATCTGATCTGCACACCCGCTGGGGTTGGGACCATCGCAACGGGATGGACATCGGTCTTCATCCGGACAGCCTTGAAGGTCGCGGACTGATCGAGTTTCTTCGTACCGAGTCGATTCCCTTTCTGGCTTTTCGCAGTGCCGTGCCCGGTGTGGCAACCGGCCCTCACATCCACATCGGAAACAGATCACCAAGGATTTCCAGCCGCCGGTAAAACCAGCGGCAAACCTTCGTTGAGGTAAGGAAATGAAATTCATTGACTTCGCCCATCCTGAGGGCGGGACGTTGATCGTCCACGTCGATCACATCACCGCCGCGCACTATCGTCGCGGCGAAGGTGAGATAAAAACGCGTCTCGGCCTCGATCTCGATGAACGTCAGAACGAGATCATATTGTTTGGTGAAGAAGCAGAACGCACGTGGCAGAAGCTGCAAGCATTGCTGAAGACGACCTGAAACCCGTGTCGAACACGACGCAAAAACCAGCCGCCCCTCTCCAGTCGTTATCGGAGCACTGGATCGATCTGCGACTAATCGCCGGCATGCGCCTCGTATTGGGAACGTCGGCGCTGCTGGTCGTGCTGATCGAATCGATGGAAGCACGAGTTTGGACCACGCCGGTCCATCTGACACTGGCGCTCTACTCTCTTTACGGTTTGCTGGTCTATCACTTGTCAGTGCGGCGCAAGCTGATCGTTGCGCATAAAATCATTCCCTGGCTGGATCTATTGTGGTACTTGCCGCTTGTCGCTTTCACCAGTGGGACTAACAGCAATTTTTATTACTTCTTCTTCTTCGCGATCATCGTCGCGTCTTTTACGTGGGGACTCACGGATGGTCTGCGCCTGACACTGGCATCGGCGGCGATCTACACGAGTGTGGCGCTGGTGGCCCACCAAACGAGACCGATTGCCATGGATCGCCTGCTGCTGGCGCCGATCGGCTTGTTGATCTTCGGTTACATCATCTCGCGTTGGGGCGGGTATCACACGCAACTTAAGAACCGTCTGAAACTATTGAAAGAAGTAACCGTCTTTTCGAATCCACGTTTCGGCATCGACCGCACGATCAAAGCGATTCTCGAGAGTGTTCGTGAATTTTACGATGCGGAAGCTTGTCTGCTGGTGATTCCCGGCAAGACAGGCGACGCAGAGAGTTATCAGATGTATCGTGTCGCGCGCGGGATTCATCCGAGCCGGTCGGCGCCTCCCGAGATCGGTCCGGAAGCAGCCGCTCAGTTTCTTTCCCCTTCTCTCGACAACGCGCTGATCTACCGCAAGAACAACGCTTCGCACGCGAGGTTTTTCGATGTCAAGACTCGCGTTTTTTCCGAAGCACCCGCCGGCACCGGCGACAAGCTGTCGGGAATGCTGGACACGCAACGTTACCTGTCGGTTCCGGTTTACTACCGTCACCAGGCGGTCGGACGTCTTTACATCGTTAATGGTCCGACGCGCATTGAAGGGCCGGAAATGGAATTCATGCTGCAGTTGATGGACCACGTGACGCCGGTGATGGAAAACATCAGACTGATCGACAACCTTGCTTCCGACGCCGCAGAAACGGAGCGCCGCCGCATAGCGCACGACATTCACGACAGCGTCATTCAACCGTATCTCGGAATTCAGTTTGGCTTGTCGGCGCTGGACCAGAAGCTCGAGTCGGGAAACATGGCGATTCGCGACAACGTGCAGGAACTGCTCGAGCTGACTAAACACGAGTTGGCTGAGCTGCGGCGCTTCGTTTGGGGACTCAAAGCGGGCGAAGAACGCATGGACGTTCTGTTGCCCGCAATCGAACGTTACGCTGAGCGGTTCTCGTTAGTGACAGGAATCACTGTCGACGTCGAAGCGCATGGCAAGGTGAAAGTGAACGATCGCTTGGCCGCCGAGCTGTTTCAGATCGTTGCTGAAGGACTCAGCAATGTGCGGCGTCATGCGTTCTGTCGCGACGCGCGCGTCGAGATTTCGTGTAAAGAGACTTCGCTTCAGTTGCAGATAAAGAACAGCCGGCCACGCACGGGGTCGGCGGCAGAAACAGAACGAGCCGACGGGCATGATGGAGCTCGCGCGTTTCGGCCGCATTCGATTGCGGAACGCGCTGCGGCTTTAGGCGGCGACACGCAGGTGTTTGTTGATGAGAAAGACTACACTGTCGTAAGTGTAGGAATCCCACTATAAGGCTACAATACCTTTGTTAGAAGGTACGATTAAAAAGACTATGACGGTGCGGCCGATCAATATCATGATCATCGACGATCACGTTGTGATCCGCAGTGGATTGCGCATGCTCATCGAACACGATCAGCGAATGCGCGTTGTGGCCCAGGCCGGCAACCGCGCCGAAGCACTCGAACGCGCAGCTGCTGAGCGGCCCGACGTCATCATCCTCGACCTGCTTCTGGGCGATGACGATGGTTTGGCGTTCCTGCCGGAGTTGTGCCAGGCCAGTCCCGAGTCTCGCGTGCTCGTCCTAACCGGTGTACAAAACCCCGACGCGCATCGCCGCGCGATTCGTCGCGGCGCGATGGGAATCGTCCAGAAAGATCACGCGGCGGATCAACTGCTCAAAGCGATCATGAAGGTGAACGACGGTGAAGTCTGGATCGAGCGTTCGATGATGGGCAGCATGATCCAGGAGTTCACCAAACCGACTATGCCGGATCCTGAGGCCGCGAAGATCGAGTCGCTGACCGACCGTGAGCGCGAGGTGATTGCGTTGATTGGCGAAGGACTCAAGAACAAACAGGTAGGCGAAAGGCTGTTCATCAGCGAGACCACGGTGACCCATCACCTCAGTTCGGTTTTCTCCAAACTGGACGTTTCGGACCGCCTGGAGCTCATCATCTACGCGTTTCGTCACGGCCTGGCAAAGATCCCCAAATAATCTGCCGGATCCGACAGTTTTTCGTCGCTGAAAATCCCCGTAAACCCTAAAAGCTAGAGAACTTAACCGAATGGCAGAATCCTGCCATATCCATCCGTATAAAAACCGTGAGATCCTGCCAGCGAAATGGGCACAGACCTCCGTTGTCACGATTTTGTAACAACTTGATAATTCACAAGTCGGAAATCGTGAGTGCTGACTGCAGTCGAAACCTGCAGATCACGAAACGGTGAAAGTAATAGGCTCGGGATGGCGGTTGCTCCGCCGCGGCGTCCCGATGCCGATCGGGAGGCTGAATAGTTCAAACCAAGTGTTTGTCCCCTTGGTATTCAGCTTTACAGCCTCTCAGTCAGCTGGTCCACACGAGGCCCAGACGTGTGGGCCATGAATTTTTTGGAAAATAGCTGGATGGTTGAGCCTGTCCCCCACAGAGCGTCTCCTACCGATCCACCGGCCATTAACCCGAAGGCGCCTGCGAAGACGGTCTAGCTTCCCAGGACCCCACGTCTTCACTATCAAGGAAAGAAGGGTGAAGTAATGTTCTCATCAGTAGGTATTCGCAAATTCGCGATCTCACTGGCGATGTTTGCGGTGATCGCTCTTGGTTCAGCCGCAGTTGCTAATGCGGATCAGGCCATAATCAACACTCCGAATGACGGGTTGAGTGGAACACCTGGTCCATACGCGACTGTCACGTATGTTCTGAACGGGAGCAACATCGACGTCACGGTAAATATGTTTCCCGGATTCCTCGCTTTTGGCGAGGGTAATGGAAACAACGGAATTTTTGGATTCAACGTTGTCGGCAGTCAGACTGGCTTGGCCGTCACGGGAATGCCGGCCGGATTCACCGCCAACCTTGGTGGCGGAAACATGGACGGATTTGGAAACTTCGACGTGACGCTGAGTTGTTGCAACCCGTCGAACGCAGTCAGCAGTTTCAGTTTCACAGTAAGTCGAACTGGCGGTTTTTCCTCGGCGAGCGATCTGTTCGACGCAAATGCTAATGGGGCACATTTCGCGATTCACGTCGCGCCTAATGGTGACGTCCCAACGGGCTTTGCAGCGGATTCGGGAACGGCAGTTCCTGAACCGACAAGCATGTTGCTTCTGGGGAGTGGTTTGGCTGGACTGGCGGCGGGCTTACGAAAACGATTCAAGACGTAGGCTTTCGTCCGGGCGGTAAAACAATCCAGGAATAACAACGGGAGCAAGGCTTATGGTCTAGCTGAACACTATGTGTGTGTTCGTTGTCAATAACGTAGAACGGGAGTCGCGGCTGTCATTGCCCGACACAGTGCCTCATGACCGCGATAGCAACGTTGAAACGAGTGTCCGGACGTCTGCGAGCATTTTTTCGCAGCCGGGAAAGCGCTCCGGCCGATGGACCCAGTGCGAAAAGCCTGCTGGTGGTTGACGATGAAGAGTCGATCTGCTTTTCGATGAGCGAGTACTTCTCACAGCAAGGGTTCAAAGTCGACACGGCGCGCGAGATGGAAGAAGCAGAAGGTTTGATTAAGGTCAGGGATTACGAAGTCATCATCCAGGATCTGCGGCTGGGACTGGCGCGGCGTTCTGATGGCCTTGAGATTATCAGGTTGGTCCACCAACGAAATCCGGACACTCGCATCGTTGTGCTCACCTCGTATGGTTCCGCCGAAGTTGAGGAAGAAGCACGTCGAGCGGGAGCAGATGCATTCTTAAGAAAACCGAAGCCTCTGTCACAAGTGGCTCAGGTGGTACAGGGTCTCATCGAATCACCTCGCACGCGCACGGTGCGAGTGTAAGGAGATGGGATCTTGTGCCGTGGAAGAACCGCAGGTTCTTCCGGGTGCTGGAAATGAGAGGACAGCACTTGGAGATCAACCCGACCGGTTACTTCCGAAAGAGGGCTCGGCCTGTCCGGGCCCTCCTTATTCTGTTGCACTTCCCTTTTTACCTCACTAACCATTCATTTGATTTCGGCTCTCGCAGAGCGTCATGCTGTGCGCCACTTCTCTTTACCACCAAAGACTTACCTGCCCGTATGGCGAGAAACCTTACTCAAGACTAGCAGCTAGTTGCCAGGCTTCACGGAACGAAAAAGTCGACAATCCTGCCCTTAAGAATCGGCACGTTTGTTCGTTGTAGCCACTTCACCTCACTCCTAGAATCCGACTCAAGGTAAGCCCACTGCAAGAGCAGACCTCCTCTCATACCGAACAATCATGGAACGCAAGATTTTTCAGCCCCAATCTTCACGTTTCAAAGCGCCCCTGCTTGAAACACTATGCAGAGCTTCTTTCGGAAGTCTGCATAAACACCTCATGTAATACCGGCAAGCCGGTGGGTACGGTCTCCCGCCGAGAAGCTGGTCCTTCCAAAAGGAGTAAGACCTATGAATCCCAAGACACAAACCAGACTCTCCCTCTCCAGAGTGCGAATGAGGAACATGCTGTTGGCCGCAGGTGTCCTCTCTCTGTTGATCTGGAGTCTTACGGGATCGGCATCACTGCGATCCCGATCAGACAAAGCAACCAGCCCGGAGGCTGCCTCTGTCGCCAATGCCGTAAACACAACAATGGTTCCGTTCAAACCACCATCAGCAGACTTGGATCAAGTCCGTAATGGCGGTGTGGGTTGTGATGCGACCGTTCCCAACTCATGCACTGACCCTGCCGACTGGGTTAATGGAAACGCCGGCGCCTCAAATGCACACTACCAGGAAGGTCAATCCATTCCTTATCGGTTGGTCATGAAAGATCTTCCACTGGGAAGTAACTCGGTGGTGATCGAGTGGGATGTTAAGCACAGCGATAAAGAGGCGATTGATTTCATAACGCATTACCAGCGAATCAATGAAAGCGTTCAGCCATGCGGCTCAGCAGCCCATCCCGAAGACATTGTCCCGGGTTGTAATGCCGCAAGCTTCACCACTTTCGACCTTCCGACACCAACTGGTCTTAATTCCCCGGTGCCCAATTTCCCGCAGAACATCTTTCTGGCGCTGGCACTCGCGCAACGGCGAATGACGGTGTACAACGGCTCAATCAATAGCATGGTCTACGGTACGCCGCAGGGCGACCTATCGCAGGCCCAAGCCTCCACTCGCGTCACCATCAACTTCACCGCTACGAATTCGACGGTGGTAATGGCGTGGGGCGGGCACATTGCCAGATCCGTTGACTGGGGCAGTGGTAATGCCGCCAGCGGTATCAGCGGTTCCCCGTACCATACGCGTCTGATCTCGTTGAATGGCAGCGGTGGTAACCAGGATCGATCGCTGTCGGCGGCGGCGGTGCAAGCTCCGCCTGCATGCGCTCTCACCAATGACAACATTGATGTTTGCGATCTTCCGGCTATTACTACCCACGCTCTACAGGGTACTGCGAATGCAGCCCTTACTTATTCGTTCCAACTTGTGAACAGTGGAGGCTCGAACGCCTTCATCAGCAGTTCCGACACTGATCCATCGGATGGAACAATCTCGGCGAACGTCACAACCAGCGGGGCTGGTTCATACACAATTACTCTTACTGCTACAAATGCCGGCGGCTCGAGCCAATGCGCGGCAACGGTGCGAGTCCACCAGCCACCCGCGGCCGCAGCCGGGACTAATCAGGAGCAATGCGAAACCTCAGGATTTGCATTCCAGATGAACGCTACGTCAACTGTTCCCACCGGCGGCTCCCGCACGTGGAGCATCGATGCCGCGAATAGCACGACGACGGCAAGCATCGTCAACCCAAGTGACGAGGATCCCGTCATCACTTTGAACGGCACCGGAACAGTCAGGGCGGTGCTCACCGTTACTGGTTCGTCCTGCGCGAATGCGACGAGTAGCGTTGACCTGACAGTTTCGCCGAAGGCCAACGCCAACGCCGGTGCCGACCAGGAAGTTTGCGCCGGCAATCCGAGTGTCACGTTGAACGGAAGCTTCAGTGGTTCGGCGCTGAGCGCGACATGGAGTGGTGGTGGCGGCACATTCTCCCCGAACGCCAACACGATGAATGCGACGTACACACCATCCGCCACTGAAATCGCCAACGGATCGGTGACGCTCACGTTAACCACTAACGATCCTCCCGGCTCCTGTGGTGCAGCCGTCGATACAATGACGATCAAGATCAATCCCAATCCAACGGTCTCGATCAGTCTCGAAGATGCGTGTCTCGCCACGGCGCACTTACACGCAACAGTAACCGGTGGCACCGCGCCGTATACCTTCACCTGGAAGAAAAACAACGTCGCGGTTGGAACCAACTCCGCCGACCTGACCCTGACAGGCCCGGGGACTTACACGGTGAGCGTGACTGATAGCTCGCCAACCAGTTGTCCGAGCAACACGGACACATTTGTGGTTTGCTTCACGGAAGGAGCGGTTGCTTCGGCTCCGCCCGTGGATGCTTCAAGAACTGTAGACGTCGCTACGAAGGCGCGATCCGAGAGTTCGACCTTGCTGGCTCGCCTCGTAGTCCTGTTCTACTCAGCGGTCGGTTTCGCAATGCTGTGAGTTATTGATGAGATAACTCCCGAATTGCGTTCCGGAGGGCGCCGGGGATTTGGGCCGGCGCCCTTCAAAATGCTCTTCGTTCGCTGCAACAAGTGGGCGCTGGCGAGCAGTATGTGCGTTTGCCGGTGCCAAACTGTGATCCGCTAAGTCTCACATTGCTCGCCTTTGTGCTTTTGCGGCCGCTCTGCCCGTTTGGCCCACGCCTTGCAGAGTCTCCGCTTACACGATTGTCCACTCCGCTGAGTTAGTGGTCCTCCCGTGCGGGGAAAAGGTCCGCTTTTTTTGGACACCCCGTGTCGCTACACAAACCTCTGTCAGGGAGTTCGCCAAAAATGTTTGTCCCCCAACGCCCAGAATCCCACTTCAGGAGTCTTATGTCTAAAACTCAACCCGCTCGCGTAGTAGTGTTGCTACTCGCAGTCGCAGTTGCGGCGATGGCGGTCGGTTCGACGTCTTCGTCCGCCGGCTCGTTCGGCCAGGTGTTGCTCGCGAAAGCAGCCGCGATGATCGGCGTCGGCGCTTCGTCAGCAACGTCGGCACATGCGCTCGAGGCGGAAGCGGAACCGCAGAGTTCCAGCCTCGCATCGGAACGGCGAGGTCACACGGCGACTCGCCTGCAAGATGGTCGCGTGTTAGTTGCGGGTGGTGAAAACTCCTCGGGCGCGTTGAACGGGACGGAAGTATTTGATCCGGCGACTGGAACTTTCTCAGCGGCGGGAAATCTGAGCGCAGCGCGCGTCGATCATTCGGCGACGTTACTGGGCGATGGACGCGTTTTGATCGCGGGCGGCCGCAACAGTTCGGGCTCTTTGGCGACGACTGAGATCTTCGATCCGGCGACTGGAACGTTTTCCGGTGGTCCATCGCTGAGCGTCGCCCGTGCCGGACACAGTGCGACGCTTTTTGCCGATGGCCGGATCTTTGTCGCCGGTGGCGACGCGAACGGCAGCGCTGAAGTGGTGAATGCATCGTTGAATGGCTCGGAGCTCGTGGGCGCGATGAGTGGGGCTCGTTCGATGCACTCAGCAGCGTTGATGCAGGATGGCCGCGTGCTGATCGCCGGCGGACGTGACGGCAACGGCAATCCGGTGGCGACCGGCGAGATATACGGCACCAGTTTTTCGGCGATTGAAACGACTTTGAAGGTGGCGCGCGTGCGTCCGCATCTGCGCGTCCTGTTTGACGGCAAGGTACAGATCATCGGCGGCAATGACGATGGCTCGATGGAAATTTACGATCCTGCCGAAGGTGCGTTTGGTGCATACGCGCACGTAGTTCCGGAAAGTGATCCTTGTACCGGTTTGCATGGGCAGGTGCTCGCGTCCCAAACGCGTGCTGCGCTGTTTCATACCGGCGCTGCTGATGAGCTTTTGGATCGATCGGGACAAACGATCACCGAGTTCGGTGCACAGGCGTTGGTTGTTGGTGGCGCGAACGGCGCCGGGGCG
>Ga0157375_10006615_pt1 | contig 10087 bp, 10 predicted proteins | sample M35metaG_FD_115311 | JGI IMG/M metagenome (GOLD analysis project Ga0157375, IMG submission 115311) | Miscanthus rhizosphere microbial communities from Kellogg Biological Station, Michigan, USA - M3-5 metaG | ecosystem: Host-associated > Plants > Roots > Rhizosphere > Soil | place: USA: Michigan... | reverse complement strand
TGCGTGATCGCGTGTATTCGCGGCGCTTCTCGTACAGGCGGACGGAGAACCCGTCCATCGATTGGAGCAGGGCAGTCACCAGGAGCCCGACGGGCCCCGCGCCGACGACATGTACGCGGCCGGAAAACTGCGGTGCGTTGAGCTCAGTCATCGGCAAACAACCATCGCTTGAGCAGCCTCGTGTAACGAGGCATGACTACGTACACCATCAAGAGCACTACAATACCCGTGACGACGAGCGTCGTCACGAGGCGATTGCCGTCCAGGGCGATTCGCGCTAGAGCCGGCCTGACCGCCAATGGGACGAGAAGCACCAGCGGATAGATCGCGGACCAGGTGACCAAAAGCTGCTTCCAGCGAACCGGCACCGGCGCTTTTACGCCGGGCGGTACGAACCAGAAGTCCAGGCCGCTGTGGATGTAGAAGTCGTCTCCCTTCACGAACAGCGGCTGCGCCTTCTCGATCAAACGCGCGCGATCGGGCGAATCAATCCACGCTCGTAAATGCGCTTCGGTATCGAAACGGAGAATGATGGTGTACGTCGACGTCAGTCCGGGAATGGGCCGAACGATATTCCAATCCAGGTTGCCCGGCGACGCCTTGGCCAGTGGTGAGATCTCTTTGAGCCACTCCTCGTACTCGGCGACCTTGTCGGCGCGTATTCTGTGGTTGATGACGACCGTCGCACCGTGATCAACGGGTAGCCCGGAGGTCATCGCGGCGTGTCCGTGCACGCTGCGGCCGTCACTCGACGCGCCTGAACTGCGATTGAATCCGCGGCGGCTCGCGACAGGTCTGTCCGAATTGGAATCAACGTGCGCAGTGGGCTTTGAATGATCGCGGTCTGGACTATTCCGTCGCCCGCTCCGCCCGCGAGCACCGCAATCATAGACCCGATATGGCCGGCGGTTGCCGTTTCGAGAGCGGCCGCGCCGGCGGGCGTAAGCCGGGCGGCGACATCCCACATCGTGTCCGTTCCGACGCGCCGGGACAGAACGTCGATTCGGGAGATGCCATGCCCGTCCAACACAATCGTATCGCGCAGCGCATACGAGTCACCGGTGCGCGGGTTGCGATAGCGCCGTGCGGTTGTCGGCGCTCCGTTATCAACGAATCGGTATTGGATTGAATCGCAGCGCGCGGGCCCTTGGGCCACAAGCGCGATGGGCGCGATCGTCAGAAACCCGAGCGCAAGTCTCGACAACATCTTCCGATCCATAGCACGCTATTTCCCGAGCGACGATGCGACGTCGAGGACCGTATCGACGTCGGCCGGGCTCATGTACATGTGCGCCGACAGCCGAACGCCGCGCGCATCGCCTTGCGGACGTACACGCACGCGGCGAACCCACAGCGCATCCTGCAGCGCTTTGGCCTTCACGCCTTCTACCCGGAAGGTGGTGATCGCCGACGCGAGCCGAGGATCCTCCGGCGATGAAATGCGAGCGCCCGGAATCCGGGCCAACCCGTCGCGCAATCGCTTCGTCAGCATCGTATCCCACCGCTCGATGCGCGGCATGCCGATCTTGTCGATGAACCCGAGCGCGGCCATCAGTCCTTCGTGCACCGGGACAGCACCGGTGCCGTACTGCATGAAGCGAAAGGCGCCGTTCTCCTTGTCGTCCCAGTGCGAGCTAGCGAGCGTCGTCCAGAAGCGGTCCTGTATGTCGCGTCGAATGTAGAGAAAACCGGTTCCTTTCGGCGCCATCATCCACTTGTGCGGACTCGCGACGTACGCGTCGCACCCGAGCTCCTTCACGTCCACCTGCATTTGCCCCACGGCCTGCGCGCCGTCGACGAGCGCCAACGCACCGTGATCCCGGATCATCGCGCACAACTCGCGCGCCGGCATACGCGTGCCGAGCCCGGACACGACGTGGCTGAACATCACGGCTTTGGTCTTCGACGTCATCGCGTCAGCGAACAGCTTCACGACGCCTTCGACGCCGCCTTTGGTTCCGTCGTCGAGCTTCAGCTCCTTGACGACGATTCCGAATCGCTTGGCCTTGAGCCGCCATGGCGAGATGCAGCCGCCATGCTCCTGGTCGGTCGAGATCACCTCGTCACCGGGCGAGAGGTCGAGGCCGTTGGCGAGAAAGTTCATGCTCATCGTCGCGTTCTGCGTGATCGCGACTTCGTCGGGCTTCGCGTTGATGAAGGCGCCGACCGCGGTGCGAAGCCCGAGCTCGGGCTCGTAGCCCGTGAGCGGCTCACCTTCCGGGTGTTCGTACGGCCATGCCGCGAGCCGAGTCTCGAGCGCCCGCGTGCCATTCACCAATGCGTCGACGACCTCGCGCGGCGACGCGCCGAGCGTGCCGGTGTTGCAGTACGTGACGCCCTTCGGAATTAGAAAATGCTTACGCGCTTCGGCGAACACGGCGGCGTCTGGCTCGGCGAACCCTGGACGAAATACCGACCCCGGCGTCGCGGCGGGAGCCGGGAAGATCGCCAGCATATCGAGCGCGGGCGAGGCTGCGCCTGCGACGGCGGCGGCACCGGCGAGCCGCGTGAGAAAACCGCGACGATCGAGGCCGGAAGACGAGTGGTCGGGTGCAGCGGAGTCGTTCGACACCTGCATCCTCCGTTTAATTCGGTTCTCGGCGATTTCGTTTTGGTCCGACGTAGCGAAATTCAACTAGGAATACTCGTCGCCCCGGGCCGTGTTTGGCGACCTTCAATAGATCTACCACGCCCGCAAAGCCGGATCTCCGCGCGAGCTCGGGAGTGACGTCGGCGAGCGAGATCTCGAACAGTTGCTTGACGACGATGTGGCCGGGCGACAGCGGATATCGCCCGCCGACTTTAACGCGCGGGTTTTGCCAGAGCCGAATGCTGCAGGTGATCTCGCCGCTTCGGATACGGTCGCGCAACGACGCAAGGAATTGCATGTGTCGCCGGCTTCGACAAGGTTGGACGAACTTACGCCAATCCAGCCGTCGGCGCTTGTCGGTGGTGCGACGATCAGTGCGGCGTGATCATCCGCTGCCGCGCGCGCTCTCGTTCCGGGACTTCGATCGGTTGAATCGGCCCGGCGCCGAGCGCCTTCGGTGACGGCGCGCTCGATTCGGCGGCGCTGCCCTGACTCGGTCTGGTATCGACGAGAATCTTCGTCAAGAACCGCTGGTTTTCCGAGATGCGCTCGACCTCGATGGCGATTGCGTCGACGGCGCGCTCGATGTTCTCCAGCCGCGGCACGACGTCAGGCGGCATCGGCGACTCCGGCTGCCGGCGGAGAATTCTCCGGGCCCACGCGATCGAGAGCGGCAACCCGAAGGCGAAAAACATCGCTGCCGACATCACGACGACCAGGTTCGAGTTCACCGGTCGAAATGGGAACCTCGGCGCCGGCGCGGTCTCGGTCGTACCGATCGGCCGGCCCTGTGCACGCGCGAGCTGCGCCTCGCGGTAGGCGATCTCGCCCTTGACCCGCGCGATCTCCACGCCGACGTCCGCCCACTGCTGCTGCACCCCGGGCCGAGCCGGATTGCTCCGGAGCATGGCATCGAGCTGCGTGTGGAGCCCGTCCCACTTGGCCTGAAGGCCGGTCAACTGGACCTGCAGGTCGCCCAGTTGGGCTCGAATCGTGGGGATGTCTATGGCCTGCCCCTGGACGGTGCTGGCCTGGATGGCGGACGGCATGTCCAGTCCTACGGCGCAGCCGGACTCGCGGTTTCTAACCGTCGACGACGCCCGGCGGAGCGAGGGCGCTAACGGAGCCGCATTGTCGCGGAGGCTGGGTACCGTGAAACAGGGATCCAGTCCACGGCGACTAGTTTCGCCCCGTCGTACCAGCTGCTGTCACGCGGGAGGGACACGCGGTCGCCTGCCGAAAACTGGCCGAATGAGCTGGCGACTCTGATCCAAGGCAACACAACCCACCCGTCACCAAGGGCCGAGGACGGATGCTCGTCGAGCAACATGGCCTCGCCGCGCTCAAAGTTCACGATCGCGAAGTCAGGCAAGCCGGACAGTTGCGCACTCACGGTGTGGACGTACACCGACACATGTGCCGAGTCATGCGACAGACCGTAGATGCTGACGAACCGTCCATCCGTCTCGGCGAAGGCGCCGTCGCGCAACGGAAGCGTCGTCAGAACGCGGGGGTGAAGCACAGTCACCGTGCCGTGCAACTCTGCCGACATCGCTCCGCGCGAAATAACCTGACTGTCGGCTGGCGACATCGCGAGGCGGTTCAATCTGCGAACACCGACCGGCTCGAGAATCCAGCGGACCGGCTTTCCCACGTCGGGAAAGACTGCCCCGGCTACGATCGTATCGTGCAACGGCGTCAACTTGTGCGCGCCGCGCTCGCCGGAGATGATCGTGAGATCGCGCGCAAAGGCAAATCGCGCGGATGACGTATCATCGACGCGCATCTTGAACGGCAGAATGCCGGAGGTCTCGCCCGGCGTTCCAAAGGTAAATGACACGCGCGGGCCAGTGCTCCGCATCGGCACGCTCGCGCCGTCGAAATTGGGCGCGACGATCGCGCCGACGATGAGGAGCAACGCGACCGCGAAGCCGAGGGCGCGCCTTGCCGTTCCACTCGTTCGGCCGCGATACAAGAATGCCAATACCACGAGTGCCACCACCGGCATGACGAGGGCGATGGACGAGGGAAGAGTGAAGTCAGCGTTGGCCACCTCGGCAAAGAGACCGATGCTGAGAAGAAGAGCAGCGAGGAGCCCGACGCACGCGCTGACAAACCCCTTCATGTCCTCTGTGACGGCGGCGACGAGAATCGTCGCCAACAGCAGCGAGAGGTGTACGAGCCCGGCATGCGCCAGCAGTCGTGCGGCGACACCGGCGGGTGTGTGCAGGGTTCTGAGCGATACAAAGGCAGCTGCGAGTGGGAACAGCGTGATCGCGACGACAGCAAGGAGAAGCTTGGCGAAAAGAACCGACGTCGGCGCCAACGGACGCGTCGTCCAAAAGGAATCCGCCTGCAGCGGACGGTCCGCTTGCACGAGAATCGCCAGCGTGATGATTCCCATGACAACGATGACGAGAGGCAGCCACGAGACCGTGAGGTCCGACATCGACAGCGTTTCCGTCGTACTGGACGCGCCGAAGCTGACGATCGGTCCGAGCGCGCCTCGTGTCACGAAGCCCGTCGCCGCGATTACCGCCGCGGCCAGCAGCGCGGCGATCGCCCACCACGAATAGCGAAGATCCTTCGCCGAGACGTGTCTGACCTGTCTCATCCAGTTCATGCCGCCTCCACCGATGGCCGCGCCACGCGCTGAGAGGCGAGCGCAACGAAGACCTCGCGCAGCGACGCATCGCGCAGTCGGATGTCAGCCGTCTCGCCAAGCCGCGCGCGAACCGTTCGCTCCGCCGCGGCGTGGGAATCCGCGCGCAGCACGAACCCCATCCGCCGGCCGGCCGACTCCGCCGACATCCACTCCGGCGGGATCGCCCCCAAGGCCCGATCATCCGGCATCGCGACCTCGACGCGCGTGAACTCCTCTCGTACCCGGTCCATCGGCGCCGAGAGGCGCACCGTCCCGTGATCGAGAAACCCCACCCAGTCGGCGAGGAGCTCGAGCTCACCGATGTCGTGTGAGCAGAGCAGGATGGTGCACCCTTCGGCACCGCTCGACCCGAGCAGGCCGCGCACGAGGTCGTCCTTCACGAGCGCGTCCATGCCGGTGAATGGTTCATCCATGACGAGCACCTTCGGCCGCGGGGCCAGTGCGCACAGAAGCGCCGCCTTCATTCGCTCTCCTCTCGACAGCGTGCGAATCTTTCGCGCCGGGTCGAGGGCGAACCGGTCGCGGAGCTCGCTCGCGAGCCGCGCGTCCCACGTTTCGTACAAAGGCGCCAGATACTTCGCGAGCTGCGCCAATCGCATCCATCCCGGCAGCGCTTGTCCCTCTGCCACGTATCCGACGCGAGCCCGATCGCGCGCTCCAAGGTGCGCTGCATCGACGCCGAGGATCGTCGCCCGACCGGCGGCTGCGCGACGGAGTCCCATCAGGATTTGCAGCAGCGTCGTCTTCCCCGAACCATTCGGCCCGAGGAGCGCGTACAGCGCGCCGTCCGGGACGGCGAGGTCGACATCGCGGAGGGCGCTGACTCGCCCATAGCGGTACGAGACTTTGCTGACTTCAATCGCGTTCATTCGATCATTCCTCTTCACCGAACAGATCGTTCCATCGCGTATCGATCGCGCTCACCACATCATCGCGGCTGAGGCCGAGTCGTTTCGCGTCGACGAGCAGCGCCTCGACGTCGCTCGACAGCAGGGCGCGGCGCTCAGCCGCCGACGCTCGGCGCTTGGTGGTGACCACCGTGCCGACGCCGGGATAGACCTCGAGCAGTCCGTCGCGCACGAGCTCCGCCACGACTTTCTGCGCCGTATTCGGATTGATCTTGAGCGCCTGGCTCAGCTCGCGGACTGACGGGAACGCCGACCCGGCGGCCAGCTCGCCCGAGACGACGGCCTTCGTCGCCGCGTAGACGATTTGGCGATAGGGGGACTTGCCCGGCTCGATCGACACCGTGAATGGCAACACAGGTGTACTATGGCAGATAGTACACCAGGCGTCAAGTGTCCTCTTGACGACGGTGGCTCGCCGCGCGACATCTGGTCGTATGACTCTTCCCCGACGCGAGCTATTGAAGGAATTGAGCGGGGTGGCGGCCTCAGTCGCGTTCGCGCGAATCGGATCGGCATCGGTCTTCGAGCCGACCGGCCTACAGTCGACCAGCCTCCCTCGCAAACAAGACTTCGATCTCACCGACGGCTTCACGTTTCTGAACGCGGCGTACACGCATCCCATTCCGCGGCCCGCCGCCGATGCGGCGCGAGCCTATCTCGCGCAGCGCAACAAGCTTGCGATGCCGCGTCCCGGATCCGGCGGTGGGTCGGGAACGGGTTTCAACGCGAAGGCGCTGTTCGCGGAGCTCATCAACGCGAAGCCGAGTGAGATTGCGTACGTCCCGAGCACGAGCGCGGGGGAGAATCTCGTCGTTACGGCGCTCGGCCTCGATCAGCGCACTGATGCCAACGTCGTCACCGACTGGCTTCACTTCGACGGCGCGCTGGTCCATCTGCTCGAGCTCAAACGCCGTGGGCTCGACGTCCGCATCGTCAAGCCGACGGCCGACTACCGCATCGACATCAAGGATCTCGCGCGCGTCATCGATCGAAAGACCAAGCTCGTCGAGCTGTCGTCGACCGCGATGTACAACGGGTTTCAGCACGACTTGAAAGCGGTCTGCGACCTCGCGCATTCCCATGGCGCCTATGTCTACGCCGACATCATCCACACCGCGGGCGCCGAGCCGTTCGACGTGAAAGCGAGCGGCGTCGACTTCGCCGCGTGCTCGAGCTTCAAGTGGCTGATGGCGGACTACGGACTCGGCTTTCTCTACGCGCGCGACGACCTGCTGGATCGAATCCAGCGCCCGCAGGTCGGCTACTATCAAGCCGCGACGATGGACGGCCACGAGCCGCCATTTGCCAGCGTCGGCGCAACACAGCCGGTGTCCTGGACCTTCAAGCATGATGCGACCGCATACTTCGAGACCGGTTCCATCGCCGGCGCGCACGGTGCCGGCCTCGCCGCATCGCTCGCATACGTGAAGGACATAGGCGTCGCGAACATTCAGGCGTATCGCGCACCGATGATTCAGCGTCTACGCGCCGAGCTGCCACGACGCGGCTTCGTGTGTGTGACGCCGCCCGAGTCGACGGCCGGCATCATCACCTTCGCGCGCAAAGGGCTCGGCGCGAGCGGCGTTCCGGCGAAGCTGGCAAAAGCGCGCGTCGATGTCCGCGTCGCCGACCATTGGCTGCGCGTGTCACCGTCGATCTACAACGACATGACCGACATCGATCGGCTGTTGGAAGCGCTCGCGTGATTCGATTCGCGGCGATCACGTGCCTTGTCGCGCGATCGCTCATCGCGCAGGGCACCGCTCCCGGCGATGAGCCGATCATCGTCACGCATCACCAGGTGAGCGTTGACGGACGCACGCTCTCATACACCGCGCGCGCCGGCCGCATCTCGATGCGCGATACTGCCCGGGGCGAAGTCCACGGTCGGATGTTCTTCGTTTCGTACACGCTCGACCAGCCCGGCAACGTAGCGCGCCCGGTGACGTTCGCCTGGAACGGCGGGCCTGGGTCGAACGCGGCGCTCGTCCACCTCATCGGCTTCGGCCCGAAACGCATCGTTCCCACGGCAGTCGCCGACGCGCGATGGACGGTGCGCGACAATCCCGGCACGTGGCTCGACTTTACCGATCTCGTGTTCGTCGATCCGATCGGCACCGGCTACAGCCGGGTCACGAAGCCGCAGTACACGCCGGAGTTCTACCAGACGCGCGGCGACGCGGAGTCGGTGGCCGACTTCATTCGCATCTATCTGTCGCGCTACCGGACGGTTGACGCACCGATCTTTCTCGCGGGCGAGAGCTATGGTGTGACGCGCGCCGCCAACGTCGCCGATGTGCTGGAGCGACGCCGGATCTCGGCGCGCGGTGTCGTGCTCATGGGGCTCGAGCCGCCGATCGGCAACCTGCCGGACAACGTGAAGGCTGCGCTGGCGCTGCCCAACTATACAATTGCCGCACATGTCCACGGCAAGCTCGAGCCGACGCTCCAGCGCGACCTACCGGCTACGCTGCGACAAGTCGAATCGTGGTCCGCCGACGAGTACGCGCAGGCAATCGGCGACGTGAAGACGTTGACGCCGGAGCGGCGCGATTCAGTCGCTCGTGCGGTCGCGCGGTTCGCGGGGCTCGACCAAGCGGCGGTCAACCGTGCGACGCTCGCGTTGCCCTACATGCAGGTCGGCACCCAGCTGCTGCGTCGCGAGGGGAAATTCGTCGGCCTCTACGACGTTCGGAAAACCGCGCCGCTCGACACGACGCCGGGCCCGTACGATCCGCGGCGGGATCCAAGCCTCGTCAATCTGCTGGATCCGGTGGCCGTGATTCGCTATCTGCGCAACGACCTTGGCTACAAAAACGATCTCAACTACCAAGGACCGTGGGGCGGGGCATATCCGGCGCCCGCCCAGTTTCGCGGCGATTGGATGTCGGTTCGTTGGGATTGGAAGGCGGACTCCGTGTTTGCGAAAGCTCCGCCGCCGCTCGAGCACGCGATGACGACGAACGCGGGCCTTCGTCTCCTCGTGGCCTGTGGGACGTTCGATCTGATCTGCGACTACTCCGCGAACGAATGGAAGATCGCGCATCTCCCGGACGCTCTACGCCGTCGCATCGTCGTGAAAGCGTACCCGGGTGGCCACGCGCTCTACACGGACGACGCTGCCCGGCTCGCGCTCAAACGCGACGTCGCGAAGCTCGTGCGCGACGCGCTCGCGGGTGATCGGTGAGGTCGCTCCTCGGCTTAATCGGATGCCTGGCTGCGTTGAGCGCCGGTGCGCAGACGGACACAGTGCCCGGCGTCTCGACGCCTATCGTTTCGACACACCACGCGATCACGGTGGCGGGGAAGACACTGCGCTACACCGCGCGTGCCGGCGTTCTCCCCATTCGGCACAACGACGACGGCAGCGTGCGGGCGTACATCTTCTTCGTGGCGTACATCGCCGATCGATCGCCGGGCGAACGGCCGAGGCCAATCACCTTCGCGTGGAACGGCGGCCCCGGCGCGAACTCGCTGCTGCTGCACTTGAGCGCGTTCGGGCCGCGACGCCTGGACGTCGGTGACGGTGTCGGCGGAGCGAGGCGGCCTGCACGTGTCGTCGACAACGGCGAAACGTTGCTGACGCAAACCGACCTCGTATTCGTCGATCCGGTCGGCACCGGCTTCAGTCGTCCCACCGCGCCGGCGTACGCGTCCGACTTCTACGGTGTGCGGGAAGACATCGCCGTAACGCGCGAATTCATCCGCGTCTATCGAACGCGCTTCGATGCCTGGGACGCCCCCGTTTATCTGGCCGGCGAAAGCTACGGCACGTGGCGCGCGTCGGGTGTCGCGGCGGCAATGGCGGACGCGGGCGAGCGCGTTGCCGGCGTGATTCTCATCTCGGGCGGCATTCCGGTCGGGCCAATCGTATCGCCGGAGATGCGCGCCGGGCTCTTTCTGGCGAGCCGAATCGCGACGGCG
>Ga0157375_10006613_pt1 | contig 10087 bp, 7 predicted proteins | sample M35metaG_FD_115311 | JGI IMG/M metagenome (GOLD analysis project Ga0157375, IMG submission 115311) | Miscanthus rhizosphere microbial communities from Kellogg Biological Station, Michigan, USA - M3-5 metaG | ecosystem: Host-associated > Plants > Roots > Rhizosphere > Soil | place: USA: Michigan... | reverse complement strand
CTTGAGATGCTCATGGCCGTAGGGCAAGTGCACCTTGAAGTCAGTGCCACTGCCGACCTTGCTTTGCACTTCAATGGTTCCACCTTGCAGGGTGACGAGCTCATGAACCAGGGCCAGACCGATTCCGCTTCCTTCATGACTGCGGCGGCGTGCGCCCTCGATGCGGCGGAAGCGCTCAAAAAGATGTGCCAGCTCGTTCTCAGGGATACCAGTGCCGGTGTCGTGAATGGAGAGAAGCGCGCCTTGCTCCTCGGTGGAGATGGAGACGCGAATCTCTCCGTCGAAGGTGGCCTTGAGGGCGTTGGAAAGTAGATTGAGGACGATCTTCTCCCACATGTCGCGGTCAACGAAGACGGGTTCGGGGAGCGGCTGGCAATCGATGACGAGGTTGAGCCCTGCGCGTTCTACGGCGGAGCGGAATACGCTGGCGAGCTGGGTGGTGAGGAGAGACAAGTCGGTTGGTTGATAGGTGGCCTGCATCCGGCCGACTTCAATGCGGACGAAATCAAGAACGCCGTTGACCAGCTTCAGAAGGCGAAGAGCGTTGCGATGGAGCATCTGCAGCGATTCAACAGATGGAGTGGTCTCATTGAGCAGTGCGTCTTCGACGGGGCCGATGATCAAGGTGAGGGGAGTGCGTAACTCGTGGCTGACATTGCTGAAGAAGGCAGTTTTTGCGCGATCGAGGTCGGCGAGTTCTTCGGCGCGATGTTTTTCGGTTTCGTAGGCTTCGGCGTTGGTGATGCTGGCGGAGATTTGTCCGGCGGCGAGTTCGAGGAAACCGGTGTAGCTGGGGTCAAGCTGGCGATAGGGATTGAGAGCCGCGATGAAGACGCCGGCGGGCTTTTCCTGGCCGCGGCGGAAGACGGGAACGAGGTGCGCTCGACTGGGCTGCTTATTCCAGACGCCGGAGGGAAGGTCTGAAAAGCGGTCGCCCAGATCGTCGAGGGTGATGGGCTGATTGGTGTCGAAGAGAATGTGCACCGGCCAAGGGGCGGCGATGGATTCACTGTCCATTTCGCGGGGCGCGGCTGGGTGGCCGGGCTCAATGCCACTTTGAGCGATAAGACACAGGTTGGGACCGCTGTCCTCAAAGTAATAGACCAGAGCGAAAGGGATATCTTTCTGACCGGCAAGACCGTGTTCGATGGCGGTGAGGACTTCTCTGCGGGTGTTGGCATTGACGAGGGCGCCAGCAAGGGTGCTGAGGGAAGAGAGCTGACGTTCGCCACGAACTCGCAGGGTGTCTTCCATGACGACGCACAGCATGCCTTCAATCTGATCGCTGGCGCCGGCGAGCGGACTATAGGAGAAGGTGTGGTAGGTCTCCTCGGGGAATCCGCTACGCTCGAGGATGAGGCCGAGGGTTTCGTCCCAGGAGGCCTCGCCGGTGGTCATGACGCGCTCGATGCGGGGGCCGATGTCGGGCCAGATCTCGTGCCAGACTTCGGAGGCGGGTCTGCCGAGGGCCCAAGGGTGCTTTTTCCCCAAAGTGACGCGAGCGTAGGCGTCGTTGTAGAGGACGGTGAGCTGCGGGCCCCAGGCCATCCACATGGGGAACCGTGATGTGACGAGGATGTGGACCGCAGCTTTGAGGCTATCGGGCCAACTGGAGACATGGCCGAGCGGGGTCATCGACCAGTCGTAAGAACTGATCAACTCACTCATCGTGCCTGGCTGCATGATTTCTGTTTGTCCGCCCCAAAGCGGGCTTGTGTCGTGCATCAGTGCCATCTCCGGCTCAGGTAACCCCATGAATCCCACGGTCGGAGCAGACGGACTCGGGTAAGGGGGAAATCAAAGGCCTCACTGTGCGAGTCGCTAGAAGATTCTCTCCCTCAACTAACGCTCTTCGATGCCGTTGCTAACAGTGTAGTTGTCTGCGGACTTTGGAGTTGTCTTCATCTAGTTCGTGGGGACCCCGGTCCTCCACCCCACGAACAAGTTCGCGGGGACCCCGGTCGCAAGGATGGGGCACCTGTGAAGAGTCGGATTTCGAACCACGCAGGCGGGATCATAACCTGAGCGGAACTGGAAGCGCAATCGATGGGAAGTGTATGCTCGGCCCATGGACGAGCGACATTCAGACACGGCGACAGAGCTGAACCAGTTGCAATCGGCATCTTCTTCTTACCTTCGATCGGCGCGGCATCAGCCGGTGAACTGGCATGCGTGGAGCGAAGCTGCGTTTGCGCGGGCGCAGGCCGAAAATAAACCGATCCTGCTTGATATTGGCGCGGTGTGGTGCCACTGGTGCCACGTGATGGATCGCGAGTCGTATGAGGATGCGGAGATTGCGCGGATCATCAACGACCACTTTATCGCCGTAAAGGTGGATCGCGACGAGCGGCCGGATGTGGATTCGCGATACCAGGCAGCGGTGTCGGCGATCAGCGGACAGGGCGGATGGCCATTGACGGCGTTCCTGACACCGGATGGGCGGCCGTATTTTGGAGGAACGTATTTTCCGCGGGACGACCGCTATGGGCGGCCGGGGTTCGGCAGGGTTTTGCTGACTATGTCGCAGGTGTGGCAAGACCGGCGCGATGAGGCGCTGGAGTCGGCATCGAGCGTGATGAATGCGATTGAGCATAACGAATCGTTTTCGGCGCGCGGCGGCGATTTGAATTTGAGCCTGGTGGAGAAGATCGTGACATCAGCGGTGTCGCAGTTTGATCCGCGACATGGCGGGTTCGGATCGCAGCCGAAGTTTCCGCATCCGGCGATCCTGGATCTGCTGCTGCAGGTTGGGTTGAATCGAGGGAACGAGGAAGCGATACGGGCATTCACAGTGACGCTGGAACAGATGGCAAGGGGCGGTGTTTATGACCAGCTGGCGGGAGGCTTTCATCGCTACAGCGTGGATGAGCACTGGGTGGTTCCGCACTTCGAGAAGATGATCTACGACAATACGGAGCTGCTGCGGAATTATGTTCATGCTTACCAGAGCTATGTACGCGAAGATTTCCGCAACACGGCAGAGGAGATCATCGGATGGCTGGATGCGGTGATGACGGATCGCGAGCGCGGCGGATTTTATGCGTCGCAGGATGCGGATATCAACCTTGAAGACGACGGCGATTACTTCACATGGACGCTGGAGGAAGCGCGCGGAGTGCTCGACGCGGATGAGCTGGCGGTTGCAGGTCCCTACTGGGATATCGGCGAGCTGGGGGACATGCACCACAATACGGCGAAGAATGTGCTGCACCGCAAGTTCACGGTAGAGGAAGTTGCCGCGCAGATGGGGAAGCCTGTTGCGGATGTGCGGTGGCTGCTCTCGTCGGCGCATCGGAAGCTGCTGGCTGCTCGCGTGGAGCGGCATACTCCCTTTATTGATGCGACGCTCTATACAGGCTGGAATGCGATGGGGGTGACGGCGTACCTCGAGGCTGCGCGTGTGCTGCGTGCGGACGAGCCGCGACGGTTTGCGCTGCTGACGCTGGACCGGATCATCGCGGAGGCGTGGGACGGGGAGGATGCACTGCAGCACGTGATCGCCTACGGCGGAGTTGCCGGAGCGGGAACTGCGGAGGATGTGCCGGGGACGCTGGATGACTACGCGATGACTGTTCATGCGTGCATCGATGGATGGATTGCGAGCGGACAGATGCGGTACTACCAGGCGGCTGTGAAGATCGCGGATGCGATGATTGCGAAGTTCTACGACCGGACGGGGGATGGGTTTTTCGATACGGCTGCGGGTGGGGATGGAGCGATTGCGCTGGGGGCGCTTACGGCGCGACGGAAGCCGCTGCAGGATTCGCCTACACCGGCTGGAAATCCAACGGCGGTGTCCGCTTTGTTGAGGCTTGAAGAGCTGAGCGGACGCAAAGAGTATCGCGAGATTGCCGAGGATACGCTGGAGTCGTTTGCGGGTATGGTGGAGCACTTCGGGCTTTACGCGGGGAGCTACGGGCTGGCGCTGGAACGGATGCTACTCGATCCGATGCAGGTGGTTGTGGTTGGTACGGGAGCAGAGACGGACCAGCTTGAGGCATTGGCTACGGCGCGGTATGCGGTGAACAAGACGGTGATTCGGCTCTCGGCGGAGACGATTGAGGCGGGGGCGCTGCCGGATGCGCTGGCGGAGTCGATTACGCAGGTTCCGAGGCCGGAGGGGAAACCGGCGTGGGCGCTGGTGTGCAGAGGGCGGACGTGCATGCCGCCGGTGTGGGATGTGGAGGGGCTGCTGAAGGGGATGGAGTAGTCGGCGGCCGGGCCTTGAAGTCAAAGACCCAATTCAGGATGCTCAGTGTCTAAGGTGGAAGCGACTCTAGCTGTTTATTGATATGTGGCCCACCATCCAACCGGAGCCCCACCATGGGCGTGTTTTTCGATTAAGCAGCAAGGGAGCGTTTCCAGAGCAGTTCGCCCCAGAATATGGAAACGACGTAGACGGCGAAGGCAACGACCAAGACCCAGAGCCCTGTCCTTGCCGCTCCGATTCCAGCCAATCCGCCCAAGAGAACCTGTGCTACTCCGAAACGTGGATCTCCTCCGACGAAACGCCATCTACGTTGGTTCGCCCGCTGGCGCAGCGACGGGTATCGTCCGACTGCGATAGCGACCAAGCCAAATGCAATGCCTGTTCGTAGACTTAGGAGCGAAACCATGACGGCGAGCGGGATCAGGAAAGTCATGTCCAACGTGACGAGCAGCTTCCAACCAGCTATCGGTAGGAGACGATAGCGGAGCAACGCTCGCCCTTCATCCAGACGAAGCATGCGTTGCCCAATCGTGCTCATTGCAATACCCACGAATAACGACAGTATCGGAAATGCTTCGGGCTCTGGTGCCCTCCCGAACAGTCGATAAAGGGTTCCACTAACGGCTAAAAGCAGCGCGGTCCAAAAGTCCAGGGTTCCCTGCAGCTCCCGCCACATCTCTTGCGCGATTCCGCCGACCTTCAAGGGCGTCCTTGAGATGTTGAGACCTGCAGGCGTCCTTAGCTCGAACGGGAGACGACCGACGGCGTATACCGTCCCATGGACGATGAGTGCCAGGAGAACAAAAAAGAGACCCGCGGCCAGGCCCATCCAGAACAGGTAGCCAAAAAACAACACTACAAATAATGGATTCAACGCAAAACTTACGGAACTGAGCAAGAGTCTTTGTGTACGTGTCACAGGCCACGTAGCGACTCGCTCCGGGGGCAACCTGTGCTGCGTATCCACGGAAAAAGTAACAAGCAGAGGCGCAAGGAGGACGATTTGAAAGAGGAGCGTACTCCAGAATGCTACTTTCGGCCCTCCGCCGCGCGCGGACATAATAAAGAGGATGCAGAACAGGAAGTTGTTGAAACGCACGGAGGAAAGGCTGCTCAGTTCCTTCAACATCAGTTTCTTCAACAAGAACAGAAGGGCTAGGATCTGAGCCAAACCAGCGCCTCCGGCTGTGGTTCGCCAACGATGCTGAAATACACCTCCTCAACTCCTTCGTCTGCCGTGGACGGGTTGAAATCTGATTCAACTCGACCCTGGTGAAGAATGACTACGCGGGTGGCTATCTTCTGCACGATCGACAGAATGTGAGAGGTGAGCAAGATCGTAGCGCCATCGCTGGAGAGTTGGCCAAGCAGCATCTCAATGACCGCGGACGATGCGGGATCAATACCTTCAAACGGCTCATCCAGCAGCAGGACCCTGGGCTTGTGCAGGAGCGCCATGGCCAGGGCGGTCTTCTTCCGCATGCCGAACGAACAATCGCGTGCAACGGTGTGGCGCCCTTGCGTAAGATCGAATAATTCTAGTAGGTCAGTTGTTCGTGCCTTTGTTTCGCTTTTCGTCAGTCCATAGATAGGTCCAATTGCCATCAGGTTTTCGATGATGGTCAAAGACTCGAACAGCCCGAGCGCCTCCGGGAGTACACCTAGATTCCGCCGGATTTCAACTGCATGATCCCGGAAGGCCAGTCCACCGATGAACACAGAGCCACTGTCCGGCTCCTCTAATCCTGAGAGCAAGCGCAGCAGCGTGGACTTGCCAGCGCCGTTAGCCCCTAATAATGCGCAAATTCCAGGTTCTACAACGAGGTCTATGCCTCGGAGAACGGGTCGAGAGGCATAGCTCTTCGTCACGGCTCTGCAGTCGATCACCCTGTTGTTTTCCACTCATTAGTTAACCACGCCCACTGCTGTCTACTTAACGGCTTTCTCGGACGTCTTCCGCGACCTCGCCGAAACTCCGGGGGGATCACCGTCTACGAAAACTCTTCAGGTGCTAAAGCCCGGGTCGTTTTTGTGGCTTTGCGGCACGACTGAAGTCGTGCCCTTTCAAAGCCCGTGTCTTCGCGCTCTGTGGAGGCGCGTCAATCTTGTGGTGCCATGACACCACTGAAGTCGTGTCATGACATCGATGCTGAGGGCGCTTATTATTCCCCACCAAGCAGAGCTTGGATGAGGCACCCAAATTTTGTAGTACGCGACTAGCGGACGGACTTATGCCGTAGCTTTCGAAACCGGCGAGGTCAGGAGCTGCCGAAGGGGTTGGATTCCTGGGGCTTGATGGTGGTGGGGTCTTGCTTTGGAACGTCTGCCGCGGATCTGGCAGCGGGCGTTTTGGGGTCGGTGCCGCCGGAGTAGACGCGATAGGGATCGCCGGGGAGAAGGTTGTTCTCCTCGAGGGCAAGGCGGACGCGGCGCTTGAACTCGCGCATGGGGCCGTATTGCTTTGTCGGCTTGGTTTTGAAGACGACGGGGAAGATGAGCTCCGAGCCTTTGACGGCGTCGACACCGAGGATCTGGGGATCGGCGACGAAGAGGTCCTTGAAGTCGTCGCTGTTGCGCACATCCATGGCGATCTCTTTGAGCATGTCCATCACCTTGTCGGGGTGGGCGGAGAAGTCGACGCTGACGTTTACGGTTGCGACTGAGTAATCGACGCTCTGATTGGCGACGGTGGTGATCTGCGAATTGGGGATGACGTAGACGGTTCCGTCGCTGCCGTCGCGAAGGATGGTTTTGCGCAGGGTCATGGATTCGACGACGCCGGAGACGCCGGCGATCTTGATGGTGTCGCCGACATTGAATTGATCTTCGAGAAGGATGAGGACGCCGTTGAGCATGTCGCGGACGATGTTCTGTGCGGCGAGGCCGATGGCGACGCCAGCTACTCCTGCAGAGGCAAGGAGGGGTGCGAGGTTGACCCCGATGGCGGCGAGGAACTGCATGGCGACGATGGCGAGGATGATGGTGACGCCGGTGGCGCGAATGACGCCCGCCATGGTTCTGACCTGAGAGATGCGGACATGACCGACGGCATGCTGTTCGGCAATGCGGATCATGCGGGTGGTTATGAGGGAAAGGACGCGATAAAGCGCGAAACCAATGATTGCCGCGATGAGGAGGTGGGGCAGTTTAATCCGTATGAATTCCTGGGTGTCGCCCATCCACTCGTCGAGTACTTTGCCGAAGAAACGGCCTTCGGTGGCGATTTGAGACCAGGAGGCGAGAAGAATTGCAGGCATACAAACTCCTATATCCAGTATCTATATTGTGCAGAACCGATTTGGGACGTGGTCCAGTCCCTGAAACCTATCAAGAAGCGAGCTTCGCTGAGTGCAGCGCGGCGAACGGGAGCCGGGAATCGATATAGAGCAACAGAGGATGGCCGAATCAATCAAGCGGCCGTCCCGATCTCAGGGCCTTATAGCAGTTTTCGACTGTTCTGAGGTTTATATGACAATTTTGCTGCGCGCCCAGCGCGTACATCAAGTTATAGTTTTATCGCCAACCAGCTTAACCGCCCACTTTATGACAACTTGTATTGAGTTCGCAGGTATGCTCTTGCTGGGCATCTGGATGTGTTTCGTGAGTTCGAGGGCGACACCGAAACCGGATGAAGCAAGGCTCAGTTTAGAGGTGGCCTGGTTGTCTGGAGCCGGAGAAGGGCAGGTCTCAATTGGCTTCGGAGCTGTCAAAGTCAATGTTGAGGCGTACAACAAGAAGCGGGAAAAAGACATTGCAGATGCAAGCAGGAAGCTGCTTTCATTAGCCATCTCCCTCAAAGCGGATCTGGAACGCAATCCTGGGTCCGGGGCCTCACCTGAGGCCATGAGGAAGGCCAAGGAGATTGAGAAGCTGGCGCATGATGTGAAGGAAACCATGAAGCTGAACATTCTCGGGCCGCAATAGTCACGACGTCGATTGCGAGTCAGTTCGCCTGATCGTCAATCGGCTCGTCAAGGAGGTGCCTATGCAGGGTGTCGAAGCAAGATATTGCCTACCGATCACGGTTAGTGGATTCCGGTCCAGGATTGTGTGTGCAGTCGCCGCGTTTGCAGTGGCACTGGCGTGCATCGCACAGGACGGAAAGGTATCGGCAGGCGCCGCAACTGCAAGCGCCCAGGCAGCGAATGCGGCGAACGACAAGACTGAGAAGGTGGCTACCCCCGAGAGCGAACGAAAGAAGCAGATTGCGGACGAGAGCGCCCAACTGCTGACCATGGCGCTTGCCTTGAAGGCAGAGGTGGACAAGACCACCAAGGACACTTTGTCACTTGATGTGATCAGGAAAGCCGAACAGATCGAAAGACTAGCCAAATCGGTGAAAGAAAAGATGAAGTGAAGTTCTGACGGCCGGGTGGAGTATGTCGAGGCGAGAAGAAGCAGTGATCGAATTATCTGGCGAAGGATATGAAAGAGAAGATGAAGCTGACCGTAAACCCTGATTGATGGCTTGGGGGAGCTGCACGAATGCGTTCGAAAGTAGGGTGGGGGAGAGCGGCCGCGGGCCTGGGTCTACTGGTTATAGCGGGGTGGCTTGTCTGGGCGCAGTACACACCCGGCACGCGAATTCAGGCACCCTCGCAGCCGGGGTTTGGCGATGGTCCGAATGTCGATCCTCTTTCGGAGACGAAGCGGATGAAAGCGTTGAACACCGACCGCCATAAGACGATGGTGTCAGACACGGAGAAGCTGGTGAAGCTGGCACGGCAGCTCGACGCGGAGATCGCATCTAACCCTACGGACGCATTGACGCCGGAAGAGGCACAAAAGCTGGCGGCGATTGAAAAGCTGGCTCACAACGTGAAAACCAAGATGGCTCAATCATTTGGAGGGGGACCCGAATTCAGGTCGCCTATCATTGACACCCGTGTGCCGGGTGCGAAATAAGATTGCTACAATCATGTTCGGAACGAGTGAGATTAGAGATAGATTAAGGGGCCGAAGGACATAAGATCCCGAACCTTGGAGTGAGACAAAAATGGGACTTGCGGTATCGAGCGCTCATGCGCCGACGGGGGTTGATGCCTTGGGCCGGCTGGGCTCACAGGAGTTGATCCAGATCTATCGGCTGATGTACCTGTCCCGCCGGATCGATGACCGCGAGATCCTTCTCAAGCGACAGCAGAAGACGTTCTTCCAGATTTCTGCCGCTGGGCATGAGGCGTTTCAAGTGGCTGCGGGGCTGGCTCTGAAGCCGGGGTACGACTGGTTCTTTCCCTATTATCGCGATCGGGCGTTGACGCTTACCCTGGGGGTGACGCCGACGGACATGTTTCTGCAGGCGGTGGGTGCGGGAACCGATCCAGCGAGCGGCGGGCGGCAGATGCCTACGCACTGGAGCAGCCGGGAACTGAACCTTGTGAGCACTTCGTCATCGACGGCGACGCAGGTTCTGCATGCCGTGGGGTGTGCGGAGGCGGGTCGGTACTTCACCAATCATCCAGATGCGGCAGCGCGGGCGGAAGGCGACTACCGCGCATTTCGCGATGTGACGTTCCACGGGGACGAGGTGGTGCTTACGTGTATCGGCGAAGGATCAACGTCGCAGGGTGAGTTCTGGGAGGCGCTGAATACCGCTTCGAATCGCAAGCTGCCGGTGATCTTCATGATCGAAGATAACGGCTATGCGATCAGCGTTCCGGTTGAGGTAAATACGCCGGGAGGGAATATTTCGCGGCTGGTGGCGAACTTCCCGAACTTCCATTTTGAAGAGGTGGATGGGACCGATCCGGAGGCGAGCCTGCGGGCATTCCAGCGGGCGGCGGAACATTGCCGGGCGGGACTGGGACCGGCGTTTGTGCATGGACACTGCATCCGGGTCTATTCGCATTCGCTGTCGGATGACGACAAGCTTTACCG
>Ga0157375_10006612_pt1 | contig 10087 bp, 7 predicted proteins | sample M35metaG_FD_115311 | JGI IMG/M metagenome (GOLD analysis project Ga0157375, IMG submission 115311) | Miscanthus rhizosphere microbial communities from Kellogg Biological Station, Michigan, USA - M3-5 metaG | ecosystem: Host-associated > Plants > Roots > Rhizosphere > Soil | place: USA: Michigan... | reverse complement strand
TTGTCGCGCTGGTGCAGGCCGATCGACGGCTCGTCGAGCACGTACATGACGCCGACCAGGCCGGCGCCGATCTGCGAGGCGAGGCGGATGCGCTGCGCCTCGCCGCCGGACAGCGAATCGGCCTGGCGGTCGAGCGTGAGATAGTCGAGGCCGACATCGACGAGAAAGCGCAGACGTTCGCGGATTTCCTTGACGATCTTCGCCGCGATCTCGCCGCGCCAGCCGGACAACGTCAACTTGTGGAAAAAACCCAGAGAGGCGTCGATCGGCAATGAGGTCAGCGTCGGCAGGTTCTGGTCGCCGACGAAGACGTTACGCGCGGAGCGGTTCAGGCGCTGGCCATGGCACTCGGTACACGGCCGCTCGCTGATGAATTTGGACAGTTCCTCGCGCACCATCGGCGATTCGGTCTCCCGATAGCGCCGCTCCAGGTTCGGCACGATGCCCTCGAAGCGGTGCTTGCGCGACACGCTGCCGCCGGTCTCGGTCAAATAGCGGAAGGCGATCTGCTCGTCGCCGGAGCCGAACAGCACGGCGTGCTGGATGCCTTCGGGCAACTGCTCCCAGGGCGTATCGATGTCGAACTTGTAGTGTCGTGCGAGCGACAGAATCAGCTGGAAGTAGTACATGTTGCGCCGGTCCCAGCCGCGCACGGCCCCGGCGGCGAGACTCAGGTTCGGATGCACGACGACGCGCGCCGGATCGAACACCTGGGTGACACCAAGGCCGTCGCACGTGCCACAGGCGCCGACCGGCGAGTTGAACGAGAACAGGCGCGGCTCGAGTTCGGGCAGCGAGTAATCGCAGATCGGACAGGAGAATCGCGACGAGAACACGGTCTGCGGCGTCTTCGCATCGGCGGATCCGGCTGCCGCGCCATCGCCGTCCAGATCGACCACGATGGCGATGCCGTCGCCAAGGCGCAGTGCGGTCTCGAACGACTCGGCCAGGCGTTGCTTGATGTCCTCGGCCGGGCGGAAACGGTCGATCACCGCCTCGATCGTGTGCTTCTGGCGCAACGCCAGCGCCGGCACGGCGTCGAGCTCGAATAGCGTGCCGTTGACGCGCGCACGCACGAAGCCCTGCGCGCGCAGTTGCTCGAATACCTGCAGGTGCTCGCCCTTGCGCTCGCGCACGACCGGCGCGAGCAACATATAGCGGTGCTCGGCGTTCATCGCCAGCGTCGCGTCGACCATCTGGCTGACGGTCTGCGCCTCGAGTGGAATGCCGTGATCCGGACAGCGCGGCGTGCCGACCCGCGCGAACAACAGGCGCAGGTAGTCGTAGACCTCGGTGATCGTGCCGACGGTCGAACGCGGATTATGCGAGGTAGACTTCTGCTCGATCGAGATTGCCGGCGACAGCCCCTCGATGTGATCGACGTCGGGCTTTTCCATCACCGACAGGAACTGGCGCGCGTAGGCCGACAGCGACTCGACGTAGCGGCGCTGGCCTTCGGCGTAGATCGTGTCGAACGCGAGCGAGGACTTGCCCGACCCGGACAGGCCGGTGATGACGATCAGGCTGTCGCGCGGCAGATCGACATCGATGTTCTTGAGGTTATGCGTGCGTGCGCCGCGGATGCGGATGAAGTCCATGGGCATAAGATTTTGGCTCAACGAAGTACTATAGCGCAGGCCGCTTTCACGGTCTCGGTTCAGGAAACAAGTTGCTCGCGTCGCGGCCGCGACGCATTTCGCCTCTCCCGCCGGCGGCAGAGGCCGGCTCGCGCATGCACGACGGGCGAGGGTGGCGCACGGCAGATCGACATCTCCTTACGTTGTACCACTCTCATCCGGCCCTCCGGGCCACGTTCTCCCGCCGGCGGAAGAAGGGAGGGTCGAAGCTGCGCGAAGTTTGGCTCAGCGTTTGAGACTCGCGATGTCGATGACGAAGCGATAGCGCACGTCGTTGCGGACCATGCGGTCGTAGGCTTCGTTGATCTTGTCGATCGGAATCAATTCGATATCCGACGCAACGTCATGTTTGGCGCAGAAGTCGAGCATCTCCTGCGTCTCGCGGATACCGCCGATCAGCGACCCGGCCAGGCGCTTGCGTCCAGCGATCAATGAAAATGCATGGACTGGCGTCGGATCCGGGGCGCCGACCAGCACCATCGTGCCGTCGCGCTTGAGCAGACCCAGATAGGCGTTGTAGTCGTGCTGCGCCGAGACGGTATCGAGGATGAAGTCGAACCTTTTCACGTTGGTCTGGAAAATCGATGCGTCCTTCGTCGCCAGGAAGTCGTCGGCGCCGAGCTTCAGCGCGTCGTCGCGCTTGCCCGGCGAATGGCTGAGCACGGTCACGTGCGCACCCATGGCGTGGGCGATCTTCACACCCATGTGTCCGAGGCCGCCGAGGCCGACGATGGCGACCTTGTCGCCGGCCTTGACGCCGAAGTGATGCAATGGCGAATACGTCGTGATACCGGCGCACAGCAGCGGGGCGGCTCGATCGAGCGGCATGCCGGCGGGAATACGCAGCACGTAATTCTCGTCTACGGTAATTCGCGTCGAGTAGCCGCCGTAGGTTGGCAGCTTGCGGTCGAGTTTTCCGCCGTTGCGTTCATAGCCGTTGTAGGTGGCGCTCATGCCGTTGGCGCAGAACTGCTCCTCGCCGGCGTGGCATGCTTCGCAGTCGCGGCACGAATCGACAAAACAGCCGACGCCCACTGCGTCGCCGACCTTCCACTTGCTCACCGCGCTGCCCACCTTGGCGACGTGGCCGACGATCTCGTGGCCCGGCACCATCGGAAAAATCGAACTACCCCATTCCTCGCGGATCTGGTGAACATCGGAATGGCAGACGCCACAGTAGGCGATATCGATCAATACATCATTTGCGCGAGGCTCGCGGCGCTCGATCGAAAACTGCGCCAGCGGGGACTTGGCGTTGACGGCGGCATAGGCGGCAGTGGCGAGCACGGTCATATCTCCGGTGTGGCCTGGATTTTCGAAGGGGTTGGGCCACCACGAGTTGATGCCGTGGGCGCCTGGATTCAACCCCGGCTTCAAAGTCCGACCCAGTGAATTTCCAATGTGAATCAAGGTATTGACCCAAGTCGACCGGAACGGATAGAATACGCGGCTCTTTCGAGCAGGCAGTTGTCAAAATAACTACAGAGGAATGCCCAATGTACGCAGTCATCAAGACCGGCGGTAAGCAATACCGCGTCATGCAGGGTGAGACCCTGCGTGTGGAAAAACTCCCGGGCGACGTCGGATCCGCGGTCAACTTCGACCAGGTTCTGCTGGTCGGCGCGGGTGAGGAAGTCACGCTCGGTGCACCGCTGGTTGCCGGCGCCCTGGTCGCCGCCACGATCAAGTCGCACGGCCGCGCCGACAAGGTCCGCATCATCAAGTTCCGGCGCCGCAAGCACCATCAGAAGCAGATGGGGCATCGCCAGTACTACACCGAAGTCGAGATCGGCGAGATTTCGAGTGCGGGCGACAAGAAATCGGCTAAGGCGAAGGAGTAAGAAATGGCACACAAGAAGGCAGGCGGCAGTACCCGTAACGGCCGCGACTCGAATCCGAAGTACCTCGGCGTGAAGATGTATGGCGGTCAGACCGTGGAAGCCGGCAACATCATCGTGCGCCAGCGCGGCACCCAGTTCCATCCGGGCGCCGGCGTCGGCCTGGGCCGCGATCACACGCTGTTTGCGCTGGTCGACGGCACCGTGAAGTTCGCCATCAAGGGCGCGAAGAACCGCAGGACGGTCAGCGTAGCCAAGAGCTGAGTTGAACTTGTCATAGAATCGACAGAGCCCCGCCTTGAGCGGGGCTTTGTATTTTTGCAGAGTGCCGAAGGTGTCCGGCTTTCGCCGGGATGACGGAGCTTTTATGCTCTTTCCCGATTCCCGATTCCCGATTCCCGATTCCCGATTCCCGATTCCCGATTCCCGATTCCCGATTCCCGATTCCCGCCATGAAATTCGTCGACGAAGCCGAAATCACCGTGCACGCCGGAAACGGCGGCAACGGCTGCGTCAGTTTCAGGCGCGAGAAATTCATTCCGCTGGGCGGGCCCGATGGCGGCAACGGCGGCGATGGCGGCGGGGTGTGGCTGGTCGCCGACGAAGGGCTGAACACGCTGATCGATTTTCGCCACCAGCGCATTTTCCGCGCGCAGCGGGGCGAAAACGGCATGGGCCGGCAGATGGCCGGCAAGAAAGGCGAGGATGCGGTGATTCGCGTGCCGGTCGGTACGGCTGTGATCAACGTCGATACCGATGAAGTCATCGGCGACCTGATCGCGCACGGGCAGCGCCTGCAGGTAGCCGTCGGTGGACACGGCGGCGCCGGCAACACCGTATTCAAGAGTTCGACCAATCGCTCGCCGCGCAAGGCGATACCCGGCACCGAGGGCGAGACGCGCGCCTTGCGCCTGGAGCTGAAGGTGCTCGCCGACGTCGGCCTGCTTGGCTTCCCGAATGCGGGGAAATCCACTTTTATACGCGCCGTGTCGGCAGCGACGCCGCGCGTGGCCGACTACCCGTTCACGACGCTGCAGCCGCACTTGGGCGTCGTGCGCATCGGCACGGACCAGAGCTTCGTGGTCGCCGACATTCCGGGCCTGATCGAAGGCGCGGCCGAAGGCGCCGGCCTCGGCATCCAGTTCCTCAAGCACGTCGCGCGAACGCGCCTGTTACTGCACGTGGTCGACATCGCGCCGCAGGTCGAAGATGTCGATCCGGTCGAACAGGTGCGTGCGATCGAAGCTGAACTGCGAAAGTTCGATGCAGATCTGCTCGACCGGCCGCGCTGGCTCGTGTTCAACAAGATCGACCTGCTGCCGCCGGAAGACCGCGAAAAGCGCGCCAAGGCCATCGTGCGCAAATTGAAGTGGAAGGCGCCGTGGTTTGCCGTCTCGGCGATCGCGCGCGAGGGCACCTTGCCGGTTTGTCTGAAGATTCAGGACTTTTTCGATCGGCTCAGGGCCGAAGCCGCCGAGTCGGCGCGGAGCGAAGACGCTTGATGTCGGGCCTGAAGCCGCGAGTCGCGCCGGAGTCCTTCTCCTCAAGGGAAGGGTTGGGTGGGGATGGAGTTTTTGCTGCCAGGTCGATCCAGTCCCACCAGGGTCTTCTGCCTGAAGAGCAAGACTTCAAGGCAATAAAAAAGCCGGCGTCAGCCGGCTCTTTTACGGATGTTCGAAAGCTCAGCTCAGGCCATCGCCTTGATGTGCGCAGACAGGCGGCTCTTGTGCCGCGAAGCCTTGTTCTTGTGGATCAGCCCACGGCTCGCGTAGCGGTCCATGACCGGCTCGGCGGCCTTGTAGGCGGCTTGGGCGCCGGCCTTGTCTTTCGCGACAATCGCGTTGACGACCTTCTTGATGGTCGTGCGCAGCATCGAGCGCGCGCTCGAATTGCGCGCATTGCGCTTCACGGCCTGACGCGCGCGCTTTTTGGCGGATTTGATGTTGGCCAAGGTGAAACTCCAGAAATTAGGAAAAAAGGGGAAAAGGGTCGAAAAGGACCGGTAATTGTAGGTGGCGCGCGAGGTTGCGTCAATGCGCGGGAATCGGGAATCGGGAACCGGGAGTCGGGAGTCCGTTCGCATACCGGCCTTGCCCTGATTTTCGCGGCTGCCACGAATGCGCCAGCGGCGATTCGCGCCAACAGGAAGGCACAGGTCAACGCCGATTCCCGCTCGACTCGCTCCCGCGCGGACAACAACCTGAGCGCAAAGGACGGAGTTCGCCTTTCCCGATTCCCGATTCCCGATTCCCGATTCCCGGCTCCATGAAAACGCCCAGCCTCCTGCGCTCGATGCTGTCGTTCAGCGCGATGACGTTCGTCTCGCGCCTGCTCGGCCTCGTACGCGAAATGGCCATTGCCTACGCGTTCGGCGCCAACGCCACGACGGATGCGTTCTGGGTCGCGTTCCGCATTCCGAATTTCATGCGGCGCCTGTTCGCCGAAGGGTCGTTCTCGACGGCTTTCGTGCCGGTGTTCACGCAGGTCAAGGAAACGCGCCCACATGAAGAGTTGAAGACGCTCGTCGCGCGCGTCGCCGGTGTGCTTGGCGGTGTACTGCTCGTCGTCACGGCGATCGGTGTGCTCGGCTCGGACTGGCTCACTGCCGCGTTTTCTCCGGGTGCGCTGGACGAGCCGGAGAAATTCCGGCTGACCTCGCAACTTCTGCGCGTCACGTTTCCGTTCCTGTTGTTCGTCTCGCTGACCGCGCTGGCCGGAGGCGTTCTCAACAGCTTCCACCAGTTTGCCCTGCCGGCGATCACGCCGGTCGTGCTCAATCTGTGCATGATCGCCGGCGCACTGTGGTTCGCGCCGCGTTTCGACGTGCCGATCATGGCGCTGGGCTGGTCGATCCTGGTCGCCGGCATCCTGCAGTTGCTGCTGCAGTTTCCGGCGCTGGCGAAGCTCGACCTGCTGGCGTGGCCGCAGTGGGCGTGGCATCAGGCGGACGTGCAGCGCATCCTCAAGCTGATGCTGCCGACCCTGTTCGGCTCGTCGGTCGCGCAGATCAACCTGCTGCTCGATACGCTCATCGCTTCGTTCCTGATTTCCGGCTCGCAGACGTGGCTCGCGCAAAGCGACCGCCTGCTCGAATTTCCATTGGGCGTATTCGGCGTCGCGCTCGGCACGGTGATCCTGCCGAGCCTGTCGCGCCACCACGTCGCCACCGATCGAGAGGGCTTCTCGAAGGCGCTCGACTGGGGCCTGCGCACGGCGCTGCTGATCGCCGTGCCGGCCATGCTGGCGCTGGTGATCCTGGCCAAGCCGATGCTCGCCACCTTGTTTCAGCACGGGCGCTTCACGCCGCACGATGTCGACATGGCGGGTTTGTCGCTGGCGGCATTGAGCCTGGGCCTGCCGGCCTTCGCGCTGGTCAAGGTCGTCGCGCCGGCGTTCTATGCGCGCCAGGACACCAAGACGCCGGTGCGCGCCGCGGTCGTGGCGATGATTGCGAACATGGTGATGAATCTGTTGTTCGTGGGCCTGTTGTTCTTCCTGTGGCGCAACCCCGACGATTCCACCAGCGGTGTGCTCGACGTCATCGCACGGGTCCCTGGCTTGCACATGGGATTAGCGCTGGCCAGCACGCTGGCGAGCTATCTGAACCTGTGGCAGCTGTGGAACGCCCTGCGCCGCGAAGGCGTCTACGCGCGGCTGCCCGGATGGGGCGCGCATCTGTTGCGGCTGGGACTAGCCTGCAGTGCCCTGGTCGTCGTTCTGTTGGTCGGCATGTATATGTGGCCCGACTGGAGCGGCTGGCCGGCAGCGACGCGGGCCTGGCGCCTCGTCGGACTCATAGCTGCTGCCGGGGGCGCCTATATAGGAGTCCTGTTTGCGGCGGGATTTCGCCTGCACGATCTGCGTGGTCGGTAATCGCACGGGTTCTCGATCAGAGATCCGGGAGGCGCTGATTCAGTTCCAGTTTTTTGCGGGCGTACATTGTGCGGAACCGGCCAGTCGCTATACTTCCTTGAATGAGTATGGTGTTTCGGGACGTCGCCGGGCCTTGCCTCGCGCCGCAAGGCAGCGTGGTCTGCATCGGCGCATTCGACGGCGTGCATCGAGGACACCGCACGGTGCTCGAGCGGGTGTGCGAGCGCGCGCAGCGTTTGCGCGCACTGCCGGTCGCGGTCAGTTTTTCCCCGATCCCGCGGGCTTATTTCGCCGAGCTGCCGCAACTGGCTTCGCCGCGCGAAAAGATCAGGGCGCTGATCGCAGGCGGAATGGAACGCGTGCTGCTGCTGCGCTTCAATGCCTCGATGGCGGCAATGGCGGCCGAGGACTTCATCGCGCATGTGCTCGTCGAACGGCTGGCTGCGCGCGAGGTCTGGGTCGGCGAAGGGTTTCAATTCGGACACGGGCGCAAGGGTGATCTGGCGCTGCTGCAGCAGGTGGGAATCGACGACTGGTTCACTGCCGAGGCGGTGCCGGCGTTCATGGTCGATGGCGAGCGCGTATCGAGTTCGCGGATCCGCGGGCTGCTCGTCGCCGGCGAGTTCGAGTCGGCGGCGACGCTGCTCGGGCGCAGTTTTTCGATCGGCGGACACGTCGTGCGCGGTCAGCAGCTCGGGCGCAAGCTCGGCTACCCGACCGCGAACATCCGCCTCGGCTCGCGCGTTGCTCCGGTCGGCGGCGTGTTTGCCGTGCGCGTGCACGGGGTCGGCGACGCGATCCGTCCCGGTGTCGCCAGCCTCGGCGTGCGGCCGACGGTGGCCACGGCATCGGCCAAGGAGCCGGTGCTCGAGGCGCACCTGTTCGATTTCGACGGCGATCTTTACGGTAAAAGGATACAAGTGGAATTTGTCAGAAAGTTGCGGAACGAAGAAAAATATCCGGATCTTGACGCGATGGTGCAGCAGATCGACCGCGATGCAATCGCGGCACGGAAGATTCTGGGCGTTGCCGCGCGCACGAGAACCGGAGTACCTGCGTGACGATCGATTACAAGGACACGATAAACCTGCCGCAAACCGGCTTCGCGATGAAGGCCGATCTGGCCAAGCGCGAACCGGCCATGCTGGCGGAGTGGGAGAAGTCCGCGCGCTACGCGGAAATCCAGAAACGCACGGCGCAGCGGCCGCACCTGTTCGTGCTGCACGACGGCCCGCCCTACGCGAACGGCGCCATCCATCTCGGCCATGCGGTCAACAAGATCCTCAAGGACGTCGTCGTCAAGTCCAAGCTGATGGCCGGATTCCGCTCGCCCTACGTTCCGGGCTGGGATTGCCATGGCCTGCCGATCGAAGTTGCGGTCGAGAAGAAGGTCGGCAAGGTCGGCGTGAAGGTCGACGCGGCCGAGTTCCGCCGGCTGTGCCGCGAGTACGCGGAAAAGCAGATCGACCTGCAGCGCACCGACTTCAAGCGTCTGGGCGTGCTCGGCGAGTGGGAAAATCCCTACCGCACGATGGACTTCAGGTACGAGGCCGACATCATTCGTGCGCTGGCGCAGATTCACGCGCGCGGCCATGTCGTGCGCGGCTTCAAGCCGGTGCACTGGTGCTTTGATTGCGGTTCGGCCCTGGCCGAAGCCGAGATCGAATACAGCGACAAGACGTCACTGGCGATCGACGTGGCCTACGATGCGATCGAGCCGAGGGCGCTGGCGGCGAAGTTCGGCGTGACGGCTGGCGGCAGCGACATCGTCTCGGTGCCGATCTGGACGACTACGCCGTGGACGCTTCCCGCAAGCCTCGCCGTGACGGTCGGTGCCGAACTGGACTATGTCCTCGTCGAAGGTCCAGCACGCGGCGGCCGGCACGTGTTGCTGGTGCTGGCACAGCCCCTCGTCGAAAAGGCGCTCAAACGCTACGGCATCGATGCTGCGAAGATCCTCGGCCACGCAAAGGGCGAGGCGCTCGAACTGCTCAAGCTGCGCCATCCGTTTTATCACCGCGAGGTGCCGCTGATCCTCGGTGACCACGTGTCCGCCGAAGATGGCACGGGTGCCGTGCACACTGCGCCGGCGCATGGCGTCGAGGACTTCGCCGTCGGCCAGAAATACGGCCTCGAGGTGTTCAATCCCGTCGGCGGCAACGGCGTCTACCTGCTCGAAACAGAAATCTTTGGCGGCCAGTACATCTGGAAGGCCAACGATGCAATCGTCGACCTGCTGCGCGAGCGTGGCGTGCTGCTGGCCAGCGAGAAGATCACGCACAGCTATCCGCATTGCTGGCGCCACCGCACGCCTGTGATATTTCGGGCGACGCCGCAGTGGTTCATCAGCATGGACGAGAAGCACCTGCGGCGCGATGCGCTCAAGGCGATCCATGACGACGTCAAGTGGTATCCGGCATGGGGCGAGGAGCGCATTGCCGGCATGATCGAGGGCCGCCCGGACTGGTGCATCTCGCGCCAGCGCACCTGGGGCGTGCCGATTCCGCTGTTTGCGCACAAATCTACAAGTGAACCGCACCCGCGCAGCGTCGAGCTGATGGAGCAGGTGGCGCAACGCGTGGAGAAGGAGGGCGCAGACGCCTGGTACCGCCTCGATGCCCGGGACCTGATTGGCAGCGACGCGGAAGACTACGTAAAGGTCACCGACATCCTCGATGTCTGGTTCGACTCGGGCGTGACCCACTACTGCGTGCTCGACCAGCGGCCGAACCTCAAGCG
>Ga0157375_10006611_pt1 | contig 10088 bp, 11 predicted proteins | sample M35metaG_FD_115311 | JGI IMG/M metagenome (GOLD analysis project Ga0157375, IMG submission 115311) | Miscanthus rhizosphere microbial communities from Kellogg Biological Station, Michigan, USA - M3-5 metaG | ecosystem: Host-associated > Plants > Roots > Rhizosphere > Soil | place: USA: Michigan... | reverse complement strand
CGCATTCGTAACATAGATTTTTTTGAACTTCCTCCTACTCCTGTTCACGATGCAGTAGTGGGGAACCCTCCGTATGTGCGATACCAACAATTTGGTGGGAATGCTCGAGCAAAGGGTCTGGAAATCGCTCTGGCCCAAGGTATTCGACTTAGTTTGTTATCCAGTTCTTGGGCACCATTCGTTATTCACGCTGCTCAGTTCCTTAAACCTGAAGGCCGTTTAGCTTTAGTGCTTCCAGCGGAACTGCTAAGCGTTAACTATGCGACTGAAGTTCGTCGATTTCTTCTAAATCGGTTCGCTAAAATCAAGATTGTGATGTTTGAACAGCTCGTCTTTCCTGAGGTGCTAGAGGAAGTAATTCTTTTGCTGGCTGAAGGAACCGGGCCCACTGCTAGTTTCGAAGTTTATCAAGCCCGCGATTTAAGTGGTCTACAGCAACTTACCATTGAACGCGGCACGAAGTTTACCCCCGGCGAGGTCAACAAATGGACATCGGCCCTTGTGGGGGCGGAATCTTTGAACGTTTACCACTCCCTTTTGAACAATGAGCGCGTGAGCCGACTGTTGGACTGGGGTGATTCTTATTTGGGTGTCGTTACGGGCAATAACAAATACTTTACGTTGACAGCTGAAGATGTAAAAAGACTCGGTATACCGAAATGTGAACTCCTTCCAATTTCGCCACCGGGGTCGAGGCATTTGCGCGCACTCGTTTTCAGCGACAGATGTTGGTTAGAGCTCGACCAGCTAGGAAAGGCCTGCTATTTGCTCTACCCTGATTATCGAGCGCCATCCCAAGAGGCTGTCCGATATATCGAAATCGGCGAGCAACGAGGTGTCCAAACCGCTTACAAATGCAGAGTTCGTAAGCCCTGGTGGCGTGTGCCGCTAGTACCAAAACCAGATCTTTTCCTGTCGTACATGGACCACACATGTCCTCGATTGGTGTCAAACGAAGCGGGAGTACTTCACCTCAATTCGCTTTATGGGGTCAAACTCAAGACTGACCGGCGCACACTCGGACGTGATCTCCTTCCCGTTAGTAGTTTGAATAGTATGACGCTCCTTGGTGCGGAGATGATAGGACGGTCATATGGTGGTGGAATTTTGAAATTAGAGCCTAAAGAGGCAGATCAATTACCTTTCCCTTCATTGGAACTTCTGGAGGCTGCCGCGGACGATCTTCGAACTCTAAGGCCTCAACTTTCGATTCACTTACGTCAAGGGCGCATCGCGGACATCGTCAAAGCTGTTGATAGAGTTCTTTTAAAAAAGCACCTCGGACTCACTGGGGCAGAAATAAAATCTATTCGGAAATCCCGCGAATTTCTGTTTGCCAGAAGAACCGCCAGGAGGAAGAAAGTTCGTGGCGCGGATAGATGATCTTACGCTCAAAGGTTTGCAGCAGCTTCCGGTTAAGCCGGCAGATTCCGTTTCGCGACATGAAAAAAGCCGTTACTCGGAACTAATCTCTCAAGCTATTGCATCCGCCTTTGCGGAGGAACTTCGGCTACGTGGCCTCAAAGGAACAAGACCGGCACCGCCTGGACTCTTGGGTACATCAGGAGCAGAACGACGATTAGCTGGAGGCATAGGAGCGAAAAGAGTTGACGTAACATGGGCCACCGAAGAGTCGGGCTTACTTCTAGGTTTATCAATAAAGTCAATAAACTTTCGCGATTCCACAACAAGGAACTTCCAAAAGAACTTGATTAATCGCCGAGGAGATATGCTGATCGAGGCGGTCACATTACACCGACGCTTCCCGTATGCCGTGCTGGGTGGTTTTGTGTTCCTCGACAAAGAGGCTGCCAGCGATAATACGAGTAAGCGTCGTTCCACATTCGAAAATGCCCATAGTCGACTACGTCTATTCACAGACCGCGAAGATCCGGCGGGACGGGATGAACAATATGAACGCATGTATCTCGTCCTGCTCGACGCAAATCCCTTTAATCCATCCTTGATACCCTATAAAGTTGGCGACAGCCTAACGGTTCTATCACTACAAAGCATCTTTGATGATCTTGTTACACTCGTTGCAGAGCGCAATCCAGACTTTTATGAATGCGTTGAAGGAATCCTTCAGCGGGCTTCCTCATAGCTCAGCAACCGTCAATCATACTTCGATAGAGAGTATGGAAAGTCCGTTTTGTAGATAGACAATCTCCGAGTCGTGTCTCTGGGATTACGTTGCTGACTGTCATCCTTCATTTCAGGCTATTACCTTTACCATATCTTCGGGTCCGCGGCGTGATAGGTGGGGGACGATGGTCCTGAGCTGTCCTCTGGGAATAACAGATGATCAAGCATTTCAAGAGAAGAGTACGACAGTGAGAAAAGAAGAAACAGTGCACTCGCGATTGTGGTATAGTGCGGGCACGCCTCCAAAATGAAGCGGGCCGACTTGTGCAGACACACAAAATCGACCCTTGAACCTCAACCTTCTAACGAAAGGATGAAGCCCATGGCTAATCATAGTAGCGCAACACTGCGCGAACACACACCTCACGTAAATCAACCATCCAGAACCAACACCATAATGAACGCGCTTAAACGAAGAGCGCAGGCAGTCCTAAACGATAAATCGATCGATGCTCAGAGCCGTGCGATTATCCGTTATGCCTTGGAGGTAAACGATCCGTGGCTGGCTAAACTCGTGCGCCGCGCAGATGCGGGCGAAACCATTGTCGATACGGATTTCTCGCAAACACCCGACACCAGCGAAGACGATTCAAGCGAAGCAAAGATCGATGCGTTGACAGAGATCATCTGTCGCGCTGGTGATGAACCGGGAACGAAATCGGCCGCGTTGCTTGTCCTGATGGCGACGGTTGAAAACGCCACGCACCCGAAAAGCACTTGCAAACACGGCGAAACATCTTGCCTTTAGTCGCTGCAGTGAGTTCAACTCATATGGCATGGTTGACGCGCAGATTGCAATGCTTGAGGGCAAACTGTTCGACGACAACACGCTTATTTCCTGAGCGTTTTCAGTCCGGTAGCCGGTTCCCACCCCGGCTGCCTGCGTACAATACGACTCAGCATTGAAAAGAAACCTCCAACGATCCCGGCGGATTTCATTCTTCAACTCACGGATGAAACCGATATTTTGAAGTGCCAAATTGGCAGCTCAAAGAATCGTCGAGCTGCGGCCCCGAATGTGATAGATTATTTTCCATGAACCCGCAGAGTCTAATTGAAGTTAATCCACAAAAGATGAGCGGCACGCCTGTTTTTCGGGGTACCCGTGTTCCCATTCAAAACCTGTTCGATTGTCTGGAAGACGGGGAAACAATCGATCAGTTCCTCGATCAGTTTCCAACGGTGACGAAAGAGCAAGTCAACGGGATCCTTGAATTGTCGAAAGAAAGGCTGCTCGAAGGTGAAGTTGCTGCTTGACGAATGTGTCACGCGGTTCGTCAAACGCGACTTGAGTAGCCACACTGTTCACACAGTCGAAGAGGCCGGCCTGAAGGGACTTGAAAATGGCGATCTCTTACGTGCTGCTTCCGAGACTTACGAAGTTCTCATTACAGTCGACCAGAATCTACCATACCAACAGAATGTGCCGGGATTGAATGTCGCCATCGTTGTACTCGCGGCGAAGCGAAACAGCTACGCGAGCTTAAAGCCGCTCTTGCCGCGGGCACTGACTGCACTGGAAACAATCAAAGCGGGCGACGTTATCCGGATTGCAGCTTAAAAGCCGTAACTGAGAGGGTCTGGGCCGGAGCGTTGCAAGACAAAAGCATAAGTTAACGACGTTTATTTATCACTCGGATTCGAGGTTCCGCTAATGCTCAGGACTCTGCGCGTTTGGAGAATAACGCTTGTCTTTCTTCTGTTGCTGCTGGCCCTCTCAAACGGGTGTCGGACACCAGATACAGGCGGCGCCAATGAGACTGTGCTGAGAAAGCTGGATGACGAATGGTCCAAGGCAGTGGGCGCGAAGGACGTCGAGAAAACAATGTCTTACTATGCCGATGATGCACTGATGATGCCACCGAATATTCCGACGCTAAGCGGCAAAGAATCAATCCGAACACTTTGGAAAAGTTTGCTCGAGGCCCCGGGTTTCGCAGGCGGCTGGAAGGCAACAAAGGTCGAGGTATCGGGGGACCTGTCGTATGTGACCGGAACCTATGAAATAACTGAGACTGACGATAGCGGCAAGCCGATGACGGATAAAGGCAAGTATGTGGAGGTTTGGAAAAAGCAGCCGGACGGCAGTTGGAAGTCGGTGGCCCATATGTTCAGTTCGGATCAACCATCAAGTGAGTCATCGAAATGAGCCGCAGATTTACGCAGATGAACACAGATCAGCAGCTTCATCTGCGTAAATCTGCGGCTAAGCGAGGTGTTATCATGAGACACTGGCAAAGAGGAGTGCGCAATGATAACTGTCGCTAATCGGATCTACGTCGCTAAGGAATACGCTGACGCCTTTGAACAAAGGTTTCGTGAACGCGCGGGGCTGGTGGATCAAATGCCTGGCTTCATTTCCAACCAGGTGCTGCGCCCAGTCAATGAAGGCGATCCGTATGTCGTCTTTACGCTTTGGAACAGCCGCGAAGACTTCCTCAACTGGGTGCGCTCAGATAAGTTCGTGAAAGGACACGCACAGTCCGGAACGCTGCCGAAGGAAGCATTTTTTAAATCGAACGTACTCGAGATGCATGAGGTGGTCCAGGATTCCAGTCGTCCTGATTTAGTAGCGGAGCCGCATGGTAATCCGTTCAAGATGCATTAACGCGCATTGCAGTCCAAAATCATTCAAGTCGCCGGCCTCGGATTCACGATCGCATACGCTGCGTTCATCGTCTGGATCTATGCTACGGAACCGCGCACCTTCAAAGAAGTGACGACCAGTGCCCAGGTCACCGCCGGCACTTACGAGATCAACCAGGAACAATTCAACTCCGCTCTCAACCTCTTCCGGCGTGAGCAGTTTCGCGCCGCTCGCGACGAATGGCAGCGCGCAGATCCGGCGCAGCGAGATGCCCGCACGCAGTTCTACATAGCATATGCGTTTTACCGCGAGGGTTGGGGCCGACTTTACTTTGACCAGGAGTTGTTCAAGCAAGGTTTGGAAGCAATCAATCGAGCAATCGCACTGTCGCCAGCCACCCCGCTGATGATCGACGATCCGGATTTGCAGATGCACACAGCGGCGGAGTTAAAGGCCGAACTCGAACAGGGATTAGAACACAACTGGAGCGATGCCAATCCGCTCAAGATCCTGCGGAGAAGGAAGTGATGCCGCAGACTAATCGTTCCAGAAACCGCGCGCTGGTGGACTTTGTTCTACTACCATTTCTTTTTCTGACAGTGGCGCTTCTGGGCGGGCTCCGAATCGGCGACGAGAGTCGAACGTTCATTTTCATCGCTCCGCCCTTAGTCACGCTTTTGCTCGCCGTCCTATCGATGCTGCTCTTCATCCGCGGTGGTCTACTCAGATTGCACCAATGGGTTGGCGGCGACCTTCCACCTCTCACAAATGTTGCGCACGTCTGGATGTTCATCACAATCTTCTTTGCCACCGCGCAGGCTTTCAACTCTGTATTACCTGAGCGCGGTCTCCTCCACTGGCTGTTCTCGTTCTTTTTTCTTTGGACGCTCTGGAACAATCAGTTTTCATCATTCGATGCGCGCAGGTTGTTGCGCAGCCTTGCGATACTGTTCGGGACAGCTTTCATACTCAAGCATATGTTGCTGGCGAGTCTTTACAATCCGGAAGGTGGTTGGCTCAAGCGAGTGGCAGGAACGCTATTGCAGGGAGTCGCGCTCGACGCGCCTGGCTTTGCGCCGGCCACTGGCTACATCGCTTTCTTTACGTTGGCTCTCTACGTCGTGGGACTGATCGTGCTGGCATTTCGACAGGATTTACATGATTCACATGATTCAGCTTTAGTCCCACCTCGTTGCGCAATAACCAAAACTGAATGACGCTGTTCGCGAGAAAATAAGTGCTCATCGTGATGGCCAGTCCCATCAGCCCAAACTTAAAGAAGGCCAGAACCTTAACTGGAATGTACAACGTGTAAAGCAAGGTGGAGACTTTGGTCGGCGTTTTTGTGTTTCCCATCGCGTAAAAGGCGCCTGCGGTCGCCTGCACGAGAGTGCCGCCCACTAAAGTTCCCCCAAGCGCAATCATCGTCAGCCATAGCGTCTGAAGGTTCTTTCCTTCAATCCCGATCTCACCTATGAGTAGACGAAGAATGGGCGCCCCGACTATTACGAACACACAGCCGGCAATCGTGATCCCCAACAGCAACAAAAGCCTGCCCTGGTAATGCCGCCGGTAACGGGACCAGCGTTCTTCCCGCGCGTAGACGGCGAGCTTCGGCGCCATTGGCGCGATGACAGCTTTGCCGAGCAAGAGAACGATGCTGGCGTAAACCTGCTGCGCGACGTGGAGCAGAGACAAGGTGCCGGCGCCCGTCATCGAAGTGAGAAAACGATCGAGTGCGGGATCGGAGCGCAAGTAGATCTGTCCCGGCAGTAATGGCTTCAGCCGCTGCGATGCTTCTCTGATAATTGGTGAGCGCCACGTGGGCCAACGACACCGTCCGAGTATGGGAAGTAAAAATACGAGTTTTAGACCGTTGTAAAAGATCGTATTCACAGCCGCTGCCCAGATGCCCAAACGCGAAATTGTCAGAACAAGAAAAGACAAACCGGCAAGGTTTGCTATGACACCCGAGAGTTCGACCCAAACAAACTTGTGTCGCGCGTGATGCGCGGCCCAGAGCGTCACGATCAGTGCGTTGAGCACCATGCTGACCAATTGAAGTCGCGTGAGGTTCGCGGTCAAAGTTTTTGCTGAAGCGGAGAAACCAGGGACAAACCACGGCACCCACGCACTCGCCGGCACATACATTACAACTGCCAGAAGAATGAAGATCGCGGCTGTCAGTGAGAAAAACGACCAGACGTCTCGACTAAACTCTGCTTCAGCTCGCGTTGCTAATAAAGGAACAAGTACCGGCAGAAAGGTTACGGTCAACAGAATAAAAGCGAACTGCGGGATCACTGTTGATGCGAAGAAGGCGTCCGTTTCAGCGCCGACGCCAACGTGGGCCACGACGTACCACGACATCAATACTGCCAGGGCCGCATTACCCGCTGACAATGCTGCGAGGCAAGCACTCTGAGTAAACAACGAGTCGTTCGCGCTCGCTCGCGAATAAAAGCCCGTTAAGCGGCTTACTAACAGATCGGATCTTAGTTTGTTGACACGTTCCACTTGCTGTCCTCGCCGATAGCGGCTGCTGAAAGGTCTTCCAGCAATCCAGCGCGGTTTGAGATGTCGTGATAGACGCGTTTATAGAGTTGCGCGATCTGCTCAACCCTCCATTCCTCCGCGTTCGCCAGTGCTGTCTTCGCTCGAACACGTGCGGCAGTTCCATCATTCAGCACAGCGCGGATTGCTCGTGCAACTTCTGCCGGATCATCCAGGTCTACAAAGGACGCGGCTTTGCCGTCGAGTATCTCCCTGTGCGCGGGAATATCAGACACCACCAACGGACAGCCACAAGCCATCGCTTCTATCACCACGTTTGGACAGCCCTCGAACCTGCTGAGCGAGACAAATGCGTCAGCGCCTTTCATGAGCGTCCAGATATTTGAGACGTAGCCGGTAAAGACGACGCGATGAGCGATGCCTATTTCACGAGCCAAACGTTCGAGGTACTGGCGCCGTGGTCCATCACCGCAAATGAGAGCAATGAACGGCGCCTCGTGCGCGATCTGGGCCAAAGCGAGGATGAGATTTCGCACGTTCTTGCCGACGTCTAAACGACCCGCAAACAGTACGACTCTCTCCTCGCTCGTGTGTGCGACTCCAGGCTTGAATCCGGAGGCTGCCCGGTCGATTTCGGTGAAGGGAATTGCATTACGAATGACGCAGAGCGGGTTCGCGCCGCGCACTGATTGCCAGTAAGCCTCGCCGCCTGCCGAATTCGAAATAATGCCATCTGCACGACGGCCGAGCGCTGAACGAACCTTTTGTCTCAACCCTTCGGCGTACAAAGGCGCGGAACTGGACTCTTTCAAGATCCACCGTGTGCGCGTGACTAGTGCTGCCGCGCCACCCATGATGTCCATCGGCGCGAGAATCGTTTGCACGACGTTGGGCCTTAGTCTTCGCATCAATTTAATCAGCCGCAGAAAAATCACCGGATCACGATTCGAGACACCGCCAATACAGTGCCAGCGAACACCGGAAGACTTGAGCCGGTCGAGGTTTGGCCCACCACGAGACGAAGCAATGTGAACCTCGTGTCCTGTTCTCTGTAGCTCGCCTGCGAGATACGACAACTGTCTCTCAGCGCCACCGTTTCCCAATGTAGGAATGCAGTAAAGGATTCTCATTATCTGGATATTTGCGATCGTAGTCGTTGGCCCAACAGTAATAGAGCAAAAAATTTCAACGCGAATGATTGGCTGACTCCGGCATGCACGCGGCAGCCGCGCCGGAAAGCACTCAAGGCTGCACTGCGTTTGCCCGGTGCCATCAGACAAGCGATTTGGCTGATCTTGGCGGCCAGCACTCTGCGCACCTCTTCGTGTTCATCAGGATGACGAGCCACGAACCGTTCGTAGATCGCATCGGTAATGTTTATTAGTTCGCGTAATTCGGAGTGTGAAACCGCAATGGAATTAACATGTAACGCGCTGATTAACTGCGGCCACCGGTCAGGTACGTCGTGCAGGCCCAGGTAGCGGCGCAAATTACCAGCAACGATCAGACTGCTGCGCTCGAGATGACTGTCGTCATAACGAGCACTGGTGGAATTGCCGTGAAAGCGATAATTGATCAGCGTTGCCGGCAGATTGCGGACTTGGTAGCGCGCTGCTATGCGGGACCACAATTCGAAGTCCTCGCCCGTCAGAAATGTTTCATCGTAACCGCCGAGTTTGTGCCAGACGATGTCTCGCCTGAACATCACCGACGTATGGATGAAAGCATTGTCAAACTGCAATTGAAACCGAATTGCTTTATCGGTGACTGCTCTCTTCCATCCCGGACGGTGCGATACGCGACCTCGCTTATTCAAAATCCGCGCTTGTGTGCCGAGCAACGCAACTTCAGGATTTCGGCGCATGAATTCAACTTGTATCCGCAGTCTTTCCGGATGTGAGCGGTCGTCGGCGTCCTGCCGCGCCACGAGCGGCGCACGCGCCGCTGTCAGTCCGAGGTTTAAGGACTTAGCTAACCCAGTATTTGTTGGGAGATCGAGAATGCGAATACGAGGGTCGTTGCAGGAATTAATTATCTGGCGCGTTCGATCCGTGGAGCCGTCGTTGATGATCAGAAACTCGAAGTTGGTCCAAGTCTGTTGCAGAATCGATTGGATGGCGTCGCGTACAAATCGTTCGCCGTTGTAGACGGGCATGAGGACAGTGACGGACGGTTTTGAACATTGCCGATTGCCAATTGCCGATTGCCGATTGTTTTCGTTGGTTCGTGTGGTCATGCTTAAAAACCGGCAATCGGCAATGTTCAACCTACTCAACTTCCGCGACCACGGCTGGTGCAGGTGACAACTTAAGCACCAGGGTGATTTCAGAAATTTCGCCTAGTTTCAGATTTTTCCATTCAGCCTGGTAACTATTCACCCCTTCGACTCTCATGTCCCATTCAACGTTCTTTTCCTTTAAGTCGAATTGCAGATCGAGTGTGTCTCCATCCTTTAGCTGAGAGCCGGCAAGCACGTTTTCCTGCCAGCCGGTTGAAGAGCTGGGAGAAAGATAAAGTGCTCGAAATGATGTGCCGGTTAAGTTGTTCAGTGCGAGATTCATACCCGCCGGATTCACAGTATTCGCGTGCGAGGGAGAGCAACCATGGACCATCGCGAGCAGGCTGGCGATCCCGGCGGCAATCAGCGATCGTTTCAAGCCTTCCGCTCTATGCTGTCTCGCAACAGACGAGGTGGTTAACCCGCCCCTAGCGGCCACCACTAACAGTATCCAGAACACGTAACGAAATCTGTAAATCGCGCCCACGTTTGGAACCACAAACGCCAATGCGGTTACGCCGAATACGACGATCGCAACCACGAACCACAGCGCCAGTCGTCGTG
>Ga0157375_10006608_pt1 | contig 10089 bp, 6 predicted proteins | sample M35metaG_FD_115311 | JGI IMG/M metagenome (GOLD analysis project Ga0157375, IMG submission 115311) | Miscanthus rhizosphere microbial communities from Kellogg Biological Station, Michigan, USA - M3-5 metaG | ecosystem: Host-associated > Plants > Roots > Rhizosphere > Soil | place: USA: Michigan... | reverse complement strand
TTTACTCGTTAGGCGTTAACCGCGAACGCAAGGAAAACGATCTGGTCGTTTACACTCCGGAATTTCACCGCACGACTTTGACCGACCCGAAAGGACTCGAAATAATCGTGCAAAACGGAAAGATTACCGGAATTTTTAACGGCACAGGGAGCAGCAAAATTCCTGCCAATGGGTTTGTCATTTCGGCAAGCGGAAAACGCCGCGAAGAAGTTCTGGCAAAAGCGAAAATCGGCGCAAAATCCAGCTTTATGTTCACGCAGGCTGATCTCGGAAACGGCTTTAGCGACAATCCCGAAGGAATTGCGCCTACGGCTGTCGCGACCGAAGATATTGTCAGCGGCGTTCCTTTGCTCGTTTTGAACGGAAAAATCAAAATCACCTGGGAAGCGGAAAAATCTTCGAAGGAATTTGTCGAAACGCGCCATCCGCGCACAGCGGTTGCAAAGTTGAAAGACGGCAAGTTTTTGATGCTCACGGTTGACGGTCGGTCGGAATCGAGCGGCGGAATCGGTTTGCAAAACTTGGCGGAAATCCTGCTCGAACTCGGCGCAAGCGAAGCGATGAATCTCGACGGCGGCGGTTCTTCGACGATGTTTCTCGACGGCAAGATCGTCAACAAACCGTCGGATAAGGAAGGCGAACGGCGCGTGAGCGACGCGATTCTGGTTTTTCCGCGTAAAAAATAATTCTCAAGTCCCAAGCCTCAAAAGTCTCAAGCCATCTCCGACTTGGAAACTGAAACTTGAGACTTGGGACTCAGGAAAGAATTTTCACCAGAACTTTTCTTTCCCGCGCTCCGTCGAACTCGCACAAGTATATTCCCTGCCATCTGCCGAGCAGAAGTTCGCCGTTTTCAAACGGGACAGTCACGCTCGAACCAACCAGCGAAGATTTGATATGCGCGTCGGAATTATGTTCAAAATGCCGGAAGCCTTCGTAGTATTGCGGAATCGTCTTTCGCAAAAATAAAAGCATATCGCTTTTCACATCGGGGTCGGCATTTTCGTTGATCGTCAAACCGCACGTCGTATGCTGCGTAAAAAGAACGCAGATGCCGTCCTTAATTTCGCTTTCCCGCAAAAATGCTTCGACTTGCCGCGTGATCTCGATCATTTCCTCGCGCTCGTTTGATTGAACTTTTAGTATTTGCATAGAAAAAATTTACCACAGGAGACACAAAGACACAGAGTAATTAAATTACTCCATCAAACGTTATCAATACCATTTCCTTAGCGAAAACCAAATAAAAAAGCCTCATGAATTGAGGCTTTTTATGATTTGTTTGTTCATTAAAGAGAAATTTTTTAATGAACAGTTATACGGTTTTTTTACAGTTTCTTCTCAGCAGGAACTTCGACCGTTCTTTCAATCTGAGCTTTTGGCGTCGGTTTAGTTTGAGTTCCGTGATTTGAATTGATTGCGATATGCGGCGCGATGATCAAAGCAACGATGCTCATCAGTTTGATCAGGATGTTCATCGAAGGTCCCGAAGTATCTTTGAACGGATCGCCGACCGTGTCGCCCGTGACGCTCGCTTTGTGCGCGTCGCTGCCTTTGTATTCCATTTTGCCGTTGATCTCGACACCGGCTTCGAAGGATTTTTTAGCATTGTCCCACGCGCCGCCCGCGTTGTTTTGGAACATTCCCATCAGCACGCCTGAAACGGTCACGCCGGCGAGCAAACCGCCGAGAACTTCGGGTCCGAAAGCGAATCCGACGATGACCGGAGTAATCAAAGCGATCGCGCCCGGAAGCATCATTTCTCTAAGCGATGCTTTGGTCGAGATCGCCACGCATTTATCGTATTCCGGTTTGGCTTTATACTCCATAATTCCCGGAATTTCTTTAAACTGGCGCCGGACTTCCTGCACCATCGCCATCGCCGCGCGACCGACCGCCGCAATCGCCAATGAAGAAAAGATAAAAGGAATCATTCCGCCGACGAAAAGCCCTGCGAGAACATCCGCTTTATAAATATCGATCGAGCTGATTCCGGCAAGACCGACATAAGCGGCAAACAACGCGAGTGCGGTCAGCGCCGCCGAAGCGATCGCAAAACCTTTACCCGTCGCGGCGGTCGTATTGCCGACCGCATCTAAAATATCGGTTCTGCCGCGAACTTCTTTCGGAAGCTGGCTCATCTCGGCAATTCCGCCCGCATTATCGGCAATCGGTCCGAAAGCATCGATCGCGAGCTGCATCGCCGTCGTCGCCATCATTCCGGCGGCGGCAATCGCCACGCCGTAAAGACCTGCAAAATAGTGCGATAAATAAATACCGGCTGCCAGAATAAGCGTCGGAACGAGCGTCGATTCCATCCCGACCGAAAGACCTCCGATGATATTTGTCGCCGCGCCCGTGCCGGATTGCTGCACGATCGAATTAACAGGGCGTTTGCCCATTGACGTGTAAAATTCCGTCACGAGACTCATCAAAGCGCCGACGATCGAACCGACCAGAATCGCCAGAAAAACTCCCTTATTTGTGAACTCATGACCTCGGAGAGTCATTTTTTCAGGCATCATCCACATCACGATAAAGTAACAGGCGATCGTTGTGATAATCACCGAAGTCCAGTTACCGAGATTCAGAGCTTTTTGAACATTGCCTTTATCGTCGGAAATTCTGACCAGCGTAAAACCGATGATCGAAAAGATAATTCCGAGCCCTGCGATCAGCATCGGCAGAAGCATCGGCGAAAGACCGTTAAAATTATCACGGACAACGATTTCGCGCCCCAGAACCATTGTTGCCAGAATTGTCGCGACATACGAGCCGAAAAGGTCTGCGCCCATTCCGGCAACGTCGCCGACGTTATCGCCGACGTTATCGGCAATCGTCGCCGGATTTCTTACGTCGTCTTCGGGAATTCCCGCTTCGACCTTACCGACAAGGTCAGCGCCAACGTCCGCCGCTTTCGTATAAATCCCGCCGCCGACTCTGGCGAAAAGCGCGATTGATTCGGCGCCCAGAGAAAATCCGGCAAGAACCTCGATCGCCTTTTCCATCGGAAGACCGTTGACGGCGGCAACCCCGTTCACGGGACCGCCGGCGCTCACGACATAGATTTTATAGAAGATGATAAATAAAGTGCTCAGACCGAGAACCGCCAGACCGGCAACTCCGAGTCCCATCACCGTTCCGCCGGTGAATGCCACTTTGAGCGCGCTTTTGAGATCGGTTCTTGCCGCCTGCGTCGTTCTGACATTCGCTTTGGTCGCAATGTTCTTCCCGAAATATCCGGCAGTTGCGCTAAACACCGCGCCGATCAGAAACGAAATGGCGATCACCGGCGAAGAAGTTTCAACCAATGTTCCAGACCACCCGAGAATAATTGCCGCAACGATGGCAAAATAAGCCAAAATTTTCCATTCCGCTTTCAAAAAAGCCATCGCGCCTTCGGCAATATACGTCGAAAGCTCGACCATGTTTGCTTCGCCGGTCGGCTGCTTAGTTACCCATGCCGACTGAATCGCCATCACGACCAAGCCCAAAATCCCTAATGCCGGGATCAAATAAAGAATTGTAGATTCCATCAAAAAACCACCTATTTTTATGAATAAATTACTGTCGAGATAAATAAAAATAATGCCTTGTGCGTTCTAAAAACATAAGTTTTGCGCCTAAATAATTACGCTATCAATTGCCGCTGGCGCTGATTACAAGAACCCGGATAAGTTCCGATTATTAAAATCATCTCTGTTAAATCTTTTAGTCTTAAAGTTATGAAGCTCTATTTCGGCTAATGAAAATAAGCACGACTTAAGCAAAAGGGTAATTATTGCCGATTTTGTAGAAAAGATTCAAATAGACTATGCGATTTCGCTCACAAATTAATGGAATTTTTTTCGCATTCGGTGTTTTTTCTGCTATATTTTGTGAAAACCATAATCAGTTCACGACTATTTTTGTAAAAAATCGTTTCCTTAAATAACTTTTGCACCTGAACTTTACGGAGGTCTCAATGAGAAAATTTGTATTTCAACTATCAATCTGCTTAACAATCTTTTTAACTTTTCAAACAATCGCGCACGCGGCGGGCGTGCTTGACCGCAGTTTTGGAACAAACGGAACCGTCACGACCGTTGTCAGCCCATTTGCGCAAGCCAAAAAGGTAAAAATCCAGCCTGACGGGAAAATCATAGTTCTCGGCACAATCGGCAGCGTCCCGCTGGATACGGTGCTGATTCGCTATAACAAGGACGGCTCGCTCGATACCGGTTTCGGGGAAAACGGAATAGTTGTCAGATCTTTTTCAACTGCCGAAGACGTCAACGATCTAGCATTACAATCGGACGGTAAAATCATCGTCGCCGGAACTTTTTACTCGTCGGCGACTCAATCAAACGACTTTCTCGTCGCCCGCTTCAATCAAAACGGAACGCTCGATACGTCTTTTGGGACGAACGGCATCGCCACGGTCAATCAATCGAGTGTCGATATTTTCTACTCGGTCGCCATTCAGGCGGATAACAAAATCGTCGCGGTCGGCGCTACTTCGCAAAACAATTATGATTTTGCCGCCATTCGCTTTAACGCGAATGGCTCGCTCGATTCGACCTTCAGCAACGGCGGATTGTTTTTCTATGATTTGGGTCCGTTTACCAGCGGGCAGAGTTTTCGTGCCGTTGCCGTTTTGCCGAACGGGCGAATTATAATTGGCGGCGATGCATATGACAGCATCACCGATGATGTTTTGGTAATGCTCGAACCGAACGGCGCATTTGTTTCAGGTTTCGGAAATAACGGAATTCGCCGCGAAACTGTTCTGAGCGGCGGTTTCACTTATGATTTTGCGGTTTTGCCGGACGGAAGATTTTTAGCTCTCAGCAACCATATTTTCCAGCGGTTTTTAAGCAGCGGCGCGCCTGACCCGACTTTCCGAAGAATGCTTACGCCCTTCGACAATATCGACAACGCCGGAAGCAATCTAGCCGTTCGTTCGGACGGTAAGATCATCGTTTTGAATCAAGGCGGTTATCTGCAGGCGGATATGGTCGTTTATACGGAAAACGGACGTGATATTAGTCGTGCCCGAAACATCGGCGGCAGGGATGTTGCCGTTCAATCGGATGATAAAATAGTGGTTGTTGATGCCGCGAACGACAGCCTCGTTCTGAAGCGCTATATTGCGATTTCATCGCCGGGAACGCGCATCGCCGACCCGGATTATGACCAAAAAACGGATTTGATTGTCCTGAGTAACGGGCTCACCGTCAATATTCTGAATAGCTCGCAAAGTCCGACTACATATCAATTGAGCCGCGTGCCCGGAGACGTTGTGCGAATTATGCCCGAAGATTATTCGAACTCGCCGTTCTCACTCACCTATTGGCGTTTACCCATGCCGCAAAGCGGTTCCGCTTATTTTGAAAACATAAATACGAGCAATAACATTCAATCGTCATTTCAGTGGGGCGCAGCCGGCGATATCCCGGTCGGCGGCGATTACGACGGCGAAACTTTAAGACAGTCGATACCGTATTTTCGCAAACCGAGCGAACTCGCGATCTTCCGTCCGTCAACCGGCGATTGGTGGATTTACAACCGGCGGACAAACGCCTATTTTACGGTTCACTGGGGCGCTGCCGGCGATAAGCCTGTGCCTGCCGATTACGATTACGACGGAATCACCGATTACGCGATTTATCGTCCTTCGACCGGAACCTGGTGGATTCATCGAAGTAGTGACGACAGCTATTTTACGCTTCAATTCGGCACGGCTTCGGATATTCCGCTGACCGGCGATTACGACGGCGACGGACGCGCCGATTTTACGGTTTATCGTCCATCGGAAGGAAATTGGTATCAATATCTGACGAGCGAAGGTTTTCGTGTCGTGCATTTCGGAGTATCAACGGATATTCCCGTGCCGGGCGATTACGACGGCGACGGCAGACACGATGTTGCCGTTTTCCGCCAGGGCGTTTGGTACATTTTGCAAAGCACTGAAGGACTCAAAATTGTTCAATGGGGAAATCAGACCGACAGTCCGGTTGCAGTTCGTTACGACCAGTAACAATTTCAGGTTAAAAACGAAACAAGGCGGAAAGTTGAATTTTCAACTTTCCGCCTTGTTTTTTCAGATTGAAAAACAACATTATTTCTTTTTCACATATTTCAAATCATAAGTAATCGTCCACGTTTTGCCGTCGTCGCTTGAAGCTTCAAAAAGCTGTCTGACGGTGTTTTCGTCCAATTTTGTGAAGGTTAGTTTTTGCAAAGTCTTTTTGCCGTTCGCAATGGTTTCGCCTTCAAAACGCATCGCGCCGTCCTTAAAATTTCCTTCGTAGCGAAGCACGCTGCCGCCGGTTCCGGTCCACGATTGATACCATTTCTGCGTGCCTGCGTCGTAAAAATTGATGCTTTTGCCGTCGCCGCCGAGCGCGCCCGTCCAATTTTCCAGCAGTCCGCAACCGTCCGAAAAAAGCTGAACCGAATTTGTGCCTGCCTTTTGACCTTGCGGGTTGAAAACGTCCCAATCGCCGACCCAAAAATCAAACTGCCGCGCTTCCGCCGAATAAATGCAAGGTCGTTTCTGATGATCGGCAAGCTCAATCATTTTCTTAAAACGCGCGTCTTTGCGAATGTTCGCAAGGTCTTCGTCCGTTTCGAGATTGACGGTAAAAGCTGCGCCGTTCATCAATGATTTTTCCAGCCATTCAAACGCTTTGTCCACCTGATTCAGACGAGCATAACCGCACGCGATATTAAACATCGAATTCGGATTTTGCACGATCGCGACATTTTTCTCAAACGCCGCTATTGCCTGTTCCCATTTGCCCAGAGAATGCAGCGACATTCCCATGAGATACCACGCGCGAGCGTTTTTCGGCTCATCTTTGGTAACTTCGCCGAAAGCCGTCGCTGCTTCCTGAAATTTCTGCTGTTTGTATAATTCGCCTGCCGCCGTCATTTTCGGCGAAGGCGTCGGCGGTTGTTGGGCGTAAAAATCTTCTTCAAAGAATCCGATAAATATAAAAAGTAAAATTGCGATTAAAAACTTTCTCATCTTTTCTCTCCTCAAGTTTTGAGTCCCGCCTTCAGGCGGCAATGACTTCGCCTGCGAAACGCGCCGCGTAAACGCAGGGCTCAAAACTTTTCTCTCCTTCCGGCAACGAATTGCCTTTTCAACTCATCTTTTATGTGCGTTAAATTAAACAAAGCGATGTCAGGCAAATAAACGGAGTTTTTTCTCCGAGAAGGCGAAAATGAACGCGTTTTTCATCCATCAGCGAATAGATCGCGGCAGGTTCCTGAAAAGTCAAAAGCGCGGCTTCCGACGGCGAAATCAAGCTGACTTCGCGCCCGCAATCAGCGCACCAGGTACGGATAAAGTGCCGCTGATGCCTGATAACATAAACTTCGGTCGTTTCGATCACGACTTCCGTGCGGATCTTTCGCATAAAATTATTTGCCCGAAAACTCTCAAGTTGTTTGAAACATAATATTTTATAAAGTCTCGGAAAAAATCCGCGACTTTCTTGCGGCAAAATAGATATGTTTCAAACAACTTGAGTTATAATGAAACGAGTCCTGAGTTGCTTCACGTTGCTGTCTGTCTCGGTTCTTCGCGTCCCGGAATCTCGCCTCATCGAAAATCAGTTTAGAAAAAACACTTCGGAAAAGTCTTGAAAGATTTTTGAAATTTTTCTGAAAGATTTATCAAACCTTTTATGAGCAATAAAACATTGACTTTATACGAATTTGACGAGTTTCGCGTGGACGCAAATCAAAAGTGTTTGTGGCACGCCGACCAGCTTGTTTCGCTCACGCCGAAGGCTTTTGAAACGCTTCTTGTCCTGATCAAACATCGCGGCGAGATCGTCGGCAAAGACGTTCTGCTCGACGAAGTTTGGGCTGATACGTTCGTCGAGGAATCAACGCTCTCGCAAAATATTTTGACGCTGAGGAAAACTCTCGCCGCCTTTCAAAAAGACAAACAATTTATCGTCACTGTTCCGCGGCGCGGTTTTCGGTTCGTCGCCGATGTTAAAGAAATTGCGGCGGACGAAGAATTTTTCATCGTCGAAAAACGCACGCGCACGCACATCGTCGCCGAGCAAAAGGAAATTCACGACTCAAAGGACACGGACGAAACAGCGATCGTTACGAAACCGTTTGGCGAAAAGACTCCGGCAAAGAAATATTTAATTTTCGGCGCGGTTTTGAGCTGTTTTATTATTCTAACGCTTGGTTTTTTCGCGGTGCGTTATTTTTTGACCGCGCCGGATTTTGCCGCAACGAAATTCCAAAAGTTCAAGATCAGCAATCTTTTTTCCGATGCCGACATCAATCTGGCGATCATTTCGCCGAACGGAAAATATCTTGCGCTCGTTAAAAAATCGGGCGACGCGGAATCCTTGATCGTCCGCCAGATCGAGGAAGCAAATTCGCTTGAAATCGTTCCGAAATACGACGGAAAATTTATCGGCGCGACATTTTCGCCCGAAAGCGATTACGTTTTTTACGCCGTTTATCCGAAAAATTCAAAACAAGGCGAGCTTTATAAAATTCCGATCCTCGGCGGCGCGCCGCAGCAAATCACGAAAGATATCGACAGCCCGGTTTCGGTTTCAAACGATCGGAAAAAAATCGCATTCGTCCGCCGTTACCCGAACGAAAAGGAAACGGCTTTGATGACGGCTGATGCAGACGGCAAAAATGAGCGAAAATTAGCCGCTCGCCCGTTCGGCGAAGGTTTTCAAAGTCCGGCTTTTTCACCCGACGGAAAATTCATCGCGAGTGCGGTTTATTCGAAAAGCTTTGAAAAACCGATGGAAATTATTCTCGTGAACGCGGAAAATGGCGGGCAAAAATCCATCACGCCGCGAAATTGGACGTGGATCGGGCAAACGGCTTGGCTCAAAGACGGCAGCGGAATCGCGTTTGTCGCGTTCAGCAAGGAAACTCCGAATCTGACCGACGAAGTTTGGTTTGTTTCCGTCGCCGACGGCACCGCAAGGCTTCTGGAAAACGGCATTAACGGCGTTTTCGGCGTCAGCGTGACCGACGACGGAAATTCGCTCGTGACCGTCAAATCGAATAAGATCACGAGTTTTGCGGTTAGTCCGCTCGATGATTTATCGCGGGTGACGACGCTGCTGACCAAAAACGGCGATGAAAGTCTTCTGGCGCTCGGCGCAGATTGGACGGCGGATAATAAAATCGTTTATTCGACGATCAACAACGGAAACGCCGATATTTGGACGATAAATGCGGACGCCGGCGGACAAAAACAATTAACTTCCGACGCAAGCGCCGACATGTCGCCAAAACTCTCTTCGGACGGCAAATCTATTTATTTTTTATCGAACCGTTCGGGCTTGATGAGTATTTGGCGAATGAATACGGACGGCACAAATCCGCAGAAAATTACCGAAAATCAGGATGTTTTTTCGCTTGAGCTGTCGCCTGACGGCAGGGAAATTTTCTACACCGCCCGCGCCGAAAATATTTATACTCAAAAGCTCTGGAAAATTTTCGCGGACGGCACGGATGCAAAACAATTAACCGATAAAACGACGTTTATGCCGAAACTTGCGCCCGACGGCAAAACGATCGCCTGTTATTTTCCCGTCGCCGATACTCAGAATTTTAAATTAACGCTTCTTTCAGCCGAAAACGGCGCGATTCTCCGGCAAATCGAAACTCCGATGAGCGCCGGTTTTGCGCTGTTTGATTGGAAGAATGACGGGCAAAATTTGTTTTTGGCAGTCAATCAAAACGGTGCGGCAACGCTGTGGCTTCAGCCGATTGACGGAAAAACGCCGGCAAGATTAAAGGATTGGCAAAACGAAAACTTCTTTCGTTTCAATATTTCCAAAGATGGGAAAAGCGTGTTTTACGAAAAAGGCGTCGCGACGAACAGCGTCCTGCTTTTGCGCGATGTTTCAAGCGGAAAATAATTTTGCCCGCTAAATGCGCGAAACACACTAAAAAATGAATCTAAAATTTTTCGCGTTCTTTCGTGTCTTCCGCGGGCAAAAATTAATTCTTTGAACTTTCCATCAATTCGATAAATCGTTTGAAAAGATACTCGGAATCGTGCGGTCCGGGCGCGCTTTCCGGGTGATATTGGACGCTGAA
>Ga0157375_10006605_pt1 | contig 10093 bp, 10 predicted proteins | sample M35metaG_FD_115311 | JGI IMG/M metagenome (GOLD analysis project Ga0157375, IMG submission 115311) | Miscanthus rhizosphere microbial communities from Kellogg Biological Station, Michigan, USA - M3-5 metaG | ecosystem: Host-associated > Plants > Roots > Rhizosphere > Soil | place: USA: Michigan... | reverse complement strand
GGTGCCGATCGGAGAGCTCGAGCCCGAGTCGATCGCCACCCCCCATCTGTACGTCGATCACCTGGTGCTCGCGTCGTGACGGCCGATCCCAAAACCGTCATCGCCGCCCGCGCGGCGCAGGAGCTCCGGCCGGGCGAGATCGTGAATCTCGGCATCGGGATCCCCAACCTGATTCCCGGACACCTTGGCGTAGACACGGCGATCTACCTGCACACGGAAAACGGGCTTCTCGGCGTCGGCCCGCGGCCGGAAGAGGAGGAGCTCGACCCCGACCTCGTCGACGCTGCCAAGCGTCCGATCACGGCTCTACCCGGCGCGTCGTACTTCGACAGCGCGTCCAGCTTCGCGATGATCCGCGGCGGCCACGTCGACGTCGCGGTCCTCGGAGCGCTCCAGGTCGGCGAGCGAGGCGACATCGCCAACTGGGCGATCCCCGGGAAGGACGTGCTCGGCGTCGGAGGCGCGATGGACCTCGTGGTCGGCGCGCGCCGCGTGATCGTGACGATGACGGCGACGTCGTCTCGCGGTCAGCCGAAGGTGGTGGCCGAGTGCACGTACCCGCTGACCGCCGCAGGAGCCGCCGACGTCGTCGTCACCGAGCTCTGCGTCTTCCGCCTCGTCGACGGCGAGCTGCGCCTGACCGAGCTGCTCGACGGCGCGACGGTCGACGACGTCACCGCCGTCACGACCGCCCCGTTCGTCGTCACGCTGGAGGAAAGCCATGTCGGTTGACGTCCGTCCCTTCCCGGAGCTGGTCGACGCAGACCGCGCCGGCCTCGACCCGTCCTACGACCACTTCGACTACGTCGGGACGCGCCTGCGGGCTCCGAAGGAGCCGCTCGTGATCATCCCGTCCACGCTGACGGAGCTGACCGGCCCGGCCTACGGCGAGTCCACGGTCGACCCGCGCGACGCCGACCTGACCCGCCAGCACGCGGGCCAGCCCCTGGGCGAGCGGATGGTCCTGAGCGGCCGTGTCCTCGGAAGCGACGGCAAGCCGCTGCGTGGGCAGCTCGTCGAGATCTGGCAGGCGAACGCGGCCGGCCGCTACGCGCACGAGGTGGACGACCACGACGCGCCGCTCGACCCGAACTTCAGCGGCGCGGGCCGCTGCCTGACCGACGACGAGGGCCGCTACCGGTTCGTGACGGTCAAGCCGGGCGCGTACCCGTGGAAGAACCATACGAACGCCTGGCGCCCGAACCACATCCACTTCTCGGTCTTCGGCCGTGCCCTGACCGAGCGGCTCGTCACGCAGATGTACTTCCCCGGCGACCCGCTCTTCCCGTACGACCCGATCTTCAACTCCGTCCGCGATCCCAAGGCGCGCGAGCGGATGATCTCCATGTTCGATCTCGGGCTCACGGAGCCGGAATGGGCCCTCGGCTTCCGCTGGGACATCGTGGTCGGCGGCAAGGACGCGACGCCGCTCGAGGAGCCGCACGATGACTGAGCTCGGCATCACCCCCGCGCAGACGGCAGGCCCGTACCTGCGGATCGGGCTTCTGCGGAACATCCTCACGCCGAACGTCGTCGACCCTTCCGACCCCCGCGCCATCCATATCCGGGGACGGCTCACCGACGCGGCCGGTGACGGCGTGCCCGACGGGATGATCGAGACCTGGCAGGCGAACGCCGCAGGGCGTTACCACCACCCGGCCGACGACCGCGACGAGCTTGCACTGGAGGACGGCTTCCTCGGCTTCGGGCGCTCCGGTACGGAGAACGACGGCCGTTTCGAGATCGTCACGGTCAAGCCCGGTCGCGTGCCGTGGCCGGAGGGAGGCCTGCAGGCGCCCCACATCGGAATCACGGTCTTCGCGCGCGGGCTGCTCAAGCACGCGGTCACGCGCCTCTACTTCCCGGACGAGACCGAGGCGAACGCCGAGGACCCGGTGCTCTCGCGCCTGCGTCCCGAGCAGCGCGAGACGCTCGTCGCGGTGGCCGAGGACGGGGGTCTTCGATTCGACATATGCCTCCAGGGGCCGTCGCACACGACATTCTTCGCGGTGTGACGGCATTCGAGGCGCTGTTCGTCCCGGCCGATCTCCGCCAGGCGGTGTCCAGCAGGTCCTGGCTCTTGGCGATGCTCGAGACCGAACGCGCGCTGGCGGCGGCCGGCGCGGTGGTGGGCCTCGTCCCCGACGCCTCCGCCGAGGCGATCGCCGCCGCCTGCGCAGACGCGGACGGCTACAGCTGGGACGAGCTGCTCGACCAGGGCCGCGCCGTCGGGAACCCTGCCGAGCCGCTCGTGCGCGTCCTCCGTGCCCGGGTCGGCGACGAGCACGAGCGCTTCGTCCACCTCGGGGCAACGAGCCAGGACGTGCTCGACACCGCGGCGATGCTCGTCTCGCGCAACGCGGTCGCTCTCGTGCTGAGCCATGCCGACGCCGCTGCGGAGACGTGCGCAACGCTCGCCCGCGAGCACCGCTCGACGCCGATGGCCGCGCGGACGCTGCTGCAGCAGGCCGTGCCGACCACGTTCGGCCTCGTGGCAGCCGGCTGGCTGGTCGCGCTGCTCGACGCTCGCCGGCGCCTGGCCGACCTCGCCGAGACAGAGCTCGCCGTGCAGCTCGGAGGAGCGGCCGGAACGCTCTCCGCGCTCGGCGACGAAGGCATGCGTACCGTCGAGGCGCTCGCGGGCGAGCTCGGCCTGGCGGTGCCGACGCTGCCGTGGCACACGAACCGCGTGCGCGTCGCCGGGCTCGGCGCCGCGCTCGCAATGCTCGCCGGCGTCTGCGGGAAGATCGGGCTCGACGTCGTCCAGCTCTCCCAGACCGAGGTCGCCGAGGTGCGCGAGGCCGCGGGCGGCGGCTCGTCGGCGATGCCGCAGAAGCGAAACCCGGTGCAGGCGACGCTGACCCGCTCGTGCGCGGCGCTCGCCGCCGCGCATGCCTCCGTGCTCCAGGCAAGCCTCGTGCAGGAGCACCAGCGGGCCGCGGGCGCGTGGCATGCCGAGTGGGAGGCACTCTGCGGGGCCTTCATGTTCGCGGGCGGAGCCTCCGCGGCGATCGCGGACTCACTCGCCGGCCTCGACGTGGACGCGGCGAGGATGCGTCAGAACCTCGATGCGACGGGTGGGCTCGTCCTCTCCGAGCGCGTCGCCACGGCACTGGCGGAGCGGCTCGGGCGCGGCACGGCGCACGAGCTCGTCGCCGCCGCGGCCGGGGCGCAATCGTTCCGGGATGCGCTCCTTGCGGACCCGCGCGCCGGGCTCGAGGCCGACGAGGTCGACGCGCTCCTCGACCCGACCACGTACCTGGGCTCCGCCGGCGCGCTCGTCGACCGCGCGCTGGCACGCTACGACACCGAGACGCAAGGGCGGAAGGGAGGCTCGTGAGCGACGAACGTGACGGGAAGCACGCCCGCGGCATGGAGGTGCGTCGCGCGGTGCTCGGCGATGCCCACGTCGACCGCGCGATCGAGCGCACGACGCCGTTCACGGAGGACTTCCAGGACTTCATCACGCGGTACGCCTGGGGCGAGATCTGGTCGCGGCCCGGCCTCGACCGGCGAACGCGGAGCATCGTCACGCTCACCGCTCTCGTCGCGAGCGGGCGGGAGCACGAGCTCGAGATGCACGTCCGCGCCGCGCTCGTGAACGGGCTCACACCGGACGAGATCGGCGAGGTGCTCCTCCAGTGCGCGGTCTACTGCGGCGTTCCGGCGGCGAACGGCGCGTTCGCGATCGCCCAGCGGGTGGTCGACGAGGAGACGCAGTGAGCCGCGCGGTCGTCCTCTCCGCGGTGCGGACGCCCGTCGGCCGGTACGGCGGCGGGCTTGCCGCGGTGCGCCCCGACGACCTCGCGGCGCTTGCGGTCGCCGCCGCCGTCGAGCGTGCCGGGGTCCCTGCGGAGGAGATCGAGGATCTCTGGCTCGGCTGTGCGAACCAGGCGGGGGAGGACAACCGCAACGTCGCGCGCTTCGCCGCGCTGCTCGCAGGCCTGCCCGACTCGGTGGCGGGCGTCACCGTCAACCGGCTCTGCGCCTCCGGGCTCTCCGCGATCGTCGGCGCCTGCCACGCGGTGATCGCGGGCGACGGCGACCTGTTCGTCGCCGGTGGGGTCGAGTCGATGACGCGCGCGCCGCTCGTCACGGCGAAGCCCGACGCGCCCTTCGCGCGCGGCAACCGCACGATCTACGACACGACGCTCGGCTGGCGCTTCGTCAACCCGCGCTACGAGGAGCGGTTCTCGAGCGAATCGATGGGGGAGACGGGCGAGAACGTCGCCGAGCGCTGGGACGTGTCGCGTGAGGATCAGGACGCGTTCGCGCTGCGCTCGCAGGAGCGCTGGGCAGCGGCGCAGGAGGCGGGCCGCTTCGCCGACGAGCTGATCCCCGCCGGCGAGCTCGAGCGCGACGAGCACCCGCGGCCCGACACGTCCGCCGAGAAGCTCAGCACCCTGCGGCCCGCCTTCCGCAAGGACGGCACCGTCACGGCCGGCAATGCGAGCGGGATCAACGACGGCGCGGCCGCGCTCGTCATCGCCAGCGAGGAGCGCGCGCGCGAGATCGGCGTCGAGCCGCTCGGGGCCTTCGTCGGCTCCGCCGTCGCCGGCGTCGACCCCGCAGTGATGGGTGTCGGGCCGATCCCGGCCGTCCGCAAGCTGCTCGACCGCACCGGGGTCGCGGTCGAGGACGTCGATCTCGTCGAGCTCAACGAGGCGTTCGCTTCGCAGTCGCTCGCGGTCGTGCGCGAGCTCGGGATCGACGAGGAGCGTGTCAACGTCAACGGCGGCGCGATCGCGATCGGGCACCCGCTCGGGATGAGCGGAGCGCGGCTCGTCGTGACGCTGCTCCACGAGCTCGGTCGCCGCGGCGGGCGGTACGGCATCGCGACGATGTGCGTCGGCGTCGGCCAGGGCCAGGCGGCGCTCTTCGAGCGTGGGTCGTGACGAAGACGCAGGTCGCGATCGTCGGAGCGGGGCCTGCCGGCCTGACGCTGGCCCAGCTGCTCCACGTCGCCGGGATCGACTCCGTCGTCCTGGAGAACAGAAGCCGCGACTACGTCGAGGCGCGGATCCGGGCGGGCGTCCTGGAGCACGACGTCGCCGAGCTCTACGAGCAGGCGGGCGTCGGCGGGCGGATGCGCCGCGAGGGCCTCGTCCACACGGGCGTCGAGCTGCAGTCGGGCACCGAGCGCCACCGAATCGCGTTCGACGAGCTCGTCGGCAAGACGATCGTGGTCTACGGCCAGACGGAGGTCGTCAAGGATCTCATCGAGGCGCGCCTCGAGAGTGGCCGCCCGCTCCACTTCGAGGTCTCGGACGTCTCGCTCCACGAGCTCGAAAGCGAGCGACCCCGCGTGCGGTACGTCCACGACGGGGCGGAGCAGGAGCTCGAGTGCCAGTTCGTCGCGGGGTGTGACGGCTTCCACGGCGTCTCGCGGCCGAGCATCGCCGCGGACGTCCTCCGCACCTTCGGGCGCGACTACCCCTACGGCTGGCTCGGGATCATCGCGGCCGTCGCGCCGTCTCACGACGAGCTGGTCTACGCGCACACCGAGCGGGGGTTCGCGCTCCTGAGCATGCGCTCGCCCGAGCTCTCACGCCTCTACCTGCAATGCGCGCCCGACGAGGATCTCGACCTCTGGCCGGACGAGCGGATCTGGGACGAGCTCCAGAGTCGGCTCGGCGTGGACGGCTGGACGCTCCACGAGGGGCCGATCCTCGAGAAGGGCGTCACGCCGATGCGAAGCTTCGTCACCGAGCCGATGCAGTGGGGGCGGCTCTATCTCGCGGGTGACGCCGCCCACATCGTGCCGCCGACCGGAGCGAAGGGCCTGAACCTCGCCGTGCGTGACGTTGCGGCGCTCGCGGAGGCGCTCGTCGCCTGGTACCGCGACGGCCACGTCGGTCTCCTCGACGCCTACTCCGAGACGTGCCTGCGGCGAGTCTGGCGCGCGGAGCACTTCTCCTGGTGGATGACGACGATGCTCCACCGCGCGCCGAACTCCGACGAGTTCACCCTGCGGCTCCAGCAGTCCCAGCTCCGCTACCTCCGCACCTCGCCCGCGGCGGCGAGGTCGCTCGCCGAGAACTACGTCGGCGTCGAGCACGCCTGAGCTTGAGGTTTGATGCGAAAGTGCGGGGAGCGCCCATTTCGCATCAAGCCTCTACGCAGCGGAGCGAAGGTACGCGAGCACCGCGAGGACGCGGCGGTGCCCATCGACGCCGCTCACGTCGAGCTTGCCGAGGATCGCGCTCACGTGCGTCTCGACGGTTCGCTCCGTCAGCCAGAGCTGCTTCGCGATCCCCGCGTTCGTGCGGCCCTCCGCCATCAGCCCGAGCACCTCGCGCTCGCGCGGCGTCAGCTGGTCGAGCGTGTCGTCGCCGGTCTGGGGGACGAGGAGCTGCTTGACGACCTCCGGGTCGAGCGCGCTGCCGCCGCTGCTCACACGCGCTGCCGCCTCGAGGAACTCGTCGACGTCCAGGATGCGGTCCTTCAGGAGGTAGCCGAAGCCGCCGCCCGAGCCGACGAGCTCGACCGCGTGGTTCGACTCGACGTGCTGCGAGAGCACGAGGACGGCCGTCTCCGGGTGCCGCTGCCGGATCTCGGCGGCCGCGCGCATGCCCTCGTCCTCGTACGTCGGCGGCATCCGGACGTCGACGATCGCGAGGTCCGGCTCGTGCTCGGCGACGACGGACACGAGCGCCTCGGCGTCTCCGACGCGGGCGACGACCGTGTGACCGGCATCCTCGAGCAGTCCCGCAACCCCCTCGCGGAGGAGCACGGTGTCGTCTGCGATCACGATTCGCACGGGATCGCCACCTCCACGCGTGTCCCTCGGCCCCGAGGGCTGAGGACGGCGAGCGACCCGCCGTGGGCTGCCACGCGATCCTGCAGGCCCGCGAGGCCCGAGCCGCGCCGGACGACCGCCCCGCCGATACCGTCGTCGGTGATCGAGACCAGGAGCGTGCCGTTCTCCCGGACGGCGCGCATGGACACGCGCGACGCGGATGCGTAGCGGACGGCGTTCGTCAGCGCCTCGCATGCGACGAAGTACGCCGCCGCCTCGACGCTCGCCTGGACTCGCTCGTTGGGCACCTCCACGTCGACGGGGATCGGCGCGCTCCTGGCGAGGTCGGCGAGCGCTGCCGAGAGGCCGTCGTCGAGCCGCGCGGGTCGCACGCCCGCGGCGATCTGCCGCAGATCTCCGATCGCGCCGCCGATCTCGTCAACGACACGGTCGAGCGCGGGGGAGAGCACGGCCGCGCCGCGCGGGAGCCCTCGCTGCAGTCGCCGCACCTGGACGCCCAGAGAGACGAGCCGCTGCTGCGCGCCGTCGTGGAGGTCGCGCTCGAGCCGGCGGCGCTCCTCGTAGCCCGCCTCGACGATGCGCGCCCGCGAGGCCTCGACCTCGGCCAGCTGCAGGCGGAGCTCGACCCGGAGACGGGCCATCTCGATCGACAGCGTCGCGGCCGAGAGGACGCCGTTCAGCAGGTCGCGACGATGGAGGAGCGACGGATCGTGGAGGAGGACGGCCGTCCGGGCGCCGTCCCGCCCGATTGCCGTTCGCGCGCGGGCGTCGTCGGGCAGGTTCGCTAGATCCCCCGACGCCTCCGCGAACGCCTCCGTCGCCGGAAGCCAGAAGCGGAGATCGGCGCTCGGGTCGCCGAGCGCCTCCGCCAGCACGGCGCCGATCTCCTCGGGCGCCCGCCGGCCCTCGCGGACCTCGTCCTCGAAGGTTCGCACGCGGCGGACGCCGTTGTAGCGCGCGCGACTGAACCGCCGGTCGACGATGTCCTGGATCCGCCGGCGAAGGGGGAGGAACCCGACCGCCACGACGAGGGTCGTCACGGCCGTGATCCACTCCGAGCCCCCACCGACGAGCACGCCGAGCGCGATCGTAAGCCCCGCGAAGACGGAGACGAGGAGCGCGGTCAGGACCGCGTAGACCAGCGTCCGGTTCACGAGACGCTCGATCGCGTACAGCCGGTAGCGGCCGACCGCGATCCCGACGGACGCCGCGACCGCGATGTCGATCAGCATCAGGAGCGGAAAGACGATGACGTCGGCGATCGTGACCCCGAGCGCCAGACCGAGGAGCCCCGAGGAGATGCAGAGGAGAAGCGTGACCGGGACGAGCGTGGCAGACCACGCGAGCCACATCGTCTGCAGCCGCTCGATCCCGACCGAGCGTTGAAGCCGGATCCGGATCGCGACCGCGCCTGCGACGAGGCTGCCGAGCATGCCGAGCAGGAGCGGGAGCGACAACCACGCGTAGACGCCCCCGAGCACTCCCGCGACCGCGTTGTCCTCCATCGGATTCGGAACCGCGGCGTCGTCGCCGTAGAACGCAGCGGGGTCGAAGAGTGCGACCGCGATGAACCCGCCGAAGCTGACTGCGGCGCCGAGGGCGACCCACCGCCACCTCGGCGAGAGCAGCTTTCCGTTCGGGAAGACGAACGCCACGGCGATCGGCCACGCGTAGAGGATCGGCCAGAGGGCCCGGTCGAGCTCGAGCGCCCAGCCCCGGCCGAGGAGAACCGCGAGCGGCAGCTGGAGCGTCGGCCCGAGCGCGCCGAGGAGCAGAATCCACGCGATCCTGTTGCGCGGCTGGTGGATCGCGATCACCAGGCCGACCGTCGTCGGCGCGAGGAACGCGACGATGACGAGCGGGACGTAGGCGGCCGGAACATCGGTGAACGCGTCCGCGACGCCGAACGCGCCGAGGGTGATGAACAGGCAGGTCGCCATCGCGACCGCCCAGGCGGCGATGCGGAGTCCGCGCATGAGGCCATTGTTCGCCTCGTCACGAGCGAAGGCAATACGTGCTGGCACGGGCATCGATCCCGTGGCCGGGCCGATGCGATCCCGGCGCTCGCGCCGATGTGCCGCGGAACTCGCCGTCCTACGTTCGACGGGCACCCGCAATCCTCGTGAAAGGGGAGCCCGATGATCAACAACCTGCGGTGGATAGGAGCCCTCGGAGCCGTCTATGTCGCGTTCGCGGCGGTTGGCACCGCTCAGGCAGCCCCGGACGACCGCGCCGAGGCGCGTGGCCCCGGCGCGATCGAGGCAGAAGCGCCCGTCACCGGCGACACGGCGCCGTGGCTTGCCGCGCTGAGCGCGCGGAGCGCGGAGCTGAATCGCGAGTACGGCCTCGGCGACTACCGCCGGCCTTTCGTGGCGGACGACCGAAGCGGTCTGCGCGGGTCGGACAGGCTCGCCCTGACCGTCGTCTCCGTCCCGACCACGACGGCGGACGACGGCTTCGCCTGGGACGACGCGGCTCTCAGCGTGGCCGCGACGCTCGGGATCGCGGCACTGCTCGGCGCCGGCGCCGTGAGCATCCGGTACCGCCGCGGACTCACGCCACGGTGACCCCTCGCCGTGTGGGGCGGAGCCGTTCCCGCCCCACGGCGGCCGCGGGTGACATGACAGTAGGATCAGCCCCGTGGCCTGGGTCCGCGACGACGCCAAGCTCGATCGGGTTCGCACCCTGATGGGTGAGCAGGGTCTCGACGCGATCGTCGCGCGGGCGCCGGACAACGTTCTCTACCTGACGAACTTCTGGGGGATGAAGGGGTGGGACGCGGTCGTCTTCCCGCGCGAGGGCGAGCCGACCCTGTTCTGCGTCGAGGCGTCCGCCGACGACGCGGCGCGCACGGCGTGGACGAGCGACGTGCAGCTCGTCGACGGGTATCTCGCAGACGACCCGCGCCCGCCGGTCGTCCGCACGCTCGAGCTCGCCGCGGCCCTCGCCCGCGAGCACGGAACCGTTGGCCTCGAGCTGTCCCTCGGCACCCAGGCCTCCGACCGGATGGTCGGCGAGCCGACGACGTACACGAAGGCCTGGTTCGACGCGTTCCCCGGCGCCGTCGACGCGACGCCTGCGCTCGTCGCGGCGCGCACCCGCAAGACGGCGCAGGAGATCGAGCGCATGCGACTCGCGAACGAGATCGCAGCGGCCGCGATGGATCACGCGCGCGGCGTGATCCGCGCCGGGATGACCGAGGCGCAGATCGCCGCCGAGTGGCTCGGGTTCGTGCATGGGGAGGGCACAGGCTGGGCCGGGAAGGTCGAGCTGGCGCTCGGCTTCTCGCTCGTCTGGGCGGGGCCCGGCATCCGCACGTTCACCGCCACGAGC
>Ga0157375_10006604_pt1 | contig 10095 bp, 6 predicted proteins | sample M35metaG_FD_115311 | JGI IMG/M metagenome (GOLD analysis project Ga0157375, IMG submission 115311) | Miscanthus rhizosphere microbial communities from Kellogg Biological Station, Michigan, USA - M3-5 metaG | ecosystem: Host-associated > Plants > Roots > Rhizosphere > Soil | place: USA: Michigan... | reverse complement strand
TGCTTTCGCCCAAGGCGCTCAGCACGCAGATGGACGTCAGGATAGACAAGGGAATCGAGACTGCGATGATCAGTGTGCTGCGCCAGCTCCCCAGAAACAGCAGGATCATGATCGCGGTGAGGCAGGCGGCGATGATCGCCTCGCGGACCACGCCGGACACAGCGGAGCGCACGAACAGCGACTGATCCGCGACGATATCGATCTTCAGCGCGGGAGGCAGCGTGGCGGCGATTTGCGGGATCATCGCTTTCACCTGCTGCACGATGTCCAAAGTCGACGCCGATCCGGTTTTCAAGACCGTGACCAGTGCGCCGCGTTGCCCATCCCGCCGCACAATGTTGGTTTGCGGTCCGAATCCATCGCGCACATTTGCAACATCCCGCACATAGACTGTGTTGTTCCCGCTCGCGCTTATCGGAAGATCGTTGAGCTCCTGAATGCTCTTGGGACTGGCGTTCAGTTCGACCTCGTACTCGAACTGGCCGATCTTAGAAGTGCCGGTGGGCAGAATCAGGTTCTGGTTGCCGATGGCCGTCACGATATCGGCGGGCGCCAATCCCTTGGCCTGAAGAAGCGTCGGATCGATGTCCACCATGATTTGGCGCTGTTTGCCGCCATACGGATTCGGCACCCCGGAGCCAGGGACGGTAGCGAGCTGTGTGCGGATGGATGTAGCCGCGTAGTCGAAGAGTTGTTGTTCGGATAGCCCCTCGCCCGAAAGTCCCAATTGCATGATCGGCACGCTGGAGGCGCTGTAGACGATCATGAAGGCCGGAGCGGTTCCCGGCGGCATCTGGCGGGTGGTGGTCTGGGCCACTGCGGTTAATTCGGCCATCGCCAACTCGACGCGCGCACCGGGATGGAAGAAAACCTTGGTGATGCTGCGGCCGTTGGTGGTCTGGGACTCCATGTGTTCGATGTCGTTGACCGTAGTAGTCAGCGAGCGTTCGTATTGGGTCCCGATGCGTTCCTCCATGTCCTCGGCGGGCAACCCGTTGTAATTCCATAGGGCGGCAATTACCGGAATATTGACGTTGGGGAAAACGTCGGTGGGGGTCCGCAGAATAACCAGCGGGCTAACAATCAGGATCAGCAGAGCCAGCACAATGAACGTGTACGGCCGATCCAGGGCTACTTTGACAATCCACACTTAAACCGAAAAACTCCTCTTTTAGGATAGCGTCCGGTCTGAAAGTTCCACATATGCTGGATGGCAGGAAGGCACTCCCGTGCCGGTGGCCTTGGTTTTGGATAAAGTGGCTAGTTACGAATAAGGAGACTATGCGACGAACGGGGGCTGCATGGGCGCGGGCTTGATCTGGAAGGGGTTGCCCGCCGTCTTCTCAATCCTGGCGATCGTGCTGCCGGCACAGGAGCGGGGAGGCTTTATCCACGGTACGATTGTTGACCCGTTCGGCGCCGTGATTGTGGATGCCCGCGTCGAGGTTGCTTCGGCCGAACATAAATGCGAAACGAAGTCTAACGTCGAGGGCAAATTCAACTGTCAACTTCCTCCCGGGCGATACCGAGTTACCGCGATTGATCCTCGATTCTTTTCTTACCGCCGAGCGACGGTGATTCTAGAAGCTTCAGTCCACACTTTTATTACGGTGCGCACGGTACCTGGTCCTACTCGAGGTGCTTCGGTACCAGAGTCTAAAGATGACATCGTGGGTGACCGCGCGAGTCCCGTTGACTACCTAGAACAAGCGGTCAACGGCGATAGTGATGTGGTCGTGCGATATCACGGAGCGGAAATGAGAGAAGAGCGAATTATTTTCCGCGGTCCGTACCTCATGTTGACGATGGACGCTTTCGCAATCTATTCCGATGAGATGACTTGTTCAAATCCGATCCGCACCTGCACTGCTAAGGGTTCGGTGATTGCCGAAATAGGTCAGGAGCGGCTCGAAGGCGCGACGGTGGACGTCGATCTCTTGACCCGCAAGCTAGTGTTAGGTCCCGATGCCAGGGTGGTTAGAGCATTTTGACGCATCTGCCGATACTGTGCAGCGTTGTGGCTCTCCGATGTTGGGTTCGCGCGTCCCAGTCGGCTCCGGTTTCCGATAAAGTGGCTAGTTACGAATAAGGAGTGACTATGCGACGAATTTGGGTTGCGATACTGGCGGGTGGGCTGGTCGTATCGAACGCTATGGCCCAACAAGGAGCCAAGAATGGCGAGTGGCGGACCTATGGCGGCGACCTGGGGAACACTCACTACTCCCCGCTCGATCAAATCAGCGCCAGTAATTTCGACAAACTCGAAGTCGCCTGGCGATTCAAGACTTCGAACTTAGGTCCACGCCCCGAATTCAATCTCGAATCGACGCCGCTTATGGCCAACGGCATCCTCTACGCTGCGGCGGGAACCCGGCGATCGGTTGTCGCGCTCGACGCAGCTACCGGCGAGCTTCTCTGGGTCCACGGCGAGAAGGAAGGCGCGCGAGGCAGCGCAGCCCCCCGTCAATTGTCAGGCCGCGGCCTGGCCTACTGGACTGACGGTCGCGAGGAAAGGATTCTGTACGTCACCCCGGGCTATCGCATGGTGGCGCTGAATGCCAAGACCGGCATGCCCGTTCCAGGCTTCGGACAGAACGGAGTCGTCGACTTGAAACTCGATGACGATCAGCAGATTGATCTGGTCACAGGCGAGGTCGGGTTGCATGCGACTCCGGTGGTCGCGGGCGATACCGTGATCGTCGGCGCAGCGCATCGCTCGGGCGGAGTGCCGCGCAGCAAGACCAACGTCAAAGGCTACGTCCGTGGATTCGACGTGAAGACCGGAAAGCGCCTGTGGATCTTCCACACCATCCCGCGTCCCGGCGAGTTCGGCTACAACACCTGGGAGAAAGATTCCGCGGATTACACGGGCAATGCCGGCGTCTGGGGCCAGATCAGCGTGGATGAAGAGCTGGGAATGGTCTATCTTCCCGTGGAACTTCCGACGGGCGATTATTTCGGCGGCCATCGGCCTGGCAACGGCCTGTTCGGCGAGAGCCTGGTCGCGCTGGACCTGAAAACCGGCCAGCGGAAATGGCATTACCAGTTGGTGCACCACGGAATCTGGGACATGGATATTCCCTGCGCGCCGATTCTGGTCGATCTCAACATCAACGGCCGGACTGTGAAGGCGGTCGCACAGCCCACCAAGCAAGCCTTCCTATACGTGTTCAATCGCGAAACAGGCCAGCCGATTTGGCCGATTGACGAAAAACCCGTCGAAAAGGGCAGCGTGCCCGGTGAATGGTATTCGCCCACGCAGCCGTTCCCCTCCAAGCCGCCCGCCTATGATCGGCAGGGCTTCCAGCTCGAAGACCTGATCGACTTCACCCCGGCTCTTCGCGCTGAGGCAGCGAAGGCCGTGTCGCAATACAAACTCGGGCCGGTCTTCACACCACCCGTCGCGAGTAAGGCGGAGGGTCCGCTGGCGACGCTGGCCTTGGCCACCTCAGGCGGCGGCACCAACTGGCCGGGCGGCTCTTACGATCCTGAAACGCACATCGCATACGTATTTTCGCAACGCTCCATGAGTATCCTCGGACTGGTGCCAGGCGACCCGCGAGTCACCGATGAGGCTTACATCCAGGGCACGGCAAAGACGGGCGCCCGAACGGTAGGAGGCTCCGGCGCGGATGCCGCCGCAGGCACGAAATCGGCGAATGATGTGGCGGCCGAAGCCGGGGGCTTAACCGTCCAAGGGCTGCCACTGGTGAAACCGCCGTATGCCAGCATCAACGCCATCGATCTGAATCGAGGCGAGATACTGTGGCAGGTGGCGCACGGAGAAACTCCCGACAACATTCGCAATCATCCCGCGCTCAAAGGGCTTACGATTCCGCGGACGGGCCGGGCCGGGGTGATCGGCACGCTGGTCACCAAGACCCTGGTGATCGCGGGCGAAAGGGACACGTTTACGCTGCCCTCAGGCCAGAAGGGAGCAATGCTACGAGCCTACGACAAGGCGTCGGGCAAGGATGCCGGGGCCGTCTATATGCCCGCCGGCCAAACCGGGACCCCGATGACCTATGCGTTGAACGGGAAACAGTACATCGTGGTGGCGATCGGCGGTACCGGGTATGAGTGCGAGTTCATCGCGTTCCGGCTGCCGAACTAAGCACAGTGGGTCAGGCTTTCGAGCCTGCAGCCGGCGTTCCAGCCGGCGCTAACAAAACAACGAAGCCAGCCGGGCAGAAGCCCGGCCGCAGCCTTGAAAGGCTGACCCCGCGAGTTCTACTTCTTGACCTGATCGACGTCCACATCCAGCGTGTGGCCGATCCGGAAGCCGATCACGCCATCCGCGTGGACCTTGCTCTTGGGCTGGCGCGCGACTTCAGTGCCATTGACACTGAAGATCACGTTATCGCCTTGAACCTGGACACTTAGCGTATTCTGTTGTTTCCCATCCGCGCCCTCTTTTACGATGGCCGGGTTCGCGGTCCAGTTCACGACTGTCGTGGGCGAAGTGCCCATCCAGTTGGAGATGAAATACTCACCCGACTGGCGGACCAGGAAATACGTGTAGGTCGGAGAGGGACCCATGCTGCTCCCGCCGATCACCAGTCCATAAGACACCGGATGCGAGGCTTTCTTGGTCTGCGTCAGCCGCGCCGAGTAGGTGTAATTGCCCGACTTGGTCCAGTCGTTGCGCCACATGGTTCCGGTGGTGCCCATCTGGAAGTGGTAGACGTCGCCGGTTTGGGAGAACTTGATGCCGGTGTTGGCGCCACGATCGGGACGTGCATCCCAACCAGCGGGGAATTGCCCGCCGGCGACGGCGCGATCAGGATCACCCTTCCCGCCCTCTTGGGCAAACGCCACGAAACTGGCGGTCAAAGCGAGCGCGAAAATGAGCGTACGAGGTTTAAGTGGATTGATCATAACGGAGATCCTAATGCCGAGTATATCAAGCCAGGGTTTGTTATACACTACCTTGTGATATGAAGCGCATAAAGCCCTCGGTGGCGCTGGCACTAGGCGTGGCCGCGTTCGCCCTTTCGAATCTGACGCCTGTACGCGGACAACAAGGTACCCCCGCCTCGGGTGAGTGGCGTGTGAATGGAGGCGACACGGGCAGCACCCGGTACTCGCCTTTGGATAAGATCGACGCGAGCAACGTCAAGAATCTGCAGGTCGTGTGGCGCTGGAAAGCTCAGAACATGGGCCCCGCGCCGCAAGCCGCCTGGGAAGTGACTCCGCTGATGGCTGGCGGCAAGTTATTCTTCACGGCTGGTACTGGACGCACGGTAGTCGCCGCCGATGCCGCCACGGGCGAGACTCTGTGGACCTATCGCGGTGACGATACAGCCGAACGTGGCGCCGTGCGCGCCAATAATCGCGGCGTCAGCTACTGGAGCGACGGCAAGGGCGACGACCGTATCCTGTTCATCACCCCCGGCTATCAGCTCGTAGCGTTGAACGCCAAGACCGGCGCGCCCATCGCGAATTTTGGAAAAGACAGTCACGTGGATTTGTGGCTGGGCCTCGACCGGCCCGTGGTTCAGAACGGGACCATCGGCGCCACCTCGCCTCCCATCATCATTCGCGATGTTGCCATCGTGGGCGCTTCTCTCAAAGTGGGTGTCGCCTTGCCCACGCGGTTGAACACGCCGGGCTACATCCGCGGCTATGACGTCCGCACCGGCAAACTACTGTGGACGTTCCACACGGTTCCGCAACCCGGCGAATTCGGGGCCGAAACATGGGGCAAAGACGACCGAGGCAAGGATTCCAACACGTTCACCGGCAACACCGGCGCATGGGGACCGCTGACCGGCGATGAAGAACTCGGCTATGTCTACATTCCCGTCGAAGCGCCGAGCGGCGATACTTATGGCGGCCAGCGTCCTGGCGCGAATCTTTTCTCTGACAGCGTCGTGTGTCTCGATGCGAAAACCGGCAAGCGCGTGTGGCACTACCAGTTAATTCACCACGAGATGTGGGATTACGATATTCCCGCCGCGCCCATTCTCCTCGACATCACCGTCAACGGGAAAAAGATTAAGGCTCTGGCCCAGGTGAACAAGTCGGCCTTCACGTTTGTGTTCGACCGCACCAACGGCCAGCCGGTGTGGCCGATCGAAGAGCGTCCTGCTCCCAAAGGAAGTGCTCCTGGCGAATGGTATTCGCCCACGCAGCCGTATCCCACCAAGCCTGCGGCGTTCGATCGCCAGGGCGTCACCGAAGCTGACCTAGCCGACTACACGCCCGAAATCAAGGCTGAGGCTCAAAAGATCGCCTCCAATTACGTGCTGGGACCGATTTACACGCCGCCGATCGTCAAGGACACCGGCGGCAAGCTGGGGACGATTCAACTACCCGGCGCGGGCGGCGGAGCCAACTGGATGGGCGGCGCGGTGGATCCGGAAACCGGGATGCTATACATCCCCTCGACTACCAGCCCCTACATTTCGACGCTGGTCCCCGGCGGCGACCGTTCAGAGATGCCCTACATCGCCGGCGGCGGAGGCGGGAACACCAACGTGGCGGGCAACCTGCCGCTGATCAAGGGTCCCTACGGCCGCATCACCGCATTCAATCTCAATACCGGCGACCAGGCCTGGATGATTCCCAACGGCAAACCCTCGGACGCGATCGTTAATAACCCGGCACTCAAGGCTGCGGGGATCGACGCCAGCAACTGGGGAGGCGGGCAGCGCTCGCCGATCCTGATCACCAAGACCATGCTGGTGGAAGGCAGCGCCGATCTGCGCTTCATCGACAAGAAGACCGGCGGGATCATTTATGAGATGCCTCTGGGCTCGGCGGTCGGCCCCACCATGACGTATCTGGTCAACGGGCGGCAATTCCTGGTAGCTGTAGTGAACGGCACGCAGGGCGGCGGGGCGGAACTGGTCGGGCTGGCGGTCGGACAACCCGGGGCTGGCCGTCTTGGCGGCGGACGCGGTGGACGTGGCGGAGCAGGCGGCGGACGCGGCGCAGCACCGGTTCCCGAAAACTAAAAACGAAACCATGGTCCTGACAAAAGAAGAACTCATCAGCTCGCTGCAGAACGAGGTTCGAATCCTCCTCCACTTGGCGAGCAAAGTAGATCGCAACCAGCTTGACTATCGTCCGACGCCGAAGCAGCGCAGCACCATCGAGCTGCTCCGGTATCTAACGATCATGGGACCCAGCCTGATCCCGGCCATCAAGACCGGGACGTTCGATGGTGCGGCGTTTGGCGCTTCCCAGGCCGCGGCCAACGCCATGAATATCGATCGGGTTATCGCCGCGATCGAAAAGCAAAGCAGCGACTACGCGCAACAGCTGGGCAGTTGGTCGGACGCAGATTTCCGTGGCGAAATCGACCTATTTGGCAAGAAAACCAGTCGCGGTTCGCACATCGTGTTTGTGGTGCTCTCCGGCTACGCGGCCTATCGCACGCAGTTGTTCCTGTACTTGAAAGCCTGCGGCCGCGACGAACTGAACACCATGAATCTGTGGGGCGGCATGGACGGCCCGATGCAGGGCTGAGAGGGAACTGAATCGTGTATAAAATTCTGTTTACGGCTCTGCTTGCGATCCCATTGGTCCAGGGCCAAACTCGTCCGGCAAGCCCCGATGAGTGGACCAGCTACGGCCTTACTCCGGGCGAGACTCGCTATAGCCCCCTGAATCAGATCACCACGTCGAACGTCAGCCGGCTGGGCCTCAACTGGTCTTTCGATGTCGGCCGCGGCGGTGGGAACCAGGAAGCTACTCCTTTGTTTTCGAACGGCACGATCTACAGCATCACCAACTGGAGCATCGTCTTTGCCGTCGACGCCCGCACCGGCAAGGAAAAGTGGCGCTGGGATCCGGAAGTCAATCAAGATAAAACCCGCCCGCAAATTTGCTGCGGCGTTGTGAATCGCGGCCTGGCGATGTATCAAAACCTGATCATCGCCCCCATCATCGATGGCCGCCTGATCGCGCTCAATGCAGAAACCGGTAAGCCCGTCTGGGAAGCTCGTGTGTCTTATTCAAACGAAGGCTACACGGTGACCATGGCGCCGCGCATCGCCAAAGGGAAGGTGATCATCGGTGTTGCCGGAGCCGAGCTGCCCATTCGCGGATTCTTCTCGGCCTTCGACGCCGCGACCGGAAAATTGGCCTGGAAGTTTTACACCGTTCCCGGCGATCCATCGAAACCCTTCGAGAATCCCGCGCTCAAGAAGGCCGCGGAGACCTGGTCGGGTGACTATTGGAAGCTCGGCGGTGGCGGATCGGTCTGGGACGGCATGGCCTACGATCCCGACGCCGATCTCCTGTACGTCGGCACTGGGAACGGCGGGCCGTGGCCCGAAGAGCTGCGCAAGTCCAAGGGCAAGGAGAACCTCTACCTGGCGTCGATTCTGGCCGTGAAGCCCGATACCGGCGAACTGAAGTGGTACTTCCAGGTGGTCCCCGGCGATTCCTGGGATTACGATAGCGTCCAGCAATTGCTGTTGGCGGATGTGACCATTCGCGGCCAGCAGCGCAAGGTCCTGATGCAGGCCAATAAAGACGGGTTCTATTATGTGCTCGACCGCGTCTCTGGCCAGTTCATCTCCGGCCAGCCGTTCGCCAAAGTCACCTGGGCCAAAGGACTGGACGAGCGCACCGGACGCCCGTTCATCAATCCGGAAGCGCACTATGGCGCCGAGACGATTCAGATTTCTCCCGGCCCAGGAGGCGGACACAACTGGTCGCCCATGTCCTTCAATCCCACCACGGGCCTGGTTTACGTTCCGACTTCCATGGTGAGCAGCTCCAACTTCGCCATCGATCCGGCGTTCGAGTATCAACCGGGCAGAAGTAACATCGGCGTGAAGCGCGGAGCGCCTCCAGCCAACGGCCAGGGAGTTGCGCCGCCACCCCCTCCGACACTTCCGGCTCCTCCCGCCATTGGCCCCGAAGCTCCTCCTGCGGGACAAACGAATGTGCTGGTCGCATGGGACCCGGTCGCTCAGAAGGAACGCTGGCGAACCCAGGGGGGCGGATCAATCGGTGGTGGAACGGTGACCACTGCGGGCAATCTGGTGATCCAAGTAATTCCCGACGGGCGCTTGGTTGCCTACAGCGCCGACAAAGGCGAGAAACTTCTGGACATCCAGACCGGACTTCGCGGAGGCATGGGTCCTCCGATCACCTATCAGTTGGATGGCAAACAGTACGTCGCGCTGATGGGTGGCCAGGGAGTCGTAGTGGCTCGCAGCGCAGAGCCGGGCGCCCCGCCGCCTCCCACCACTGCGCAGACGGTGTTCCCCAAGCTAATGACGTTCGTCCTGGACGGGAAGCCCTTGCAGTAGCGAGTATTTCGTCACCAGGTCCAGAAGCACGGGCCCGCGAATCGGCTTGGATATGTAGTCGTCCATACCGGCGTCCAGGCAACGTTCGCGATCTCCACTCATCGCATGCGCCGTCATGGCGATGATCGGCGTGTGGGCGCCGGAATCTTTCTCTTTTTTGCGAATCAGCGCCGTCGCTTCAAAGCCGTCGATGTCCGGCATCTGCACGTCCATCAGAATCAGGTCGAAACGCTGCTTGTCCCACATCCTCACAGCGCTCTCGCCCGTATTGACCACCACCACCGTATGGCCCGCCCGTTCGAGAATCGCGCATGCCACGCGCTGGTTGACAGCGTTATCCTCCGCCAGAAGAATGTGCGCCCCGGAGCTGGCCGGGGTTGGCGCCGCGGTTCTGGCCGCGAGCTCGCGCAGATCCCGGGCAGTCCGATCGCCGCGATCCTGGCCGACCATAGCATTGACAATCGCCACTCTTAGTTCCGCGCGCCGGATAGGTTTGGTGAGAAATGCCGATATGCCCAGGTTCCGGCAGCGCGCGAAGTCCCCCATATGGTCTCCGGAAGTCAACATCAAAATGAACGCCTTGGTCAAGCTGGGTGCAGCCAGGATGCGCTCCACCAATTCGAAGCCGTCTATTTCCGGCATGTGAACGTCAGTCAAAACCAGCCGGAAAGGTTGACCCCGCTCGGCATTGAGACGCATTTGCGCCAGGGCTTCCATAGCGCTTGCGACTGGTGTTGGATGCATGCCCCAGCTCCGCAGCGTGTCCGACAGAATACGCCGATTCGTCCGATTGTCATCCACCACCAGCACCGGGATTCCGTCCAGC
>Ga0157375_10006602_pt1 | contig 10095 bp, 6 predicted proteins | sample M35metaG_FD_115311 | JGI IMG/M metagenome (GOLD analysis project Ga0157375, IMG submission 115311) | Miscanthus rhizosphere microbial communities from Kellogg Biological Station, Michigan, USA - M3-5 metaG | ecosystem: Host-associated > Plants > Roots > Rhizosphere > Soil | place: USA: Michigan... | reverse complement strand
GTGGTTCACGAGTGGACCTTTGGCGATCTGCAACTGGCCTATGTCGCAGCACCCACAGACGACACCTTCTTCCTGGAATTAATCGGCGGCGGCTCACCAATTCCTGAACGCGCTTATTCAGATTTGTCGGACAGCCTTAAGGCGGCGGGTTATCATCATCTCTGCTACATGGTTGAAAGTGTCGATGACACGCTTGCGGAGCTTAAGAAGCGTGGAGTGAAGATTGTGAATGAGGCTTTTGAGCTGCCCGAGATTAGTCGTCGTCTGGCTTTCTTTGCCGATCCGTGGGGAAACTTGCTGGAGCTTGCAGAAGTGCTGCGATGAGAACTTACTCGTCAGTACCACCACGCGGTCGCTTATCGCTCGACCGCGTATTCAAGTCACCAATCAATCGTAGGAGACTCAACAATGCAACCAGAACTCGACACTCTCAAATCAAAACTTAGAGCTACCTGGACCGCAGGCGACTTCAGCCAGATCGCCAAAGCTTACACAAAAGGCGCCGAAGAATTTGTCGAACGGTTGAATCTACAACCCGGTGTGAAGTTTCTTGACGTCGCGTGCGGCTCAGGCAATCTTGCAATTCCAGCGGCGCGCCTCGGTGCCGAAGTCACAGGAATGGACCTGGCTCCCGAGATGGTTTTGCAGGCACGTCAGAACGCGGAGCGTGAAGGTCTAAAGGCTCGATTTGACGAGGGAGACGCAGAAGCCCTCCAGTACGACGACAACGCTTTCGATGTTGTTGCGACAATGTTCGGAGCAATGTTTGCGCCTCGCCCTGATGTCACAGCGTCGGAGTTGTTACGCGTTTGCAAACCAGGAGGACGAATCGCGATGGCGAATTGGACACCCGCTGGTTTCATAGGTCAGATGTTCAAAATGACTGCTGGTCATGTTCCGCCACCGGCGGGTATGCCGTCACCAGTGCTTTGGGGAGTTGAGGCAACAGTTCGAGAGCGCTTTGGTTCTCGCGTGTCGTCGCTGGCTGCCACTGCTCAAAACATCTTCTTCCGATTCCCATTTTCACCCGTTGACGTCGTGGAGCATTTCCGAACTTACTATGGCCCAACGCAAAAGGCATTTGGCGCCTTGGATGAAAACGGTCAAGCGGCCCTGCGCGGAGATCTTGAAAGATTGTGGACTCAGAACAATCGTGCAAGCGACGGCACTACTGAAGTTGAATCTGAGTACCTCGAAGTAATCGCGATTCGTGCTTAGTATTCATATTAGGCGGGAAGCACGCGGCATGGGCGGTCGTGATCCTAACTATACAAACAAGAATCCGGTGTCCAGGGTAGGTGCTTCGTTAGCGATTTCTAAGAGAGAACTACTGTCATGGGAGGTCGCTTGACCAATGCATCTCTCCCCTTATAATAAGCCACTCTCGAGGCGGGGTAGCTCAGATGGTTAGAGCGTGGGATTCATAACCCCAAGGTCGGCGGTTCGATCCCGCCCCCCGCTACCATATTCTTTTTCAGTATCAATAACTTACAGTAAGCACCCGCAAAGTCATTATTGCTGATTTGCCGACATTTGCCGAAATTGAAACCATTTCGATACTGAATCCTTGGCATCTGGTTGGCGGCGCCTCGGTGAGAATCAACAACTTGGACCTTCTCAAAAATGAGACCGTGGGAGCCGTACTTTTACCCTCTGATCTCTTTCTTAAAACCTTAACTTCCCATAGTAGAGTCGAATAACGCTTTCGAAACGAGGAGGTCGGTGATGGCCAAGCCAAATCGAGACTAGAATGCTCACAATCAAACTTCGGTAGTTATAGATATACCGACGTTCTATTCTCGAAAAGGATTTTGGTCTGTGAGCTCTTCGGCGCAAGGGAAGATTCTCGATCTTGCCAACAAAAGCGGTGGCCTCATCCGTCCGCGTGATCTCCAACACAAAGGGCTGCAACAGGACAACCTCTGGCGATTTCAACAAAAGCTGATAGACTCGAAAGATTTGGACGAGGTTTGCCATCCCCGGTTCATTTCTCGGCGAACATCCAACAATTGTCCAGGCCACCCTGCGTCCTCCATAGGGAACGGTGTCCACTTGTCTGACAGAAGGACGTTTCTTTTCAGATAGCTGCGGATCGAGTGTGTCGAGTTTTCCTTGCTGTAAAACGTGGCCAATCAACGTTCGGGTGCGTGCAGCGGGTCTACCAACTTTTGTAGTCGAACGATGTCACAAAGGATGCGGAGTTAGACCAGGCTAGGCAAACACTGGCCCAGGTGATTCTCTTTTCAGAGGCCCAGCATTTCAGTAAACGTGCATGTTGTCGTGGCGGATGGCCCACTGAACTACCTCCCTTTTCAAGTTCAATCCGCGCTTCACAAGTGCGAACCACTAATCGCAAATTTCGACGTGTTAATTCGCCGTCGGGCGTCTGTGCTTGGTCAATTGCATCAGGAAACTGAGCGAAGATGACAGCCTTCACAACTGCTAGCGGTTTTTGGTGATGCTGCTTTTCCTACTGACTTTGCTCAACGAAAAGACTCTACTGTTCAGATCGTGTCAACAGGAATCTCTCAATAACGATCGTTGGCGTCACGCAGCGCGCGACATCGAAGTTGAACGGCGACAAATGTGATTCGTCATAGCTTCAGCAGCTTAGTTTACGCACTACAAGAGTTGAACAGTTTGCGCGAGTGGGCGAGTTCAGCTTCTCTTATTGCGACTGGCTTTGATGCCTCGAAGATAAAATTGTAGAGCACCGATTTATCAAAATATCCGATTTTGTTTGAGAAACAGATGGCACCATCAGCTGCTTTAAACGAAGCGCAAAACACAATCCGAAAAAGCCGAGTGGCGCTCATTCACCTTATTACTGGGCCGCGTTTACCATCCATAGCAAGGTGATTATGCAACCTCGCCAATCAAAAATGCGTGTGTATATGGCAACGATTGTCGCGTTACTCCTGGGCACTTCCGATCGTTGGTCTACCGACGTTACAAATTCGGGAGTCATCGAAGTAATTTAGTTGTCAGGAGGTACGACACTTGGTGGAGCGGGAAGTTTAAAAGTGCTGAGGTCGCCTGGGCCTTGCGGAACCGCCTGGCCACCTGCTGCTTCAACTATTCCTTTGAGTCCGAGCCCTGCTATGAAAGCTTCGTAAGTAACCTCTCGATAGTTGAACTCAGCAACGGTTTTGGGATCCGTTACAAGCAGAAAGCCTTTGATTGCAAGTAATCCCGCTACCGCTCCAAGCACCATTCCCGCCACGGCGCCGATGTATATTCCATCCGCTCTTCTCTCGAAAAAGAGGATCTTTCCACCGCTTTGTGCGAATTCATGTGCCAATCCACCCAATCCGCCAACCGATACAGCCGTCCAGAGAAGCCATTCGTTGCGTGCGCTGATTCCCGCAAAGAGGCCCAGAGCAATTGCGAGCGCTGCAGTGATAATTATCGAGGCGAATTCTATTCGTGAGAGTTTCGGCTGACTCGAAATCAGCGGTGGAATTAGTTTTGTTGAGGGTGACATGCTTAGTTTCCTTCTTCAATAGATCAGTAATCAAGGGGTTGCATTAGCATTTCAATCCAAACCAGGAATGTTGTACTTACGCTTCTGGGCAAACCCCCATCGGAACGAACTCAGGACGAAGCCTTTGTTCTTTCCGTCCTCGCGTCCCTGCTGGGTGCCAAATGACAATCCAAACCACATGTTTTCCGCCACACGTCGTTCGAGACCTACTGAGTAACGTCCTGACGTATCCCAAACTTTTCCCTTCTGGCGTATGCGTTGAAAAACGCCTTCGACGTTTGCCGAAGCATTCTCGTTACCGAAGCGCCATCTTCCACCCAAAAAGAAACTGTCCTGAATAATGAACTTACCTTTAGTAACCGGGTCCGGCGCCTGCTCGAGATTCCGATAACGGGCATGGACGATGAACTGCGAATTTTTTTCGAGAGCTGGAATGCCTTCGAAGCCGTAAGCCAACGAGGTCCAAAAGCCAGCACCATTCCACTTGAGGTCTTTCGTCTGACCAGTGGTACTAATCCAACTTGGAGCTGCAGCAACGATCCAACTAGACCTGTTCCAGTTTCTTTTACGCGCTTCTGCGCGGCACTCATCAGCACCTTTGATGTTGCCGGCTATTGCTTCGGCCACGAGTTTTTTGTGCTCCCCCTCGTTGATGATGGTCTGGGTATCCGGATTGATTGTCGGAGGGGCAGGCAGCTTGAGCCTGTCAGCGAAACATGTGAGTAAGTCCTCATCAGAGTGTGGATCTCCTGCGTCCCACAATGTCATGCGAAAACCCAACGCTAAACGAACCGACTTGTCGTCATCGCTGGCTCCTTTTGTCGTGCCAAATGAAAACTGAGTGCGTGCGAGAAATCTGGTCTGGTAACTTTCGTTGTATTTTCTGAGTGTCAGTGATGGGCCAGCAAACACGAGGTAAGGTGCCGTATCGAGCGCAACTCCCGATTGAAAGTTGCCGTTCTCATCGACGCCATTCAATAGCGATGAGGCAAATGCACGTGGTGAAGTCGGACGTGCAACCGTTTGCGGTGTTAATCCCAGCACTGTGAAAGCCGGAGACTCGGGAACCGCAAGATCGGCATCCGAAAACTCAACCGGTTTGTCTTTGACTTCGTCCTTGGTCACAGCCAGCGGCGTCGGTGCGGCGGCCGGAGCTGGTGAGGAGGCGCCGGATAGTGCCGCGTTAGGGGGTTGAGAAGTGGGTGGGTTGGCGTCGACGGAGCCTGAGTTAGAACCACTCGTGAGGTTCACATTGGTTGGTAAAAAAGTGAGAACCAGGTTGCCATTCTTGAGTTCGACACGAGGAGTCGAGCCTGGTTGCACAGATAGCCAAAACACCAACCGTTCAGCACTGCTCTTTTCGTTATCAACCATTAACTTAGCGCCTGAGCCATCGGAGAGTTTGTACGAAGGTACATTCGATGCTGGCACTTGGATGTAGTAACGATTTTGAGCATCATCACTCGAGAAAACAGCATAGTCCGCTGTAGGCTCGCGGAATGTGAGTGTCAGAGTTGCCAATGGGCTCGAAGCGTTGCTAATGCTCTTTGGTGTCGAGGTCTGACCCCACGCAAACGCCGCGCTGAACGTGACGGTCAGGCATGAAAGCAGGAATTGGGATCTTAGTGTTTTCATGATCTACTCCACGATGAAACGAATGAAACCAAAGGGTAACGGAGCGGTCATTGGACCAGTCTTGGTGTCGGTGCCTACGACCTTACCGTCTTGAATCACACGGATAAGAACTGAGAATTGTTCGTTAGGTGCACCTGTTGGAGAAGCAATAGCGGCTTGCCAGAACAGGGTCCGCTTGTCGAGTTGAGCGACCGGCATCGGAAGACTGAAGATATCGAGTACCGTGTCGCTGTTGACGCCGGCAGCGAACTTTTGGGGATTCTGACCAGTGGGGTCGTAAAGAAAGAACTCGTACTTTGCGAAGTGGGCGAAGCCGACCACGATTTCCACCTGCGGAATAGTACCGTTCGCTTTTAAGATCGCCTTGTTAACTGCCATTTTGATTTCCTCCTCATGTCTGCTGTCATGAACAAATTTGCGGAAACTCTCGCTTTGGAGTGAGCTGGTAGGGGTTCGTTAGAGGAGACTCATCATTCACGCTTCTTTGTCGCAGCAATCCTCGAGGGTTGCATGCGATTGTTTTGGCGCCGATGGTTCCAACACCGAATCCTTGTCATAGGTGTCACTCCTAATCCGTATGTCGAAAGTGACATTTTCATTTCGACGTGACTGGACTCTTTTTGTTCTTACCTAAGAAGACGGTGAGGTGCTAAGGCTGAGGAGGGGTGGTCCAAACTGCTGATGGAGCAGTTGATAAGCAGCGATTTGAAACCTATGTGGGCTCGGACGAAGAAACTGCAGGAGTTAATGACCCCGATTGTGGGGACTAGCTTTACTACTGACGGGAGAGGTTGAAAAATCTCCTATTCAACATGAACTGCGAAGAGCGATTCCACCAAGGGTAAAGTTGTACTGCAGCTCGGAAGTGTCTGGCGCTGCGAAACTCGATCGCCTCATTAGCAATAGGACTTCTTGCTTAGGTTAACGGACAGCGATGTTACAAAAGTTGACTCGGAGGGCCTTCCGTTATATCGTTCCACCGCTCAAAGCCACATTGATTTGTAAGCCAGCTCCTCGCACTTAAGTCTTAATATCCTTGAAAGATTTTGCTCGGTTGAAGCTTTCTCAAATAGCATCAAGTTCTTGTGTACTTTCTGAACACCGATGTGTAAGTACATAGTGATTTTAGGTGTGAATAGCACTAGATAAGTCAGGCCAAGTGTTGACCTCAGTTTTGTGCGTCGGTATCTGAGAGTGAATGCAGCGTTGGACTCGATCGCGAGGCTTGGGTTCTTGGTGGCTTTGTAATCTTCGGGATGGTCCTTGGCAGTGAATAATTTGGAATAGAACCCTGCTGAAATTCTCTTTCCGCTGTCACGCCCGTACAAGAACCGAGGAAATGCTTCATCTCAACACGGATCATGTTACAGAGTAAATCCGTTTGTTCGAGCTTACCTTAGATATCCTTCACCAATGATGAGTTTGTCCAACCCATTCACCAAAAAGCCGGGGAGGTACCTGTGACTGCTGATACCGACAATAAAAAAAAGAAATCAGAATGGCTGATAATGATCTACCTAGCAGGAGACAACAACCTAAGCGCAAGTTCAATCGCCTTACTTCAAGAACTGGAAGCCGCCGATCGTAACCGGAATGTACGCGTGTTAGCCGCGTTTGATTCTGCGACTCCAATTCCGCAAGGTGCACGCTACGTTGAGATAAGAAGAAGCCGCGATGAGCCTAGCGCATTCTCGAAAAGAATGAACTGGCCACTACATAACGACTTGTTGACGCCGGGCCACATTGTTGTCACGCCTGACTTCTGTAAGCCCTTAGGCACTCCGCATAACCCAACTCAGGACACTGTGGCTACCGCCCTCGGTCGATTCCTTGAATTCGCGCGCGAACACTACAGGGCAAAGAGATACATGTTGATTCTGTTCGGTCATGGCTTACTCGTGGCCGGTAACACTTTTCTCGCCGACACGCAGCCTCCGAGTTTTCTCAAGTTAGATGATTTTGCAAATATTCTTCGCAATCATTTCGGTCGAAAGATTGACATTCTTGGCTTCGACAATTGTGTGATGAATGGAATCGAAACCGCCGTTCAACTTCATGGACAAGTGGATTTCACTATAGGCTCGCAAGGTTTGATGCTTGCGAACGGTTGGCCATTCCGAAAGATCGTTGAGGTTGTTGGCGAATATCCCTACTTGGACTCGCAATGGTTGGCTGAAGCGATCTTGCGGGTCTGCGCTCGCAACCTTCTGGACTTCACCTTTATGGAGCGTTCCTCAGAGCAGGCGATTTGCGATGTGACCAAGTTTGGACGAACAGGTCCGATAGTCGCCGCCATGAAAGAGTTGACAAAGGCGCTGAGGTGCGGTCTCAAACTAAAGCCAGACGGTAGAGTGAGGTTTCCGATTGTTCGCGATGTGGTGCGCCTGGCCAGATTGGAAGCCCAAAACTACTTCGGCGAAGTGTTTGTCGATCTCTATGATTTTTGCGAGTTGTTGATACGAAAGTGCAATGAGGTGATTGATAACCTCAGTAGTCTTGCTTCTGTGGTGACAACGCGCAAGGAAAGCTTTAAAACAGTGCTCCTGCAATGGCCGGATTTACAGCAATTACAAAATATAGCAACTAAAGCATGGAGAGTTCTCGAAGTCTTCAGGACACAGGGGATCGTTCCGAAAGCTTACTATGTTGGTCCTCAGGTTCAGTACTCGCATGGCGTCTCCGTATTTTTCCCGTGGTCACTGCCTGAAGGTCCTATTACCTTTGAACCGGTTGAGGGCAGCGGAGCTGACCCTAACGAGTTCGATTTCAAAACGCCATTCGAAATTTACAGCAAGTATCTTTTTGCGGAAGAGCATTACGGTGATTGGTCTCGTTTCCTTGATGCATTTTATAGAGCGACTCTCAGAGACATCCGGCGAGTAGAATTTGAATACAACGAAGCTGCGATTGATGTGGATCTGTTTTTCGAAGATAAGGCTATCGGAGGCGAACGGGTCGTGCCTGCGGTCGACTTGCAAAAAACTTCCTCGGACACCGGTGAAGACGATTGTAACTGTACGACCGTTAAGAACTACCCGCGCCGGTTTTATGTATCCCCGGCCGATTGCCTACGACTGATGCCTGTATTTGGATTACCTGGAAAACCTGATCCTAACGATGAAAACATAATTTTCAGTCCGGGAGATAAGAAGGTCTCTTATCTTGGCTGGAATATCCGAGGCCTGGTGGCAGAAGTCATCGGATTACCCCAGGATAGCGCAGACGACTGTCCTGAGCAGCCTTACTCGGATGATGTTCCTGAACCAGGAAATACTTATTAAGTAATTCGCATCATTGTTAGAGATGCCACCTTCCGAGCGGAGAGACTGTCATGACGGAAAATGAAAACAATAATGACGAAAGATCTGCTGATCGTACCTCAAAGGCCAAATGGAAAGTCATGGTGTACTTGGCGGGTGACAATAACTTAACCCCCAACTGCATAACTGTGTTGCAGCAGTTGGAAGCAGTCAAATACAACGATGATGTTTGTGTGCTCGCCTGTTTTGATTCCAACACTCCCTGGCCTAAAGGCTCTCGTTATCTCGCTGTTAACGGTAAACGTCACAAGAATGACGACCACTTGGATTGGGAAATCTACAACGATCTTATTATTGTCGAAAAGCGAGGACACAAAATAATTCCGCCGGACTTCTGTCGTCCTGACAACCTCAAGGGCGAACCTATGAAGAAGACGGATGTCGCCGTGGGTCTCAAACGTTTTTTGAAGTGGGCCATGGAGACCCAACAAAAGGCGGACCATTATCTGCTAGTCCTCTATGGACATGGCCCACTAGTCGCCGGAAATACATTTTTGACCCAGGATAATCCCGTTAGCTCCGTGCACATGAAGGACCTTCCGGGACTACTCAAGCCTTTCGGTAATGAGTGGCCGAAACTAGACATCCTGGCATTCCAAAACTGCGGGATGAACGGCATCGAGACGGCTTACGAGATCAAGGACCACGTCAATCAGATTATTGGGTCCCAGGGACTGGTGCTCGCCTATGGTTGGCCGTATGACCGGATTGTTAGTGCGGTCTTAGGAAACTGCAATGAATCGCCGCTGTCTATTTCTGAGCAAATCCTGAAAGTTTGCGCGCGTCATTTAATCGATTTTTCGGTAATGGATCGCTCCTCTGAGCAGTCAGTGTGTGATCTGAGTAATCCGCGACACATAGCAGACGTGACAGACGCTATCAAAGAACTGAGTGAAAAACTGCAGGCAGCTTTGGAAATCACAGAACTTACAGCGCCAGAAGATGCCGTAGAAAACCAAGGTGACCCAACACAAAAAGTGGTGAAGAACCCGGTCATCTGTGACGCGGTGAGCTTAGCTCGTTTGGAAGCGCAGAGCTACTGGGGGGAGACTTTCGTTGACGTCTCGGACTTCTGCGAACGGCTGATCAAAAAATGCAAGAGAGCCATTGCCGCCCACTACAAAGTTATCAGCAGCATAAAACTCGACGCCGATTTAGCCGCCCGACTTAGTGAGACTGAGTTAGTGCAGACGCTCACCAGCATTATGACGAGTTGCAAGAAAGTCATAGAGAGTGTCGAAAAAATGGTGCCCTACTCTTACTATATTGGCCCTGAACTCCAGTACTCGCACGGTCTTTCAATCTACTTTCCGTGGAGCATGCCTCGCGAACCGTATTCATTCTATTTTAGCGAAGAGCACGATGAACACGTATTAGTAACTGCATTTGAAACTTACAGCGGTTACGAATTCTGCGTGGCGTCGAATTGGCACGCTTTTCTGAAATCGTTTTACCGCGCGACGCTCAGAAACGTACGCCGAGCCGAACAGGAGTACGAAGTACTGAGCAACGTGCACGACCAAAACTTAAATGTCAGGCTAGCCGAGGGAATGGTTCGTGCAGACTACGCTCCCAAGGAGTATGTTCTCTCCACAGATTATCTTCAGAAGACGGATTCTAATAGCGGGGCTGACGATTCTAATCTGATGTCCAACG
>Ga0157375_10006600_pt1 | contig 10096 bp, 5 predicted proteins | sample M35metaG_FD_115311 | JGI IMG/M metagenome (GOLD analysis project Ga0157375, IMG submission 115311) | Miscanthus rhizosphere microbial communities from Kellogg Biological Station, Michigan, USA - M3-5 metaG | ecosystem: Host-associated > Plants > Roots > Rhizosphere > Soil | place: USA: Michigan... | reverse complement strand
CAGGATATTCACACCGCTCGACACCAATCCGGTCGGCAGCACCGGCAAGGTGTAGGAAATTACGAGACCCGGATTTGCGTTCTTCAGTGCTTTTAATGCCTGGTTGCGACGAGTGATCGAGGCCTGGTCGGTAGTCGCTCCTCCTTCAATGTCGAAGTCTAGTTTCACTGGTGTGCTGGAGTTGACGCTGTATTTATTGAGCACCGATTGATAAGCAGCTTGCAGACTCGACACGGTCGTGCACCCTTGGGCGAGTTCAGTCCCCGAAGCGCCGCCAAAGGAGATGATCACATCACCACCGGCAGCACGTATGCCCTGGACCTGCGAAAGTATCGTTGTGCCATTGGGCAGCGTGTCATTGGCTACCGTGGCTCCCACACCGCCCCAGGTCGGCGTGCAGCCGCCATTGCCGACTACGAACCCGAGGGTAAAGAACTTGATTCCGGATTGCTGCTGAATGTTTGTGAGTTGCCAATCAACGGTAAGGCCCATGTCCACATAAGGCGCGAACATTTTCGCAGATAGCGGCGGCGGGGGCGGACCGCTCGGCGTGGTTGCATTTATCGCCGTGCTCTGTGCGGAACTTCCCGCAGCGTCTGTGGCTGCAACTCTGAAGCTATAAGTCGTCGAGGGAGACAAGCCGCTTATCGTCAGGTTGGGACTGCTTGTTGTGCCGGCGGCAACACCGTTCTTGAAGACAGTGTAGCCGGTTAAAACGCAGTTGACGGCGACTGTTGAAGCGGTCCAACTCAGGTTCGTGCTGTTACTCGTGGTTCCCGAAGCTTGTAGCCCTGTAGGCACGCTGGGAACTGTAGTGCAAGCACTGCATGCTCCGATGCTGGTCCATGGCTGACCACTTCCCGGCCCGCCATTGTTTGTGGCAGGGTTTTGGCCCTGTGTCCAGAAGTTAGCCTGATAGTTCACACCGCTGACACTGGCCGTCATGCCGGCAGTGTAAACAGTGGTAGAGTTCCAGGCTGTTGCGCACGAGCCGCCGCCTCCGCCTCCACTCGATCCACCACATGGTCCATTGCTGGTCCATGGTTGGCCACTGCCAGGTCCACCGTTGTTAGTAGCCGGGTTTTGACCTTGGGTCCAAAAATTTGCCGTGTAGTTGATTCCGTTAAGGCTGGCAGTCATGCCGGCGGTATAAACGGTGGTGGAATTCCAAGTCGCAGCGCAAGTTTGTGCAGCGCCCACGCGCGCCAGGCACAGTAACAAAAAGAGTAGTCCGAGACCGGATTGGATTCTGCGAGCTGAGTTCATAAAAGCTCCTTGGTGTTTCGGAGTTGAGTGGACGGGGGAAGTGAAGTTTCTTCAACCGGGAGGACAATGTGACTGGGTGAGTAAGTTCTATGCCTAATAGGAGAGGTTGTCAATGGCCAGAGTTCATTTAACGCGCAGATGAACGCAGAGTACCCAGATCAGAATCCAATCTGCGTCAATCTGCGTTTATCTGAATGCGAGCTCTATTGCGTCAGTGCGTGGAGCCAGCCTGGTTCGCGGTAGTTTTCTTCTTCATGACGGCGCAGTCTGGCCGTCATGATGCTTGCGCGCCCTAAGTAACCCACGATCTGCTTTGGATTGCTGCGCCGTACAACGGGCAACCGGCCGATATCGTGGCGCACCATTCTCGTCACCGCTTCATGAAGAATTTCATCCGGGAAAGTGACAATCAAATGCTGACTGCCGGCCTCGAGCACGGTGCTGCCATCCGGTGATTTTTCAAGCGCGCGGACGAGATCGCCGCGGGTGATGATGCCTGCGAGGTTGCCTTGCTCGTCTGCGATCAACGTTCCCTGGCGGTGCGACAGCTCCGGATCTCCGTTAGCGATCAAATCGGAAAGTTCAGTGACCTTCATCTGGGCCGGCACGGTTGGCGGATTGCGGTCCATAACTTCTCCCACGCGCAAGACGGCAAGCGGATCCACACTGTATTCACGAGTGACGTGAAAACCACGACGCGCCACCTTTTCAGTCAGGATGGACCGCCGCAGCAACAACACCGTTACCGCGTGTGCGGCAATACATGAGACCAACAGCGCCGGCAAGGTATCCAGATCATGAGTTAATTCGAGAGCGAAGATCATGGAGGTCAATGGCGAGCGCATGGTGCCGCCCATTATTGCCGCCATACTAATCAGCGCCCAGAGGCCGGGATCGCCAATCGGTATGAATTTTCCTTCAACAGCGCCGAGCGCGCCGCCAATAATCAGAAGTGGCGCCAGCACGCCGCCGGAAGTTCCCGAACCCAACGATATGGACCAGACGACTGCTTTGCCGATTAACAATCCAATCACCACAGCGCCAACCAGTTCGCCTCGCAACAGAGCATGAATAGTGTCGTAGCCTACACCGAGCACGCGTGGATCCAGCCAGCCGCCAATGCCGACGAACAGTCCACCGATAGCGGGCCACCACATCCAGTGAATCGGAAGCCTGGTAAAGAGGTCTTCACAGAGATAGACCAGCGACGTCAGTACGCCTGATGCCAGTCCGGCAATGATGCCGAGTAGTAACGCGATCGTCAGTCCTTCGGCGCCGAGTGCCGCGTGTGGTGTAACGGGAAAGATCGCGCCTGATCCGAGTAGCGGCACCCGCACGACGGCGGCGACTGCCGATGCGATGGCGACGGGAATGAACGAACGCGGCCGCCACTCAAACAGAAGCAACTCCACGGCCAGCAACACTGCGGCTACCGGCGCATTGAAAATCGCGGACATACCTCCCGCAGCTCCGGCGACCAGCAAGGTTTTTCGCTCAGCGGCCGAGAGGTGAAACATCTGCGCGAAGATCGATCCCAGCGCGCCTCCGGTCATGATGATGGGACCTTCGGCGCCGAATGGTCCACCTGAACCGATCGAGATAGCGGACGAGAGCGGTTTCAAAACGGCCACCTTCACGTCCATACGGCTGCGGCCGAAGAGAATTGCTTCGAGCGCCTCTGGAATGCCATGACCGCGGATCTTTTCCGAGCCATAGCGCGCCATCAATCCGATAATCAGACCTCCGACGATTGGCGCAAGAATTACGAATGGTCCCAAGTGATGATTCGTGGGCGAAATGAAGTCCGAAGAGAATCGTTGATAAAAAGTAAGATTTGTGAAGATGGCGATTAACCATACGAGAGCTTTGGCGACAACGGCGCTCAAGGCGCCAATAACCACTGCCATCAGTGTTAAGAGCAGAATTCTCCTGTCGCGGGTGAAGTCGGCTAGCCGATCCTCGATTTCCGCGTCTTTGGTCATAGTTCCTCCTGAAATTACATATGTTTGAAGTCGTGGTTCAGTTTAACAAATCGCTTGAGCGCTCGCAGGGTGTCAACTGGTCCCGTCTTTAGCGGTGATATCAGTTTGCCGTCTTGTCCCTATTAATTCCCGTTCCAACCCGATTAATTCGCGTTCCATCCCACGAGTATTGGTTGAGGTGAGCAAATCTAGTACCATGCGCCTCTCGCTAACTATTGCTAAAGCACCGGCACATCAACCCACTTTTGGAGTTAAACCTATGACTACTCATTGCCCTTCAAAGCTTATCCGTTTGCTGTTTGCCTTTGTCGTTGTCCTGGCGATCTCATGTGCGGCAATTGCACAACCCGCCACAGGCACGGTGAAAAAACTGACGCTCAAGTCAGCCGTTCTGGGCGAAGACAGGATTGTGTTAGTGCGTACTCCGGCAGGATATGAAACTAACAAGGCAAGCTATCCGGTACTCTACATGACTGACGGCGACGCTCACATGGGCCACACGGCGAGTACCATTGAGTTCCTTACACGAAACGGTCGTATCCCGGATTTGATTGTAGTCGGCGTCACGAACACTGACCGCACTCGAGACCTGACGCCGGTGAAGTCCACCAACAAAAACGCCGCCGGCGAGCTGCAATTTCCAACCAGTGGCGGTGCAGATAACTTTTTGAAGTTCTTTGAGACTGAGCTCATTCCTGAGATTGAGAAGCAATATCGAGTGCAGCCGTATCGCATTCTTGCGGGACATTCACTCGGTGGACTATTCGCAATTCACTCGATGATCAGTAAACCCGGGCTCTTCAATTCCTATGTTGCGGTTAGTCCTTCGCTGCAATGGGAGAACGGTGAAGAGTTGAAACGAGCGGAAGACTTCTTGAAGAATCAAAAGGAAATGAAAGTGACTCTGTTTGTTTCAATCGGCAATGAGCCAGGCGCGATTGGAGAGAGCTTCGACAGTTTTAAAGAACTGCTTGCGAAAACGAACATCAAGGGTTTCGAGTGGCAGGCTGAGCGCATGGCTGATGAAGACCATGGGTCAGTGGTGCTTCGCAGTCATTATTTTGGACTGCGAAAAGTTTACGAGGGCTGGCAAGGCGCCAGAGATCCAAAGAGCGGAGCGGTGGTTGGCGGGTTGAAGGGGGCTGACGAGCATTACAAGAAACTTAGCGAGAAGTTTGGCTATTCGATTCCGATGCCGGAGAACCTCATCAATCAGATCGGTTACCAGTTTCTCTTCGACGGTAAACCGGACGAAGCGATTGCAGCGTTCAAGGCGAACGTTGAACGTTATCCGATGTCTGCGAACGTCTACGACAGTCTTGCCGAAGCATATGAACGAGGCGGGCGAATTGATCTCGCGGAACCGCTTTACGATAAGGCGCGGGTTCTCGGTCAGCAAAACAATGATCCGAATGCCGCAGTTTATACGGCCAACTACGAACGGGCGAACGCCAAATTAAAAGAAACTCAAGCTAGCAAGAAGCAGTAAGTAAAGCCACGGCAGCGCTAAAGGCGCGGGATATGTGAGCCAGGGGCAAGCGCCGAGCAAAGCGAGGCGCGTCGCCCCTGGGAAAGCGTAGTGGCTGCGAAGCTCTGAAAGAGCGTAATAATAGCGTTGATATTTCGCACTTTCAGTGCTCTTTCAAATGTAATCTTGCTAACCAGGGGCGACGTGCTTCGCTCTGCTCAGCGCTTGCCCCTGGCTCTCATATTGCGCGCCTTTGGCGCTACTTCACGACGCCTAAGGGTTCTTCGGAGTCGGCGTTTGCCGGGCGGGTGTTGTCACGGTCGGACTTGGCGTTGCGTGCGCGGGACCCGTCTCGAATGCTTGTTCATATGAAACTTTCGTTATGTCAAACCCTAGTGCTATGTTTCCCAGTCGATCCAGCTCATCATCGACGTGGTTGATAAACTCCTTGGGAGTCTTCGACTCACCTTTCAACGTCAGGAGAGTTATTGGATAACTCTCTACCTCATTCTCGAGCGACTTGTAACGAAGAAATAACTCCTTGTTGTCGGCGATGTTCTTCTGTTCCTGGAAGACGGGCGAAAACAACCCATAGAAAGCCATATATGCAGAGGCGACAATGAAAACGGTCCTCACATATGAATTAGTTCCCGTCCACCCCTGCTGAGCAATAAAGAAGAGCGTTAAGGCCACGAGCAATCCGGCAGTCATAACCATGACAATGGCAACGAAATAGTTCACGTAAAAATACGCCATTACGTTTCCGTGGTGCTTCCCACGATCGCGGATGATTTGGAGTTGTGCCTTTATACGTGCAGACTCAGTGTCAGTTGGCGTTGGCGTTGGAGTTGCTGTTGAACCAGAGGATGCAGCGTTTCCGTTTGCATCTGCGTTTGTTGCACTGGGGGACGGAGCAACCGAGGGGCTCGCAGTGGGGGATGGAGATGGGAGTGGTGACGGGCTCGAGCTCGCGCTCGGGATGGGAGAAGGCGAATTGGCGGGATCAAATACTGTCGTTATGTCAGCATCGATCACGCCGACGGCCGCTGTGGTGACTTTCCCGTTGTACTGGGTCAGCCAGTCACCGGCTTTATCATCCGCTACATACCGCGTGTACGACTCTACAATCTGAAGGGCGATGACCAGCGCCAGGATCGCCATAATGTGTCGTCCAAATTGAGAATTCCAAATTACCAGCAGTACGTTTTGAATTGCCGGACCGTAACCACGCACGAGAAGGACCACTAACAGAATCAAAAATAGTGCGACGCCAATTATTAATACCCAGGAGGTGGTCATATGTATTTACTCCTCAGGACCCGCTCGGATTTCGTTCGCGACACAACATACGCCTCTTGTGTATCTCAGTGAGGTGGCGTGTCAGTGTGTTCAGGATGCAGTTGAATCGGATGTCCTGTGTTGTCGTAGAGCGTATGTTCAGCTGTGCACTCCGCCTTTTAGATTGCGCGGACTCGTAGTCGAGGCGGGGTTCAGGTAACGATTTGACTCTGGAAGTACTTTTAACAGAACACGAAGGACCAAACGGAGCTTATATATCACATAGCGGTATGGTTTGAATAGTAAACGAAGGAACAGATTTGAATATTGACATCTCGGTCCACTTGTCATTCGCGAAGGGTAGTGTCGTAGCTAGAGTATTGCGGCTTCTGTTTTGAGTCAGCGTAGGTCTGCCAAGAAATGGTCGTGGGGCAGCTTGAAGTATTGAAGGAGGTGTGTGTTTCTGGCTACGACTCTAGTTTCGAGTGATTAATCATCACAAAGGGAGGCTCGGGTTTTCACGGCTTTGCACGAAAAGTCCGATTTCTCTGTGCAACCTCTGCGTTCTCTTAGTCTCTGTGGTTGTTTTTCCTTAGCAATTCTCAACCACAGAGGCACAGAGAACGCAGAGGTTGCACAGAGAAGAGCACGTATAACCACTTTTCGTGCAAGGCCGCTTTTCACCCCTCAGCCTTAGGGACAACGAGTTTCTGCGGCATAACGACGGCGTCTTTGCCACTGAGAAGTCTGTGAGGGCGTTCCGAACGCACCATTGAAGTTAAGTTCGTTATACTCCCCCTTTTTAGCACATCACGACAGTGCACGACGGTTCGCATTCTTTACGAGTTGGTCAATCCGGCGGGTATGTTGTGCATACATCTCAAATATTTTCTTTTCATTCCGTAGCTGATTCCTCCGTCTAACTGCTCCTGAGAAGAGTATCGTGCCTCCGTCAAGCGAGTAGTGTCCCGGCGGTCCCTTGAATGGGACAAAGCTGTAGCCCACCTGATAGCCGTTAATCCACGCCCGTACGCACAGTTCGTTATCAAAGCAAATTCCCGGTTCGCCAGCGTGCGAGAACGAGTAATCCCAGCCGCCCAACGCCTCATAGTGTTGCTTGCGAATAAAGTAGGGTCCGATGTTAACGTGATGTACAAACTGAAACGGCGCACGTTCCCAGATAGGTTTGGCTTTCTTTGGGTCTGGATGGAAGCTGCGAAATCCCATGAAGCCGCCAATGATTGCTAAATTCGGATAGGTGTGGAATTGCGCGAGCGCAGTATCAAGCCAGTTAGTTCCTCTAGGAATGAGATCGTCATCCTGGACCAAGCAGACAATTTCCGCACGAGCAAACCGGATGGCTCGATCGAGAATTCTAATCTCATGAAGATCATTTGAGAGGATCAGAAAGTCATTTGGCCGAACTAGATGGGATGCCCATTTTTCACGGGAAGCGTCCAACGAGCCGTCATCACAAACGATGAGTTCGTGATTGCCTAGACGTCTAAGCCGAGTGAAGAGTTGGTCGACATTCAGTACGCGGTTGAACGAATGTATGATGAATGCAATTCTGGATTGCTCGCAATATTTAGCCGAGGACCTTCGCCGGGCCTTGGCAGCCTTAACAAGCTCAATTAATTTCGAATCAACAGCGGTCACTTCTCTCATTTCTGATATTTGCAGCTCACAGATCAGTTTTCTATTCCTCTACACCTTCGCTCTGTTATTAAGTTGTCTCCATCTATAACGTAGCGCCGCAAGTGCTTGCTGAATACTCCTGGTCTTACGATGGGTATTAGTATGAGGTAGTTGCGGTGTATTCAGTAAGACTGTTCTCGCTAAACCCGATCCATTATGAACAAGGAAATTGCACCTGCTGAGTAACAAGTACTCGATGACCGCTTCTTCACCGTTCCTTGCCGCACGATTCCGATCACCGGCGATGTAGGCCGGCATTATCAATCCTGTCGGCCCTCTGCCCGTTGCGCCACCACTTTCGTGGCGAACACTGTCGTACGCTATTAGCCGGCTTCCAAACGCTTGATTTAAATACTTCAGAGATGATTGATCGTCGGTAGCGACAAATATCTTTGCTGTTGGCTGGCCCTTGAGGAGCCGCTCAATTTCTGTGACGTACTTCGATAGCACCAATGATCCTTGGCGATGCGGGCGAATCTCTTCCTTCGAAATCGCATCTGTGCCGCGCACGTGTGTTCCGATGACATAATGCCCGCTCATATATTGCTGAAAGAAGCACGCCACTTTCTGGAGGATATAGTCTCGAGGTCTAACAAATTCTCGAATGATTGCAGTTGTTGCTAGCCTTAATTGCGCGTCTGGATCATCCCAAAGATATGGAATCGAGAGCGCCTTTCCCTTTAAGGCAGGATGATCCCCGAAATGATTGGATATAAACGTGCGTTCGTCGGCAAAATACCCCACCTTGAAAGGAGAAGGATGATTACGGGAGATAGTCTCACGCACCTGAGGTGGGATGCTTGAGGCTGGATAAGCTGCTACGACGGGGTGGAAGTAATACTCCCAGACCGTATTCTTGTCATGGTAGCCGTTAGGCGACCAGTAGCACGTCTTGCCTTGGAAGTAAACTATAGGGATACGCTTTTCCCGAATAGCCCAGGGGATGTTCGCAATCACTTGCTGAATGAGGGAGAACAGCCCTGCGTCTCTTTCGCAGATGATGTGGAAGTTCGTCATGGTATTTTCCGGGGCCTACTCGCAACGGGCGGACATCAGCGAATTGGTAAAGGCTGGATTGGCGAGTTTGCAACGAGTGAGCAGAGGCTCGTGAGAATTCAGCCTACATGAGAACGGCGGCACAATATTCCCCTTCCAGTAAAAAGTCAATTTTTCGGGTGTCTTAGGGGGTCTTCTCCAAGGAGACGCCCCTAAGGATAGTGGGTTCGCGCGCCAACTGCCTTCCCGCTCACGTCAAGTCAATAATTTCCGCAGGTAGTCGGCCAACCGGATCGAGAGCGTGATGATCGTGAAGGTCGGGTTGGAGATCCCGGCAGACGGAAATACCGAGGCTCCTGCGCAATAAAGATTCTTGAGAGAGTGTACTTTAAGATTCGCGTCGACCACCCCTTGCTGCGGATCGTTGTGCATACGCGTGGTCCCCATGTGATGTCCGTTGACTACCAGTTGGTTCTTTACATTAGTCCAGGGTTGATAGCTCACAGTTCCGCCAAGTTTGTTCACCGCCGCCTGGTAGAGCGCTGTCGTCTGGTTATAAGTCTTTTCATCCAAATCAGTGAGTTCCCAGGTGGCCCTGGTCTGGCGCTGCCCAAAAACCGGATCGAGCGTATCAGTCAGCGTGATTCGACTCTCGGGATTAGGCGCCATTTCGAAATAGTATTGGCCATAGACATACCAGAACCAACATCTGCCGATTCCGAGTTTCCTTGTTTGCTCCGCATTCGGAATAAACCTGCCGGTTACCTGTACGCCGTTTGAATCAGTCCATTTCCCGGTAGGAGTTTCGCCGTTCATGAGCCGCGCCTGGTCCGACGTGAGGAAGTAATTGGAAATGATGACCTGGTTACTCTGCGAAAGCGGATGACACATAAAGTAGCGGCCTACCTGGTCGTTCTCGTTCCCGGCATTCGATAACAAGAGTTGGCGGGCGTTTGCAACAGCACCGCAGGCGAGCACATATACATCAGCCCTGACGGTGAACTCTGTAGCTTTTTTCGGAGGAATACTCTGATCCATGCTGGCCACACGTAGTCCAACCACCTCGCCCTGCTGGTGGTTTATATCGAGCAAGCTGGCGTTGACGATCACATTGACCGGGCTCTGCCCGATTGTGATTCCATCAAAAGTCCTGGTGGCAAAATTGAGATACTTTCCCCCTACAAACTGGTACATCTCAACATCGAAACCATCGAGGACCGGGACTTGAGCCTGCAACATCTTCGCCCAGTATTCGTTGCTGAAGTTTTCGCCATTGAGCTTATAGTCGCCATTAAGAACGCAGAGCTTGGATGCCTGAGCATAGTAAGGATCGAGATCGGCCCGAGTGACGGACCAGCCAGGGAAGCCCGGTCTCGCTTCGAGGTCGATCGGATCCTCTGGACGGGAT
>Ga0157375_10006598_pt1 | contig 10099 bp, 6 predicted proteins | sample M35metaG_FD_115311 | JGI IMG/M metagenome (GOLD analysis project Ga0157375, IMG submission 115311) | Miscanthus rhizosphere microbial communities from Kellogg Biological Station, Michigan, USA - M3-5 metaG | ecosystem: Host-associated > Plants > Roots > Rhizosphere > Soil | place: USA: Michigan... | reverse complement strand
GACCGTGTCGTGGTCGCCCATCGCGTTGCTCGAGCGTGCGTAGAAGCTCGCCGTGTTGTCGCGACCCACCGCATTGCTGCCAGTGCCTGTGACAGCATTCTTGTAGCCGAGCGCGCTCGTATAGCTGCCGAGCGCGCTGTTGCCGTAGCCGATGGCGCTACTCTTGGCGCCGGATGCGGTGTTGGTGAACCCGACCGCGCTCGCATCGGTGTTGTACGCATGGTTCGCGGCGCCAAACGCGCTGCTGCCTACGAAGGTTGCCTTGTTCAATTCGCCCATCGCGCTGCTGGAAGCACCACTGGCGGTGTTTGCGTAGCCGAACGCGCTGCTCTTGCTCTTGGTCGCCTTGTCCCTGAACCCAACCGCGCTGCTGTCGGTGGCCGACGCGGTGTCGCTGACGCCGAACGCGCTGCTACTCGCTCCCGAAGCGATATTGCTCTTGCCGATCGCGTTGCTGTTGGCGCCGGATGCGGTGTTCTTGTAACCGATCGCGTTGGAATACTTGCCGGAAGCGGTGTTCCCATAACCGAACGCGTTGCTGCGCAAGGCCGTCGTGCTGTTGTGGCTGCCGAACGCGCTGCTGTCGTCGCCGACGGAAGTATTGGTGTTGCCGAACGCGCTGCTGCCATTGCCATTGCCGGACGTGTAGGAGTAGTAGTTCTGGTTGCCGGCCTTGTTGTTGTAGCCGAAGGCGCTGGAATTCTTGCCGAAGGCGCGATTCTTGCTGCCGAATGCGCTGGCGTAAGCGCCTCCGGTGAGATTGCGGTTGCCGAACGCACTCGAGTAACTGCCGTAACCGTCACCGCCGGCCTGGTTCTTGTAACCGACAGCACTGTTGTACCTGTCGTACGTCAGGTTGCTGATGCCGACGGCAGTGCCATGGTCATACCCTTCGTCCGTGTTGTTGCGTCCGAGCACCACGCTGTAATCGCCGAAAGCCGTGTTGTTGTTGCCAAAGATGGCGTCGTCGCTGCCGAAGGTCTGGTTGCCGATGCCGAATGCGGAACTGTTGGCGGAAGCCTGGTTGCCGCTGCCGAATGCGACGCCGGAATAGTTGGCGCTGTTGTTGTTGCCAAACGCGGCGCTGCTGGCGCCGGCACTGTTGCTGTTGCCGAAGGCACTGCTGTAAGCGCCCGAAGCGGTGTTCGTGAAACCGAACGCGCTGGCAGCGGTGTTGCTCGCGGTGTTGTAGCTGCCGACCGCATTGGCATGGTTGTACGAACCGGGCCCGCCGCTGACGCCCACCGTGTTGTGGTCGCCCAGCGCATTGCTGTTGGTGGCGGTGCTGTAGATCGTGTTGCTGCTGCCGAACGCGTTGTCGTTGTAGGCGTTGGTTACGTCGGGCACGCCAATCTGGTTGTTGCTGCCGAATGCGTTATCGCCGGTACCAGCGGTGACGTTCGTGCCGCCGAATGTATTGTTGCTGCTTCCGTCGGCGTAGTTGTAGTAACCAACTGCGCTGCTCTTGCTGCCTGAGGCCCTGTTACGGAAACCAATCGAATTGCTGTAGCTGCCGTAAGCACTGTTGCGCGCGCCAAGCGCGCTGCTTTCCTTGGAGCTTGCGCGGTTGTTGTAACCGAATGCGCTGCTGTTGCCCCCGGTCGCCGTGTTCTTGTAGCCCACCGCGCTGTCGTTGGACGTGAAGTACGCGTATGAGTAGGTGCCCACAAATGTGACATACGCCTTGCCGGCGGTATTCGACCTGCCGATCGCGCTGCTGTTGTTGCCGATGGCATTGTTGTTCGCGCCGACGGCGCTTGCGCCGATCGACTGGTAGGTGATCGAGTTGTGGACGTAGGAACTGCCCGCGTTGTTCTTGTAGCCGAACGCGCTGCTGCCCGTGCCCGACGCATTGTTCTGATAGCCGAACGCGCTGGTGTTGGTGCCCAGGGCCTGGTTGTTGTATCCGACCGCCGAGCCCCTGCTGCTGGATCCGGAAACATAGTTGTAGAGGCCGATCGCGACGCTGTTGGCGCCGGCTGCGTCGTTGCCGTTGCCAAGAGACGTGCTGCCACTGCCGAAGGCGTAGTTGTTGATGCCGAACGTGCTGCTGTTGGCGCCGGACGCCTGGTTGTTGATGCCGAATGCGGCGCTGTAGGCGGTCGCATAGTTGCCATTGCCGAAAGCGGTAGCGCCGGTGCCATACGCCGTGTTGTTGTCGCCAAATGCGGTGCTGTAGTTGCCAAAGGCCGTGTTGTTGTATCCGCACACGATCGCGCCGACGCCCGTCGCACTGCCGCTGGCTGGGCAGGTTCTGACGCCAGCGCTCTGGGCCAGGGCATTGCCGCCGGTCATCGCGAACAGGATGCAGAGCGTCAAATGCGCGGTGCGCAGGGCTTTGGACGGTTTCATGGCTTGCTCCTGGATTTGGTGTACGCCGCAGACGTCGACAAACAGCGAAATGCACTACGCACGGCCTCGCCGTCGGGCGCGGTCGATGGAAACTGGCGAGATCGCGATGTCCGCAGGGATGCCGGGTTTCGCATCAGATCGTCGCGACGCGCCAATTGTTGTTCCGGGTCGTTCTATGCGCATGGTTTCCCCCTGAAAGACGAACGCGAAAGCCACGCGAGTCAGGACAGGACTTGACGTCCATCTCGCTCGCGGATCAACCCCAAGGCGAACCATTTCCCCTGGTTGCCAAGAGTTCAGCGTCCTGATCGGATCCGGCGCCCCTCCAAAGCTAAAATACACCTAGTCGGGCGCATTTGTATGCCGAGCCGAGGATGCCGATAGGGCTTGCCCGCTCCCTCCTGACCATCCAGGATGCTGTTCGACAGGACGCCCGGAGCCACGGCTCCTTGCGTTCATGAACATAAAAGAAAACGCCGGAACCCCGATCGGGATTCCGGCGCCTGGTCCGGAGCAAGAACGTCGCAGCGTCTTGTTACTGCACGGTGAGGGTCACGTCATCCAACTCGAAAGCCGTGTCCGTGGGGGTTCCCGCAGCCACGCCAAGGAACTTGAGCTTGACGTTCTGGCCGAGGTACGGCGTCATGTCCAGCGATCGACTCACGTAACCTGTCGAGGCGTTGAGGTTCGTATACGTCTTCAGGGTCCCAAGGACATTTCCTGCGACATCGGTGACCTGCACACGCAGCCTGTCCACCACCGTCGCGGATTGGGTCCCCTGAACAAAGACACGGAGACGGAACGCCAGGGTGGCAGAGGTCTTGCCGCTGGGGATCGTGACCCGTTGCGACAGCGTGTCGGTTGTCGCCGCGCTCCCGCCGTTCAACGTTGCGACACAGCTACCCGCATACGGCACATAGGTCACCGAGCCGCACTGTACCGCGGCAGTTCCCAATGTGGTCCAAGGCGACGTTCCGGATTCGAAGCCGGTGTTGAGAAGCAATTGTTGCGGACCCGAGCTCGCGACTGTGATCGATTGGGTCCTGACGGCTTGTGTTCCCATCTTGTCCCACACTGTCTCTGTCACGCTGTAGGTTCCATCTGCGGCATAGGCGTGGCTTGGATTTGCCGATGTCGATGTAGCCCCATCGCCGAACTTCCACGAATATTTCACGACCGTGCCATCGCTGTCGGTGGAAGCATCGGTGAAGTTCGCGGTCAGGCCGGTCGAGGAGTATCCCCAGTTCGCAACCGGCGGCTGGTTGCCAAGGCCGACGCTATCGGCGATGACGTTCGCGATGATCATGCTGCCGCGGCCGCTCTCGAGATCGTAGCCGACAGCAATGTTTCCGCCACCGTTGTCGCCCGATGTGATGTCGTGGAAATCGGTCGCCGGCAGCGCATAGATCACCGGACCCGCGAATCCAAAACCCGGGCCTCTGGTTTGCAGCACGCGCGCCCACACGCCCGCAAAGAGCGGCGCGGACAGGCTGGTGCCGCCGTATTGCGCGAGTGTGCCGTTCACGATGATCTTGGAACCGGAGTTAGGGTCGGCATCGAACGCGATGTCGGCCACGCCGCGAAACGTACCTGTCCACAGTGTCTGCCAGCTGGGCTTGGGCTCGTACAGGCTTTCGCTACCGCCGCTGCCCGACCACTCCGTTTCGCTGCTCCAGGTGGTGGTGGACGCATTGAGCGTGGTGCCCGCCGCCGCAACCACATATTGCGAGTTGGCCGGCCAGCTCGGAATCTTCGTGGTCTTGTGATCGCTGGGACATTCGTCCGCGCCGGAATCGCCGGTCGAGATCGAGAAGGTCTGTCCCTGCGAGATGCCGGCCGCAAAAATCACGTCGGCCGCGGCGGCTGAACCATCGCCGCTCGGTCCAGCGCCAGTCTCGCACTCGCCGAGCGAGACGTTGATGATCTTCGCCATGTTGTCGGTCACGACCCTGTTGAAATCGGCAACCAGATCGGAGTTGGTAAGGCTGGGGATGTTGTAGAAGATGAGCTGTTTGACCTGGCCACCAGCCATGCCGACGATGTCCTGGCTATCAAGGTCCCACTCGCCGGTACCGCTGGTGTCCGCGCTTGTGCCGTTGGTGTCGATCGTCTGGGTGGTAACGGTCGGCAAGGAGTGGTTCGTGGTGAATGTGTTGAGGTCGGAAATCGTTGCGGTCAAGTCGCCTTCGGTGATGATGCCGACGGTGACGCCCGATGCCACCTTCGTGCTTCCCACGCCGTAGATCGACGGGAATTCGGTGGGGAAATGGCCGGTGATCGCCAACGGGTGTACGCCGTCCCGGGGCAACGGTTTTGCGAACGTATGCGCCTTGTACACGGTCTGCAGGCCAAGTACCGCCTGCACCATGCCGCTCAATGCCGCTGGAATCCGGACTTCGTCGGTGTTCGCGAACGCGATCCGGCCGTCCGGCTTGCGCACCTGCGCGAACGTTGTCAGGAATGCGTTGCGCGCGGACATCGCGGTGCCGTCCGCGGAGACCAACAGGCGGTTCGGCGCGATCACGACATTCCTGAATCCCATACCGGTGAGGTAATTCGCGACCGTCTGCGCCTGGAGCTGCGTTGGCGCGTGGTTGGCGAGGAAGCTCTCGCGAGTCATCAGCTGGGGCGCCAAGCCACGGGCCTGCTGTTTCGCGTTGTTCGCGATGAACGCATCCAGGCCGTCGCGATCGCGCAACTTCAGCGCAACTTCGATGTGGATCGGCTGGGTCATCGGCAACGCGCCGACCACCGAATCGCCATGCCCCAGGATCGTGCCGTGCGCGACCGTGACAGGCGCCCCGGCGCCGGAGATTCCCGCGCTGGCGTTCATCGTGAAAGCGCTGCAGGTCGCCGCCACAACGGCCAGCGCGAGCGATGTCTTGTGCAGTTTCGTAGCTGCCTTGGATTTCATGTCTTCCCCCTGCAAGAGCACAATGCGCAAACCGCGCACAAGTGAACAATAGTTCCCGCGACTCTAGCGGGCAAACTGAGGCATGGTATGTGAGCCAATGCCCAAATGCCACCATTCAGATTCCGTACAGGCAGGCCCAAACGCGGCAGCGATTCCTGGCACCTACGACCTCGGCGATAAGCCCATTTAGATCGTTTTGTGAACGCCCCGGCATCTGGCGGCTTTACCCTGTCGAACGATGATGCGGGCGAACTTCGGACACCGTCACAAGAACGGGATCACGCGTCCAGGTCGGGGATCAGCTTGCTTTCCAGGCGCGTGATCGCGTCCTTGATCAGCAGCTTGCGTTTCTTCAGACGGCGCAACTGCAATTCGTCCATGCGCAGGTCGGCGACCAGCCGATCGATCGCGGTGTCGAGATCGCGGTGCTCGAGCTTGAGGTGGTTGAGCTGGGCGACGATGTCGGCCGGATCATACGGTTGCATGGGTTTCCGCGCTGTCCACCAGACGGCCCGAGCTTACACCGGGCGCGTGGCGCGCGCGCGGTAGAATGCACGCCCCTTCCGGCGCGCGTCCGATGAACCTTCCCGCCAGCCAACCCGCCACCGTCGATCCCCGCGAACAGGCACGCGTCGAGCACGAGCACCACAAGCTCGCCAAGCGGCTGCGCCACCAGGTCGGCCGCACGATCGCCGACTTCGGCATGATCGAGGACGGCGACAAGGTCATGGTCTGCCTGTCCGGCGGCAAGGACAGCTACACCATGCTCGATGTCCTGTTGCAGTTGCAGGCGAAGGCTCCGGTGCGCTTCGAGCTGGTCGCGGTGAACCTCGACCAGAAGCAGCCGGGTTTTCCCGAACACGTTTTGCCGGACTACCTGAAGTCGATTGGCGTTGCGTACACGATCATCGAACAGGACACCTATTCGGTCGTCAAGCGCGTGATCCCGGAAGGCAGGACGATGTGCTCGCTGTGTTCGCGTCTGCGGCGTGGCGCGCTGTACGCGCACGCCGAACGCGAAGGCTTCACCAAGATCGCGCTCGGCCACCACCGCGACGACCTGGTCGCGACGTTCTTCCTCAACTTGTTCCACCACGCGAAGCTCGCGACGATGCCGCCGAAGCTGCGCAGCGACGACGGCAAGCACGTCGTGATCCGCCCGCTCGCGCGCGTGTGCGAGGACGACATCACCGCGTATGCGGAATGGAAACAATTCCCGATCATTCCGTGTACGTTGTGCGGCTCGCAGGAAAACCTCCAGCGCAAACAGATCCGCAACATGCTCAACGCCTGGGAACGCGAATCGCCCGGCCGCACGGAACAGATCGCGCGCGCGCTCGGCAACGTGAGCGCCGCGCAACTCGCAGATCCGGCGTTGTTCGATTTCATCGGGCTCGCCAGGCGCGGCGATGCGCCGTTGCCGGATGCGCATGCGTGGCTGGCGGGTGATTCGCAAACCGACACCCGTCGCGATTCGATGTAGTTCTCGAAAGGTTTTCCGGCCGTCATCGTGGATGACGAGCCAACTCTGCCGCCTGCCAAATTCCCCATTGAAGGATGTCGATGTTCTTTCGCAACCTGACGCTGTTCCGCTTCCCCGCTTCCCTCGATCTTTCCCATCTCGAAACCCATCTCGGCGAGTGCGCACTCAAGCCCGCCGGCCCGATGGAAATGTCGTCGCGCGGTTTCGTCTCGCCGTTCGGCCGCGACGAAGCCGTGCTCTCCCATCGCGTCGGCGACTGCGTGTGGCTGACCATCGGTGGCGAGGAACGATTGCTGCCTTCGGTCGTCGTCAACGATGCTGCTGCGAAGAAGATCGCCGAGGCCGAACAGCGCGAAGGCCGCAAGCTCGGCGGCCGCGCGCGCAAGCGGATCAAGGACGAGATCGTCATCGACCTGCTACCGCGCGCATTCGTGCGTCCGGTGCGCACGGATGCCTATCTCGATTTGCAGCACGGCTTCATCGCGGTGGACACCAGCTCGCGCAAGAGCGCCGAGTCCGTCGTCAGCGAAGTGCGCCGCGCGCTCGGCAGTTTTCCCGCGCTGCCGCCGAATGCCGAGACCAGCCCGCGCGCGGTGCTGACCGGCTGGATCGCGGGCGAAACACTTCCCGAAGGCGTCACGCTCGGCGACGAATGCGAGCTCAAGGATCCGGCCGACCGCGGCGCGATCGTGAAATGCCAGCGCCAGGAATTGCAGGGCGAGGAAATCGGCAAGCACCTCGAATCCGGCAAGCAAGTCACGCGGCTCGCGCTGAACTTCGACGACCACTTGTCGTTCGTGCTTGGCGAAGACCTCGTCGTGCGCAAGCTCAAGTTCCTCGACGGCGCCGTCGATCAGCTCGAGAACACCGAACGCGAATCGATGCATGCCGAACTCGATGCGCGCTTCGCGTTGATGTCGGGGGAGCTCAAGCGGCTGTTCGGGATGCTGGAGAAGGCATTCAAGTTGAGCCGGGCGGAGGCATAGACCACAGGGACTTCAAACATGATTCCCGGCCAACTTTTTTTAGAACCCTTCACCATGAAGAATCGACGAATGCTTCCATGCGCGTGACTTCGTCGCCGCGTTCGCGGAAACCATCCGGGCGCAGGCGTGCGCATGCGGCGCATGCTTAGCTGTACCACGCCGTGTGTCATCGCGTTCGCGATGCCCTCGCAACGCGGCGGCGATGGAGCGGCCGGATCAGGCTCAGCGAAAAATAGAGGTAGCCCGGAACGCCCAGCAACCAGCCGCTGCTCGCGCGTGCCGGGATCAGCAGCGCTGCGAGGATCGAGAGCGTCGCTACCAGCGGCGTCATCGCCCAGCTCAGCATGCTCGACTGCGTCGCGGCGCGTTCTGCGGCGTCCAGTCCCAGCGCTTCGCGCAGGTTCCACGCATGGTGGTACAGCAACCACATGGCGATGCCCATCGACCCGAACGCGACCCCGAACGTGATGAACAGGATCGGCACTTCGGAATAGCTCGAGACCGTGAAGTTGGCTGGCAGCCAGCCCCCGGTGAGGGTCGAGAAGAACGTCGCGAACACCATCCGCAGCGGATAGACGAAAACCAGCACCAGGAACACCAGCGCCAGCGACAGGCGCCGGCTCGGCGCGTCGTCGAGCCCGTAGCGGCGGCTCCAATCCGTGTGGCCGCTCCAGAACTGCAGCACCAGCATGAAGCTCGCGGCGTAGGCCGGAACGCCGCGCAGCGCGTGCTCGAGTTCGCCGATGCTCGCGGGTATGTGGTCGCCGCCGATCGCGAGCAGCGTCAGCGCGAACGCGAACGCCGCATCCACGAACGCTTCGATGCGCGTGGTCTTGTCGCCGCGCTCGGCTGGGTCGCGCGTCGTCGCTGAATGCTGGCTGGACCTGGGCTCGGTCATGCGGTCATCCTTTGCGCTGATGGACTGCTTGCGGAGCGATCGGCGTTTGACGCCGATCAGCTTATCGGAAGCAAGACGGAGCAGTACGCGCAGCTGTTGCAGCAGGCGCGCGGCCTGCTGTCGGGCGAACGCGACCGCATCGCGAACGCGGCGAACCTCAGCGCGCTAGCCCATCGCAGGCTAGCCCTCGCTGAAGGATAGGAAATCCAAAGCCCCTTTCCGCGCAAGAGTACAGTACAAAGCCGCCTTGCCAAGCCCGGTGGGCCACCCTTGGCAGGCCACTTGCACGCTTGAACAGCTGTTTGGCGGCGTGCAGAGATCACGGACGTTGCATCGGGGCAATGGCCTTGGACTTCTCGCCACCAGCTCAGATCTTGCCGCTGGTTCTCGTCGTCGGGCATGGCTTGGCGAGCTGGATCTGGACGCTCGTTCTTCCGGCGGGCGTTTCCGAATACGAATGGCGCAGGGCAAGAACGTCGCAGCGCAGCTGAGTCGCTCCGGTCTACGGGGCACTTTGAGCTTGTTCTTCAAAAATCTCTTGTTGGCCAAAAGCGGGCATTGATCATTGCCTTGGTATAGCCGCGGCGGCAGATTCGATCTGGCTCAACCATCCAATGCGCTTGACTCCGCGCCACCCACCCGCATGCTGTACCCATGCCCTCCTTCCTGCGCCGCCTGATCGCTCCAACGCGCGCGCGGCCTGTCGTCTCCAGCGAAACCATCGCCCTGCTCCTGCCCGACGGCAACCAGGTCGACGTGCTGCGCGTGCGCCATCCGCGCGCGCGGCGGATCAAGGTGTCGGTGAGCGAGCGCGGGGTGCGGTTGACCTTGCCGATGCGTGCCTCGTTGCGCGCGGCCGATGCGTTCCTGCACGAGCACCGCGACTGGATCGCGCTGCAATTGCCGCGCTGGATCGCTCCCGAGATCGCCACACCCTTGGGGCGCGACAGCACGACGGTTCCATTGCGTGGCGAAATGCTGCCGCTGCTGTGGGAAACCGGCCGCTACGCGCGCGCGCGGCGCGACGAGGGCGGCGTCGTGATCGCGCTGCCCGCGTCGGCCCATGACGCCTCCGCGCGGCGCGCGCTCAAGGAGTTCTATCTCGCCGAGGCACGTGCCGATATCGGCCGCTGGCTGCCGACCTACCTGCCGACTTTCCCGCGCGCGCCGACCGCGATCCGGGTGCGGCCGATGTCGTCGCTGTGGGGGTCGCTGAGCGCGCGCGATGCGCTGTCGCTGGACCTCGCGCTCGTGCTCGGCAAGCCCGCCGCGTTCGAATACGTGCTCGTGCACGAGCTCTGCCACCTCCTGCATCGCAACCACAAGCGCATGTTCTGGCGCGCGGTCGAGTCGCGCGGCCAGGATTGGCGCGCGCAGCGCGATTACCTGCACGGCGAAGGAGCCGCGCTGAAAGCCAGCCTGCGGCGGCTGGTCGCACCGAAATAGTCGGCGGACCCGAGCCAATG
>Ga0157375_10006595_pt1 | contig 10100 bp, 6 predicted proteins | sample M35metaG_FD_115311 | JGI IMG/M metagenome (GOLD analysis project Ga0157375, IMG submission 115311) | Miscanthus rhizosphere microbial communities from Kellogg Biological Station, Michigan, USA - M3-5 metaG | ecosystem: Host-associated > Plants > Roots > Rhizosphere > Soil | place: USA: Michigan... | reverse complement strand
CTACACTCTCGGTGCGATCGCGTTCAAGGCCGGCGACATGGGCGCTGCAGCCGCGCGGTTCCGGAGCGTGCTCGCGCTGTCGCCGGTCGAACGGCCTCGTCGCGGATTGTGGGCGCAATACATGCTGGGCCGCGTGCTGGCTTCTGGCGGCGACACCGATCGCGCGATCGCGGCATTCGAGACATTGCGCGAGCGCGCATTGTCCGGAGCCGCGGACCCGCTTGGCCTCGCGGTCGCGAGTTTCGGCGAACAGGCGCGCATCCAGTGGCATCACGGCAATGTCGTCGATGCGGTGAAGTCCTACGCGATGCAGGCAGCGCACGGTTCGCGGAGCGGGCGCGCCTCGCTGTTGTTCGTCGCGCGCAGCATCCTCGCGCATCCCGATTTGCTCGACAAGGCGCTCGACGATCCGCTATCGCAACGCCTGCTCGCGGCATATTTCTATGCGCGGTCCGGCGAGTTCGCTCAGGACTGGCCGCCGGCTGGCTCAAAGGTCGATCCCGACACCGAGGCCAGCGACGCAGGAGACGCATCGACCGCGCGCAAGTCAACATCCAGCGTGGACATCGAGGGATTCATCGCCGCCGTGCAACGGCATGGGCTCGACCGTTTCGATGGCGCCGATCGGCTTGCCGCGGGCGCCTATCGCGCCGGGCACTATCCGCTCGCGGCGCGGCTTGCGGCGAAATCGACGACGCCGCTCGCGGCATGGGTGCGCGCGAAGCTCGCGCTGCGCAGTGGCGACCAGGCCAGGGCTTTGCGTGAATACGCGACTGCGGCGAAGGGCTTCCCGTCCGACGAGGCGTGGAGCGAAGGGATGGAAGGTGTCGATGATTACGTCCAGCATCCGCTGTGCCGCGTCGAATCCGAACGCGGCGTGCTAGCCCTCGGCCGCGACGAATACCTCGATGCGATGGCGCGCCTGTACGCGGGCGCCGCCGAATACTGGCCGGACGCGGCCTACGTCGCCGAACGCGTGCTCACGGTCGACGAGTTGAAGGGATTCGTGGATCGCAACGTGCCGGCGGCGCCGAAAAGAGTCGCGAACGCGAATGGCGACACGCCGCCGTCCACGCCGGCCGAGCAGTTGCGCGACCTGCTCGCGCGCCGGTTGATGCGCGTCGGCCGCAGCGACGAGGCGCTCGCGTATTTCAGCGATCCCGCGATTCGCAAGAAGGCTGAAGCGCTGATCGCGGCGCATCACGACGATCATGCGTGGTCGGCGTCGGCGCGTGCGCAGGCGTTGTTCGCGCAGGCGCGGATCACGCGCGCCGACGGCATGGAGTTGTTCGGCACCGAACTCGCACCCGACAACGCTGAGTGGGGCGGCAGCTTCCCGCCGCAGGACCTGCCGTCGACCAAGGGCAAGGACTTCGCCGGCAATGGCGAGGCCGCGCGCGTTGCCGCGAGCGCCGCGAAGCCGGACGAGCGTTTCCATTACCGCTTTGTCGCCGCCGATCTCGCCCACCAGGCCGCCGGATTGTTGCCGCCGCGCTCGCAGGCATACGCCGCGGTGATGTGCGAAGCGACCGGATGGATGCTCGACACCGACCTCAAGCATGCGTCTGCGCTGTATCGAGAGTATCTCCACCAGGGCGCGCATGTCGCGTGGGGCAAGGATTTCGGACGCACCTGCCCGCAACCGGATTTCCGCGGCGCCAAATGGCTGCCGTTGAAGCAGCACTACTGGCAGGCGCGGCATTGGCTGAAACATGGTTGGCCGTTCGTGCTGGCGGCGTTCGGCGGATTGCTGGTGCTGGTCGCGGTGCGCCGGAAACGCCGCGAAACCGCGTGACGGGCCACTCACCGGAGACCGGTCCCGATCGAGGGCGGCCGTATCGGCGATAATCAGCGATCGTTACCGCCTTCGGCGCGCGCCTGAAGAATCGCTTGAAGAAATCCGACTTCCACTACGACCTGCCGGAATCGCTGATCGCCCAGCAGCCATTGCCGGAACGCTCCGCGAGCAGGCTGCTGGTGCTGCCTGGGGGCGAGGCGCCGTTGCAGGATCGCCATGTGCGCGATCTGCCGGAACTGCTGCAGCCCGGCGACCTGCTGGTGTTCAACGACACCCGCGTGCTGCCGGCGCGCCTGTTCGGAAAGAAAACCAGCGGCGGGCGCGTCGAGATCCTGATCGAGCGCCTGCTCGGCGGCCACGACGCGCGCGCGCAACTCGGCATGAGCAAGCCCGCGCGCGCGGGTACGCGCATCGTGCTCGACAACGGTGGCGAAGCCGAAGTGCTCGGGCGCGAAGGCGAGTTCTACCTGATGCGCTTCGACGGCGACGAACCGCTGGAAAAACTGCTGCTGCACGCCGGGCAGATGCCGCTGCCGCCGTACATCCATCGCGCGCCCGGAGCCGACGATGCCGAGCGCTACCAGACCGTGTTCGCACGCGAGCTCGGCGCCGTTGCCGCGCCGACCGCGGGCCTGCATTTCGACGATGCGCTGCTGGATGCGTTGCGCATTCGTGGCGTCGGGTTCGGAACGATCACCTTGCACGTCGGCGCCGGTACGTTCCAGCCGATGCGCAACGAGCGGCTCGACCAGCACGTGATGCACAGCGAGTGGCTCAACGTCGGCGCGGCGCTGGTCGAACAGATCAGGCACGCGCGTGCGAGTGGCGGCCGCGTGATCGCGGTCGGAACCACCGTCGTGCGTGCGCTGGAAAGCGCGACCGTGCGCACCGACTCCGGCGAGCACGTGCTGCGGCCGTTCGCGGGTGAAACGCAGATCTTCATCTTTCCCGGGTACCGCATCCGTTCGGTCGATGCGTTGCTGACCAACTTCCACCTGCCGGAATCGACGTTGTTGATGCTGGTATCGGCGTATGCGGGACGCGAGCGCGTGCTGGCCGCATACCGGCATGCGGTCGAGTTGGGCTACCGGTTCTTCAGTTACGGCGATGCGATGCTGGTGTTTCCATCGACGACGCAAGCGGGCGGGTAAAGCATTCCACTCCCGGAGGGGATCGGGAGTGCACGACCTTACGGAGTCGCTCGGCCTTCCTGATCGGGTTCCGGGTTGCGAATGAGCTCCGCCCGCTGGTGCGAAAGCCACGCCCGCCATGCATCGGCAGGAACGGTCGGGTAGCGCGTCGCGCCTAGCTTGACCCAGGCTTCGCGATAGACGAGCCATTTTCGCTGTGCATCGCGCACGCCTGCGGCGGTGACCGAACCGGGTCCTTTTTCGCCGTCCTTTTCCGCCTTCGCGATCTCTGCGAGCCGGGTCTTGTAGGCCGTGTTGAGCCCGGCGTCTTCGGCTTTCAGCGCGGCTGGACCGGGCTTCGGCACCAGGCCTTTCTCGAATCCTTCGAGCGCGGTAAGGAAGCCGTCAGCGAGCGCTTCGCGCGCTTCGGTCACGAGCGCGCCGCGAGCGGTGCCGGTCTGGTCGATCTCGCCGTCGGAGCTGGCGTCGAAGAACGCGTCGGCGGCCTTGCGCAGCGCCGCGAACGAGGCCTGCTGTGCTGGCGTCCATGTTCGCACGATCGCGCGCAGACGATCCTCGCGGCGGACCTTCGCGAAGTCGGCAGCTTCCTCGGAGCACACACCCATCATGTAACCGCTGGTGATGTCGTCGCAGATGTCGAAGCGCCCTTTGTCGGGCTTGCCCTTGCCGATGGCGTCGAGGTGTGCGAGCCGGCCATCCATTTCGGCGGGAGCGCCATCGAGTTCGCAAGCGAACCGTTTCGCCAGCGGGATGTTGCGCGAGACCCCTAGGCCGTTCGCATAGACCATGGTCAGGATCATCGCGCCGCTGAATTGACCGTCGTCCTTTGCCGCGCGCTCGCGGTAGGCACAGGCGCGGGCGGCAATGAAGTCAGCTCCGCGGCCATTGCCGTCAACGCCGTAGTAGAGCTGGTTGGAATCGCAACCGCCTGGCGCCGGCCGAATGTCCTCAGGTGGAATCGGAATCGTAGCCAACGCCCTGCACTGGATCTGATAGGCATCGTCTTGGGCCCTTGCGACAGGCACGATCGACAGCATCATCAGGGCGAATACGACAAACTGGTTGTTCATGGAACGTTTCCGGGCAAGGATCGCGTTGGTCGAGCGGTCATAATAGCCGCATGACCCGCATGCACTTCGAACTCTTGCACACCGACGGCGCCGCGCGCCGCGGGCGGCTGACGTTTCCGCGCGGCAGCGTCGAAACGCCCGCGTTCATGCCGGTCGGCACGTATGGCACCGTCAAGGCGATGACCCCGGAGGCGGTCGTCGCGACCGGCGCGGAGATCATCCTCGGCAACACCTTCCACCTGTTCCTGCGGCCCGGCACCGCGATCATCGCGGCGCATGGCGGACTGCATGGCTTCGCACGCTGGGACAAGCCGATCCTCACCGACTCCGGCGGTTTCCAGGTCTGGTCGCTCGCCAAGCGCCGCAAGATCAGCGAAGCCGGCGTGATGTTCGCCTCGCCGGTCGATGGCGCGAAGGTCTTCCTCGGACCCGAGGAAAGCATGGCGATCCAGCGCGCGCTGGGATCGGACATCGTGATGATTTTCGACGAATGCACACCGTATCCGGCGACCGAACCCGTGGCGCGCACGTCGATGGAACTCTCGCTGCGCTGGGCCGAGCGTTCGAAACGCGCGCATGAAGGCAACGACGCTGCGCTGTTCGGTATCGTGCAGGGCGGCACGCACGTCGAACTTCGCACGCAGTCGGCGCGAGGACTGACCGGCATGGGGTTCGATGGTTACGCGATCGGCGGGCTCGCGGTCGGCGAACCCGAAGCCGAGCGCAATGCGATGCTCGAGCACACCGCGCCGCAATTGCCCAGCGACCGCCCGCGTTACCTGATGGGCGTTGGTCGTCCCGAGGACATCGTCGAGGCCGTGGCCCGCGGGATCGACATGTTCGATTGCGTGATGCCGACGCGCAATGCGCGCAATGGCCATTACTTCACGCGATTCGGCGCCGTGCGCATCCGCAACGCGACCTACGAGAACGACTTGCGGCCGATCGATCCCGGGTGCGGTTGCGCGACCTGCGCCGGCGGATTCAGCCGCGCCTACCTGCGCCACCTGGATCGTTGCAACGAGATGCTCGGGCCGATGCTCGCGACGATCCACAATCTGCATTATTACCAGGACCTGATGAGCGGGCTGCGCGCAGCCATCGAGGCTGGCACATTCGCCGACTTCCGCGCGGCGTTCTATGCGGCGCGCGGCCTGCCGGAACCCACCTGCTAGGCCCATCGTGGGCGCCGTGGCATACTGCGCGACTTCCAAGCCGCACCGGTATCCGCCCCATGAATCCGCTGGACCTGTTGATTCCCGTCGCCCATGCCCAGGCCACGTCAGCCGCGCCGCCTAACGCGGGCATGTTCAATATCTTCCTGATCGTCGCATTCATCGGCATTTTCTACTTCATCGGCATCCGCCCGCAGGCGCGTCGCGCGAAGGAACACCGCGACCTGCTCGCGAAGTTGCAGAAGGGCGATGAAGTCGTGACTTCGGGCGGGCTCGCCGGGCGCGTGACCGAGATCGGCGATTCGTTCATCACGTTGGAAGTCGCCGATGGCGTGCAGATGAAGTTCCAGCGGGTCGCGATCGCGATGGTGCTGCCGCGCGGCAGCTTGAAAGCATCCTGATCGCAACGCATATCCTCCTTATCTCCACATCGCGAAGCGGCCGTTGCGCTGCTGCCCGCGATTGTTCCTTAGCCGGTCGAACCAACCATGCTTGAGTTCCCACGCTGGAAAAACATCCTGGTCATCGCGATGCTGCTGTTCAGCGTCCTCTACGCGTTGCCGAACCTGTTCCCGCAGGATCCGGCCGTGCAGATCATCGCGAACCGCGGCCATCTCGTCGATGCCGCCTTCAAGGAGCGCGTCCAGGGAGCGCTGGAGAAGCAAAAGGTGCCGTTCAAGAGCATCGAGCAGGTGCGCGATGAACTGCTGGTCCGGCTGCCCAATCCCGATACCCAGCTCAAGGCTGCCGATGCCCTTCGCACCGAGCTTGGCGACGACTACACGGCCGCGCTGAACCTCGCGACGACGGTGCCGGGCTGGCTCAAGGCGATCGGCGGCAATCCGATGCAGCTCGGCCTCGACCTGCGCGGTGGCGTGCACTTCCTCATGGAGGTCGACGAGGCCGCGGTGCTCGACAAGCGCATGGGCGCGTTCGTCGACGACATTCGTTCGTCAATCCGCAGCAATTCGATCCGCGGTGCCGACGTGAATCGCTCGGCAACCGGCATCACCGTGCACGTGGCGCGCGCCGACGATGCGGCCAAGCTCAGCGGCGTGATCGCGAACGACATCCCGCAGCTCGACATGAAGACGTCCGCCGATGGGACCACGCTCACCGGCACACTGAAGCCGGCCGAGCTCAAGAACATCAACGATGGCGCGATCGAACAGAACATCGGCACCCTGCGCAACCGCATCAACCAGCTCGGCGTCGCCGAGCCGATCATCCAGCGCCAGGGCGCGAGCCGCATCGTCGTCGAATTGCCGGGCGTGCAGGACACCGCGCAGGCGAAGAAGGTGCTTGGCGCGACAGCGACCCTGGAATACCGGGCCGATGTCGGCACTCCGCAGACCGCGGCGGAAGCGGCGGCAACAGGCGCGGTTCCGCCCGATGCGAAGCTCTATTTCATGCACGAGATGGGGCCCGACGGGAAACCCATCCCGGTGCTGCTGTCGAAGAAGGTCATCGTTTCGGGCGACCAGCTCGACAGCGCGGCTTCGAGCACCGATTCGCAGAGCGGAACGCCGTCGGTCGACGTGACCTTGAACAACATCGGCGCGCGGCGGATGGAGGAATTCACCACCGACAACGTCGGCCGCAAGATGGGCGTGGTGTACATCGAGCGCACGCCGGAGACGAAGGTCGTCGACGGCAAGGAAGTGCGCACCGTGCACATCACCGAGGACGTCATCAACGACGCGACGATCCAGGGCGTGTTCGGCAAGCGTTTCCAGACGACCGGGCTCGCGAGCCTGAAGGAAGCGTCCGATCTCGCGCTGCTGCTGCGCGCCGGTGCATTGGCCGCGCCCGTGGACATCGTCGAACAGCGCGTCATCGGCCCCAGCCTCGGCCAGGACAACATCGACGCAGGCAAGCGCGCGATCATCATCGGCTTCCTCTCGGTCTGCGTCTTGATGATTTTCTATTACCGCCTGTTCGGCGTGATCTCGGTGCTTTCGTTGTTCGCCAACCTGCTGCTGCTGACCGCCGTGCTGTCGCTGATCAACGCAACGATGACCATGCCCGGCATCGCCGGCATCGTGCTCACGCTCGGCATGGCGATCGACGGCAACGTGCTGATCATCGAGCGCATCCGCGAGGAGCTGCGCAACGGCAACACGCCGGTCGCGAGCATCAAGGCCGGTTACGAACGCGCGTGGACGGTGATCCTGGATTCCAACGTCGCCAAGCTCATCGCTGGCGTCGCCCTGCTCGCGTTCGGCTCCGGGCCGGTGAAGGGCTTCGCGGTGGTGCTGCTGATCGGCGTGCTCACCTCGATGTTCACCTCGGTCACGGTCAGCCGCGCGATGGCGACGCTCGTTTACGGCGGCGGCAAGAAGATCAAGAAGGTTTCGGTCGGAGGCGGGTTTTAAGCCATGGAATTTTTCAATCCCAACAGCAATGTCAATTTCATGGGGATCCGCCGGTACACGGTGTCGATCTCGGTCATCCTGATGCTCGTATCGATCGTCTCGCTCGCGACCCGGGGGCTGAACTTCGGCCTGGATTTCACCGGCGGTTCGGAGGTCGAGGTGGCCTTCGCCCAGCCGACCGAGCAGCGCGACGTCGTCGTTGCCCTCGAAAAAGCGGGCTTCGAGGGCGCGATGGTGCAGCGCTTCGACACCAAGAACTTCTCGATCCGCCTCAGGCCATCCGAAGGCGGCGAGTCGGCCAAGCAACAAGCCGCAGACGAATCGGGCGTCGATGCGCGCAACAACGCGATCACCGCGCGCGTGCAGAAGGCGCTGGACGGCAGCGGCCATCCCGCCAAGCTCAAGCCCAGCGTCTTCGTCGGCCCGCAAGTCGGCAAGGAACTCGCGACCAACGGCATCGTCGCGGTGATCGTGGTGCTCAGCGGCATCATGATCTACATCGCGATCCGCTTCGAATGGCGCTTCGCGGCCGCCACCGTGCTGACCGAAATCCACGACGTGATCATCACCCTCGGCTTCTTCTCGGTGACCGGCATCGAGTTCGACCTGACCGTGCTCGCCGCCGTGCTCGCGGTGGACGGCTACTCGGTCAACGACACCATCGTCGTGTTCGACCGCGTGCGCGAGCTGTTCCGCAGCGCGCGCAAGGACGGCCCGCTGGAGATCCTCAACCGAGCGGTCAACAACACCCTGTCGCGTACGATCATGACTTCGTTGGCGACGATGCTGACCGTCGTTTCGCTGTACTTCTTCGGCGGTCCGACCTTGCACGGCTTCTCGCTTGCGCTGATCGTCGGCATCATCATCGGCACGCTGTCGTCGATCTTCTTCGCCTGCCCGATGCTGCACATCTTCGGCGTGAGCAAGCAGGACCTGATGCCCAAGGTGCGCGACGAAGCCGAGCTCGCGCGGCGTCCATAGCCGTCGAAAAATGCGGTCGGAGTGGAGTCTTGCCGGGAGCGATCCGCGATCAGCGACGCAATCGGAAAGCTAGATTCGCTCCGACCCGTTGCCGTCTCTTCCAGGTCCATTCTCCCGCTATGGCGCCGCGGACTCGACAATCGCGGTGCGACTGGTATTGCGGCCAGCCGCCTTCGCGTCGTAGAGCGTCGCGTCGGCGATCTGCAGCAGTTCGTCCTGGCTAGCGATCACCCGGCGGCAGAACGCGATGCCAATGCTGGTGGTGACCCGGACCTCCGCGCTCCCGACCGCGATGCCGGCCTGCATCGCGGCGATCAGCTTTCCCGCGATGAGTTCGGGCACTTCCGGGCCGTCGACATCCTCGACCAGCACGACGAACTCGTCGCCGCCAAGTCGCGCCGCGAAATCGGTTTCGCGCAGGCTGTTCCTGAGGCGTCGTGCGAACTCGCGCAAGACCGCATCGCCCATCGCGTGGCCGAACCTGTCGTTGATCTGCTTGAAACTGTCGATGTCGAGGTAAAGCAACGCGAGCGGCTGCAGGCTGCGCCGCTGGCGCGCGAGCGCGAGCTCCACGCGTTCGTTGAAATGGAAACGGTTGGCGAGCCCGGTGAGGCTGTCGTAACGCGCGAGCAGCGACAGTTCCTGCTCGGTGCGCTTGAGCTGGGTGATGTCGGAGGACATCACGTAGAACCCGCGGACCTTGTTGTCGGCATCGAACTCGGGGACGTAGGTCGACTGGTAGTGGAAATGTCTCCCGCCGAAATCGCGCTCGATTTCGAACGACACGGTTTCGCCTCGCAATGCCCGGTCGATCCGCGGCTTGATTTCGGCGTAAATCGCCTCGCCGACGACCTCGCGGACCGACCTGCCGATGATTTCCGCCGGGCCGAAACCCATGCCGCTGTAGGTCGGCGCGTTCGCGAACGTATAGAGTTCGTTGACGTCGACGTGCAGCACGAACGCCGGCAGATTGTCGGTGATCGCGTGCAGGCGGCGCTCGTTCTCGACCAGGGCGCGTTCGGCCTCGACACGATGGCTGATGTCGCGCCCAGCGTAGATGATTTCCGGTTGGCCGCCGATTTCGCTGCCCGGGACGCGTTGCGCATGCGCTTCGATCCAGACGTAATGTCCATCCTTGTGGCGCGCGCGGAACGTCATCGTCAGCGAACCACCATCGGCGAACAGCGTGTCCAGCGCGTGGCTGACATGGGAGACATCGTCCGGATGCAGCAGGTCCATCCGCACCGTGGCGAACTCGCTCGCGTCCCATCCGAGCATGCCGGTTATCGACGGCGAGATGTACAGCCGTTGTCCGTCCGCGCGGATGCGCACGACCAGGTCGCGCGAATAATCGGCGAGGATCCGATAGCGCTTCTCGCTCTCGCGCAGGTTGCGTGCGAGGAAGCCGCGTTCGGTCAACACGGTGGCGACCGGCAACGCCAGCATGCACGCGCTGGCGAGGAACACCTGCAGCAGGATGGTGCGCTCGATCGCGTCGGCATGCGCCATGAGCTGGAACGGGCCGTTGCCCGCGAGCGTTTGCGCGATCG
>Ga0157375_10006594_pt1 | contig 10100 bp, 10 predicted proteins | sample M35metaG_FD_115311 | JGI IMG/M metagenome (GOLD analysis project Ga0157375, IMG submission 115311) | Miscanthus rhizosphere microbial communities from Kellogg Biological Station, Michigan, USA - M3-5 metaG | ecosystem: Host-associated > Plants > Roots > Rhizosphere > Soil | place: USA: Michigan... | reverse complement strand
GAAGAAGCTCAGCTCGACGATCCGGCCGCCTGAGAGCTCGAGCACCTGCAGGGCCCAGGGCTCGTAACCCTCGCCCGACTCGCTCGGCTTGTACTGGCCGAACGCGGGCGAGCCGTTCGCGGCGACGGTCGGGATCACGCGCGAGCCCTTGCAACCGATCCCCGGCCCGTACCACCACGTGAAGATGTCATCGCGGCCCGAGAGCCAGAGGTCGAACGGCGGCATCGACTGGGTTGCGTCTTCGTGGATCACCGCGGTGAGCGCGTCGAGGTCGTATGCCTCGAAGGCTGCGACGTAGCGCTCGAGCAGCTCGCGGTCCGGCTCGTCGAAGGACGACTCCGGGCTGAGCTCGGTCTCCTCCAGCGTCGCCCGCGCGCGCTGCAGGGCGCTGTTCACCGAGGCGACGCTCGTCTCGAGCAGCTCCGCCACCTCGACCGCCTGCCAGCGCAGCACCTCGCAGAGGATCAGCACCGCGCGCTGGCGCGGCGGCAGGTGCTGCAGCGCCGCGACGAAGGCGAGCCTGATCGTCTCGCGTGAGGCCACGGTCTCCGCCGGGTCGGCGACGAGCGAGTCAGGCACCGGCTGCAGCCACGGCACCTCGGGCGTGTGCAGGTTCTCGATCACCGGCTCGCCGGCCGGCCCGAGATCCATCGGGCGCGCGCGTCGCTGGCTGCCTTCGAGCTGGTCGAGGCAGACGTTCGTCGCGATCTTGTAGAGCCAGGAACGAAGGGCCGAGCGGCCCTCGAAGCGGTCGAGGTTCTTCCAGGCGCGCAGCAGCGTCTCCTGCACCGCGTCCTCGGCCTCGAACGGCGAGCCGAGCATGCGGTAGCAGTGTGCGGTCAGCTCGCGGCGATGCTGCTCGAGCTCGCCGAACGCGGGCGCCTGCGCCACGGATTCCATGACCGCCATCCTAGGCACAGACGCCCCGCCGGACGCAAACTCATCGGTGGCTAGTAGCCGTACCCCTTGCCCGTGGTCGTTCCGGTGTCGGTCATGCCCCCGGTCCCGCCGCTCTGGCCCGTGACGGCGAGCGCGCCCGCCATCCCCGAGCTCTTGTGGAACTTGCAGTAGAACGAGACCACGCCCGACTTCGGGATCGTGACCGTCACCTCGGCCTCGTCGCCAGGCTGGATGTCCTTGTCGATCCCCTGCGAGTCGATCGTGAACGAGTGCTCGGTGTTGCCCTCGTTCTTCAGCTCGAGCGTGACCTTCTCGCCCGCCTTGCCCTCGAGCACGGTCGGCTTGAAGTAGAAGTCGTCGAGCTCGACCTCGGTCTTGCCGCTGTCCTCGACCGCCTTCGTGCCGTGGTCGTTGGCCTGGACGCCGGCGATCGTCTTTTGACCACCGCCACCGCCGCTCTCCTCGGTCGTCGTGCCGCTGGAGCTGCTGGAGCTCGAGCCGCAACCGGCGGCCGCGAGCAGAAGCAGGCAGCCGGCGACGATCACTACGCCTCGCTTCATCAGTCCCTCCTCTCGCCCATCGCTGGAGGGTACGCGACGACCGGTTCGGCGGATTCGCCGGCTCTAGACGAGCTTGAGCCGCTCGACGCAGCCCTCGAAGATGCCGCTCGAGTCGGCGACCTGCGCGAGCAGGACGAGCAGCTCGGCGCGCTGATCGGCGTCGAGCCCGGCGAGCAGCTCCTCCTCCACGGTCGCGGCGATCTTCTTGGCGTCCTCGAGCCGGGCACTGCCCTTGGCGGAGACCTCGACGATGTGACGCCGCCGGTCCTCCGGGTCGCGCTTGCGCGCGATCAGGCCCTCGGCCTCGAGGTCGTTCAGCAGGCCGACGAGCTTGCTGGGGTCGACACCGACCGTCTCGATCAGCGCCTGCTGGCTCGTCGGGCACGCCTGCACCTCGAACATCACCGCGAGATGCCGCGGCGTCAGCCCGAGGGGCTTGAGCGCCTTTTCGAAGCGCTGCTCGGCGGCCTTCCCGACCTTCAGCAGGAGCACGCCGGCGGTCGGTGCGTAGTGCGGCGCGTGCGTTGTGTCAGTTGTTGCCATATCGAAACCCTAGCAGATCATGGATATTTGACAAGCGGTGATCGTTTACGGTAGAAAAGGATTGTGAGCAGCAACGAAGAGAGGGAGATTCTCATGCCGAACGAGACGAAAGACCGCCGCTGGATCGCGCTTGCGGTTCTGGTGGCGGCGCAGTTCATGGTGGTGCTCGACGTCGCGATCGTGAACGTCGCCCTGCCGTCGATCCAGACCGACCTCCACTTCAGCGAGCAGAGCCTGCAGTGGGTGATCACCGCCTACGCGATCATGTTCGGCGGCTTCCTGCTCCTCGGCGGCCGCATGGCCGACCTGCTCGGCCGGCGCCGGCTGTTCATCGCAGGCGTCGCCCTCTTCACGATCAGCTCGCTGCTCGCCGGCTTCGCCTGGTCCGCGGGCTCGCTGATCACCTTCCGCGCGACCCAGGGTCTCGGCGGCGCGCTGCTCGCACCGGCGGCGCTGTCGATCCTGACGACGACCTTCGCCGAGGGCCGTGAGCGCAACGTCGCGCTCGGCGTCTGGGGCGCGGTCTCGGGGAGCGGCGCAGCCGCGGGCGTGCTGCTCGGTGGCTTCCTGACGAGCTCGCTCGCCTGGTCGTGGATCTTCTTCATCAACGTCCCTGTCGGCGTCGCGCTCGTCGCGGTCAGCCCCTTCCTCTTGCGCGAGAGCCGTGCCGAGCTCGGACACCGCACCTTCGACTTCGCCGGCGCGTTCACGGTCACGAGCGGCCTGATGCTGCTCGTGTACGCGATGACGCGCGCGACCGAGGTCGGCTGGGGCAGCGTCGAGACGATCGGCGTGCTCGCGGCCTCGGCGGCGCTGATCCTCGCCTTCGTCGCGATCGAGCTGCGCTCCAAGGCGCCGCTGCTGCCGATGCGGATCTTCCGCCTGCGGTCGCTCACCGGCGCGAACGTGACGTCCTTCCTGGTCGGCACCGCGCTCTTCTCGCAGTTCTTCCTCGGCACGCTCTACATGCAGCAGGTGCTCCACTACTCCGCGATGAAGACCGGCGTCGCGTACCTGCCACTGACCCTGACGATCATCGCGCTCGCCGGCGTCGCCCAGAACCTGGTCACGAGGGTCGGCGTCCGCCGCGTGCTTCCGGCAGGGCTCGTGCTCGCAACCGCGGCACTCGTCCTGCTGGCGCAGCTGCCGCCTGACGGGAAGTACTTCTTCGACATCTTCCCGGCCTTCCTGCTGAGCGCGATCGGCCTGGCCTTCACCTTCATCCCGCTGACGATCGCGGCGCTGATGGGAGTCCAGGAGTCCGATGCGGGCGTCGCGTCCGGCCTGTTCAACACCACGCAGCAGATCGGCGGGGCGGTCGGCCTGGCCGCGGCCTCGACGATCGCGATCACCTTCACCGGCCACTACGTCGACAGCCACCCCGGTGCCACCGCGCTCAGCGCGCCGGCGCTGACCTACGGCTTCCAGATCACCTTCTACGTGCTCGCCGGAGTGGCCGCGCTCGCCGCAGTGCTGTCGGCGCTGCTGATCGAGCCGAAGGCCGCGGAGGCCGACGTCGTGGAGCTGGAACTGACACCCGTCGAGGAGGCCGCCTGATGCCGAACCACGAGATCGACGCACTGCTGCTGCAGATTCGAACCGTCGTCCTCGAGCTGCGAAGGCTCGAGGGCGACGGCCTCGACGGGCTCGTCCTCAGCTCGCGACGCCAGGATCTCGAAGGCCTGAAGTCGCGACTGGCCGAGCTCGTCAGCCACGACCCGAGCCTCGCCGCCGCCTGAGATACTCGTCACATGAGCGACGAGCGGCCAGAGCAAGACGAGAACCCCCTTGCCCACCCGATCGAGGCGGCCGAGCACGAGCTCGAGCACCTGGAGGATGTCGCGGAAGAAGGCAAGAGCCCGGCGACGCCGGCGATTCTCACCGCCGGTTTGCTCGCGGTCCTGATCCCGGCGATCGCGATCCTGATCGCCGCCGCCTTCCTCATCGCGCACTTCGTCACATGACGCACGGATGCCCCCTTCGGCGTCTCGGCCTAGCGCAGCAACAAGTACGCGCCGAGCGCGATTCCGAGCGGCAGTAGCCAGCAGAGCGGCGCCAGCACGAGGCCGAGCACGACGCCACGGACGAGGCCGGCCGTGCTGACGAGGTCTTCCTGGTGCCAGTCGTCGAGCTCCGGTGGGAAGGCCTCGATGGGCTCGGCGAGCTCGCCGTGGAACGGGCTCGTGATCGCGAGCTCCCAGAGCAGTCCGCCGCAACTCGGGCACTCGGGCAGCTGCCGAACCGAGCGAACCCTCCGGCCGCAGGCGGCGCAGGCGAAGTTCCCGATCGTCCGGGAGCCGGCCGACCAGAAGGCGACGAAGTCGGGCTCCGGCCGGCCGGTGGGAGCCGGCCGGAGCGTTGTCTCCTGAACCGAGACCGCGCGCGAGCTCACGCGTGCCCGGCCTTGCCCTTGTGCATGGCGCGTGGAATGCGAACGCCGTTCTTGCGCGAGACCTTCGCGCTCGGCGTCCGGGCGACGGTGTTGACCGTCAGCCGGCGCCCGAAGGCGACGGAGCGCAGCGGGAGCAGGATCGTGGCGCTGCCCTTCGGCCCGGTGAGCGCGGACTTCGGAGCGCGCACGAGACGGCCGCTCTTGGTCGAGCGGACGCTGACGGTGGCGCCCTTGACGAGCGAGCCCCGCAGGTCACGGACGGTGACGATCATCCGCACCCGGTGGGTCTTCCGGACGTTCGTCGTGAAGAAGGCGATCCGGGCGAAGCGAACGCCCACGGCCTGACTGGCAGAGACGGTGGCCGGAGTCGTGACAGGCGTCTGGATCGTCTCCGAGTTGCCGTTCTTGTCAGTAGCGGAGAGCGTGATCACCTTCGTCGTGCCCGGCACCTGCACGGTGAACGTGCCGCCGGAGCCAAGTGTCCCGAGCACGTCCTGGCCGTTCAGGGTCAGGGTCGAGAGGTTCCCGTGATCGAGCACCCCGCCGCTGACGGTGAGGGGATCGCCGTTGCCGGTGCCGGTCGGGGCGAGCAGCGAGATCCCGGCCTGCTCGAGTGAGTCGAGCACGCCCGCGGGAATCACGCCGCCGGGGCCGAGCAGCGTCCCGGTGAGCGGAACCTCGAACGTCGTCTGCTGTCCGGTCGCACCTTGCTTGAGCGCGAGCGAGATCGAGCTGGCGCCGTCCAGGGGCACGTTGGCGGCGAAGGCACCGGCGGCATCGAGGCCGACCGGCTGGCCGTTGATCGTCAGCGTGCTGTTCGACGAGCCCGAGGCAAGCGTCCCGGTCACCGTCGCGGTGTGATTCGCAATCGCGATCGGGCCGAGCTTGAGCAGCGGCGTACTCGTCGAGGCGCCGGACACCGAGACGAGCACGAGCATCGATACGAGGGCTGCGAGGAGCCCAAGCCGGGCGGAGGTCGCCACTCGCGTGGCGAACGGATGGAGTCTGCGGTTTGTCATGCCCGGTAAGGGGGCCGAGCGGCGCGGAACTTGCGGTCGGCTTTCGCGCAGGTTTTCTCGCCCCGCGGTCCTCTAGGCAGGCAGATGCTGGGAGAACGCCTGACAGCGATCGCCTTCGCGGTGGCGGCGCTCGTGCCGCTTCCGTCCTCTCCGGTTCGGCTCGAGGTCGGCTACCGGGCCGGCGCGGCAGCGGAGGTGCAGCAGCTCGAGGCTCGCCTGGGGCTCACGCGGGTCGCCACCATCCCGCAGCTGCGAATCGACGTTGTCGAAGTCGATCCCGCCGACGACGGCGTGCTCGCTCGGCTCCGCGCCGCACCGGCCGTCGAGTGGACAGCGCCGGACCGGCGCGTGCATGCCCTCGGCGTGCCCAACGACCCGCTCTGGCCGTCGCAGTGGTCGCCGGTCAAGACCCACGCGCCCGAGGCCTGGAGCAGGACGACCGGCGACCCGGCCACGGTCGTGGCGGTCGTCGACACCGGGGTCGACCCTTCGCAGCCCGACCTCGCCGGGCGTCTCGCACCAGGCTTCGACTTCGTCAACGGCGACTCGGATCCCGCAGACGACAACGGTCACGGCACCGCCGTGGCCGGGATCGTCGCTGCTCCCGGCAACAACCACATCGGCGTCGCCGGCTACTGCTGGCGCTGCCGGGTGATGCCGCTGAAGGTGCTCGACGCGAGCGGCGGCGGCTTCGCCTCGGACGTCGCGCGGGCCGTCGTCTGGGCCGGTGACCACGGCGCGCGCGTGATCAACACGAGCCTCGGCGGCCCGGTCGAAGACGCCGCGCTCGCGGCAGCCACCCAGCACGCGCAGCTCCGGGGCGCACTGCTGGTGGCCGCGGCCGGCAACGACAGCAGCTCGCAACTGGACTACCCGGCCGCCCTGCCGGCCGTCGTTAGCGTCGGCGCCTCGAACCAGTCCGATGCGCTGTATCGCTTCTCCAACCAGGGCGCCGCGGTGGCCGCGCCCGGCGAGAACACGACGACCGCGCGCGGCGCCGGCTACGAGACCTTCCTGGGGACGTCCTCGGCCGCGCCGGTCGTGAGCGGGATTGCCGGGCTCCTGTTCAGCCTGGCGCCGAGCACCACTCCGGCTCAAGTCACGGGCGCCCTCGAGCAGAGCGCGACGCCGATCGCAGGCGTCACCTTTGGCCGGGTCGACGCGCGGCGGGCGCTGGCGAGCCTCGTGCCGGCACCGCCGGTGACCACGCCGACGCCCGCGAAGGGCAGCGGCGCGAAGCATCCTCCTGGAACAAGCGTGACGCGCTCCGGCCGGATCGGCGCCAAGGGCAGGAGCTATTCGCTGACGACCGGGGCCGGCCGACTCGTCGCGCGTCTGATCGTCCACCGCAGTTCCGGCGGGCGCAGCAGGCTGACGCTGTTCCACCTCGGTCGTCGCGTCGCGACGGCCGGCGGCGAGTCGCAGGTTCGGCTGCAGGCCAAGGTGCGGCGCGGTCGCTACCGGTTGGTCGTCTCCGGCCCCGCGGACGCGTCGTTCGTCTTGAAGCTGCGCCACCCGTAGGGATGCGGGGCCGGCTGACTGACGGAGGGGGAGAGGAACGACATCAGGGCCGGCCCCGCTGGGGATGGGTCGTCCTTCTAGTTGCCGCGGCCACGGAAACCTTGCGGGCTCGGAGTAGGAGCCGGCTGGCAAGTTCCAGCAGGTTTCGGCAGGAAAACCCTTCCTAACCGGTCGTTTCCTCTTGTCAATGTTCACTCGCATGAGCGATTGCACCAGTCATCACTTGGGGCGTTTCCTATGAACATGCCAACGCCTCCAAGCGCCCCTGCTCCAGAGGGCCGCAGCCGCTCCGGGCTGACCCGCGCCGCTGCTCCGATCGCCGTCACAATCGCCTCCCTGGCCGCCGGCGCGCTCTGGCTGAGCACGGGCGGCGGGACCAGCGGCGCCGATGCCGCGTCTCCGGTCACGCTGTCCCCTCACGGCGCCGTCGTCGAAGCCGCGCGAGCCGGCACCAGCGCTTCTACGTCGTCCGCCAAGACGGTGACTCGCGCGCCGCGCAGCGTGGCCCGCCACGCGAGGCCTGAGACAGTCTTCAAGCGGACGAGCCGCCCGTCGCCTGCGCGACGTCGTCCCGGAAGCCCGGCCACTGGAACGCCGAAGCCTTCGCCGCAGCCGCCGTCGACTCCGGCGCCACAGCAAGAGGCCGCGCCGCCTCCCCCACCGCCTCCACCTCCGCCACCGCCGCCCGCCGGGCTTCCGCTCCCGCAGCTGCCCACACTGCCGCCGGTGCCACCGCTGCCAGCGCCGGTGCCGCAGCTCCCGAAGCTTCCGGTCACGCCGTGAGCGCGCTGCTCGGTGTCTCCCGCGACACCCAGGGCGCCGGGGAGCGGACAGCCGACCTGTATGCACGCCACGGACAGCGGGTCTACAGCTTCTGCCGGGGCCGCCTCCGGAACACCGAGGAGGCCCAGGACGCAGCCCAGACCGCCTTCCTCTACGCGCTGGCATCGATGAGGCGCGGGGTGATCCCGCGGAACGAGCTCGCGTGGCTCCTGACGATCGCCGACAACGTCTGCCGTTCGTCGAGGCGCACGCTCGGCCGGCGGCTCGCACACCTCGCCAACGCGGACGTCGACGAGCTCGAGGCCGCCGCTCCGTCGCTCAACGCCGAGACGCGCGAGGAGATCGCCGAGCTGCGCGCCGCCCTCGCTCAGCTGCCGGACCGCCAGCGCCAGGCGATTCTCCTACGCGAGTGGCAGGGGCTCAGCTACGCCGACATCGCCGATCAGCTCGGCGTGTCGCTCGCCGCGGTCGAGACCCTGCTGTTCCGTTCACGGCGGTCGCTCACCCGCCGCCTGAAGGGCTCGCGGGCACGGCTGGGCGTGCTCGACCTCGCCTCCGGAGCGTCGCTGCTGCGCTCGGTGCTCGGTGGGACGGCGGGCAAGGCTGCCGTCGGCGCTGCGGCGCTCGCAGTCATGACCGCGCCGGTCGCCAGACACGAGCTGGCCACGCCCGCCGCACGGCCCGCTGCCACGCCCGCTGTGCGGAGCCTGCACGCCGCTCCGTCTCAGGCCACGTCGACGGGTACGCACACGCGGCCGGTTCCTCGGTCCGCACGGACCCGTGCCGTCAGCGTGCGTCGCAGCGCCGTCGTCAGACCGCGAGCAGCTCGCCGCCCGACTGCCGCTCCGGTAGCAGCGCCCGCGCCGACGGCTCCCAGCACTGAGACCGCCCCACCCGCTCCGGTGCTGAGCCAGGTGCAGGCACCAGCGACGCCGACGGTCGCGCCGGTCTCGCTCCCGCCGGTCTCGCTCCCGCCGGTCACCGTGCCGCTCCCCCCGGTCGTCGGCAGCCTGCCGCTTCCAGGGCCCTAGTCCGGCGTCACGTAGGCGGCGGTCAGGCCGCCGTCGACCAGGAACGTCGTCCCGGTGACGTACGAGGACTCGTCACTCGCCAGGAACAGCGCCGCGTTCACGATCTCGCGCGGCTTCGCCAGCCTCCCCATGGGCCAATGCCTGCGCCGGCGCTCGAGCGCCTCCGGATCGTCTCCGAAGATCGAGAGCAGGAGCGGCGTCTCCACCGGGCCCGGGCAGAGCGCGTTTACGCGCACTCCCTCGCGGGCGAACTGGACGGCGAGCTCGCGGCTCATCGCGAGCACCGCACCTTTGGACGCGGTGTAGGAGATCTGCGAGGTGGCGGCGCCCACGATCGCGACGAACGAGGCGACGTTGATCACCGAACCGCCGCCGCGCTTCAGCAGGTGCGGAATGCCGTGCTTGCAGCACAGGAAGACACCTTTCGCGTTGATGTCCTGCACCCGCTGCCACGCCTCGACGCTCGTCTCGAGCACCGACGCGTCGTCGCCGGGCGAGATGCCGGCGTTGTTGTAGAGCACGTCGACACCGCCGAAGCGCTCGGACGTCTGGGCGTACATGCCCGCAACTCCCTCTTCGTCGGCGATGTCGACCTCGACCGAGAAGGCCTCGCCCGGACAGAGCGAGACCGTCTCTTCGGCCGCCTCTGCGTTCACGTCCGCGACGCAGACGCGGGCCCCTTCGCCGGTGAAGAGGATCGCCGCCTCACGTCCCATGCCGCCGCCCGCACCCGTGATCACCGCGACCTTGTCGTCGAGCCTGCCCATCAGCTCTCCGTGGAAAAGAAGACGGTCTTGACCTCTGAATACCCGTCCAGCGCCTGCATCCCGAGCTCACGCCCGAAGCCCGACTGCTTGAACCCGCCGAAGGGCGTCTGCACGCGCACCGAGCTGTTCGAGTTGACGGAGATGACCCCCGTCTCGAGCGCACGCGACACCCGCAGCGCCCGAGCGCCGTCTCGCGTCCAGATCGAGCCCGAGAGCCCGTAGGGCGTGTCGTTCGCGATCGCGATCGCGTCGGCCTCGTCGGAAAACGGAATCACCGCCGCCACCGGGCCGAAGACCTCCTCGCGGGCGACCCGGTCGTCGTTGGTCGCCTGGACGAGCGTGCACGGGAACCAGTAGCCGGGACCGGCGGGCGCCTCGCCGCGGAAGAGTGGCTCGCCCTCGACGAAGGACGACACGGTCTCCCGGTGCGCAGACGAGATCAGCGGCCCCATCTCGGTGGTCTCATCGGCCGGGTCTCCCACGTTGACCCCGCGGGTCGCCTCGACCAGGAGCTCCAGGAAGCGGTCGTAGACCGAGCTCTGCACGAGAATCCGCGAGCGTGCGCAGCAGTCCTGCCCGGCGTT
>Ga0157375_10006593_pt1 | contig 10101 bp, 10 predicted proteins | sample M35metaG_FD_115311 | JGI IMG/M metagenome (GOLD analysis project Ga0157375, IMG submission 115311) | Miscanthus rhizosphere microbial communities from Kellogg Biological Station, Michigan, USA - M3-5 metaG | ecosystem: Host-associated > Plants > Roots > Rhizosphere > Soil | place: USA: Michigan... | reverse complement strand
GCTCGTCCGCTGTTGAATCGCCTTCTCTTCCTGCGCCGCGGAGTTCACTTGGCTAACGGCCGAGTCCATGGAGGCGCGAGCGATCGCGCGGCGTTCTTCCATGGTTGGGATCTTGAGCAACAGCTCGCGACTCTCACCGCGCTGCCCCCACGGCGAATTGTCGAGTGCAACGACTTTGACGTGGAGCGCGTCGCCTGGTTTCAGAGCGCGCGCGGCGAGGTCGAGCACCGTGCTCCCATCCCACACGGTCGCGGAGACGTCGGCGAGTCGCTGAGTGGTTGGCGTTTGCGCGACGCCAGTTGTGCCTTGGCGCCACGTGACCAGCTCGACGTGCGACACCCCGTGATCGTCGCTCACTGTCGCGTGCAATGGAATTTTGTCGTCGCCGGCCACGATGGTGTCCGTCGCAGGCGACACGAGCTCGACGTGCGGCGCTGAATCCGGAACGACCTCCAACTCCAGAGGCGGAGGCACGTCGGCAATCGGTCCGTTCGTCCCGTTCGCGAGCCACGCGTAGTGACCGGACTTCCGCGCCGAGAACCGCCCGTCGAACGAATGGTCTGACACGCGGAACGCGAACGTGTCGCCGAGCGTTCCGAGGCGCACATCGCGAAGGGCGGTCGACGCGCGACCCGAGATCTCGATGACTGTTCCTTGCGGAACGCGGGCCGGTTCACCGACCGCAATGGCTTCTGCGGGGCGGCCGAGGTACGCGGGATACGTGGCACGCATCGACACAGCACCGACGAACGGACGATCGGTGACGCGCACCGTCGCCGTATCGCTCGCCGAGCGACCATCTGTCGCTACGATTCTCAGATCGCCACGCAGTGGGCCAACTTCCACAGTTGCGACGCCTGTGCGAGGATCGACAGGAACTGTCTGCGTCGCCCAGGCCTCGCCCGGCATGCGCTGAGACAGGGTGACGACGCCACGACGGGCGGCGGCGATCTGCAACCGCAACGTTTCCCCCCGAAGTATTTCGGGCGGCAGGTTGTTGAAGCCGATGCGCGGAAGCAGTGTCCCCTGCCACGCGCTCACAGGCTTGAGAATCGCGAGCAGCCCATCATTGAATTTTGGTGCGGTGACCGCGAGCGCGACGAACGCCAACGTCGCGGCACCGCCGGCGCGCAGCGCGCCGCGCTGTGCCGTTCGCTGTTCGACCGGCGCGAGTTGATGGGCAGCGGGAGCCAATCGCGCTCCTACGGCTGTCGCAGCAAGACGGCCAAGCGCGCCCGTATTGGCAACCTCCATCGCGCCGCGCACCGACCCTGCGCGCATCGACTGCTCGCGTTCGATCGCCGCGGCCACTGTATTTCGCGCCGTTCGCCGCTCGAGTCGCCGCAGCGTCCAGAAAACCACACCGGCATTCGCGCCGAGGACGAGCAGCCACACGAGAAACGGCACCGGCCGCGGAAGCGACATCCACCGCGCGCTGCCGAGCGTCGACGCTCCGGCAGCGATGAGCAGCGAGGTCGCGCCGACCGAGAGCGCGAGCCCGACGAGTACGTGCATGCGCCGAAGTCGGGCACGTTCGCGTTCCACCAACTCAACAATGGTCATGGCGTCGGGCGGCTAGTAACTGCGTAGACGAACAGGTTCACTCCCATCCGGAGCGCTGCTTCGTGGAGTTCCGGGGGGTCGTGATAGACCTCGGTGTCTTCCCACCCGTTCCCGAGGTCGCTCGAAAAGCTGTAGTACACGGCGAGACGATCGCCAAGAAAGATGCCAAACCCGCGCGCGGGAAGCCCGTCGTGCTCGTGGATCTTGGGCAAACCTTTCGGAAAATCGTACACGAGATGATAGATCGGGTGCGTCAACGGAACGTCGACGAGTGGCCGATCCGGCAAGACGCGTTTGATCTCCCGGCGAAAGCTTTCGTCAAGCCCGTAGTTATCGTCGACATGGAGGAAGCCGCCGCGTTGCAAATACTCGCGCAGCCGAATGACCTCCGAATCGCTGAATTTGATGTTCCCGTGTCCAGTGACGTGCAGAAAGGGATAGTCCCAGAGCTTCTCGTCCATGAGCGTGACGCGGGCTTCGGTCTTGTCGACGTGGAGCGAAGTGCGCTGACGAATCGCGGCGAGAAGGTTTGGAAGGCTCGACGGGTTCCCATACCAGTCGCCGCCGCCGTCGTACTGAAGCCGCGCAACCGTGAGAATCGGCGGAACTGGGCGCGCGCCGACAAATCCGATGAGCGCGAATGCGCCCACCGTGCGTGCCAAGCGCAAGGTGAGTCCCGTCATTCCGTCGACTCCGCCACTCCGCTCTCCTGCGCTAAACGGTACGCCAGCCGCTTCGGAACCCCGAGTTCCTCCGCAACCAGTCCCGCGACATCACGTGTGCTCATCCCCGCTGCACGCAGCGCACGAACCCGGTCGCGCACCACGTCCTCGCTCGGCGCATGGACCGCCGCGCCCTCCAGCACCAGAACGACTTCTCCGCGTGGAGGCGTGTCCTTGTAATACGCCCGAAGCTCGCTGACCGTTCCTCGACGTATCTCCTCGAACTGCTTCGTCATTTCACGCGCCACCGCGGCCCGACGATCCCCATTACCGCGTTGCTCGAGCTCGCCGAGTGTGTGGCTGAGACGGTTCGGCGACTCGTACACCAGAACCGTATGCCGCAACGACGTAATCTCGTCAAGAGCCAGTCTGCGCTCGGCGCCAGACCGTGTAAGGAATCCGAAAAACGTGAAGCGATCCGCGGCGATTCCCGACGCAACCAACGCCGCGAGAAGCGCCGACGCGCCCGGGATCGGAACCACCGCGACACCGGCGGCGACGCTCGCCTCGACGAGCCGCGCGCCAGGGTCCGACACAAGCGGCGTCCCCGCATCCGAGACAAGCGCCAGCGACTCCCCCGCCAACAGCCGCGCTACGAGCCCGGGCGTGGTCTTCGCCTCGTTGTGCTCGTGGTAGGCGACCATGGGGGTATCGATCTCGTAGCGCTCGAGTAGTCCGCGCGTATGCCGGGTGTCTTCGGCGAGAATTCCATTCACTGATCGGAGTACTTCGACCGCGCGAAAAGAAAAATCCCCCATGTTGCCAATGGGGGTGCTGACGACGTAGAGCGTGCCCGGTGCCGCGGCGTTGCTCACATCACTTTCCACGGGACTTGGCTGAACAATCCGGCCGACTGAAAGAGATGACGCCGGTCCCAAGTCAATTCGCGCAGCAACACATCGGGCGCGACAGATTCGTGATCGCTCGCCGCCCACATCAACTCGCGAATCCACGCCGCTACGCCGGCAGTCAATGCCTCGCTCTCCGCGAGCGGATCCTTCACCTGAGCGCCGGCAAACGAGAATCCGTCGAGGGATGGATGCGTAGCGACGAGATTCTGTCTCGCGTGTTCGGCGATTGCCGGCGCCGTCTCGCGACCCAGGTCGAGCAAACGCTGCACGAGGTTTCCGCTCAGCTCGCGATAGGCTTGAATCAGCGCCGGAGACGCCTGCACCGGAAGTCGTTGCGGTAGCCGGCGGCGAGAGATGCGGAGCTCGCCGACGCGTCCCTCGCGCGCAAACAACTTCGACACGCGTTCGACGAGCGTTCCCTGGTGGGCCCCAGAGAGGTAGGCGCGAGCCACAGTGCCGTTCGTGAAGACGAGGTAACTCACATGATCGTTCGCGATGATTTCGAGGACGCCGTCAAACGTCGTCGACAACAGATACGGAAAGAGCACCGACGGATCTTTCACCGACATCTCGTCGGGCCACGGCTCCGCGGGCGTCGACTGCGACTCGAACATGCAGCTGAGTAGCTCCTCGTCCGCCTCGTTGAACGCGATATCGCCGTACTCGGGCTCGACGGGAATTTTTTCCAGCGCGCCGGCAATGGCGATGGCGTGAGAGCTGCGCGCATCCGTCACCGTGGCGTTGGCAACCTCGCCGCGAACCAGGTAGAGAACGACGAGCTCCTCGAGGAGCGAGATGGCAACGTAGCCGGAAATGCGCGCCGAACGATCGCGCTTCGCGTCGCTCAGAAGATTTTTGAGGTGGACGTACGCGAGCCGCGTGCGAGGCAGAAGAACGCGACTGTGGGGGAAGTGGAGCGTGGCGGGCGAGGCTGACATGTCAGCCTCTAAAATGACGCGTTACGCGACACGTGGCGAGGGCGCGCGTGGAAGTCCACCGCGCGCACCACGCCACGGTTACGCCGTGTGCTGCTGAGCCGTGTGCTGCAGGAGCTTGTTCTCGATGTGTCCCTTCGGCACGGCGCCGATGATCTGATCCACGACTTTGCCGCCCTTGAAGAACAGCAGCGTGGGAATTGAGCGAACGTTGAACCGCGAGCCCGTCTTGATGTTCGCATCAACGTCGAGTTTGGTGACTTTGACTTTTCCCTCGTACTCCGACGAAAGCTGCTCGAGGATCGGCGCAATCATGCGGCAGGGACCGCACCATGTCGCCCAGAAGTCCACGATGGCGAGCCCATCGTGCTTCTCGACCTCGTTCTCGAAATTTGCGTCGTTGACCGTAATGATGTTCGACATGAACGCTTCTCTCCTTAGTGGCCCCGAATAAGTTACCGGCGCGTCCAAGTCCCCACTTTGCGCCGGAGTCATCGTGATGCAAGAATCCTCCCGCCGCGGAACCCGGATCGCCCATATCGGGCTGGCGGTGCGAAATCTCGACGATAGTACTGCGTTTTATCGCGACGTGCTCGGCTTGGGCGACGTCCCAATGGACGACTCCGACGGCGCGAAGATCGTTGGTTTGGCCGCCGGCCCGTCCCTCATCGAGCTTCTCGAAGCCGAATCGCCTGAGTCGCCGATTGCAAAATTCGTCGCCAAGCGCGGCCCGGGCATTCATCACGTCTGCTTTGCGGTCGACGATCTCGACGCCACGCTCGAGCGCTGTAAGGCGCACGGCGTCCGTCTCATCGACGAAACGCCGCGGCTCGGGGCAGAGGGCAAGCGAATCGCCTTTCTCCACCCGTCGTCGACGTCCGGCGTGCTCGTCGAGCTTACGGAGTACTAGCCTAGCTCTTCCGGGCGCAGAAATCCTGAAGCGCCTTGAGATCGACGTCGCTCACGTACCAGCGAGAGCCTGGACCCCGCACGACTTGAAAGTTCGTCGAACGCGTCAACGGACCGAGCGTCAGGTTCACCACGACGGCTCTCGTTCCCCCGGGGTTTGGTGCGTCGCCGGCGATCTCGTAGCGGTCATGCTTGAGATAACAGACCATGATCAGCTCGCGCTTTTCCGCCTCGGTGCGATCCATTCGATCGCGCGCCGGTCCCTGCGCGTCGCCCCAGAAGATGCCGAGACTCTGGATGTCCTGTTGTTTGGCCGCCGTGAGAAACCCGCGAATCGCGGCCATCGCGTCGGCACCGCCCGTCTGACTGCCGGATACGGCGGGAGCGGGCGCGGTTGTCGTTCGCGTCGGTGTGCTCGGCGACGAACTGCAGGCAGAGAGCAACACAAGCGTGATGATTACTTTTTTCACTCGAGCATCTCCGTCATCGTGGGTGGAACTCCCGCTTCGAGGCTTCCATGATCCGCCAGCGCCTCTACATCAACATCGATCACATCGCGACGCTGCGACAAGCGCGCCGCGGCGCTGAACCGGACCCAATCGAAGGCGCAATCGCCTGCGAGGGCGCCGGTGCCGATGGCATCACTGCTCACCTTCGCGAGGATCGCCGCCACATTCAGGACGACGACATTGAGCGACTCGCCACATCAGTGACGACCGTCCTCAACCTCGAGATGGCCTGCACCGACGAAATGCTCGCGATCGCCGAGCGAATCCGGCCGCACCAGGTGACGCTCGTCCCCGAGCGCCGAGAAGAGATCACGACAGAGGGCGGGCTCGACGTCTCGCGAGACGACGGCCGGATCGCCGACGGTCTCAAGCGGCTCAACGCGCTCGGCCTCCGGACCAGTCTCTTTATCGGCCCGGATCTCCACGCGATCGACAGGTCGCGCGCCTTGGGCGCGCTTGCCATCGAGCTCCACACGGGCGCTTATGCCCACGCGGGCGGTGATCCGACCGCGCTACGAGCACTCCAGCAAGGCGCGCGACATGGGGCGGACATTGGCCTCGCCGTCCACGCAGGGCATGGCCTGACGGTCGGCAACGTGTCGCCCGTGGCAGCCATTCCGGAGATCGAAGAGTTGAATATTGGCCACTCAGTCGTCAGTCGAGGGGTGTTCATCGGACTCGCGGGTGCTGTTCGCGAGCTGCGGGCCGCCATGGACGCCGCTCGGACGCGTTCCTAACTTCGTCACGCGCAAACCCATGGAGCGGGCATGAGCGAAGGGCCAGGATTTCTCGAGTTCTTCATACTCGAAGCAAGCGATTACGTCGAGCAGCTCGACGGGTTGCTCTTGGGCGGGAGCCCGACTGGTCCGGATGCCGATGCATTGCAGCGCGTGGCTCGAGCGCTGCGTGGAACCGCGACAATGGCCAAGCTGCCATCCTTTGCGGAGGTTGCCGCCGCGGTAGAGCGCGTAGGCCGCGCGATGCAGGAGGGCTCGCTTCGCTGGGACGCCACGCTCGGTGGGGCCATGGTCGCGACGATCGACGACCTGAAAGCACTGCTCCACTCGGCGCGAACGTGGTCGGCTGCGGAAGATCAGCGCGCCAGCTCGCGGACCGCGGAGCTCGCGCGCTTCGCGCCAGCGCGACCGTTCGCGCCTACCCGAGATGCGGGTGCCCCGCGAAGCGCCATTGCCGGATCCGCATTCCTCGCGACGGAGTCCTCGAACATCGCCGCTGGGCTGGAACTGTTGAGCACACGCGCGGGCGCCGCCGATACCGCGGCCAATCTGTTGCGGCGCATTCGCGCGCTCCGCGGCGTAGCCGGTGTCAAATCCGTCGCGCCGCTCGCCGATGTTCTCGAGGCGACCGAAGACCTCGCACGAGGATTGGAGTTCGGCGAGAAAACAATGAACGGCGACGCTCGACAACTGCTCGAGACATCCGCCGAATATCTGCGCGTCATTTCGTCGGCATTGCGATTCGACGGCGACTTCAATGCGCCGAGCGCCGCGCGCGACGCGTTTCTGGCGGCGCAAAGCAAGTGGATGAATCAGGACAGCGAACAGGAACGCGTCGTTCCGATTTCCACGCTGTTCTACTCCGATGGCGGCCCGGATGTGATCGAGGCGTCACCGAATCCGCCGACATCCACGGTCGATCGTTTCCGTCTCGAGCTGGTGAGCCACGGCGAGCATCTGCGGCAGGTCGTCGACACGGTACGACAAGGCGACGCCAGTGCTCGTTCGCGGCGCGACCTGAGTCGTGCCCTGAGCGACTTGCAGGCGGCCGCCGAGAGCTTTGGCGAGCGAGACCTAGCGGAGTTCGTGCGTGCGCATTCGACGGCGGCGGATCGTCTCGATCCGCCGGCGCTCGCCGCGCTCGACGATCTCGCGGCCATGCTCTCCGCCCCCGGCGCCCATGGCGAGCGACTGACTGCTCGACTTCGTGAGTTGCATCGCGCGACGGAGGCTCCCGTCGCCGACCACTCGGCCTTCACCGAGGCGTTGGGCGAACCGACGCTGCCTTCAGTTCCCGAGGTGACGCCGCAGCTGGATTCCCGGCCGGAAAAAGTCGTCGAGTCTGAGCCCTCTGCCATCGCGGAACCCGTCGCGGTTCACGAACCGGAACCCGTCGCTGTTCACGAACCAGAACCCGTCGCAGCCTTCGCGTCGGTTCCACCGCCGCAAACGCCAACCGAGCCGCCGCGCGCGAAGACTCCAGCACAGGCAATTCTCTCCGCCGCTTCGTCGTTGATCGACATGAGCCTCGCGGCGCTGGATTCTCTCACCGCCACCCCGTGGCTCGAGCCCGAGCAGATTGCCGAAGACACCATCGTTCCGATCGAGTCCCTGCTCTATCGCGGATCCGCCGCTCTCGAGCGCGCGATCGAGATTCGCGATGAGCTACGGCAGAGCGAGACTCCGGCCGACGCCGACGCGCTCGACGAGTTGTTCGATTTGCTCGAGCTCGCGCGCGCGGAGTAGACGACAATGAAGCTCGGCTGGAAGGGCCTCTTGGGGCTCGCGGTCACTGCCGTGTGTCTCTACTTCGCGTTCCGAAATACGGAATGGTCGAAGGCCGTGGAGCAGGCGCGAAACGCCAACTACTTCCTGCTCGCGCTGAGCGCGCTTGCCGCGACCGGAATGTTTCCGCTGCGCGCGATCCGGTGGCGCGCGATTCTCGATCCGGTCGCGCCGAAGTTGCCCCTTGGTCCGCTGTGGCGCTCGATCGCCATCGGCATGATGGTCAACAACATTGCGCTGCTGAGAGCGGGAGAGTTCGCTCGCGTGTTCGCGCTCACGCGCCAAGTTCCGTCGGTGAGCTTCTCGACCGGCTTCGCGTCGCTGATCGTCGATCGCGTATTCGACGCCGTGGTCGTGTTGCTGCTCCTCGCGGTCTCGGTTTTCATCGCGGGATTCTCCGCGACGACGCAGATCGGCGGCTACTCGCTCTCGCACCTCGCGTTTGGGTTTGCCGCGGTGCCGCTGCTCATGCTCGTCGCGCTGTATGCGCTCGTGTTCTTTCCAACAACACTCATTCGACTGTTCGAATTGATGGCGCGGCGTGTTTCGCCGACGGTCGAGCAGCGTGGGAGCGACATTCTCCGCCGATTTGCCGACGGACTCAGCGTCTTGCGCAGCCCGGGCCATTTCATCGCCGTGTTCTGGTGGACGCTGCTGCACTGGCTGCTTCAGCCGCTCGCGTTCTGGCTCAGCTTCAAAGCGTTCGGCATCGACGTCCCCTGGTCGGCGACGTTGTTCGTTCAGGGCGTCGTCGTGATTCTCGTCGCCCTGCCCGGGGCACCAGGATTCTTCGGCCAGTTCGAGCTCGGCGCAACGATGGGGCTCGCTCTGTACGGAATCGCGGAATCGACCGCGTCGACGTGGGCGCTCGTCTTCCACGTCGCGGCATTCATCCCGATCACCGCACTCGGCGCCTATTACTCCGCGCGACTCGGGCTGACCATGGGCGAGATGAAGACCGTCGCGGCCGATCCGGCGTGACACGCGTCGCCCGCGTCTCCGCGCAGGCGAAGGTCAATCTCATCCTCCGCGTGCTGGCGCGCGAAGCGAGCGGCTACCACTCGATCGAAACCGTGTTCCTCCGACTCGACCTCGCCGACGAGGTCGGCGTTCGTATCACGCCCGGACGAACGATCGACTGCCGCGGGCCCGCCATTCCCTCGACAGGCCTGGGCCCCGTCGAGCGGAACCTCGCGTTTCGCGCCGCCGTCTGCTACGCCGACGCCGTCGGTTGGCCGGCAGGGTTTTCAATCGAACTCGAGAAGCGGATTCCTGTGGGCGCTGGTCTCGGGGGCGGAAGCGCCGACGCGGGAGCGGTGCTTCGCGCACTCGACGCGCTGTCGCCCACGCCACTCGGGTCGCGGCTCGTCGAGATCGCGACGTCGCTCGGCGCCGACGTACCGTTCATGACGATCGAGAGCCCGATGGCGCTCGCGTGGGGTAGAGGCGAACGGCTTTTACCACTGCGCGCGCTCGACCGGCGGCCAGCGTTTGTCGCCGTGCCCGATTTCGGCGTCTCGACGGCCGAGGCATACGGCTGGTTGGCCGCGGATCGCGGGTCGTATGAACCAATGGCTCAAGTCCTCACTCCCGATTCGGTCGCAACCTGGGAAGCCATTGCGGCGATCGCGACGAATGACTTTCAGCGCGTCGTGGCCCGACGGCACCCGGTCATCGATGAGTTGGCCGACGAAATGAGCTCGATGAACGCTGTGGTCGCCTTGATGAGCGGCTCAGGGTCGAGCGTGTTCGGGATCTTCAACGATCGGGTGGATGCGGCTGCCCTGACCCGAAGCACGGGCTTTACGACCCTGGCGACCCACACAAGCGATCGAGTCGAGCGGGTCGGGGTGTTGGAATAGGTCTTCGCTCCTCCGGATGACACGACGGCGAATTGACCTAGGGCGTGTCCGAGGGTTTATTTGAAGGGCTCCACCCGGATACGTGCAAATCCCTGTGAAGCATAGTTTTGCCCCCTCGTCCAATGGCAGGACATCGGACTTTGGATCCGAGAATGGTGGTTCGAATCCACCGGGGGCAATGGACGCGCTCCCCATCCACCCCGTGACACGCCTCAAGGATCCTCGATG
>Ga0157375_10006592_pt1 | contig 10103 bp, 18 predicted proteins | sample M35metaG_FD_115311 | JGI IMG/M metagenome (GOLD analysis project Ga0157375, IMG submission 115311) | Miscanthus rhizosphere microbial communities from Kellogg Biological Station, Michigan, USA - M3-5 metaG | ecosystem: Host-associated > Plants > Roots > Rhizosphere > Soil | place: USA: Michigan... | reverse complement strand
GACTCCAATCGCAGTGCGAGCAATTGATATAGCTCCACCGCTGAAAAATACGGGATATCCACAACCGTTTGCATCACTCGTTGCAGGGCGCCAAAAGAGGAGGCTCGGGGAGCAGTTTGGCCTAACAAACTATGGTGTAAACCTATGCAAGCTCAATCCTGGCGCGTTGTCCTCCATGAGACATTCCCACTCGGCTCAGGATGAGTTCGTTTACGTTCTTCAAGGCACACCCACCCTGGTTACAAACGCGGGCGGTACTGTTCTTTCTCCCGGGATGTGCGCTGGCTTCAAAGCGGGATCCGGCGATGCTCACCATCTTCGTAATGATTCACCCGAAGACGTTTGGTACATCGAGGTAGGTGATCGATCGAAAGGGGACCAAGTCGTGTATCCCGACGATGACCTAGCACTTCAAGAGCAAAGCGGCCTCTCTGTGTTCACTCACAAGAACGGGGAACCTTACCCGTGCGATGGCTAACAATTCATTCAGACCGACGCCGCTTCGCGGCTCGGCTTAATTCAGGTGTTAGGGCTCATAGGGGAAGTTCATGGCTAATATTCTTTTGCTCACGGCTTTGGCGTTGCCAGTCGTTCTCTTTTGGTTACTCAGGTCGCGTTCCCGCTTGAACGGCTGGGTTGCGGCGGCAACTGCTGTTGCAACCGGTTGGTCATTAAACGTGGTTTGGGCGATTGCTTCCCAAGGAAGTACCACCATCGATCCGGCGCAAGCCAGCGGGGACACTCTTTCAATTGCCACGCACTTCGGCTGGGCATGCCCTACAGTTTTAGTGTTTCTCACTTGGCTTGTGTGGCGTTTTAAGGCGCGCCGTGCCGCATGAGCCCTAACAATTCATTCAAGCCGAAGCCGCTTCGCGGCTCGGCTTAATTCAGGCGTTAGGCCGCAGGAGCAAGACATGAGGTGCTTGTGGACAATCATCGGCGTAGCAGACGTGGCCCGTGCCTTCACGTGGTATCAGTCGCTCTTAGGGCTACCCGCCACGGCACCTGCCCATGAGTACTTCGGGCAAATCCTGGATACCGACGGGACAGTCTTGCTGTGCCTCCACCAGTGGAGCGCGCACGAGCATCCCACCCTGGCCAGTCCAGATCGTGCCGGGACTGGAAACGGTCTGCTTCTGTTCTTCCGCGTGGATGACTTTGACCGATCGCTAGAGCTAGCACGCAGTCTTGTCACGGCGCTTGAAGAGGAGCCAAATATCAATCCCAACACAGGCACCAGAGAGTTTGCACTGCGCGATCCTGACGGTTACTACGTCATGATTAGTGCGCTGTCTGCGGCCTGACAATTCATTCAAGCCGAACCCGCTTCGCGGCTCGGCCTAATTCAGGTGTTAGGCCAGTCCGCGGCCCATCTCCATCCACGTCCGTTCGCTGGCGGGATTTCCGTTCCCCCATATGCGCTGCTTAACGAGCTACAGGATGCGCCCAGTCAAGGGGCTCTGCATGTCCCCCTTCACACGGATGGAGATTGATATGAAGAACTGCGATGCACCGGAGAATCAGACCACGCGTCGTATTCTGCCCATTGCGTGGGCCGCTGTTCTCGCCGTGACTTTCACGGGTGCGCTGCCGCAGCGCGCCCGCGCCGACCAAATCGCCAACGAACTGATGCTTGTCAACATCAAGACCGACAAGTGCCTAACGATTGCCGGAGGGGTGAGTACCGATAACAACGTCACGGCTCTTCAGTTCGACTGCGACAATGATCCGTCACGCCGCTGGACGTTGAAAAAGATGGCTGCAGGCGACGACATCTACCAGATCAAGAACGTGCAGACGGGGAAGTGCCTAACGATTGCCGGAGGGGTGAGTACCGACAACAACGTCACGGCTCTTCAGTTCGACTGCGACAGTGATCCGTCACGCACGTGGAGGATTAGCGACGTTACGGGCAGTGGCGTCTACCAGATCAGGAACGTGCAAACCAACAAGTGCCTGACGATTGCCGGAGGGGTGAGTACCGACAACAACGTCACGGCTCTTCAGTTCGACTGCGACAGTGATCCGTCACGTCGCTGGACGATCAGACTGAAGTTGTAGGTAGGCGACCATCAGCCGCACAACTTGATCTTGCAGGCCTCGGAATCGGCGGCAGGCTTGCTCTCAGTGTCGCCGACTGCAGGTTTGGGTTTTCTAGCCGGGCGCAAGTCAACCGGGCCTAACAATTCATTCAAGCCGAAGCCGCTTCGCGGCTCGGCTTAATTCAGGTGTCAGGCCGGTATCAGAGTTCAGTGCACGGGCAGGACGGAAGATGCGACCAGATCCCCCAACCGATGCGGAGCGGAAAGTCATCCTCTGGTTCTTCGGCATGGCATTTGGAGTGGCGATCGTCTTTATTGCGTTGAGTTGGCTGAGCCGCAGACAGGAATGCATCGCCAGGTGCGAGACGAGAGGGTTTCAAACTGGCTGCCTCCGACTTAATAAGGGAGGTCGATTCAACCTTGGAACCCACTGTGTGTGCAAGAAATCACTGCCTATGCTATTGCGTTCCCAAGCACGCAAGTGATCGCGGTAAGACTGACGCGGCCTAACAATTCATTCAAGCCGAAGTCGCTTCGCGGCTCGGGCTAATTCAGGTGTAGGCGTTCAATATGAAGTTGTTCATTGCTCCCTTAGTAATTCTGGTGTCGAGCGCAGCTCACTGCCAAGAATGGGACAGCAATACGTGCAATGTGTCTCTAGAGCACGCCTATAACTTCTTTGCTACCCGACCTGGCGCGGCCACTCAGGGGGACTTCAACGGCGATAAAGCGCTCGACTTCGCCGTAGTCCTAGATAGCAAAGCTAAATCGGGCAAATCGGCCATCGGTGTTTGTCTCTCCAGTGAGGCAAGGCCGCTCTTGATTACCAACCCATACCAATCAGCGAAGATCTTCACCAAGCCAAAGGGAACTTCCTACATGGATTTTGAGACTGAGGATCGTGGAGTCTACGAGCTGGATTCAATATCTGTCAGCGACGGTGCTTGGCTCGGAGCTAGCTACATCCTTCGTGGTGGCGTTTTCGCTCGCGTGATTGATCGCGATTGACCTCTGACAATGCAAGCCGAGCCGCGAAGCGCGTTTCGGCTTGAATGCTATCTCAGGTGTTAGACGCCGCAATGAACATTCCATTTTTCGGTGCGAAATCATGAGACACGGCGAACGACATCGAACGCATCGAACCGGCTGGCTTCGCGCCGCGGTTCTTGGGGCAAACGATGGAATCGTTTCTACTGCGAGCCTTGTGTTGGGAGTGGCAGCCGCCGGTGCAAGTACAAGAGCCATTCTTGTTGCGGGTGTTGCCGGTCTCGTCGCTGGCGCTATGTCAATGGCTGCCGGCGAGTACGTCTCGGTCAGCTCGCAAGCTGATACTGAGCGCGCGGACCTAGCTCGTGAGAGTAAGGAGTTGGCTGCAAATCCAGATCAAGAGCATGAAGAACTGGTATCGATCTACGTCCAACGCGGACTGGATAGGGCGTTGGCATCGAGCGTTGCCACCCAGCTTACGACGCATGATGCGCTTGGCGCACACGGCAGGGACGAGCTCGGCATATCCGATACGCTGGCCGCAAGACCGGTCCAAGCTGCATTCGCCTCTGCTGGGACTTTCGCCATGGGCGCGGCACTCCCACTGCTAATGGTTCTAGTGCTTCCGAATGCTGTGCTCATGTGGGGCCTCTCAGGTAGCTCGCTTTTCTTTCTGGCACTGTTGGGCCTGTTAGCTGCGCGCGCAGGCGGCGCCCCAGCGCTCGCATCTGTATTGCGTGTCTCGTTCTGGGGCACGCTGGCAATGGGCTTGACGGCCGCAGTTGGAGCGCTCTTCGGCGTGAGCACATGAGAGGCATCGAGAGCCGCAGCCGCTTCGCGGCCCGGCTTGATCCAGGTGTTGGAGGGCGGCACTACGCTTCTCTGTAATTGGGATCGAGCATGAAATCTGACCTTCCCAGCGCGGCAGAATATCGGGCTCAGACCGCTCAATATCCGGCCCTGACTGTCGTAGACGTCCGCGCCGAACAACATCACGTAACCGAGTCTTACAAGAACCAGGTGCTGCTCAATATCAATGCTGACTGCATGCGCCTTTCGGTATTCGACGACCAATATCGTTGGCACAAACACCCGGACTCTGACGAGCTGTTTCTCGTAGTGGGAGGGGAGCTCCAGATCGAATTTGAGGGTGGCGCTCAGGTCACCCTCAGAGAATGGCAGAGTATCGTCGTGCCGGCTGGCACTGTGCATCGAACGCGCGCTGTCGGACGAACAGTGAATATTACTTACGAAAGGCAGAACGCGCAGACGGTTTTTGTGGAGCCCACCGTCTGACAATTCATTCGAGCCGAAGCCGCTTCGCAGCCCGGCTAAATTCAGGTGAGGCCGCGAACGCCTAAGCTAACCGCGTCACGGCGCCAACGGGGGCATCATGTCACCTCAACCTTTGCACCCACTCGATGCAATGAGCGTCGCTCTTGGACATCACGACCTGCTCCTGGAGAATGAAAGCGTTCGAGTATTGGATACTCGCCTCGACCCAGGCGAGCGCACGCCGATTCACACGCATCAATGGCCGGCGGTTTTGTACATTCAGAGTTGGAGCGACTTCATTCGGTACGATGCCGACGGAAATGTTCTACTAGACTCTCGTACCATGTCGTCAGCGCCCGCTGTCGGCTCTGCGTTGTGGGCCGCGCCGCTTCAACCTCATTTCGTACGCAACGTTGGCGAGCACGCGCTGCACGTCGTTGCCATTGAACTGAAAGAGTCGTAGGCCGGGCTTCATGCACCACCAAGAGTTGCGGCCGACAATTCATTCAAGCCCAACTTGCTTCGTTACAGCAAAACCGTGGCAACAAATCCTGCCACGATTTCGCCTCCACTACGCAGGCCGGCTTGATTTAGCTGTTAGGCTTCAGGGGAACATATGAAGATCGGGTGGCTTCTGGTGGTCCTAATCTGGGCTGTCCCGATCGGATCGATGCTGGCCTGTCCTTATGACCTTCATGGCTCCTCAAGCTGCTCTTCCATCGCTCAGTTTGGCCGCACCGCAAGCTTCTATCTGGTCGCACCAGGCCTCTGGCTGGGCTCCAACATCTCGGATTCCCTGGCAACCGACCCGCATGCAGGAGCCTTCTTTCCAGGCTTCGTATTTGGTATCGCTTGCTGGTTGATACTTCTGTCGCTTGTCACTCTCTACTTGGCCAAAGCCCTGGGCCGCCGAACCGGTCGCTGATGTCAAGTAATTTCCCGGCTTGGCTTAATTCAGATGTTAGGTGCCGCGCCGAATAGGTTCCGCAGTCCAGAGAGGTTCCAATGCATCACTCCCGCCTCTGTGCGCTTCTAATCGACTGCCGCACATCGGATGTTGATCAAGCCGCGACGTTCTGGGCAGAGGCGCTTGGTCGTCCTGTCGACGTAGAGCATCCTGGCACGCGCGGCAACTACCGCATGCTCGAGACTCCCCCGGATGAACCTATCGTGCAGATTCAGCGCGTTGAGCACGAGAGTCGGGTTCATATCGACATCGAAACAGATGATATTCCTGCCGAAGTTTCGCGGCTGGAAACCTTAGGGGCAGAAGTGGTCGCTCGATTGGACCGTTGGGTCGTGATGCAGGCCCCAACAGGGCAACGATTTTGTGTCGTGCGAGTTCAACGACCCGACTTCCCCAAGAACGCCACGCATTGGGCTCGAACTCGAGGCCAATGGCAGCGCACCCAAATATTCATTCAAGCCGAAGCTGCTTCTCGGCTCGGCTTAATCCAGGTGTCGGGCCGCTGAAGAGCATCGCGCAAGGACAATGATTTCAAAACTTCCCCGTTGGGTGTGGACCGGCACGTGGGTACTCGCCTTCATTGCCGGCATCGTCAATGTGGTCGGGCTGCTCGGCTTCGAACATCAGGCGATTACCCACCTGACTGGCAATACATCCCTCCTGGCAGAGGCGCTAGCCAAGTTCGACCTCGCCGCAATGCTTCACTTTGCATCCCTTATCGGGTCGTTCGTTGCTGGTGCGGTCATCAGCGGCTTCCTAATTCAAGACACAACGCTGCAACTGGGCCGCAGGTACGGTGTTGCCTTGCTTTTGGTGTCAATATTGCTCTTCGTCTCCGTTCCGCTCCTTGAATACAAAAACGCCTATGGCATGTATACCGCTGCTTGCGCTATCGGCCTCCAAAACGCAATGGTGAGTACGTACAGCGGAGCCGTTGTTCGCACCACGCACGTATCCGGCATGTTTACGGATCTCGGCATCTTCCTTGGGCATGCACTGCGCGGCCTGCCCGTAGATACGCGGCGTCTACGGCTCTGCTTTCTTGTCATATCTGGCTTCTTATGCGGTGGCGTCGCTGGCACCTTCGCTTTCCAGGCCTTCGCCTATTTCGCGCTCCTTGTCCCCGCCACTCTTACCGCCACAGTGTCCATCTCCTATGGGCTGTATCGGATTCGCAAAGGCCGCACAGAATCAGCCCACGGCGGAGCGATCTAACAGCTCATTAGGACTGCAAGAACGCAAAGACGATTCGGGATTCTTTGACTCTCCTTGGTAAGCCTGAAACTTGCGGTCGTGGACCATGCAACGGACCCAACTCCATCGTTTGGCTGCACTCGCAAATCGGAGGACTCACGGTGAAATATTCGGCTCACCTTTGTGTGATTCTTATTCTCACCAGTGGCATCCCGAGTGGTCGCGCGCAATCCAGCAATGAGCTTAGTGCCGCGTCAGCACAGAAAATCATTGAGGGTTGCGTTGCAGACGCGACCGCCAAGAAGCAAAGTCATGCGATAGCCGTTGTTGATGGCTCGGGCTCCCTTCTCGCCTTCGTGCGAATGGAGGGAAATCCGCCGGGTGTTGGGGAATTCGCGATACAAAAGGCCGAAGCCGCTGCGGCCTGGCGGTTCTCGACCGCCCAGATGTCCGAGGCCGCCAAGGACACTCCCGGATTTGCCAACGCACCTGGCGTAACCACTGTTCCTGGCGGAGTTCCCATCTATGTTCCACACGGCGCCTTTCTTGGGGCCGTGGGAGTCTCCGGAGAAGCTCCAGCAGATGATGCCAGCTGTGCAATGGCGGGAATTTCTGCAGCGGGTTTCTCGCAAGGCAACCCTTAGGTCACGCAGTGCAACCTGACTGTTCATTCAAGCCGAAGCCGCTGTTGCGGGTCGGCTTGATTCAGGTGTTAGCTGCCAATGGGAGTCACCAGTGAGCATTGAAATCCTTAAAGACTTCCTGCTGCGGTGTCTCATTGCCAATTACATTGTTTTGATTTTCTGGTTCCTTGCCTTTGTTTTCTGGCGTGCATGGCTGCTTAAGCTGCACACGCGCTGGTTCAAGGTCACGACAGAAAGTTTTGATGTCGTTCACTATGGCGGAATGGCCGTTTACAAGATCGGCATCCTGCTCTTCAATTTTGTTCCGTTTGTTGCCTTGTGTTTCATATCCAATGGCGGCTAACAATTCGTCCAGGCCGAAGTCGCTTTGCGGCTCGGCTTAATGCAAATATTGGGCCCCCGGGGGAAGTCAATGGCGAAACGGCCAGTGCTGAAAGCGATCGTTCTTGGCGGGCTGATCGGCGGCGCGCTCGATCTTCTGTTTGCCGTGTCATTTGCCGCGGCCAATGGAGCCTCGCCAGAGGTCGTGTTCCACACCATCGCAAGTGGCCTTCTGGGCAAGGCCGCACTCTCGGGCGGCAGCTCGATTTCAGCACTCGGCGTCGCGTGCCATTTCGGCCTTTCGCTGATCTGGGCGGGCTTGTTCGCGGCGGTTGCCTGCCGTTTTCCCGGCATGGTGCGTTGGCCACTTCTTGCCGGCATTGGGTTTGGGGTGGTGGTCTTTCTTTCCATGCGACTGGTCGTATTGCCGCTCTCGGCATATCCGCGGCCGGTCACATTCAAGCCCTTGGCTACGGTTCTGGATCTGCTGTCCCACATGCTGCTGTTTGGCACCCCCATCGCGTTGGCGGTCAGCCGTGCGGTACGCGCGCACAGGCCCAACAATCCATTCGAGCCGAAGCCGCTTCGCGGCTAGGCCAGGTTCCGGTGTCAGGCGCTAGCGAGGCTTAAATGATCGAATATCTCCGGAACAAGTGGGTGAAGGTTGGGCTTGCTCTTGTCGTCTTCGGCTGGGGGCCCCTCTGCGCAATCATCCTGCTCGCCGCGTTTGGGTTGTGGCCAGATCCCAATCCAAATCCCATCGGACCAGGACTCCTGTTCTTCTTTACGTCTTGGCCCGCGATCATCTGCCTTGTGATTGGCGTAGTCCAAGTGCGTAGTCGGCGTAGGCATGCATCGTGAGGAGGCCGCATTCCGACGCGGCGTGATTCAAGTGCTAGACGGACTGTGTCCTGCTTGGCGGGAACTGAGCATCTTTCGGAGGATCGTGCATGGCTAGACTTCCACTGACCGGGGCGCTCTTGCTGTCCCTGACGTCGTTTCAATTCATGTCGACCGGCGCCCTGCATGCCCAGGCCCTTGGCACGACCGGACATGAGCACCTGAGCGAAGTGGCTTGCGTGGACGTGCCGCCTGGCGAACGGCGACCAGAATTCGGCTGCTTCAATATCGGCACGGTCACGGGGCTCCATTTCAGTCAACCATCCGTCTATTGGCATTTGCGCGAGTTCCCGGACAGGAAGACTGCGGAAGCGGCCAAGAGTGATGCGGGAATTGTGGTGGAGGAAGACGGACGAGTGTGGCTATCCGAACTCGGGCCGCGAAACGCTGCTTTGCGGGGTGGCAAGGCCATCGCTGTCATCGGACCGATGGAGCTTCCCGCGGCAAAGAGCTACGTTGCGGTTCTCTCATACGCCGTCATGCGGCCGGGTGACAGTTCGAGAGTGCATACGCACCCGGGTCCGGAAGGCTGGTACGTTCTCGCGGGAGAACAGTGTCTGGAGACTCCAATTGGCGCCAACAGGGCTCTGGCCGGAGCAACGATGACGGTGCGACCAAACATTCCGATGGAACTGAACGTCACTGGCAAGGCACTCCGGCGGGCATTCGCGCTGGTCATCCATGATTCGTCTCAGGAGAGGGGTAAACCCTCCGAGTGGAAACCATCCGGCGCCTGCAGCCGCTAAGCGACTGTGCGTATCGTCGCAGTCATGCATGACGACTCATTCAAGCCGAAGCCGCTTCGCGACTCGGCTTGATCTGGTGGCAGGCATGATCAGCTCGGAGGTCATATTTGGAGCCTTTGCCGCCATCTTCGGCATCGCTTGCATAATCCACGCGGCCGTTGGAATCCGTCGAGGACAGCTCAATACCTACGGAGCACATGGCGTGCGTCGTGGCCAGCACGGCCACAAGGCTGTGCGGGAAGGCGTATTCCAGATACTCGTAGGCGTCGCATCTCTTCTATGCGGCATCTACATGCTGCTTTCAGGAGTTGTTAATGCCTGACAAACTCAGCCTCCAGATTACCTTCAGTCACCTGCGGAGAGAGCCATGAAACGTGTCACCGGTATTGGCGGGATCTTCTTCAAATCGGCAGATCCGAAGGCGCTTGGCGCCTGGTATCGAGACCATCTTGGATTGGACGTAAGCAACTGGGGTGGCGTCGTGTTCGAGTGGGGCGGCGCTGACAGCCCGCCTGGCATGACCATCTGGAATCCTTTTGCCCAGGACACCAGCTACATGGAACCGAGCTCCGCGTCTTTCATGGTCAATTTCCGCGTTGCGGATCTGGACAGCCTGCTTGGTGCGCTGCGTGCTGAAGGTTGCAACGTCGTCGACAAGACCGAAAGTTCCGAGCAGGGAAAATTTGGCTGGGTGATCGACCCCGAGGGGAACAAGGTTGAGCTGTGGGAGCCACCCGGTGGCCAATAAGCAGACCGCTGCGTAACGATTCGTCCAACCGAGCCGCTAACTCAGCTGTCCGTCGTCTTGAGGGCGATCATCAAAACCGACGTCGGCGCTCCGGCACCTTCCCGGTCAGTACCGCGCGGCGTCCGGCGTGGGGGAGTTACGCGGTCCCTTCACCGCACGAGGCTCACGCTCGGAGGAAACCGCCGGAGTTCCCCATGGCCAACGCCCCCGTCGTCGTCCCGGTGCCGGTGTCACTGGGCACCCTGCCCCCGGTCGACGACAAGGGTCGCCTGCTGGCGG
>Ga0157375_10006591_pt1 | contig 10105 bp, 9 predicted proteins | sample M35metaG_FD_115311 | JGI IMG/M metagenome (GOLD analysis project Ga0157375, IMG submission 115311) | Miscanthus rhizosphere microbial communities from Kellogg Biological Station, Michigan, USA - M3-5 metaG | ecosystem: Host-associated > Plants > Roots > Rhizosphere > Soil | place: USA: Michigan... | reverse complement strand
GAGATCGCCGCCCACCGCCTGTCGATGCGGTTCGGGGTCGATCTCCACAGAGAACCGGACCGCGCACGAGAATTGATCGGAGTCGAGGCCTGGGACGTCGTGCGCCCGGAACGGCCGCCTCCGAGGGATCGTCTTGCGCCCGGCCCGCCGGCCTCGGAGCTCGGCAAGGTCGTCGAACAACTGGAAGGGATCTGAGGGATGCTGACCGTCCACGAGATTGCGTCTCGCAGCGATCGAATTCTCGACGAGATCGACCGGGCCGTCGTCGGCAAGCGTGAAGCGCTCGAGCTCGTGCTGCTCGGCTTTCTCGCCGATGGACACGTGCTGATCGAGGACTTCCCCGGCCTGGGGAAGACGCTGATCGCGAGGTCGTTCGCCCAGGTCTTCGCGATGGATTTCGGACGAGTTCAGTTCACTCCCGATCTGATGCCTTCAGACGTCACGGGATCGTCGGTTTTCAACCAGCGAACGGGCGACTTCGAGTTCCGTCCCGGCCCGATCTTCACCAACCTCTTGCTCGGAGACGAGATCAATCGCGCGCCGCCGAAGACACAAGCTGCACTACTGGAGGCGATGCAGGAACGACAGGTCACGATCGAGGGGCAGACCACTCAGCTCGACCGGCCGTTTCTCGTGGTCGCAACACAGAACCCGATTGAGTACGAGGGGACCTATCCGTTGCCGGAGGCGCAGCTCGACCGCTTCATCCTCCGGATCGGCATTGGGTACCCGAGCCGCGACGATGAATGGGCGGTACTCGAACGACGGCTGGAGCGCGGAGCCGATGAAGTCAGCCTGGACGTGGTTACAGACCGCAACGGGCTGCTGGAGATGCAGGCATCGATCGAACAGGTACACGTATCCGAGCCGATCGGCTCTTACATCGTGGACATCGTTTCCTCGACGCGAACCAGTCAGCGCGTGCAAGTTGGAGCGAGCCCGCGCGGTTCGCTCGCGATCCTGAAGCTTTCCCGCGCCAAGGCTGCGCTTGCCGGTCGGGATTTCGTGACGCCGGAAGACGTGAAGGCCGTCGCCGTGCCTGCTCTGTCCCACCGTCTCATCTTGAGGCCGGAGCTCTGGGTGCAGAGAGTGCGTCCCGAGGATGTGGTGCTCGAATCGCTCGAAACGGTTCCGGCTCCCGCCGCAGAGGATTTGCCTACGCGCACGACATGACGCGGTCCCGATCGCCGAAGGTAGGCGCGTACGCCGGACTTGCGGCACTGGGCCTGCTGGCCGCGCTCGCGCTACGCCTGCCTGAGTTGGTTCTGATCGCCGCGCCTTTTGCCGTGGTCGCAGCAGTCAGCGCGTTTCAGGTACGCACGCCACACGTCGAGGTCGAGGTCGAGCTCGACCGAGAGCAGGCCCTCGAGGGCGAGTTGCTCGACGTCTGGATCCGGTTCGCACCGGCTGATGCCGTGGAGCGCCTCGACGTGCTCCTCGAGCTGCAGGCGGGGCTCGAGATGGAGGACGGCAGCAATCCGAGCACCATCCGTCTCGGCGAAGGAGAGGAACGTCTGCTGCCGTTGCGCCTTCGGTGCGAGCGGTGGGGGGCGTACCGCGTGGGTCGCGTTCACCTCCGTGCCCACGATCACTTCGGGATGTTCCGCCACGAGGTCGCGATCGACGCGCGCCAGCCGTTGAAGGTCTACCCGACCGAGGAGGCGCTGCGTGCCCTGCTTCGGCCCTCTGAGACACAGGTGTTCGCCGGCAACCATGTCGCGCGCCAGAAGGCGGAGGGGATCGAGTTCGCCGACATCCGTCAGTTCGTCGCGGGAGACCGAGTGCGGCATGTGAACTGGCGTGCCACGGCTCGCCGCGGTGAGCTGTGGGTCAACGAGCATCACGCGGAACGCAATGCCGATGTCGTGATTTTCTTGGACGTGTTCGCAGAAGCGCGCCGTGGTGGGCGAAGCACGCTCGATCCCGCTCTCCGGGCCGCCGCGAGTTTGGCGGCGCGGTACCTCCGACATCGCGACCGGGTCGGCTTCGTGAGCTTCGGGGGGACGCTCAACTGGTTACTGCCGGCAACGGGGGCGCGCCAGCTGTACCGGATCGTCGATGCAATGCTGGACACCCGGATCGTCCTCAGCCACGCCTGGCCGGACCTCGTCGTGGTTCCGCGGCGCACGCTTCCCCCTCAAGCGCTCGTGGTTGCCCTCACCCCGTTGTTGGACGACCGGGCTGTAGCGGCGTTACTGGATCTGCGGGCACGCGGCTTCGACCTCGTCGTCATCGAGATCTCTCCCGCGGCGTTCGTCGTCCCGGGGCAAGGAGAGATACAGGACATCGCACACAGGCTGTGGCGGCTGCGCCGCGATGCGGTCCGCGGTCGCTTCGAGCGAGCCGGGGTTCCCGTTGCCGTCTGGGACGACGAGTCTTCACTCACAGTCGCGATGGAGGAGGTGGAGACATTTCGCCGGCAGGCAAGGACCGCGCGCGTGTAGCCACCGGGATCGCAGCCCTTGCGCTCCTCGGCGCGGTCTGCGCGTACTCGGTCCTCGCCGGCGACCGCTTGGTCGCGTTGGTTGCAGCGCTCGGCGGTCTAGGGCTCTTTGTTACCGCGCTTGCTCTCGTTGCTCGTTGGGCCGCGTTTTTGCCCTCGGGCTTCGTCGGGGTCGGCGCGGCTTACGCCCTCTTTCTCAGCCTACGAACGGGCACGGTCGACGTGCGTGCGCCGATCGTGGCCGCGGCGCTTTTCATTGCAGCCGAGCTGTCGTACTGGTCGATCGAGCGCCGAAACTGGCCGAGCGAGAGGCAGATCGTCGTTCGTCGGCTTGCTCTCATCGCGTCGGCAGGACTAGCCGCTGCCATCGTCGGAGGACTGTTGCTCTTGCTCACGTCGGAACGACGAGATGGGATCGGACCGGAGGCCGCGGGCATCGCGGCTGCCGTGCTCACGCTCGCGGTGATCGCCATTCTTGCCCGGCGATCCAGCCAGTCCGCCTCGACCTGACCTGCTCACGCCGCGACGATGCACATCGTCGTGAAAAGGTAGGCCCATGTCGTTCGACTTGAAAGGGCTCTTCGGCGTCGAGAAGCCCGTCGTTGCGATGGCGCATCTACCGCCGATGCCAGGAACACCGTTGTACGACGAGACGGCAGGGCCGGATGCAATCGTCGAGTCGGTTCGCCGGGATGTCGAGATTCTCGCTCGCTCCGGCTTCGATGGGATTCTCTTCTGCAACGAGGGCGACCGCCCGTACCAGTTGAAGGCGACCTTTGAGGGCGTGGCGATGTTGGCGCGGGTCGTTGCGGAGGTTGCCCCGCGTGACCGGCCGTTCGGAGTCGACTACCTGTGGGATCCGGAAGCGGCGCTGGCGGTCGCGGCTGTCTCTGGCGCGTCGTTCATTCGTGAAGTCGTCACCGGCGTGTACGAATCCGACATGGGGTTATGGGCTCCGGATGCCGGCAAGCTCCTGCGCTACCGCCGGCACTTGAATGCCGGCAACGTGGCCGTGTTCATGAACATCACGCCGGAGTTCGCGTCGAGCGTGGGGACGCGGGACATCGCGACGGCCGCACGCTCCGTGCGGGTCTCCAGTCTTGCCGACGCCATCCTCGTCTCTGGCCCGATGGCAGGTGCAGAACCGTCGGTGGACGCGGTTCGCCAGGCGAAGCAGGGATGCGGAGACGAGACGCCGGTCTTCGCGAACACCGGGGTCAAGTCGACCAACGTCCAGGACTTCCTCGCCGTCGCGGACGGCGCGATCGTGGGGTCGGATCTCAAGGTCGACGGAGGCACCTGGAATCCCGTCGACCCCGACCGCGCGGGCCGATTCATGGCCGAAGTAAGCGCGGCGAGAGGTACGTAGATCAGACATTGGCGGACCGCGTACGATGGTCCGCAGTGCACGATCCGTCGTCGACTGTCGCGTCTGACGCGCGCGAGCTCGAGGAGCAGTTCGAGCAGCACCGCGCCGAGCTGCGCGCCTATTGCTACCGGATGCTCGGCTCGCCGTTCGAGGCCGACGACGCTCTGCAGGAGACGTTCATCAGGGCCTGGCGCGGGTTCGACCGCTTCGAAGGACGCGCGGCGGTGCGGTCGTGGCTTTATCGCATTGCGACGAACGTGTCCCTGGACATGCTGAACGGTCGGGAGCGGCGCGCCCGACCGATGGACCTCGGACCCGCGCGCGAGCCCATCGAGTCCAACCTGAACACGCTGCCGGAGGTGACCTGGATCGAGCCCATTCCCGACCCGGCAGAGGTCGCCGTCTCGCGGGAGACGATCCGCCTCGCGTTCATCGCCGCGCTGCAGCACCTCCCGCCGCGGCAGCGCGCAGTGCTGATCCTCTGCGAGGTTCTGCGCTGGAAGGCGACGGAGGTCGCCGAGCTCCTCGACACGAGCGTGGCCTCGGTCAACAGCGCGCTCCAGCGGGCGCGAGCAACGCTCGAGGCAAGCGACCTGAGCGCGACGGAGATGTCGCCCTCCCTCGACCCGGACGACGCCGAGCTCCTCGCGCGCTACGTGCAGGCCTTTGAGCGGTACGACATGGACGCGCTCACGTCGCTGATCCAGGAGGACGCGACGCAGTCGATGCCGCCGTTCGACCTCTGGCTGAAAGGCCGTGAAGACATTCTGCGCTGGTGGGTCGGTCCGGGAGCCGGCTGTCGCGGCTCGCGTGTGATCCCGACAGTGGCGGCGAACGGGTCGCCCGCCTTCGGGCAGTACAAGCCGAGCGAATCGGGAAGCGGGTACGACCCCTGGGCCCTACAAGTCCTCGAGATCTCCGACGGCCGCATCGTCGAGTTCACGTTCTTCCTCGATACCGAGCGGGTGTTCCCGCTCTTCGGCCTGCCGCTGCGGCTCGAGGCGTAACCGTCAGTCCGGGAGAACGTCGCGCAACCCCATGAAGGCAAGGAGCTCGAGCAGTTCGGTCGACGCGCCGCGCAGCCGCACCTGGCACCCGCGCCGCCCGGCGGCGAGTTGTAGTTGCGCGAGAGCATCAGCCGTGACCGCGTCAGGGGCGACTCCGTTCACCTCGCAGAAGGCGATCTCGGCCCTACCTGCTTCGAGGAGCGTGCACACGCGCTCGCAGAGCCCCGGCAGGTCCGAGCGCTCGATCGGGCCGTGGATCGCAAAGACGACCCTCTGCGGCGCTGAGGCAGCCATCCGAGAATGGACCGGTAGAAGAGGGGAAAATCATCGGTCTGGTGACCGATGAGTTCCACTCCGAGGCGCCGTCTAACCTCCTAGAACCGACCTTGAACCTGTGCACCGAGAGGAAGCCACATGACCATGGATAACCGCACACGCTGGCTCGCGCTGTACATCCTCTGCCTCGGCGACCTGATGATCGTCCTCGACTCGACGATCGTAAATGTGGCGCTGCCGTCGATCAGAGAAGACCTCGGCTTCTCTCAGACGTCGCTCGCGTGGGTCGTGAATGCATATCTCCTCACGTTCGGCGGGTTCCTCCTCCTGGGCGGCCGGCTCGGTGACCTCTACGGGCACCGCCGGATGTTCTTGATCGGCATCTCGCTCTTCACCGTTGCATCGATCGCGTGCGGTGTGTCCACGACGACAGGACTTCTGGTCGCGGCGCGGGCATTCCAGGGGTTCGGCGGCGCGATCGTCTCGGCCGTCGCGTTGTCGCTGATGATGAACCTCTTCACCGAGCAGGCCGAACGGGCGAAGGCGATGGGCATCTTTGGCTTCGTGATGTCCGGTGGGGGCAGCCTCGGCGTGCTCCTCGGCGGCGTCCTTACCGACGCCCTCAACTGGCACTGGATCTTCCTCGTCAACGTCCCGATCGGTGTCACAGTCGTCACCCTCACACTGAAGTTCATGCCTGGTGCAGAAGCCTTGGCCCCCGGAGGACGGCTGGACGTGGCCGGGGCAGTGACGGTGACGACGTCGCTGATGCTGGCCGTCTACGCGATCGTGAACGGGAACGACAAGGGGTGGACGAGCGCGCAGACGCTCGGGCTGCTCGCAGCTGCCGTCGTGCTGATGGCGCTGTTCGTCTTCATCGAGTCACGCGTTCGATCCCCACTCATCCCACTTGCCCTGTTCAAGCTTCGCAACATCGTGGTCGCCAATACCGTCGGGATTCTCTGGGCAGCCGCCATGTTCGCCTGGTTCTTCGTTTCGGCGTTGTACTTGCAACTGGTACTCGGCTACAGCCCGCTCGAGGTCGGTCTCGCCTTCCTCCCGGCCAACCTGATCATGGGTGCCTTCTCGATCGGGCTCTCGGCGAAGCTCGTCATGCGATTCGGTTTCAGGATTCCTCTGGCTACCGGTCTCATGATCGCCGCAGCCGGCCTCGTGCTCTTCGCCCGGGCTCCGGTCGATGGCAATTTCGTCGTCGACGTTCTCCCGAGCATGATCTTGCTCGGTGTCGGCGCGGGCATGGCCTTCAACCCGGTATTGCTCGCCGCGATGAGCGACGTCGCTCCGACCGAATCCGGCCTTGCTTCGGGGGTCGTCAACACGTCCTTCATGATGGGCGGCGCGCTCGGCCTGGCGATCCTCGTCAGTCTCGCGGCTTCTCGCACCGCCAGCCTCATTGCCTCCGGCCACGGCCCGCTTGTCGCACTCAACGGCGGCTACCACCTGGCATTCCTCGTCGGAGCCGTGTTCGCTGCATCGGCTGCGGTCGTCGGCGCGGTGTTCCTCCGGACCCGCGAGGAGGCGCCGTCCGCCGTGACCGCCGATGCCACCGCGTAAGGCTGACGCTGCACACAGGTGAGGAGATAGTCGTCGCGATCGTTGTCGTCGGGAGCCTCCTGATCGTTCTCGGTCTGTTCGTGTGGGCTGCCGTCAAGGATGGGGAGGAGGACAAGGCGTTGCAGAAGCGACTCCGGATTCGCCGGCGCACACGGCTTGGCCGGTAGCTCAGTTGACACCAGTGTCGCTTCGACCTACAAGGAGCGGGGAGCCGCAATCGATCTGAGGGGGTCGAGGTTGGAGCCGGGAGAAGGAGTCGAGCCCGCGTTGCGCTTGGCCGACGAGCGTGATTACGTGGAGTTCTGGCCTGCTGGAGTTGCCACCAGCGGCTGGTTCCTCTGCGCCGCGTGCGGCAACACGGTGATCGTTCGGCAGGTGCTGCCGCGCTGCATGCTCTGCGGCGAGCGACTGTGGGAGCGGGCGCAGATCGTGGGAACGCCGGCTTCGACAGCCGTCTGACGATCAGCGCCTAAGCCGTGATCTGGGCAGGAGAGTCTGGATCCCAGAGGCGGAACCCACCGGTGAAGGCGTCCGAGTTGGCGCCGAGTCGTGCATTCGGCGGCAACTCGTCCAACTTCTTCGCGTTACCGCCGCCGAGTACGACGTAGTCGGGCTCCAGTGCCGCGGTCAGCTTGGCGACGATGTCTGCAACGTCGGAGAGCCACCGCTCCTTGCCTCGCCTATCCAGCCCGGCCCTGCCTGCGTAATCCTCGAATGTCGCTTTCTTGTACGGGAGATGGCCGAGCTCCATCGGCTGAACGAACCCGTTGGCAACGAGGGCGGAGCCGAGGCCCGTCCCGAGTCCAATGAAGAGCATCTTGCCGCCCTCATAACTTCCAAGCGCCTGCATCGCTGCGTCGTTTACGACTTTCGTGGGCTTCCCGAATGCGGATTCGTAGTCGAAGTCGACCCAACCCTTCCCGAGATTCGCGGGCTCGGCGACTACGCGTCCGCCGTGCACCGGGCTGGGGATGCCGACCGACACACTGTCCCACGTCCAGTCGTCCGCAAGCTTTTTCGCGGCCTCGACCATCTGCGCTGAAGTCATGTTTGGCCCCGACTCCGCACGCCGCGACTCTTGCTCGCCGCTGGCGAGCACCTTTATGTGATTTCCGCCGACGTCGACGACGAGGACCGTGCTCACGCCGAGGCCTCGGACCTAGCTCGAGCCGAAGCCCTTCTTCGCCGCGGCGCGCTTGTCCTGCCGCTTCTCCTTCAGTGACTTCTGGGGTACTTTCTTGCCCAGCTTCTTCGGCTTCGAGGCGCCTTTCATCGTGACCTCCCGGTCGATCGTGACTCCGTTGTTGTAAAGCCTACGTCGGCTGGCCCGCCGGTGCAGGCCCGCAGCGTCAGTCGCCGCGGAAGCGGAGCGCGCCGAGTTCGAGCAGCTCGCGGGTGACGTCGAGCGCTTCCTCGCCGAGGTTTCGCGCTTCCTCGTTGTCGAGACCGAGCCGGTCGGCGGTCGCGGCGATCACCTCGCTGAGGCGGAGGCGGCTGTCGATCGAGGCGACGAACTCCTGCGCATCAGCCGTCGCGTCGACGGCGTGCTTGGTCCCATCCGTGAGCTCGACGCTGCCTTCGACGTCGACTGCACGTCCCCCCGCCGGCTCGAGCTCGCGGATGAATCGGAGGCTCGAGGCGACACCGACGCGGGTTTGGCGCAAGTCTCGGTCGTCGCCGAGGTCGGCAAGCCTCGCCCGCGCCTCGAACGCCCGCAGGATCTGATCGCCCGCGTCATCCAGATCTTCCTCGTCGAGCTCATCCACCCTCGCGCTGTGCTCGCCGCCCGGTCGCTTGTGCAGGATAACGGCGCCCTCGCTCACGAGTTGTACGCCGAGCGAGTCGAAGTACCGCGTCCATTCGTCGAGCGCTTCGCCGAGTGCCTCACCGACCAGGTGTGAGTTCCATTCCGCCGCGTGTGTCAGCGGATCCGAGTTCAGCGTCGAGAGGATCCAGCTGTCACAACCGCTTGCTTCGGCCCAGCCGATGACGCGCTCGTCGGGAGCCCCTTCGTCGAACGCCAACCAGCTCACGAGCATCGCCGCGTACCCGTTCTCGGCCAGATGAGCGGCGGCGGCCCCGATCACACGCTCCGACACCTCGTCCTCGGAGAACTCGCTATCACGGTAGACCCAACGACGCTCGGGGGAGACGACGTACGGCGCGTTGCACGTGATGAGGTCGAACGCCTCACCTTCGACTGGATCGAAGAGGCTGCCCTGACGGCACTCGATGTTGTGAAGCCCGTTTAGCGCCGCGTTGAGCTCCGTGTACGCGATCGCGCGTGGGTTGACGTCGGTGGCGATGACCCGCCGTGCATGCTGCGCGGCAAGCAGCGCATGGATCCCGCTGCCCGTGCCGACGTCGAGGGCTCGGTCGACACGCGGTCGAGGCGTCAGTGAATCGAGGACGCGTGCCGTCGGGGTGTACGTGGCGACGTAGTCCGACGGGTCGTCCGCGTCGCGTGAGAATCCGTCCGAGGCAAGGAGCACCTTTCCGATCGGAAGGATCCGGGCGCGCGGGACGACTTGCTCGCCGATCTCCGCCAGGCCTGTTACTTCGAGCGCATCGATGCCCTCTCGGCCGAGTGCAGCCTCGGCGTCCTGCGCTGAAACCGCCACTTGGAGGAAGAGCAGCCGCAGCAAGGTCCCGAGTGGTGTGCCGGGCAGCCGGCGTTCCTCGGCGGGCGTATCGCCGCGCTCGCTCGAGTACGCCTCTTCGCCGAGCAGCCGGTGAACTGCGTCTTCGGAATAGCCGACGCGTCGGAGAGTTGTTCCGAGCCGTTCGGCCGCGACGGAGTCTGCCACCAGATCTCTGTTCATCACCAAAGCTGGATCATCATGCCCGAATCGCATGGTCTGCACGCCGCCGGTTCAGGTTGATTGACTAGACCGGTGACGCTCGAAGATCTTCTCTCCCGCGAGCTCGAACGCTTCGAGCGCGAGCACCCACGTTCGCGCGAGCTCACGACGCGAGCCGAGCGTTCCCTCCTCGCCGGCGTTCCAATGCCGTGGATGACACGCTGGGCGGGCGGCTTTCCGGTGTTCGCCGTCGAGGCACACGGCGCTCGCTTCACTGACGTGGACGGCCACGAATATGTTGACTTCTGCCTGGGCGACACGGCGGCGATGACCGGTCACTCACCGGCGCCCACCGTGCGGGCGGTCGCTGAGCAGGCAGCGCGGGGTATCACGCTGATGCTGCCGAGCGAGGACGCGCTCTGGGTAGGTGAAGAGCTCACCCGGCGTTTCGGTCTCCCGCGCTGGCAGTTCGCTCTCACCGCGACCGACGCAAATCGCTTCGCGATCCGGCTGGCGCGCGAGCTCAGGGACCGACCGAAAATCCTCGTCTTCAACTGGTGCTACCACGGGACCGTCGACGAGACGTTCGCCACGCTCGACGGCGCAGCCGTCGCTTCCCGTGAAGGGAACGTCG